>Ga0255336_100269_pt1 | contig 102335 bp, 80 predicted proteins | sample MeOH1_35cm_T3_17_FD_189102 | JGI IMG/M metagenome (GOLD analysis project Ga0255336, IMG submission 189102) | Sandy soil microbial communities from University of British Columbia, Vancouver, Canada - MeOH1_35cm_T3_179 | ecosystem: Engineered > Artificial ecosystem > Sand microcosm > Unclassified ...
GTTGCAAAGCGCCGCTATGCGGTGGGCGTGGGGAGCATTCTGGAATTGCTGAACGCACAGAAGGCGCTTTCCGAGGCCAGACAGCAACGCATCCAGGCGCTGACCGACTGGCGCGTGGCACGGCTCCGACTGGCCGCGAAGATTGGGCGTCTGAATGCCGGCGATTTGCCCACGGAACACAGTCCGACGCACTAGTCAGGTCTGCCGCGGCTGCATGGTTGCTTGGCTGTACGCCGGCCGATTCGCTCACCCGAGCATCCCACAAAAGCCCGATGCGAGCGTCTGAAGATTTCGCCCTACTTCTCCTCCCCCTCGCGACTCTTGAACAGCCGCGCGCTCGACAGAATAGCAAGCGCGATCGCCACGCTGAGAATCGCCGTAGCTTCACGCCCCAACCCCGCCGCCACGCCGACGCCCGCGCTCAACCACAAGCTCGCCGCCGTAGTCAGACCGCGCACCTCGCGCTCCGCACTGAGCTTGATGATCGCGCCCGCGCCGAGAAAACCGACTCCGGACACGAGGCCTTGCAGCACCCGGCTCATATTGTCCTGCGAGAAACCCGCCTGCAGCGGCACGACCACGAACAAGGCCGCACCGACCGACACCATCATGTGCGTGCGCATGCCGGCGTCGCGCCGCGACAGCTCGCGCTCGAAACCGAGTATGCCGCCAAGTATCAACGCGAGCCCGAGGCGCATCAGCACCTCGGTGACGTCGGCCACGCTGCCGAGATCGGAAAATTCCGCCCGGGCGGTTGTCCACACCACGTGCCACCAGTCATTCATTACATTTACCTGACGCCTCGGAAAACGCCAAGCATACGACAATACTGCCGCACTGCGTGTGTCATCCCGCCGACGTCTTCTTCACGAACGCGCTCACCACGGCCTCCAGCTCTTTCGTGATCGTCGTCATCACGCCGGCCACCACGGCAAACTCCCGCCCGGTCACCTGCGCGCGGCTCGCCACGATCTGCCCGTTAAACGAGACGATGTGCGCTTCCTTCGCGATCGCCTTGATCCGCTCGATCAGTTGCTGTTGTTCTTTCTTCTGCAGGCGCGCGATACGCCGGCTTTCCTGCTCGTAGACGGCCGTGACGCCATGCAGATGCGCGAGCAACGGATCGACGCAAACGACCAGCGCCTTGAGCGCCTCGTCCGCGCGCGGCGACGCGCGTCCGATCGCCTCTAACGCAGCCGAAGCCAGCGCGATAAAGTCGGCGATCTTCGCGGCCACTTTCTCACTGCCATGAAATGCTTCGCGCAGCGCCGTTGAAAATAGTCCGGGCAAGCCGTCGCGACCTTGCGTCAGCGCCGTATGGCTGTCGGCAAACGCGTTCAAGGTGTCGCGCGCGACCGCCAGCGCGCCGTCGAATTGCTGGAATGCGAGCATCGCTTTCAACACGATGCGCTGCGAGAGCATCCGTTGACGCCCCGCGATATTGATCAACGAGCTCATCACCTCGCTGGAGACTTCCGTGTCGGACGTGTGTGCGTGAACCCGTTCTGTCGTGATGCTCATGTCGACTTCTAATGATTATGGCCGGCCCCGTCGCGCGGCCCGGCCACCGCGTCGATGATGCGAAGGCCGGGTCGAAAGCGTGACTGCGTTACTCCGTTGCGTGCGCGTGCATCACACCGGAGTGCATCGACCACGCCATCCACGGACGGCGCAGCGCGACGATCGCGACGAACGCACAAGCCGCCAGCGCGCCGAACGTCGCAAAGCCCATCTGATAACTGCCCGTGCTTTCCTTGGCGATCCCCATCACGACCGGCAGGTAGAATCCGCCTATGCCGCCCGCCGCGCCGACAATGCCCGACATCAGACCCGTGCGGCCGGCCCAGCGATGCGGCACCAGTTGGAAGGTCGCGCCGTTGCCGAGACCGAAGGCCACGTACAGGCACAGCAACAGCGTAATGCCACCCGCCATGGAAGGCATGGCCGCGGCGAACACGAAGTCGCACAGCGAGATGATCGCGAGCAGGAAGGTCAGCGCGCGCACGCCGGACACCTTGTCGGCGATCAGGCCGCCGAGCGGGCGCACCATCGCGCCGGTGGCGGCGAGCAGCGCCATGAAGAGACCCGCGTCGATCTTCGAAAGCTGATAAAGGTTGGTCAGAAGCAGCGAAACATACGAGGACATGCCGACGAAACCGCCGAACGTAATGCTGTACACCAGCATGATCGCCCACGTGTCACGCTCTGCCAGCACCGCGCGATAGCGCTTGGGCAGCACCGCGATGGCCAGCAATGCGCCGATCACCGGCAACAGCAGCACACCGGTCTTGCCCGAGCCGAACATGCCGGCTTCGACCAGCAGCACCAGCACGATCAGTCCGGCCAGCGTCACCGCGAAACTGCCGAATGCGCGCAGCGCGCTGCCCGATTTCACGCCGGAATCATTGGCCCAGAAATAGAGCGTGATCGCCGCGATGGCGAGCAACGGCAGTGCGCCGCCGGCCGCCATCTGCCAGCCGTAGTGCGTGGCCAGTTGCGGGAACAGGAAACCGTCGAGCACCGCACCGATATTGCCGGCGGCGGCGAGGCCCAACACGAGGCCCTGCACCTTCGGCGGATAGTTGCTGCCGGCCATCGGCAGCGCCACGGCGAAGCTCGCGCCGCCGACGCCGAGAAACACGCCGAGCACAAGCAGCATCGTGTACGACGGCACCGACGGCATCAACGGCAGCACGATGGTCGGCACCGCCGACAACAGCACGCCCATCAGCGCAATGCGCTTGCCGTGCGCGGACTGATACAGGTTACCGAGCGTGACCCGCAGAATCGCGGCCGACAGCACCGGCACCGCGACCAGCAGACCTTGTTGCGCGGGCGTCATCGCGATGCTCTTGCTGATGAACGGCGCGAGCGGCCCATACAGGACCCAGACGGTAAAGCCAGTGTCGAAATAGAGGAAACACGCCACCAGCGCGCGCCAGTCCCCACTCTTTAGGGAGCTCATCACATTTTTCATCAGATATCCTCACAAAACTGATTTTTCGACTATCCGGCGGATTGCGCCACGCGCCACGCACCGGAATGATCACGATGTTGATAACCGGGATGAACATGCAACCTCCATGCCATGCGGCTCCGTCTTTTGAAGCTTCACTGCGTACTCTTTGAAACCTTGAAACGGCGAGCGCATTCGCCGCTCTGAAAACCGTGCCGCCATCAATAAACGTCGCGTGCGTAGCGTTTTTCCTGCGCGAGACGGCTCACATATTCGAGCGCCTTTTCGTCGCTCATGCCGCCATGCCGCGCCACCACTTCCTTGAGCGCCGCATCGACATCCTTCGCCATCCGGTTGGCGTCGCCGCATACGTAGAAATGCGCACCTTCTTCGAGCCATGCCCACAATTGCGCACCCTGTTCGCGCATGCGGTCCTGCACGTAGACCTTTTCCGCCTGATCGCGTGAGAAGGCGACATCGAGCCGGGTCAGCACGCCGCTGTCGCGCATCGATTCGAGTTCGTCGCGATAGTAGAAATCGGAGGCGGCGTGCTGCTCGCCGAAGAACAACCAGTTTCGCCCCCTGTCGCCGCGTGCACGCCGCTCGTGCAGAAAGCCGCGAAACGGTGCAACGCCGGTGCCGGGACCGACCATGATCATCGGCGTGTCTGAACTGTGAGGAGGACGAAAGTGTGCGGACTTCTGCACGAACACGGGCACATTGACGTCGCCTGCGCGGTCGGCGAGAAAAGTCGATGAGACGCCCTTGCGATGACGGCGGCCATTGCTGTAGCGCACCGCGGCAACGGTCAGATGAACCTCGCCGGCATGCGCTTTCGGGCTCGACGCGATCGAATACAAACGCGGTTGTAAACGCTTGAGCATGCCGGTCAGTTCGCTTGCCGTGAGGCGCACTGGAAACTCGTGCAGCACGTCCGCGATCTGCTGGCCCCACAACCACTGTTTGAGGTCGGCCTTGCGTTCCGGCGCCAGCAGATCGCGCAGCGCGCCGTTGTTGCTGCGTGTGGCGACGAACGCGAGCAGATCCGGATTCGGTCGCGCGATTTCGTAATGCTTGCCGAGCGCATCGACCAGACGCATCTCGCCCGCGCCCGCCACGTTCACCGCCGCGTCGGCGCTCAAACCGCTCAGGTCGATCAATTCGTCGACCAGTTCGGGACAGTTGCTCGGCCACACGCCGAGCGCGTCGCCTGCTTCGTATTCGAGACCCGAGTCGCCCGTGTGCAGCGAGAAGTAGCGCGTGTCTTTCGCCGCGCCCTGCTTGTTCAGACGCAGATTGCTGACGAGCCGCGATGCGGCCGGCCGCGTCTTGCTCGGCACGGTGCCCGGCACCACCGCGTTGACCATGCCGCCCGGCGGTACGGCGTACAGAGCGGCATCCTCTTCCTTGATGCGCACGATGATGCGCTCGAGCCACGCATCCGCGCTTTCCTGATACTCGCTATCGCAATCGACGCGCTCCATTAACCGCAGCGCGCCTTGTTCGGCCAGCCGCTCATCGAGCCGGCGGCCGTGGCCGCAAAACTGATCGTAGTTGCGATCGCCGAGCGCGAGCACCGCGAAGCGCACGCCATCGAGCCGAGCCGCGCCCTCGCCGTTCAATTGCGTCCAGAAGCTTTGGGCGTTGTCGGGCGGATCGCCGTCGCCGAACGTGCTGGTCATCAATAAAACGTATTGCGCTTTGGCAAGGGTCGCGGCCGGGTAGTCCGCCATGCACGACGTGCGGATTTCGAAGCCCGACTCCATCAAACGCGTGGCATAGGCTTCGGTGAGCGACTCGGTGTTACCGGTTTGCGAGGCCCACAGCAAGGTGACCTTGGGCCGCGCGCGCACGATCCGCACGCCGGACGCGTGCGATGCCTCCGCATGCGGCGCCGCCGTCGAAGGCGCGGGAAGCGCCGCGCTGCGGCTGTAGAGACCGGCTAGCAAGCCGTCCACGTAAAGGCGGCTGGTCGTATCGAACGGCGCGTTGCCTGGCAGAACCGGCGCGCTGTCGATTCCTCGCGCTGCTTCCGCCGATCGCAGGCCGCTGACGAAGCCGGAGAGGTAGGCGCGCTGCTGTTCGGTGAACGAGGGCGCGGGTGTCGCCGGCAACTGCAACAGGCTGGTGAGTGCATTGATACGGGGCATATCCAGATCCTCGGCGCTGGCCGATACGGTGTTCCGCGGCACCACGTTCGCGGCGACTGCAACGGAGGCATCGTCATCGTTCAGAAACGGTTCCACGCGCTCGGCCGTCACCGGACTTAGCGCAACTGCGCAGAACTTCAGTTCGGGCTGCTGGGACACCGGGTCGACGGCATCGCTCGTGACGGCGTTGATGCAAAGGTCGTCGCCGAACACATCGTTCCAATGCATCGGCGCGAAGCAGTTGCCCGCGCTCACACGTTCGGTCACGACGGCCGGCAACACCGCGCGGCCACGGCGCGAACGGATCTCCACCGGATCTTTTTCCTTGATGCCGAGCGTGGCGGCATCTTCGGGATGAATCTCGACGAACGGACCCGGGTTCAGTTTGTTGAGCATCGCGACCTTGCCGGTCTTCGTCATGGTGTGCCATTGATGCTGCAAGCGGCCCGTATTCAGCACGATCGGAAATTCCCGGTCCGGCGTTTCGGCCGGCGCCGCGTACGCGCGCGCAAAGAACTTCGCCTTGCCGCTCGCGCTCGGAAAGACGAGCCGCGCACGGCTGCCGTCCGGCTGTTCCTTGAGTGCCTGGCTCACGCCGTCGTTGAGGTAGCGAACCGGATTGCGCTCGGCGCAATCGTCCGATGCAAGCGGCCATTGCAAAGTCGTTTCCTTCAAACGGCGATGGCTCGCGCCGCGCAGGTCGTAGCCGGTTTGCGGATTCGACGCGCGGGTGATCTCCGCGAACACTTCCTCGGCGCTCGTATAGCTGAAGGCCTCGGCGAAGCCCATCTCGCAGGCGATGCGCGCGATGATCTGCCAGTCCGGCAGAGCGGCGCCCGGCGGCTCGATGCCCTTTTGCATCAGCGTGAGATTGCGCTCGGAGTTGATCATCACCCCTTCGGCTTCGGCCCACAGCGCGCCGGGCAGTAGCACGTCGGCGTAACGGTTGGTCTCGGTATCGAGGAAGGCATCCTGTGCGATCACGAGTTGCGCCGCGCGCAATCCATCGATCGCGTTCTGACGATTCGCCACGCTCGCGACCGGGTTTGTACAGATGATCCAGCACGCCTTGATCTCGCCCGCCGCCATGCGCGTGAACATATCGATCGTGCCGCTGCCGACCGCGGGCTTGAGCGTGCCCTTCGGAATGCGCCACAGGTCTTCGATAAACGCGCGGTCTTCTTCGACGAGCACCGAGCGCTGGCCCGGCAAGCCCGGACCCATGTAACCCATTTCCCGGCCGCCCATCGCATTGGGCTGGCCGGTCAGCGAAAACGGGCCGCTGCCGCGGCGGCAAATCTTGCCCGTCGCCAGATGCAGGTTGCAGATCGCGTTGGTGTGCCATGTGCCGTGCGTGCTCTGATTCAGGCCCATGGTCCAGCAGCTGACCCACTCCTTCGCGGTGCCGATCATCTGCGCGGCGGCACGGATATTCTCGACGGCGAGGCCGGTGATTTGCGCCACCTTCTCCGGCGTGTAGTCGGCGAGAAAGGCAGGCATCGCGTCCCAGCCCTCAGTGGCGTCCGCGATGAAAGCGGCATCCGTGTGGCCGTTTTCGTGCAGCAGATGCAGCAGGCCGTTGAGCAACGCGAGATCGGTGCCCGGCTTGATCTGCATGAACAGATCGGCCTTCTCCCCCGTCGTATTGCGGCGCGGATCGACGACGATCAGTTTGGCGCCCGCCTTCACGCGATCCATCATGCGCAGGAACAGAATCGGGTGACAGTCGGCCATATTCGCGCCGATCACGAAGAACAGGTCGGCATGATCGATGTCTTCGTACGATCCCGGCGGGCCGTCCGCGCCGAGCGAGAGCTTGTAGCCGCTGCCCGCGCTCGCCATGCACAGCCGCGAATTCGATTCGATGTTGTTGGTGCCGACGAAGCCTTTGGCGAGCTTGTTGACGAGGTACTGCGCCTCGATCGACATCTGACCGGAAACGTAAAACGACAGCGCGTCCGGCCCATGTTCATCGAGCAGGCCGCGCAAACGCGCCGCCGTAGTGCTGATCGCTTGAGCCATGGGCAACGGCGCCGGATCCTGGCCGCGCGCATGGCGCACGAACGCGCCTTCCAGCCGTCCTGACTTGCGCAACGCGACGTGCGCCGACTGGCCCTTCGTGCACAGCCGCCCAAAGTTGGCCGGATGCTCCTTGTCGCCGGAAATTTTCACGACCTGGCCGTCCTCGACGTGCAGCACCATGCCGCAGCCAACGCCGCAGTAAGGACACACGGTTTTTACGCTAGTGGAAGACATGGCGGCCAGGGTCGTTCGAAAAGGTTTTAGACAATCGGCAATTCAAACGGCGACCCACACCTGGCCGTTTTCCACGCGCGCGGCGAACGCGCCGACGGAATGCGCCGGTGTTTCGAGGCACTCGCCGGTACGCAGGTCGAAATGGTGCTTGTAGATCGGCGAGGCGACCACGATGCGTTCGCCGAGGCTGCCGATCAGCCCACGCGAAAGCACCGCTGCCTGCGAGCCCGGATCGAAGTTTTCGATCGCGTACACGACGGCGTCCGCATCACCGTTGTTCACGTGAAAAACCGCGACCTGCTCGCCGTTCACGAGCGCGCAAACGCCCGTGTTGGGCACGATGTCGTCGAGCGGGCAAACCGGTGTCCAGGCGCGTGGCAGGCGATCGTTGTTCATGACGGTAGTCCTCGGTGAATAGGCAAATCAATCAGACGGTTTCGACGACAACGGGAATTTCGGCCAGCTTCGAGCGCCGCTCGGCGGGCGTGGCCGGCCGGATCTGGCCGCGTTCCTCGACGAACGCGATGTTGCTGTCGGACTCGCCGCTGTTGACGAAATGACGGAAGCGCTTGCGCGTTTCGGAATCGGTGACGGCCTTTTTCCATTCGCACTCGTAGGTGTCGACCACGTGCTGCATCTCCGACTCGAGTTCGCCGGCTACGCCGAGACGATCGTTGACGACCACGTCGATCAGATAGTCGAGGCCGCCTTCGAGGTTGTCGCGCCACACGCTGGTGCGTTGCAGACGGTCGGCGGTGCGCACGTAGAACATCAGGAACCGGTCGATATAGCGCACCAGCGTCTCCTTATCGAGGTCCGATGCGAGCAGTTCGGCGTGGCGCGGTTTCATGCCGCCATTGCCGCACACGTAGAGATTCCAGCCCTTCTCGGTCGCAATGATGCCGACGTCCTTGCCCTGCGCTTCCGCGCACTCGCGGGTGCAGCCCGACACGCCGAACTTGATCTTGTGCGGCGTGCGCAGTCCCTTGTAGCGGTTCTCGATCTCGACCGCGAGGCCCACCGAATCGCCGACGCCATAACGGCACCACGTCGAGCCGACGCACGACTTCACGGTGCGCAGCGACTTGCCGTAGGCATGGCCGGATTCAAAGCCGGCGGCGATCAGTTCTTCCCAGATCAGCGGCAATTGCTCGACGCGCGCGCCGAACAGATCGACGCGCTGACCGCCGGTGATCTTCGTATAGAGGCCGTATTTCTTCGCGACCTGGCCGACTGCGATCAAGCCGTCGGGCGTCACTTCGCCGCCCGCCATGCGCGGCACGACCGAATACGTGCCGTCGCGCTGAATGTTGGCGAGGTAGTAATCGTTGGTGTCCTGCAGCGACGCGTGCTCCTTCTTCAGCACGAACTCGTTCCAGCACGAGGCGAGGATGCTCGCCACCAGGGGCTTGCAGATATCGCAGCCGAGACCGTGACCATGCTTTGCGAGCAGTTCGCCGAAGCTGCGCACGCCTTCCACCCGCACGATGTGATACAGCTCCTGGCGCGAATACGAAAAGTGTTCGCAAACGTGATTGTTGACCGCGAGCCCTTGCTTCTTCATCTCGGCTTTCATCACCTGCGTGACGAGCGGCACGCAACCGCCGCACGAGGTGCCGGCGCTGGTCGCGCATTTGAGCGCGCCGATATCGGTCGCCCCCGCGCACACCGCGGCGCATAGCTCGCCCTTCGAAACGTTGTTGCACGAGCAGATCTGCGCGCCGGCGGGCAGCGCCTCGACGCCGAGCGCGGGCTTCGCGCTGCCGTCCGCCTGCGGCAGGATCAGGAACTCAGGCGACGCCGGCAGCTCGATGCGGTTGAGCATCATCTGCAGCAGCGTGCCGTATTCGCCGGCGTCGCCGACCATTACGCCGCCCAGCAAGTATTTGCCGCACTCGGATACCACCAGTTTCTTGTAAACCTGCTTGCGTTCGTCGCTGAACTGATAGGCGCGGCTGCCAGGCGTATTGCCGTGCGCGTCGCCGATGCTCGCCACGTCCACGCCCATCAGCTTGAGCTTGGTGCTCATGTCGGCGCCGGCGAATTCGGCCGAGCCGCCGTGCAACTGTTTCGCCACCGCACGGGCCATTTCATAACCGGGCGCCACGAGGCCGAACAGCTGGCCGTTCCACAGCGCGCATTCGCCGATCGCATAAATGTGCGGATCGCTGGTGCGGCAGGCATTGTCGATCACGATGCCGCCGCGCGGGCCGAGCGTCAGACCGCTTGCGCGCGCCAGATCGTCGCGCGGACGGATACCCGCCGAGAACACGATCATGTCGGTGTCGAGGTGGCTGCCGTCCGCGAATTGCATGCGGTGCGTGCCCGCTTCGCCATCCACGATCGCCGTGGTGTTCTTCTGCGTATGCACCGTCACGCCCAGTTCCTCGATCTTGGTGCGCAGCACGCGGCCGCCGCCGTCGTCCACCTGCACGGCCATCAAACGCGGCGCGAATTCGACCACATGCGTTTGCAGGCCCATGTCGCGCAGCGCCTTCGCGCATTCGAGACCGAGCAGTCCGCCGCCGACCACCGTGCCCGTCTTCGAGCGCGCGCCGCATTCCCGCATTGCCTCGAGGTCGTCGATGGTTCGGTACACGAAGCAATCGGCGCGTTCGCGGCCTTGCACGGGCGGCACGAACGGATAGGAGCCGGTGGCGAAAACCAGCTTGTCATACGGCAGCGTTTCGCCCGTCGATACCGTCACGGTGCGTGCATCGCGATCGATCGACACCGCCTTCGCATTCAGCCTCAGCAGCACGTTCTGGCGTTCGAAGAACCCCGGCTCGACCAGCGACAGATCGTCCGCCGACTTGCCCGCGAAAAACTCCGACAGATGCACGCGATCGTAGGCCGGCCGCGATTCCTCGCTCAGCACCGTGATGTCCAGACCGTGCGCGGCGTCTTGTGCGAGGCACTCGACCAGTTTGTGGCCGACCATCCCGTGACCGATAACGATGATTTTCATGACCGCGGTTTCCTCAATGTGCTGGGTTGCGAGCGCCGTCGTGCGGCATGGGGCGAAAGCGATTCCGGAAATAAAAACGGCGTCCCGCGAACCCAGTCGATGACTGAATTCGGGGGACGCCGTTGTCCTGACCTGTCCTGCGGCGAGTACTTTGTGTTGCACCCGCAGCGGATCCACGTTGATCCGATGGGACCGCTTTACGCAAGGCCCGTGCCAATCGTGCGGAGCGCCACGGAAGACGCGGTGGCGCGGGGCTTTGAGCCGAATCGCACACGCGTGCGGCAAACCCGGCGCGCGATACGTTTCGATGCACCGAAGCACACGCATGGTGCGTCGCAGCACTGCGGGCGTGCGAAGTGCGGGCACCCGAGCGGTGCGCCGACAAGCGTTTTCGCGGCGGCTGGAGCGACGTGGCAAGGGATCGAGCGTGCCACGCCGACGTATGGCCTGATCTTTGCATGACCGGGTCGCGTCGTCGTGGCAACGCAGCCACCATGGCAGGCAGTACGAACGAATACCGGACGAACCACAACGCTGTGTTTCCGTCCACGCGAAGATAGATAGCAGCACACACCCGATAGCAAACGGACAACGGCGTCCCCTCGTGACCATCGCGAGCGGACGCCGTTTTTTTTGGCCGCGACGATTCAGCTACGGTCAGCCGACAAACAAGCGAAGGACACCGCGATGAACACGAACACCGGCAAGGTCACCTTATTGAGCGCAGGCCCGGGCGACCTGGATCTGCTCACGCTGAAAGCCGCCAAAGCGCTGGCGGCCGCCGACGTCGTGCTGCTGGACGACCTCGCGAATCCCGAGATCGTGACGCTGGCGCCGCAGGCACGCGTGATTCGCGTCGGCAAGCGCGGCGGCTGCCGGTCGACGCCGCAAGCGTTCATCGAACGCCTGATGCGGCGCTACGCGCTCAAGGGCTTGCACGTGGTGCGGGTCAAAGGCGGTGAAGCGCTGCTGTTCGGACGCGCCGGCGAAGAGCTCGCTGCATTGCGCGGCGCCGATATTCCGGTGGAGATCGTCAACGGCATCTCGTCGGGGTTCGCCGCCGCCGCGGGGCTCGGCATTTCGCTCACGCATCGCCGCCATTGCCACGGCGTGAGCTTCGTCACCGCCCATACCGAGGATCACGGCGAGCCGGACTGGGCAGCGTTGGCGGCGACCCGCACCACGTTAGCGATCTATATGGGGATGAAGCGCATTGAGAGCATCGCGGCCGCTCTGCTCGCGAGTCTGCCGGCCGATACGCCCGCCGCCGTCGTGCAATGGGCCGGGGGCAGTCACGAGCGACGCCTCGCGAGCCGCCTCGATCGCCTCGCCGTGGATGCGGCGAGCGCGGGCTTCGGCAGCCCGGCGGTGATTCTGGTGGGCAGCGCGATTGGCGAGGGCGTCGAGCGCGCATGGGCAGGTGACGAAGCATCGCACGCTGGAACAGCGCCCGTGCAGCGCGATGCGCGGATCGCGCGGGAGGCGATTGCACAGGCCGCGTAAAACGGCTCACCCGCAGAGATTACCGAAACAACCGTCGTCGGAAAGAATGGTCCGTACGGCAAGTCGGTTGCGCGAGTTGTAGTTTCGGCCCGGGCGAGATCCGCCATGAACAGGGGCTTTGGGGGGAATCGTCGCTATCCGCGCGCAATCCGCACTTTCCCGAGCATGCGATCTATCAGGACTTCAAATTGCTCACTATCAGGAATAGACGGAACACACGCACACCACCCTGAGGAAATTCGGATGGGCCATCAACGAGCCACACGCCTTCTGATCGCCGACGACGACGCGAATCTGCTGGCTGCCTACGTACTCTTTTTCACCGCGCACGGTTTCGACATACGGACCGCATGCAACGGCCTCGACGCGCTGGCCCAATACTGCGCCTGGCATCCGGAGGCCGCTTTGCTGGACGTCGAAATGCCGCGCCTGGACGGGCGCGCGGTGGCGCGGCGGATCCGCTACGTGGACGATGTGCCCGCGCCCATGCTGGTCGCGGTCACCGGGCTCGAGCGCGCTGAAGAAAGGCGCGAGTCGCTGCGTTCGGGCTTCAATCATCATTTCGTCAAACCCGTGCCGATGCCTGTGATTCTCGCGGCGCTGACCGGACGAGTCCGGCATTAGCGCGCCACTTGGGGCCTGCACCTCGCTTTCACCCGAGGTGCCCCGCGGCAGTCATGACCGGCCTTTCACCGGCATTCCCGCCGATCGACAGCCTCAGTCGCCGAAGCCCAACTCCGCCTCCACCGACTGCCCCACTCGCAGCCACTGCCCGGCCCCGCTCGCGACGAGCGCGTTGTTGCCGAACGTTATCGCCCCGTTTCGCTGCGGATTCGCGCGGTAAACACTCATCGTGTCGGTGGGCTCGTTCGGCCAGACCGGATCGGGCGCGCCTTTCGCCTGGTCGATGGTGGGCATCGGGCAGCGCGAACACGGCTTGACCAGTTGCAGCTGCACGTTCTTCCCGCCCGCGTCCCCGTCCACGCTCAGCGTCTCGACATAATCTTCTTCGTACGCATCGAGTCCCGTGACAACGACATTGGGCCGGAACCGGTTGATCGGAATCGCCGGCGCGCCCTTGCCGTTCAGGCGCGTATTCAGATCGTCGAGCGACGCCTGGCCGATCACCAGCAGCGGAAAACCATCGGCGAAATGCGTGGTGGCGCCGCCCACGCGATCCGTATAGTCCGGATCGACAGTGCGCTCGCGCTCGGGATCGAAGCGCAGCAGGCGCGCGGGGACACCGAGAAACGTCGTGAACCATGTGGCACTGGCCGCGCCCGTGTCGAGTCCGTAGGCCACATCGCGCCAGACCTGGGTCTGCACTGCGGACGGCGCGTCGAGTCGCGCGCTGTCCAATGGCGTGCGCAATTCGCTCATGCCCGGCGCGCGGATCACGAGATCCTCGGCGCCGATCTCGACCGTGATCAGCGCCATGCGCGGGTACGCGCGTTGCGTGAGCATGGCGCCGGCCGCGTCGGTGACCATCCAGCAGCGGTCGTATTCGAGGCCGGTGGCGAGCAGGCGCGCCTCATGCAGCGCAATGCCCGCGCAGGATTTGATCGGATAGACAAAAAGCTCGCTGATGGTCGCCATGGCGTGGGGGCACGGGGGGAGCGTGCGAATCGTTGTGTTTAATTGCTGATTGTAAAGCCCTCTACTCCCATCCTTCCAGCCGTAATGTCGCCCGTACGAGCCTTTGCTCTTCCTGCTCGATCTCGCGCAGGTTCGCGCACACGCTTTCGATGTGATCGGCCGCCGCCTTGCGCGCCTGCTCCGGCAGCTTGCCGGTGACGGCGTTATAGAGCCGCGCGTGCTGACGGTCGATCACGCGCTTTTGCGGCGCACGGTGATAGAGATTGTTCACCGAGGCGAACACCGAACTCAGCAGCAGGTCCGTGAGCGAGCTCAAGGTATGCACCAGCACGGGGTTATGCGACGCCTCGCAGATCGCGAGGTGAAACGCGTGGTCGAGCCGCGCGTGCGTGGAGGCACTCGTTTCGGTGCCGTGCGCGGCGATCATCTCTTCATAGCGGCGCGTGATCAGCACGAAGTCGGCGGGCGTGCCACGCAACGCCGCGAGTCGCGCGGACTCCGCTTCCAGCAGCGCGCGCACTTCGAACAGATCGTAAAGCGTGCGCGGCTGCGAACCGAGCAGATGCATCAACGGCGTGAGGGCCGGCTGCGCGGTGAGGCTCGCGACGAACGAGCCCCTGCCGTGCGCAGTCTCGATGATGCCGCGCGCCCGCAGGAGCTTGAGCCCTTCGCGCAGCGCCGTGCGCGAGACTCCGAGCTTGTCGGTGAGACGCCGCTCGGACGGCAGCGCCTGCCCCGTTTTCAGCACACCGTCGACGATCAGCCGCTCGATACGCTCCGCGACCACGTCCGCGACTTGCCTTGGGTTGTCCTGATCCGCTGTTTGCATCGCACGATTTCAACTGGTATGACCACTATGGGATGTTAGCACGTGCGGGGCGGATATGCCGGATACAAGCTTTACGCACCCGGTCTTCCAGCGCAAATAGCTTTGAGCGGCCACATCAAAAACTGGTACGACCACCTCCGCGCACCGTCGACAGCGGCGCGCATACCCGCAACAATCCCCTCGGCAACACGCCCGCGCGCCAGCGCCCGCGGGTATTCCAGGCGCTTCCGGCAGGTTCCGGCGAAGCGCGGCACGAGGAGACACCCATGACTTACCACTACGATGAACGCGTCGACGGTCCGCTCGCGACGCACGACAAAGCCGCCGTCGTCGCGCAATTGCAGGCGCTGATTCCCGATCTGCAACTGCTGCACGAACAGGAAGATCTGCGGCCGTTCGAATGCGACGGGCTCGCCGCCTATCGCGCGACGCCCATGCTGGTCGCGCTGCCCGACCAGGTCGAGCAGGTCGAGGCGCTGCTGAAATTCGCCGACGCGCACCAGATTCCGGTGGTCGCGCGCGGCGCCGGCACCGGTTTGTCGGGCGGCGCGCTGCCGTTGGACAAAGGCATTCTGCTGGTGATGGCGCGCTTTAACCGGATTCTCGAAGTCGATCCCGAGGCCTGCGTGGCCCGCGTTCAGCCCGGCGTGCGCAACCTGGCGATCTCGCAGGCCGCCGCGCCGCACGGTCTCTACTACGCGCCCGACCCGTCGTCGCAGATTGCCTGCTCGATCGGCGGCAATGTCGCGGAAAACGCGGGCGGCGTGCATTGCCTGAAGTACGGGCTGACCGTCAACAACATCCTCAAGCTCGAGATTCTCACCATCGAGGGCGAGCACATCACGCTCGGCTCCGACGCGCTCGACGCGCCGGGTTTCGACTTCCTCGCGCTCTTCACCGGCTCGGAAGGCATGCTCGGCATCGTCACCGAAGTCACGGTGAAGCTGCTCACCAAACCGCAAAGCGCGAAGGTGCTGCTCGCCAGTTTCGACGATGTCGAGAAAGCCGGCGCGGCGGTCGCGCAGATCATCGGCGCGGGCGTGATTCCGGGCGGCCTCGAAATGATGGACAACCTCGCGATCCGCGCGGCGGAAGACTTCATCCACGCGGGCTATCCGGTCGATGCCGCAGCGATCCTGCTGTGCGAAGTCGACGGCGTGGAGAGCGACGTGCACGAGGACGTGGCCTGCGTGGAAGCGCTGCTGCGCGCGGCCGGCGCCACCGACATCCGTGTCGCGAAAGACGAGGCCGAACGGCAGCGCTTCTGGGCCGGCCGCAAGAACGCGTTTCCCGCCGTGGGCCGCATCTCGCCCGACTACTACTGCATGGACGGCACGATTCCGCGCCGTGAATTGCCGCGCGTGCTCAAGGGCATCGAAGACCTGTCGACCCAATACGGCCTGCAAGTCGCCAACGTGTTTCATGCCGGCGACGGCAACATGCATCCGCTGATCCTGTTCGATGCGAACGCGCCCGGCGAAACCGAACGCGCCGAAGCGCTCGGCGCGCGCATTCTGGAACTGTGCGTGGCGGTGGGGGGCAGCATCACCGGCGAACACGGCGTGGGCCGCGAAAAAATCAACCAGATGTGCGCGCAGTTCAATAGCGACGAACTCAGCTTCTTCCACGCGCTGAAAGCCGCGTTCGACCCGCACGGCCTCCTCAACCCCGGCAAGAACGTGCCGACCCTGCACCGCTGCGCGGAATTCGGCTCGATGCATGTGCATCGCGGCGCGCTGCCCTTTCCCGAACTGGAGCGTTTCTGATGCGTATCGAACCCGTCTCCATGGACGATAGCGAACGGCTCGTCGCCGAAGTCTCGCAAGCGCTCGCGAGCCGCGCGCCGCTCAGGATTCGCGGCGGCGACAGCAAGGCGTTTCTCGGCCGTCCCGTGCCGGGCGCGGAGATCGACACGCGCTCGCATCGCGGCGTGGTGAGCTACGACCCGACCGAACTCGTCATCACCGCGCGCGCCGGCACGCCGCTCGCCGAACTCACCGCCACGCTGGAAGCCGCCGGACAGATGCTCCCGTGCGAGCCGCCCGGCTTTGGCGGCGCGGCCACCGTCGGCGGCATGGTCGCGGCCGGGCTGGCCGGTCCGCGCCGGCCGTGGTCCGGCTCGGTGCGCGACTTCGTGCTCGGCTGCCGCGTGATCACCGGTCAGGCGAAGCATCTGCGCTTCGGCGGTGAAGTGATGAAGAACGTGGCGGGCTACGACGTGTCGCGATTGCTCGCGGGCAGTTTCGGCTGCCTCGGTTTGATTACGGAAGTCTCGCTGAAGGTGCTGCCCAAACCGCGAGCGCTCAGCAGTCTCACGGTGGAGCTGGAAGCGGCCGAAGCGCTGCGCGAACTGTCCGCCTGGCGCCGCGCCGCGCTGCCGATCAGTGCGGCCTGCCATGTGGACGGCCGTCTGCATGTGCGCCTCGAAGGCGGCGTGGGGTCGGTGGCCTCGGCCGTGGACCGGATCGGCGGCGCCGAACTCGAGCCGCGCTTCTGGGACGATCTGCGCGAGCACCGGCTGGCGTTTTTCGACGATCCGCGGCCGCTCTGGCGTCTGTCATTGCCGAACGCGTCGCCGCTGACCGCGCTGCCCGGCGACACGCTGCTCGACTGGGCCGGCGCGCAACGCTGGTTGAAAAGCACGGCGCCGGCCGCGACGATCCGCCAGATCGCGCATGCCGCCGGCGGCCACGCAACCTGCTTCAGCCCCCAAACCGACACCGAACCGTTCACGCCGCTGCCCCCCGCGTTGCTGCGCTTTCATCAGCAACTGAAGCGGCAACTCGATCCGCGCGGCCTCTTCAACCCCGGCCGCCTGTATGCCGACCTCTGAACGCGGTCCTGCGAAGACCTGAAGGCGAATCCCATCATGCAAACCAATCTCAGCGATGCCGCCAAAACCCTGTCACGCGCGGACGAGGCCGAACAGATCCTGCGCGCCTGCGTGCACTGCGGCTTCTGCAACGCGACCTGTCCGACCTATCAATTGCTCGGCAACGAACTCGACGGCCCGCGCGGACGCATCTATCTGATCAAGCAGATGCTCGAGGGCGAGCCCGTCACGCAGAAAACCCAGTTGCACCTCGACCGGTGCCTAAGCTGCCGCAATTGTGAAACCACCTGCCCGTCCGGTGTCACCTATCACGCGCTGCTGGATATCGGCCGTGCCGAGTTGGAGCGGCGCATCGAGCGGCCCCTGTCCGAGCGCTTGCTGCGCGAGGGTTTGCGCCGCGCGATCCCGCATCCGGCGGTGTTCAACGCGCTCCTGAAGACCGGCCGCGCCATGCGGCCGTTTCTTCCGGCCGCGCTTGGACGTAAAATCCCCAGGCAAGGCGCGCGGGTCAACGCTGGGACCAAGCCGAGGCCGGCGCCGCGGCATCCGCGCAAAATGCTGATGCTGGAAGGCTGCGTGCAACCCGCGCTGTCACCGAACACCAACGCGGCCGCCGCGCGCGTGCTCGACCGGCTCGGCATCAGCATCGTGAATGCCCGCCAGGCCGGCTGTTGCGGCGCGACCGATTATCATCTGAATGCGCAGGAGGCAGGCCTCGCGCGGGCACGGCGTAATATCGACGCGTGGTGGCCCGCCATCGAGTCCGGCGCCGAAGCCATCGTGCAAACCGCGAGCGGCTGCGGCGCGTTCATCAAGGAATACGGGCATTTGCTGCGCGACGACCCTCGCTATGCGTCAAAAGCGCAGCGGGTCAGCGAGCTGGCGCGAGACCTCGTCGAGGTATTGGCTAACGAGCCGCTCGGTCAGCTGCAAGCAAGCTTGCCAGGGCAGACTCGGCAAAGAATCGCGTTTCACTGCCCATGTACGTTGCAGCATGCGCAGAAGCTGGGCGGCGCGGTCGAGTCGATCCTGCAGCAACTCGGCTTCGATCTCACGGCCGTGCCCGACGCCCATCTGTGTTGCGGATCGGCAGGCACGTATTCGATTACCCAGCCCGAGCTTGCGCAACGGTTACGCAACAACAGGCTCGACGCGCTGGAAAGCGGCAGGCCGGAGCTGATCGTCACGGCCAACATCGGTTGCCAGACGCATCTGGACGGCGCCGGGCGCACGCCGGTGCGTCATTGGATAGAACTTGTAGAAGCATCCTTACCATAAACGAATCAGGAAATTCATTATGCTGAGCAAACCTGTGTTGACTCTTGCCGAAACGACCCGCATTCTCGACGCCGCCCGCGCGGAAGCCGAGAAGAATCAGTGGGCCGTCGCCATCGTGGTGGTCGACGACGGCGGTCATCCGCTCGGAATGCTGCGTCTGGACGGCAGCGCGCCGGCCAGTTCGTACATCGCGACCGAAAAGGCCCGCACTTCGGCGATCGGCCGCCGTGAAACCAAGGTATACGAAGACATGATCAACAATGGCCGCACCGCATTTCTGAGCGCGCCGCTGCAAGGCACGCTGGAAGGCGGCGTGCCGGTGCTCGTCGACGGCCAGGTGGTCGGCGCGGTCGGCGTGTCGGGCGTCAAGTCGGATCAGGACGCGCAGATCGCCAAGGCCGGCATTCAGGCTATCGCCGCTTAAGGCCGTTCGCCGTTCCAAGCGGCGGCCATCGAAGAGAGAAGCTAAACCGTTGCACAACGCGGGCCGATGCCCCCTCATCGGCCCCATTCAGATAGATGGAGCAGTCGATGACTCAGATGAACCCGCGCGGCGGACTGCAAGTCGCCGCCAACCTCGACCAGTTCGTCGAAACCGAAGCCCTGCCCGGCATCGGAATCGACAGTGCCGCATTCTGGTCGGGTTTCGACGCCCTCGTGCACGAGCTGGCGCCCAAAAACCGTGTGCTGCTTGCCGAGCGCGACCGCCTGCAGACCGAACTGGACAACTGGCATCGCGCCAACCCGGGTCCGGTGCGCGATCTGCGCGCGTACCGCGCGTTTCTCGAAGGCATCGGCTATATCGTGCCCGCGCCCGCCAGCGTCAAAGCCACGACCGACCACGTGGACACCGAAATCGCCGAACAGGCCGGCCCGCAACTCGTGGTGCCGCTGTCGAATCAGCGCTATGCGCTGAACGCGGCGAACGCGCGCTGGGGCAGCCTGTACGACGCGCTGTACGGCACCGACGCGATCCCCGAGAGCAACGGCGCCGAAAAACAGAAGGCCTTCAACCCGGTGCGCGGCGCCGCGGTGATCGCCTATGCACGCAAGTTTCTCGATCAGGCCGCCCCGCTCGCAAACGGCTCGCATGCCGACGCCACCCACTATGGCGTGGCAAGCGGCAAGCTGGTCGTCACGCTGAAGAACGGCGCGAGCGAGCTGAAGACGCCGGCGCAATTCATCGGCTATCAGGGCGAGGAAAGCGCGCCGTCCGCGGTGCTGCTCAAGCACAACGGCCTGCACTTCGAAATCCAGATCGACGCGAACGACTCGATCGGCAAGACCGATGCGGCGCATGTGAAGGACGTGGTGGTCGAAGCGGCGGTGAGCACGATCATCGACTGTGAAGACTCGGTCGCGGCCGTGGACGCGGACGACAAGGTCCAGCTCTACCGCAACTGGCTCGGCCTGATGAACGGCGACCTGGCCGAAGAGGTCACGAAGAACGGCAAGACTTTCACGCGCCGCCTGAACGCCGACCGCGCCTACACCGCCGCGAACGGCACGGCGCCGGTCGTGCTGCATGGCCGCTCGCTGCTGTTCATCCGCAACGTCGGTCATTTGATGACCAATCCGGCGGTGCTCACCAAAGACGGCCACGAGATTCCGGAAGGCATTCTCGACGCGGTCATTACCTCGCTGTGCGCGTTGCACGACCGCAAGCACAAGCTGAATTCGCGCACCGGTTCGATCTATATCGTCAAGCCGAAGATGCACGGTCCGGCTGAAGTCGCCTTCGCGAGCGAGTTGTTCGCACGCGTGGAAGACCTGCTGAAGCTGCCGCGCAACACGATCAAGATGGGCATCATGGACGAGGAGCGCCGCACCAGCGTGAACCTGCTCGCCTGTATCGCCGAAGCGTCGGAGCGGGTCGCGTTCATCAACACGGGTTTCCTCGACCGCACCGGCGACGAAATGCACACCGCCATGGAAGCCGGTCCGATGATGCGCAAGGGCGACATGAAGTCGAGCGCCTGGATCGCCGCCTATGAGCGCAGCAACGTGCTGGTCGGCTTGAGCGCGGGCCTGCGCGGCCGCTCGCAGATCGGCAAGGGCATGTGGGCGATGCCGGATCTCATGCACGCCATGCTCGAACAGAAGATCGCCCATCCGAAGGCCGGCGCGAACACCGCGTGGGTGCCCTCGCCGACCGCGGCGACGCTGCACGCGTTGCATTACCACCAGGTCGACGTGCAGGCGGTTCAGCAGGAACTGGAACGCACGGATTACGCGAAGGTACGTGACGAACTGCTCGACGGCCTGCTGACGATTCCCGTCGTCGCCGAAGCGAAGTGGAGCGACGCCGAGATCCGCAGCGAGATCGACAACAACGCGCAAGGCATTCTCGGCTACGTGGTGCGCTGGATCGATCAGGGCGTGGGCTGCTCGAAGGTGCCGGACATTCACAACGTCGGCTTGATGGAAGACCGCGCCACGCTACGGATTTCCAGCCAGCATATCGCCAACTGGCTGTATCACGGCGTGGTGAAGCGCGAGCTGGTTGAAGAGACGTTCAAGCGCATGGCCAAAGTGGTCGACGAGCAGAACGCGGGCGACCCGCTCTACAAGCCGATGGCGCCGGGCTTCGATACGATCGCCTTCAAGGCCGCGCAAGCGCTGGTGTTCGAAGGGCGCCAGCAGCCGAGCGGCTACACGGAACCGTTGCTGCACAAGTTCCGGCTGGAAGTGAAGAAGGAGGCCTGAAGCCTCGCTCGCCGGGCTGCGCGTGAAGCGTGGGCCGGCTGAAAAAAAGACGGGCGCCGCGTGGTTAGCGGCGCCCGTTTTAATGTGCGCGATACTGCTGCGCGTTGCTTCTGCGTGGTAAGTTTGCCGGCGTGCGCCGGCTGGGGGCGAGTGCCGCCCGCATCAGCCGCTGGCGCGAGGCACAGCGGCTTGGGGCGCGGCTCAGGCCGCTTGCGCCGTATACTGCGCCGGCACGCCGTCCTGCATGTTGGTCTGCATATACGCCTGCAGATACGCCTCGAATTCCGCCTTCACTTCCGGATGACGCAGCGCGAACTCCACCGTCGCCTTCAGATAACCCAGCTTGCTGCCGCAATCGAAACGCGTGCCGAAATAGCGATACGCCAGCACCTGCTCTTCGGTTAGCAGCGATTGCACCGCGTCGGTCAACTGCAGCTCACCGCCCGCGCCCGGCTTCAACGCGCGGATATGCTTGAAGATGGTCGGCATCAGCACATAACGGCCCACCACGCCGAGATTCGACGGCGCCTTGTCCGGCGCCGGCTTCTCGACAATGCCCGACAGCTTGATCACGTTGTCTTCCCACTCGCGGCCATCCACCACGCCATACGAGCGGCTGTCTTCACGCGCGATGGTTTCCACGCCGATCACGGAGCTGTGATAGTGGTTGAACGTGTCGACCAGCTGGCTCATCACCGGCTTCGAGCTGTGCAGCAGGTCGTCGGCCAGAATCACGGCGAACGGGCTGTCGCCCACCAGTTTTTCGGCGCATAGCACCGCGTGGCCGAGACCGAGCGCTTCGGCCTGACGCACATAGAAACAGTCGACATTGGCCGGCTTGATGCTGCGCACCAGATCGAGCAGCTTCTGCTTGTTACGCGCCTCGAGTTCAGCCTCGATCTCATAGGACTTGTCGAAATGATCTTCGATGGCGCGCTTGCTGCGGCCCGTTACGAAGATCATCTCGGTGATGCCAGCGGCAATCGCTTCTTCCACCGCGTATTGAATCAGCGGCTTGTCGACGATCGGCAGCATTTCCTTAGGACTTGCCTTGGTAGCCGGCAGGAATCGTGTCCCGAGGCCCGCTACGGGAAACACGGCTTTGGTGACTTTCAGCATGGTAGGCATTCCCACATCGGTTAGAAATTAGTGTGTTCGCGGGCCAGGCGGCCAATCGATGTCGCCGGAGAGGCTAGCAAAAAATAACGCCGGTGCACACGTGAAATTTCCTCAATCCGAATAAATAAATCCATTCTATTTCGATATGCATCATGGCGATAAGCAACAATTACGCATCGAAATGGATTTATTTTTCGACCATTCAGAAAATTCTACATATCCTGACAACTGACCTGCGGATGCGCGAGGCACGCCGCTTCGGGCGCCGCCGTGCGCGCGGCGGGCCCGTTCAGCCCATTCAAGCCCGTCATTCGTGGTCGTCGAGCTGGGGCAATTTGCCCGGATTCATGCGAAAACGGCGGATCGGCTCGTTGCGCAGCGCCTCCCGATAGGCGGAGGCGGCGACAAGGATCAGCAGCACGGCAATGCCGGCAAGTAAATGCAGGTTCATGACTTCACCTCGGGTCAAGAGAATCCGTGAGTTAAATTAGCACGACAAAAGCGGTAAATAATTCGCCGCCACATCCGGATAGGCTCAATTACAATTCGTCACAAAATGGCCACTTAATTCAATTCGGCGGGTAATTTTTTATCGATTTTTTGCCGGCGCGGTGCACTAGCATGTCATGCACCGCGGACGCGCAAGGCGTGCGCGCGAACCCGCTTTCCCCTCCGTCAGAATAAGGACCGCGCATGAGCGACTCTGCACTGGATGCCGCCGGCTCATCCCTGCCACTCTCCCCGCCTCGCACGGCCGCCTCGCCGCGCGCGCCCAGCGAAGCGCGCGCCGACAGCGCCGGCAAGGAGCATGTCATCGACGCCATGCGCGGCTTCGCCGCCTTGCTGGTGGCGTATTTTCATTGCCGCCAGGTCGAATGGGTCGGCATGCAGGCGTTTCACCAGAGCGTGGGCCACGCCTTCAGTCTGAATGCGATCGCCGCGTATTTGACGTTTCCGATCGCGTGGGGCTCGGCGGGCGTGCCGATTTTCTTCGTGATCAGCGGCTATTGCATTCACCGCGGCGGCGCGTTGCGGCTCGCCGGCAATCCCGCTTACCGGCTGGATACGGGCAATTTCTGGGTGCGCCGGTTCGCGCGTATTTACCCCGTGCTGCTCGCGGCGCTGGTGCTGACCTTCGCGCTCGACTGGTTCAGCCTGCAATTGCCGCCCGTCAATCACAAGATCCGCGAGATCGGCCTGCAGGCCTTTCTGGTCAACCTGTTTTCGCTGCAAGGCGTGGCCGGCAAGACGTTCGGCTCGAACGGCGCGCTCTGGACGCTCTCGCTCGAAGTGCAGTTCTATGCGATCTATCCGCTGCTCTTCGCGCTGCGCCGGCGCATCGGCATGACATCCGTGCTGGCGATCGTCGCGGTGATCAACGTGGTGTCCGCGTACGTGCTCGAGCGCCACGACATCCAGTTTTTCACGTCGTACTGGTTTTCGTGGACGCTCGGCGCATGGATCGCCGACGCGCGTGCGCGCAGCGCGCCGCACGCGCGCTCGCCGGTCTGGCTCTACGCGCTCGCAGCGGGGTTCGTCGCGCTCGGCTGCGCGGCGTTCCATTTCGGTCAATACGGTGCGTTCCAGCTCTGGGCGATCGGCTTTGCGTTCTACCTGTACAAGGCGCTGGAGCGCGGCAACGCGGACCGCGGCCCCGCGTTCGGCATGCGCCTGCTTTCGCGGCTCGGCGATTTCAGCTTCTCGCTGTATCTGATCCATCTGCCGATCTTCGTGCTGCTGTCGTCGCTGTTGTTCCGCTCGTCACTGCAAATGTCGATCTGGCCGTCGTTCGGCTACATGCTCGTGGCCGTGCCGGCGGCTTACGTGTTCTACCGGCTGGTCGAGTTGCCGGCCATGAAGTGGTCGGCCAGTTTCAAGCCGAAAGCGGCGCTGAAACAGGCCTGAAAACCCGCGCAAAAAAAACGGAGCGAATGTCCTCGGACGTTCGCCCCGCTGCGCAAACGGCAGGGACGGCCGAGCCCCTGCCTACCCCGCGTTAAAGCCTCCCTAAGCCGCTCCAGGCGCCGCCACCCGCTTCAGAATCCGCTCGACACCTTCCACATACGTGGCGGTGCCGAACCGGCCCAGCGCCGTCTGATACCCGTTCCTGACGAGCCTGTTGCGCAACTCATCGTTTGCGCGCAGTTCGGCGAGCGTGTCGGCGAGGCCATGTGCATCCCCTGGGGTGCACAGCACGCCGTTCTCATAGTCGTCGATGATCTCCAGCACCCCGCCCGCGCGCGCGGCCACCACCGGCCGCTGCGCCAGCATCCCTTCGACGATCACGCGCCCGAACGGCTCCGGCGTGATCGACGTATGGACGACGGCGTCGACCGCGCACATGCAGGCCGCGATATCGTGCTGGAAGCCCAGAAAGTGCACCCGCCCGCCCAGGTTGTGCGCGGCGACGAACGCGTGCAGTTCGATCTCGTACTGGTCCTCGCCGAACAGCGGCGCGCCCACCAGCACCGCGTGCATCTGCGGATTGAGGACCATGGCTTCGAGCAGCACATGCTGTCCTTTCCAGCGCGCGAGACGGCTGAACGAGCCGACCAGAAACGCGTCCTGCGGCAGGCCGAGGCGCTTGCGCAGCGTGGCTTGCGGCACCGTGCGCAGCGCGTCGAACGGCGCGGCGGCAATGCCGTTGAACACCACGTCGATGCGTTTTTCGTCGAACTGCGTGAGCTCCGCAAAGGCGCGCGCCGAGGCGGCCGAATTGGCGATCACATGCGTGAGGCCAAGACGCGCGCACCATTTGATGATCGCCAGTTGCTTGCCGCCGAAATGCTCGGGGCTCACGATATCGCGCAGATGCCAGACCACCGGGCGCCGCGCCAGCTTGCCGGCGAGCGCGCCGATCACCATCGCGCGCTGGGTGTTCGCGTAGATCACGTCGGCCTTGCGCGCGCGTTTGGCCGTGGCGCGCACGAGCGAGATCAGGCCTTTGAGCGCGTCGCCCTTCGGCAATGAGCCGCCCTGTTTGCGCACATGGCGCAGCGCGCCCGCCTCCAGCACGTCGACGGCCACGCCGGCTTTGGCGAGCGCGGTGCGGAACGGGCCGTCGTCGAACAGCACGACCTCGATGCGCGAGCGCAAGGCCTTGACGATTTCCAGCAGCGACAACTCGGCGCCGCCGAGCACGCCGCTCTGATCGACGGCCAGAATGCGCGGCCCGGTGGCTGCGGGTTCCGCCTTATAAGGCACGTATGGCGGCAACGTCGCCGTACGCAGCGCCGGCACCGACGCGCGCACATGCGCAAAGAAGCGCTCGCGGAAGTGCGCGGCGGAGAACTGCTCGGCGTTCGCGCGGCAGTCCAGGGGCGAAAACCGTTTCACGTGGTCGTCGAAACGCTCCACCGCGGCGATGATCGACTCGGCGTTCTGTTCGTCGAAAAACATGCCGGTGGGCCGCGGCTCCGACAGGTCGCGCACGGTTTCGAGCGCACCGCCCTTGCCGTAAGCGATCACCGGCGTGCCGCAGGCCTGCGCTTCGACCACCGAAATGCCGAAGTCTTCTTCCGCGGCGAACACGAAGGCCTTGGCGCGGCTCATCCGCTCCTTGAGCACCTTGAACGGCTGGTAGCCCATGATCTCGACGTTCGGCCCCGCTTTCGCGCGGATCTTCTGCATGTCGGGGCCGTCGCCGATCACGACGAGCTTGCGCTGCGGCATGCGCGCGAACGCTTCGACGATCAGATCGATCTTCTTGTACGGCACCATGCGCGAGGCGGTCAGATAGAAGTCGTCCTTCTCGGTGCATAGCGCGAAGGCTTCGACATCGACCGGCGGAAAGATCACCTGCGCATCGCGCTGATAAACCTTCTTGATGCGCCGCGCAATGAATTCGGAGTTGGCGACGAAGCCATCCACCGCATTCGAGGTGCGAATATCCCAGTTGCGGATGTAATGCAGAATCAGCCGCGCCATGGCCGACTTCGGGCCGGCGGTCAGCTTGGACTGCTTCAGATATTGATGCTGCAGGTCCCACGCGTAACGGATCGGCGAATGCACATAGCTGATATGCACCTGGTCGGGGCCGGTCAGAATGCCCTTGGCGACTGCGTGGCTGCTCGAAATCACCACGTCGTACGCGGACACGTCGAGCTGCTCGATCGCGAGCGGCATCAACGGCAGATACGAGCGGTACTTGTTGCGCGCGAGCGGCAGCTTCTGGATGAACGAAGTGGTGACGGGCTTGCCGCGCAGAAAGCTGCGGTCGTCGAGAAAATCGACGAGGCTGAACAGGTCCGCGTCGGGAAAGCACGCGACAATCTGTTCGAGCACCTTCTCCGCCCCCGCATACGTGACGAGCCAGTCGTGCACGATCGCAACGCGCACCGTTTTATCGCCGCGCCATGCGGCGCGGCGCGGCGGCGCCGGAACGGCAACGGTGGTGAGTTCGGCCAGTGCGCTGCGCGTAGCGGGTTGTAGCACGGCTTCTTCAAGGACTTCGTGGTTCATGCGCTTTTCCTCGGATTCAGTCGCAACAGCAGTGAACGCGCAAGATCGCGCAAGGCGGGTGTCATCGTGATCGACCAGGCGACATTGGCGCCGACCATCAATACGCCGGCGACAATCGCCGCCGCGAGACCCGGCAGGAAACCGGCAAGCCATAGGCTCGCCAGCAGGAAAGCGAGGTGAGCGAGCATGTCGAGCGCGATCTGCCGCGCGTGAATCGCCGACAGGCGCAGCAGCACGGCGTAGTCGAACAGCGCCCGGCCGGCCACGGCCACCGCGGCGCCCGTGAGACCGAAATGCGTGATGCCGAACCACAACGCGCCTGCAAACAGGGGCAATTCGAATAAACCAACGCGCGCGGCGGTGGCCGGATTGACCTGCGACTGGATCAGAATCCGCGTGACGTTCGCCTGACCGACGAGCCACACGGCAACGATCATGATGCGGCCCACAGGCGCCGCCACGGTGGCGATTTCACTGCCCACCCACAGATGCAGGAACGGTTCGAGCACCAGCATCGCCACCAGCGCGACCGGCGTGAACACGCCGTTGAGAAACTCGAGCGACTGCCGGGTGATGGTGTCGGCGTCGGCACGTCCCACTGCGGAGAGGCGCGGAAACAACGTGCGCACCAGCGCCGTCGGCACGATGTTCAGACGTGTCACGAGGTTTTGCGGCACCGTGTAATACGTGACGAACCGCGCGCCGAGACTCGTGCCGAGCATCACGCGGTCGAGCGAGTCGGCGATCATGGTGGTGACGCTGGCAATCAGCATCCAGCCGCCGAAATTGAACAGCCCCTTCGCCACGCCGAACTGCGGCGGCAGAACACGGCGGATTTCCAGCACTTTCAGCGCGGAGCGGCCCAGCAGCAGCGCGGCCACGATCCGCGCGAACACCGCGGCGGCCAGCACGTTCTGCAGCGTCGCGCCCATCCACAACGCGGCGCCGAGCGGCAGCAACTGGAACAGGAAGGTGCCGATAGTCTGATTGGTGTTGTAGACGCCGAAACGTTCCGCGCCGTTGATCGCGCCCGCGAACACCCACGAGACATTGGCAATCGGAATCGCCACCGCGAGCCACGGCAGCGCCATGTACACCTCGTGCTGCAACTCGGGCGAAACCTTGGTGAAATACGCGGTGTAGAGAAACGCGCCGAAATAGATGATCAATCCGCCGATCACGCCGGTCGCGAGATTGAGCCATGTCGCGCTCCAGAACACGCGATCGCTCTCATCCTTGTCGCCGGACGCGCGTGCCTTCGAGATGTGATTCTGCGCGGCCATGCTCATGCCGAGATCGAGAATCCCGAAGTAGCCGATCAGCGTCCACACGAGACTGATCACGCCGTAGCGCTCGACGCCGAGCAGCTTGATATACGACGGCACGGTCACGAGCGAGACGAAAGTCGGCAGCACCAATCCGAAGAAATTGATCGCTACGTTCCTGAGAATGCCTTTGTCCATCGGATGCCTTGGGGTTGACTACGTTTGTCTTCGTGTTGCGTGCGGATTACCTGGTCATGCGAATGAAGCGCACATGTGTCGCTCATCAAGGTTTCCAGCGGTACATCATCACTTTGCCGCGCGCGTCCTCCTCGACGAACACAAGGTACTCGCCGTTGGCGCGCTTCGCGGCGCTGATGCCGTTGGGCACGTCGACCCAGCCCGACGCGCGGCCCACTTCCGGGCCCGGCCGGATCACGCCGAGCTCCTTGCCGCTGTCCTTGTCCCACACGTGCACCGCGCCGACCGGCTCGACGCCGAAGAGGTATTGCCCTTCGACCGTCAGGCCGATGATGGTGACGATCGGCTTGCTCTGCGTCTGCCACGGCAGCGTGATCGCATAGCGCTGCACCGGATTGCCGCTCGACCATTTGTCGTAACGCACGAGCACGCGGCCCACTTCCTTCCAGAAGCCGCGGTCGACCGGCGTGTCGGGCGTATAGCCCGTCACGTACATCGTGTCGGTGTCCGGGTCGTAGATCGCGCGATGCAGTTCCGTAAAGGGTTGCGGCACCGGGTACTGCGTCATGTTCGAATACGAGTAGACCGGATTGCCCTTCGCATCCAGCCCGCCGAAACGGAAGCGATAAATTCCCTTCGTGTCACGTGTGCGCCAGATGTCGCCGACGGTATCCACCCACCAGCCCCAGCCGCCCGCGAGCTTCGTACCGGACGTGTTGAGCGTGAATTCGTCGGTGTTGAAGCGGCCGTCGCCGTTCGCATCGCGCCAGATCCAGTCGCCGCCGGGTGGCGCATTCGGCACCTTGGCCACCGCGCGCTCGCGTCCCGCGATAAAGCCCGAAGGAATCGCCGATTCGCCGTCATGTTGCGGATCGAAGTGATAGATCTTCAGATGATCCGCATACATATCCGTGAGATACAGGAAGGTGCGCCCCTTCAATTTGCGGGCGATCGGCAGGCCCGGATATTGGTCGGTGTGGAACACGGGGTCGTCCGGATACTTGAAGCGGTTCGACAGAAAGCCCGCGTATTTCCAGTCCTGCCCCGCCGGCTTCGACAGATCGAGTTCGAAACGCTTGTTGCCGGTATAAACGCTGTCCGGGCGCGACGGATCGATCCACGCGCCGTCGACGAACAGCAGCCCTTGCACCTGCCAGTTCTGCTTTCCATCTGGTGCGTAGCTTTCGAGCGTCGCACCGAGCCCCGCGCCGATCGGGTCGTAACGCGGCCCGATACCGTTGGTCGACACATAGACGTTGCCGCGCGCGTCCACGCCCACGCCGGTCAGTCCGTTGAAACGCCGCGGGCCCGGTTTGCCGGCGACGCCGCTGAAAATGCCGCCGCGCTCGCCGAGCGAGCCCGACTCCGCGTAACGGCCGTCGTTCCTGCTGAAATACAGCACCTGCTGACGCGGGCCGTTGTCGGCGATCAGAATGCGGCCTTGCGCATCCACCGCGATATCCACCGCAATCGTTCCGGCAGGCAGCGTGAAGTTTTCGTCGATGCGTTTGCCTGCCGCCGTGTAGTGCTCGACATGCGGCGCGGCGTCGTTGCGCGTGCCGCTCAAGACCCACAGCGTGCCGTCCGGCGCCAGCGCGAGCCGGCCCGGCTCGTGCACGCTCCAGGTGGTTTTCTGCTGCATCGATTCCGCGTCGTACACCTCGATACGATCGCGCGCCGTGTTGGCCGCATACAGCGTGGTGTCGTTCGCGGCGAGGCCGCCGATTTCGGCGCTCGTGCCGGTCGGCACTTCGTTCATCATCAGGAAGCCGGCCGCCAGTTGCGCATGCGGATCGGCGCTCTTCGCGGCGGGCTGGAACGGTGCGGCGCGTTTCGGATCGGCGATCTGCCGGCGCGAGATGCCGAACCACTGCTTGCCCTTCTCCGGCCACACGCCCTGTTCGACCAGCCGCCCCTTCTCGTTGCCGACCGCGATCGCGACGAACGCATACTTGCGATTCACCGCGACGGCGTTGCCGCCGCTGTTGCCCCAGCCATGCGTGCCGCCCGCGAAGCCGAGCATCTTGCCGTTCTGATACACGCTCGCCTCGGCGCCGCTCTCATCCCAAGGCGCGTTCGTGTACACCTTGCCGTCGGGCGCGACCGCAATGGCGGTGATGTTGATCTGCGCCCAGGTGCCGTCGCCGAAACCGAACGTATTGCCGATCCATGACGTTTTCGCGTTCAACGCGGTTTCCGCATGAGCCGTGAAACTGACCGATTGCGCGGTCAGTCCGGCGGCGCACGCGAACACGGCGAGCCAGCTTTTGAACGTGAAACGGGGCAAGGTATTTCCTCCAATCAGCGTCGCGCCGCGCGCGGGCAACGAGGCTCGCGCGGCGACACAACCCGGTGAAATGACGGTACGCATCGCGGTCGATCTCGTGATGCAAGTCGCTAGTGTAGTGTTCGATTCTTGATTGAACTTAAATGAATTGCCTGCCTCCAATGGTCTACTGTGGTTTGCATTGGAGCGAGCAAATGCGAGTTGCCCCGACGATTGTGTTGACGGTTGAGCAGGAGAACGAGCTGACCCGGCTCGCGCGCTCGAAGCGCACCAGCGTCATGCTGGCGCAGCGCGCACGCATCGTGCTGCTGGCTGCGCAGGGCCTGCAGAACAAAGACATCGCCGAGCAACTTGGCATCGGGCGTGTGCAGGTCGCGCGCTGGCGCGAGCGTTACCTGGAGTGCGGACGGCAAGGCATTGAACGCGACCTGCCGCGCGGCGCGCCTCCTGTGAAGGTGGACGTGGCCAGGCTGGTGGAACTGACTACGCAAACCACGCCCGAGGCCGCCACGCACTGGAGCACACGCAAGATGGGCGCTGCCCTGGGCGTCAGCGCCAGCACCGTCCTGCGGCATTGGCAGGCGCACGGGCTCAAGCCTCACGTCGTGCGCGGCTTCAAGGTCTCGCGTGACCCGAAGTTCGTCGAGAAGCTCGAGGACATCGTGGGGCTGTACATGTCCCCGCCCGAGCATGCCTTGGTGCTGTGCTGCGACGAGAAGAGCCAGGTGCAGGCGCTGGATCGCACGCAGCCAGGGCTGCCGCTGAAGAAGGGGCGCGCGCAGACGATGACGCACGACTACAAGCGCCACGGCACAACCACGCTGTTCGCGGCGCTCAATGTGCTTGATGGGCAAGTCATCGGTCAGTGCCAGCAGCGACACACCCACGCCGAGTGGCTGAAGTTCCTGCGCAAGATCGACCGCGAGACGCCCAAGGACAAGACGCTGCACCTGATCGCCGACAACTACGCCACCCACAAGCACCCGGCGGTTCAGGAGTGGCTGGCCAAGCACCCGCGGTTCAACATGCACTTCACGCCGACCTCGGCATCGTGGTTGAACATGGTAGAGCGCTTCTTCCGCGATCTGACGACCGAGCGGCTGCGCCGGGGCGTGTTCACCAGCGTGCCTGAACTGGTAGCTGCCATCAACGAATACGTGGCTCACCACAACACCGACCCCAAGCCGTTCATCTGGACCAAGAGCGCGCGCGACATCTTGCAGAAGGTCATTCGCGCCAATAGTCGCTTAAGTTCCAAACAGAACGGAACACTGCACTAGAAGCCATGCAGGGACATCGGACAGATTCGTGCGGGGACAGGGCCCAGGCAGAGCCTCGACAGAACGGCTGCCGCGCGTGACGCGCTGATGAACTCACGCGGGAATTCACGCGCCGCGCGCAGCCCACGCGCCGTCGCCGGCCACCCAATCCGCACGGCTCACATTACGCGGAAAAAACGCCGCGACGAAAATCGAAAATAATTCAAAAATATTCGATGCTTTAAGCAATGTGAAAGAAACCCATTTAAAAATGAATTAAAACAAAATTGGCTGCGACGCGGATCGCTGCGCGCCGCTGCACATCATCCTTACCGATCTTCGGCAACGCGATCCGCACTTATTACATCGCCGGCCATCCATTCGACATAAGCATAAAAATCCATTGAGAATGGACAACGAAACACCCTGTTGCAATCTGATTCATTTATCCAATTCATTCCCGTTTTTTCACGATTTTCTTTTCCCTAGAATCGATTGCACTTCCGTTGCGACGCGAAGCGAGCGCGCCTCTTTCTCCGCAATCCTCGCGCGATCCTTCGCCCGGCCCATCCGCTTCACACCATGGACGGTTCATGACTGCCAGCGCACTGCCCTTAGCGCCTTCCCACTCCCGCCGCATCGTGCAGCTCGACGGCTTGCGCGCCATCGCCGTGCTCGCCGTATTCGCGCAGCACGCCTTGAAGGCGCCGCTGTGGATGGGTGTCGATCTGTTTTTTGTTCTGAGCGGTTTTCTGATCACCGGCATCCTGCTCGAGCGCAAGGCGCGTCAACAGTCGTATTTCGGTTATTTCTACGCACGCCGGGCGCGCCGCATCCTGCCGCCCTACGTGCTGCTGATGGTGGTGTCGTCGATTCTGTTCGGCTTCGGCTGGGCGCAGCACTGGCAGTGGTACGCGTTCTTCGCCGCCAATATCGGCGACGCGCTCAACCAGAGCGGCCACGACAGCCTGAATGTGCTGTGGTCGCTCGCCGTTGAGGAGCAGTTCTATATTTTCTGGCCGTTCGTGATCCTGCTCGTGCCCGAGCGCGTGCTCGGCTACGTGGCCGCCGCGCTGATCCTGCTGGTGCCCGTGCTGCGCGCGGTGGCCACGCCGTGGTTCGATTCGTTCTGGCCGATCTATTACCTCACGCCGTTCCGCATGGACCTGCTCGCCGCGGGTGCGTTGCTGGCGGTTGCCGTGCGGCGTGACCGCAATGCGCTCGAACCGTTCAAGGGCGTCGCGGTGCTGGGCATGTTCGCGGCGCTCGCGGTGCTGGCGTGGCTGCATCTGCACTTTCCGCGCTTTCGCGCGGCGAACACGCCCCTCTCGAACGCCGGGCTCTACAGCGTTTCGTTGGTGCTTTGTACTTCCGTCGTGGTCATCGCCCTGCAAAGCAAGGGCATCGTCAAACGGCTGCTGTGCAATCCCGTGCTGGTCTATATCGGCACCATCAGCTACACGATCTATCTGATTCACCTGAGCGTGCTGTACGCGCTGTGGCCGCTGCATCTGAACCGCTATGTGAGCGCCGCGCTCGCGCTCGCGATCACGCTCGCCTACGCCAGCATCACCTGGTTCGCGTTCGAGAAGCGCCTGATTTTCGGCTCGGCGCGCGGCGCGCCCGCGCAGAAACAAGCGCAACCACAGACGCATACGCAGGCCGCGACGGGCAGCCGCGTCGGCACGGCGCCGCAAGCGCCGCAAAGCCGCGCATGAAACGCCGGGGATGGCTCGCAGCGAGCGTGTGGGCGGCCGCATCGATGCTCGCGCTGGCCGCGTCGGCCGCGGCGCCGGGCCCGGCAACGCAAGTGCTGATCGAAGCCTACGGCGATTCGACCACACTCGGCATTACGTGCGCCGACGGCCATTGCGGTCCGCAGTCGCAAAACGCCGTGTCGTATCTGCAGGACGAATTGCAGGCGCGCCACGGCGAACGGGTGCGCGTCACGAACTACGGCGTGGGCAACACGATGGCGATGCAACTGCGCGACGGCACGGGCAATCGCCGCGCCGGGCCGACGGCCGGCCTGCCATGGCAGGAGCGGCTTGCCGCCTCGTCCGCGCAGATCGTGCTGATCAACTATGGCATCAACGAAGTCATGCAGAACCAGACGCCCGAGCAGTTCTACACGGCCGAGACGACGCTCGTGAAAACCGCTCGCGCGCTCGGCAAAGAGCCGGTTCTGCAGACCGCGAACCCGATGCCCGACAACCGGCTCAACGCGCGGCTCGCCACGATGGTCGCGGTGACACGCCGCGTGGCCGCCGAACAGCAGGTGCCGCTCGTCGATCAGTTCGCCTACATCAGCAATCTGCCGGACTGGAAGACGTTGATGTCCGACGGCGCGCATCCCAAGCCGGGTTTGTACCGGCTGAAGGCCGAACAGGATTTTCAGGTCGTCGAACCGCTGGTGCGGCGCCTGTTGGACGGCACGCCCTGAAGCGCTTTTTCAAGTGGGTTTCGTGTTTTAGGCGTTGCTGGCGCTGGCGAAACGTGCTTCTGAGATGCGCTTTCCGAGTGTGCCGATGAAATGCGCCTGACCGGCGCGACTGCTTTTTCTTTTTTCTTTTAACAATCTCGAAGGCAAGCTATGAGCCAACCACGCAAAGCGATCATCACCGGCGTATCCGGACAGGACGGCGCCTATCTGACCAAGCTGCTGCTCGACAAGGGCTACCACGTGACCGGCACCTATCGGCGCACGAGTTCCGTCAATTTCTGGCGCATGCGCGAGTTGGGCGTGCTCGATCATCCGAATCTGCGGCTGGTCGAACACGATCTCACCGATCTCGGTTCGACGCTGCGCCTGCTCGAAGGCGCGCAGGCCGACGAGTTGTACAACCTCGCCGCGCAGAGCTTCGTGGGCGTCTCGTTCGACCAGCCGGTGACGACCGCCGAAGTGACCGGCATCGGCGCGCTGAATCTGCTCGAAGGCATCCGCATTCTCAATCCGAAGACGCGTTACTACCAGGCGTCGACCTCGGAAATGTTCGGTCTCGTGCAGGCCGTGCCGCAACGCGAGGACACGCCTTTCTATCCGCGCAGCCCGTACGGCGTCGCCAAACTGTTCGCGCACTGGTCGACCATCAATTATCGCGAGTCGTACGGCCTTTTCGCGAGCAGCGGGATTCTCTTCAATCACGAATCACCGCTGCGTGGTCGCGAATTCGTCACCCGCAAGATCACCGACACCGTCGCCAAGATCAAGCTCGGCAAGCAGGATGTGCTCGAACTGGGCAACATGAGTGCGAGGCGCGACTGGGGCTTCGCGCTCGAATACGTGGAAGGCATGTGGCGCATGCTGCAAGCCGATGAGCCGGACACCTTCGTGCTCGCCACCGGCCGCACCGAAACGGTCCGCGATTTCGTGCGCATGGCGTTCGCGGCCGCGGGCTATCAGCTCGAATGGTCGGGCAAGGAAGAGCGCGAAACGGGTATCGATGTCGCCACCGGCAAGACCCTCGTGCGCGTCAATCCGAAGTTCTATCGCCCCGCCGAAGTGGACCTGCTGATCGGCTGCGCCGACAAGGCGCACGAGAAACTCGGCTGGAAGCCGGAAACCACGCTGGAGCAGTTGTGCCACATGATGGTTCATGCGGATCTCGGACGTAACGAGCAGCACGAGACGTTCTGATTCTTCTGATGCGCGGTGGAAATGCGCGGCCGCGCCGGCGCTCGCCCATCTCCACCCATCTTCACCTTGATCGGCTGGGATCTGCTCTCATGCCACGCCGGAACGCAAAAAAACGCGGAGTCCGATCGCAATGATCGAAGCTCCGCGTTTTTTATTTCACCACGCCGCGGCCTTGCCTCAGTGCACCCCGCCCGCCGCAATCGCCTCGCTATACACCGAGGCCACCCGCTTTGCGATCACCGAGTTATCGAAGTTCTCACGTGCATAACGGCGGCAAGCATCCGCATCCGGTAATTTCAGCGTGCCGTTGAGCGCGCCCGCGAGTCCATCCGCGATCGCCTTCGCACCCGTCTGCGGCAACACCAGATTCGGCGACAAACCCGCCACCGCTTCGGGCAAGCCGCCCACCGGCGTCACCAGCACCGGCGTGCCCGAGGCCAGCGATTCGACCGTGATGAGGCCAAAGCCCTCCAGCGCCACCGTCGGCACGACGCTGATATTTGCCGCGCGGTACAGCGCCGCCAGATGCTGATCGGGCACGAAACCCAGCAGTTTGACGTTATCTTCCAGACCCGCCTCGGTGATGCGCGCCTGCAACTCGCCCTCCAACCGCCCCTTGCCCGCGATCAGCAGCAGCACGTCCGGCGCGCTGCGCTTGAGCAGCTTCACCGCATCGATCAGATCTTCGAGACCCATGCGGCGCACCAGGCGCCGCACCGCCAACACGATCGGCCGGTCTTGCGGCAATTGCAGCTTCAAACGCGCCTCGGCGGGCGAGATCGGCAGATTGAATTGTTCGACGTCCACGCAACCCGGCACGACGCGCACGCGCTCCGGCGCAATCCGGTAGCGCGAAGTCAGAATCTTGCCGAACGCCTCGGACAGCACGATCAGCCGCGACGAGCGCGCATAGACCGATTGCTCCAGATAGCGCTTGGCGCGCTGGCCGAGCGAGTCGGCGCCTTCCACGTGACTCTCGTCGGCCCACGGGCCCTGAAAATGCGAAACCTGCGGAATGCCGCGCGTCACGTCCAGACCCGGAAACGTGTAAAGCGCGAAGTGCGACGAAATCACGTCGGGGCGCGACGTGCTGAGTTCGTGGCGCAGCGCGCGGCGTGCCGCCATCAGCCGCAACGGCAGCGATTGCGCGGCGGAGCCGAAGCCGTTGATCGCCCCGCCGGTGTCGGCGGCCACCTTCGGCGAGCCGGCCACCACGCCGCGCACCGCGACGCCCGCGCCCGGCAGCGCGCCGACCAGCGAGTAGTACATGCGGTCGAGGCCGCCCGCGCGCTCGGGGAACCAGTGCATCCCGATCTGCAGCGATTTGATTGAGCTCGTCGTCATGATTGTGACCCCTGTGCGTTCTGAGAGTTGTGATGGTGAAGCGCTGAATGCGTCTGCCGGTTTGGTGAAGCCCGCTGCGTCATTCCGCGCTCTCCTGGCCGGCCAGCGTGTTCAGCGTCAGCGCGTCGGTACTGGCGACCGCCGCCGTTTCGGCCTCGCTGCGCCGGCGGTCCTTCTGCTGGCCCGCCAGCTGGCGATACAGCGCGATGTATTGCGCGGCCATGCGCGCCCAGCCGAAGCCGGTCGCGAGTTCGTTGGCGGCGACGCCCATCGCGCGGCGCCCGGCGTGGTCTTCGGCGAGGCGCGCGACCGCGCGGGCCAGCGCCGTGGGATCGTCCGGATCGTCGAGCACGATGCCGCATTCCGGCGTGATGATTTCAGCGCCGCCCGCCGTGCGCGCCGTCACCACCGGCAAGCCCGCCGCCATCGCTTCGAGCAGCGACAGGCTCATCGCCTCGTAGCGCGACGGGAAAACGAAGGCGTCGACCGAATGCATCAACACCGGCATCTCCTTCACGAGGCCGAGAAAATGCACGCGATGCGCGATGCCGAGCGCCTTCGCCTCGTCCGGATACGGACTGCCCGGCAGAAAGCCGGCCACCGCGATCTGCACGTGTTCGGGCAGAAACTTGAGCGCGGCGAGCACGGTGCCAAGGTTCTTGCGCGGCGTACGCAGGTCGCCGACGAACAGCAGCAGGAACGCGTCCTGCGGCAAGCCGAATTTCTCGCGCTCGCCCGTGGCGGCGGCGAAGCCTTGCGTATCGACGCCGTTGTAGATCACATCGACACGGTTCTCCGGCGTAAGGCCGATCGCGCGGATTTCATCGGCGACCTTTTGCGACACCGCCGTGATCACCTTCGAGCGCCGGTAAGCCCAGCGTTCGAGCAGCGCATTGCAGCGCGTATAGACCGACTGATATGCCGACCACACGCCCTTGGTGAGCCCGAACGGGTAGTACTTGCTGCCGAACCAGCCGCTATGCACGAAGTGCGAGGTGTTGACGTCGGCGGGCATCCACGTGATGAAACCGTTCACGTGCAGCACGTCGTATTCGCCGCGGTGCGCGCGCAGCCACATCGCGCTCTTGAACGCGAACACCTGCTGGCGCAGCAGATTGGTCGGCCACCAGCGGCCGATCTTCACCTGCGCCCAGCGGACGTTCGGATGCGCGAGCAGATCCGGCGCGACGTGCGAAGCGACCAGCGTGACGCCGATGTTCTCGTCGAGGGCGGCGCGGGCGATCTCGTGGTTGACGCGCCCCTGGCCGTCGTTATGGCGCACCACGTGCGTGACAATGGCGACTCTCAATCAGTGCCTCCGTGGAAAGATAGCGTGCGATATGACCTCCCGGCGCGGTTGAGTTTTTCGTAATGCACCGCGGAAAGGATCGAAAAAACACTCATGAAAAGCAGCAACCCGCCCGTGCCCACCAGCGAATTGGTGAACACCAGCATTGCGAAGGTCGCCAGACTCAGGCTCAGGCAGGCGGAGACGAATTTGTCGTTGCGCAGCTTGAACGACGCGAGCACCGCGCGCGTCACCAGCCAGATGATCCCGGACATGTAGAGCAGCGTGCCGGGCCAGCCGAGCACGAACGGAATGTTCATGACGCCGCTGTCGAAGTTGCCGTACTGGCCGAGCTGGCCGCCGTCGTTCGAGAGCTTGGTGGAGGTGCCGGTGGCGCCCATGCCTTCGCCCGACACGTCGGTGAAGGCCGTTTTGGCGAAGGTCGCGTAGAACTCGTTACGCGCGGCGTAGCTCTGGTCGTCGTTCAGGTTGACGATGGTGGTCAGGCGCGCCTGCATGCGCTCGGCCACCGGGCCGACCGCCAGCAGCGGCACGCATAGCCCGGCCAGCAGCACCGCGCTCGCGACAATGCGCACCCGCACCTTGTTGTTCGATTTGACGAGCTGGATCAGCAGCGCGATGACCCAGCCGCCCCACGTCGAGCGCACGAGGCTCAGCGCGAACGAGAAAAAGCCCAGCGCCGCGGCGACCCAGCGCACCCGGTGCGTGGCCGCCATCACGAACACCATCGCGCCCATCATCGCGAAGGCGAACGGTCCCGACGAGTTCATCGTGCTGAACACGCGCACGCCCATCGGCACCGGGTCGCCCTGCGAGTTCATCTGCGAGCCGAGCATCCACAGTGCATCCCACTGCGGCATGATGAAGAACTGCACGAGGCCGTAGCCGCCCATCACCAGCATGCCCCAGATGAACGTATTGACAATGGTGTCGCGGTACGTCGGATACTGGCGCGTGTGCGCCATGATGTGAAAGCCGATCAGGATCGGATAAAGCCAGTTCGCGAGGTCGTAGGTGGCCGCGAGCGGCCCGCTCGACATCACGCCGACGAGGAACGCATAGACAAGGCCGAGCAGCACCAGCAGCACCGGCAGGCCGCGCCGCTGCGCCAGCAGCTTGTAGTAGCGCAGCAGCGACAGCGCGCTGATCATCGTCACCGCGAGCGGCGCGACCTGGATCAGGCTGGTCGGCGTGAACGAACCCTTGGACCAGTCGGCCAGACGCCGCACCTCCGGGCTCAGGAACCACAGCCACCACATGAAGCCGATGTAGCGCGCCGGGCTTTTGAAGTACAGCCACAGGCCCGTCAGGATCGCGAGCACCGGAAACGCGAGCGTGAGCACCGTGCCCTGATGCGCGCCGATCAGCAGCGTCGTCACGAACCACAGCAAAGCCTCCGGCAGCCATTCCTTGCGGGCGCGGGAGCGCGCCCCCGCGGTGCCGTTCGCGCTATCGGCGCTTCGCGCAATCGTCGACATCGTTCAGAGACCCCCGCGCGACTGGCGCGCCGGGCGCTCGGACTCGGACACCGCAGCCGCCGTCGCGAGGCCGGCCGCCGGCCGCGCGCGCGTGGCGGCCCTCGCCCGCAGCATCTCCTGCGTGATCCGCACATGCTGCATGGCGTAGTGCTGCGTGGTCAGATCGCGCGCGAGCAGGCCGGCCGCGGCCGCCTGCGCCTGGCGCAGCGCGTCCACGGGCGCGGCGGCCAGCCGGTCGACCGCTTCACGCAAGGCCTGCGGGTTGAACGGCGGGATATAAGACGCCTCGCCGGCCGGAAAATAATCCTGCAACGCGCCCACATTGGTGACCACCATCGGCTTACCGAGCGCCGCTGCTTCGAGCATGACGGTGATGCCCGAAGCGTGCGAATTCGGCCGCAGCGGCACGACGATCAGGTCGGCCCAGTCGTACAGTTCGTGCTGCTTCTTGATGCCGGAGAACAGCGCGATCTCGACATTGGGCGCGCGCAGCGAGGCGGGAATGCGCCGCCGGGTCGCGAGCTTCACCGTGTAGCGCGCGTCGTTGCCGAACGCCTTGATGAGCGTCTCCCAATCGCGATCGCGATCGTTGCCGATGGCGGCGATGCGGATCGGCGTGTGCGGCGTCCATTCGGTCGGTGCCTTGACCGGAAAATCGCGCGTGTTCAGGCCGTACAGCAGCGGCCTGGCATCGCGCTCGAAGTAGCGTTGGCACAACGCGGCGTTTTCACTGGCGAGCGTGGTGAGCTGGTCGGCGCGCGCCATCAGCTTGCGATACAGCCAGCTGCGCAGAATGCCGTAAGAAGGCCATTTATCGAGCAGCCAGACGCTTTGCGCGAGCAGCAACGGGCCGTTAGCGGCGCCGGCCTTGCGGCCGCTCAATAGCAGCATCAGCGCCGCTGACAGCCATTCCTGTTCGGTGTGCGTCCAGATCACGTCCGAGCGCAGCATCTCGGCGCGGTTGCGCCACGTATGGATGAAGTCGAAGCCGAGCGCCGCCTTCAGCGCACGCCGCAACAGGCGCACCGGCTTGCCTTCGCGCGCGTCCTGCGAATAGGTGAGCTTGAACGCGTCGGATTCCGCGTGGTGATAGCCGTACAGACAACCGATGTTGTCGCCCTGTCGATAAAAGCGCGGGTCCGCGCCGTAAAACAGATGAACGTGAACTTTCGTACTCATGCAGACACTCCGCTCTGCCGGTGGAAAGGGGCATCGGCGGCCCTGATGCGGGCCATGCGCCGATGCGCGAACGTGCGGGACGTGGGGCGTGGGGTGGTGATCACGCGGCGCGGGACAGCGCGCGGCGCGCTTCGTGCGCGCCGGTGCGCACGGCTCGCCAGCGCGTGAGCTTCAGGCCCGCCTGCTTCGAGAGCAGCGCGAGCGCCGCGTGCGTGAGCCCGGGATAGACCCGCGTGCCGACCAGCGTCCACCACCACCACGCGGTCTCGCGGCGCAGCGGCGGCAACTGGTCGCGCAGGATCAGATGGAAATTGAACGCGGCGTTGCGCAAGGCGGCCATGGTCTGCGCGTCGCGCCGGTCGTCGTCGAAACGCTCGGCGGGAAAGTGATCGACCGCCACGCGCGGGTCGTACATCAGCTTCCAGCCGGCGTTCTTCACCGCCAGGCTGAACGCCATGTCGTTGTGGACCTGCGCGCCCGCGCCGCGCAGGCGCGCGTCGAAGCGGATGGTGCGCACCGCCTCGCGGCGGTAGCTCATGTTCGCGCCCTTCAGAATGTCGACTTCGCGCGCACCGCCCACGCCGAGATGATGATTGCCGATGATCTTGCCGTGCGCCGTGACCTTGCCCACCAGCGGCCGCTCGCCGTCGAGCACGCGGCCTTTCTCGTGCACCCAGTCGCGTCCGCCGAGCGCGCCGAGGCGTGCGTCGCTCGCGAACGCGGCCGCAATGCGTTCGACCCAGTCGGCGTGCGGGGCGGCGTCGTCGTCGGTGATCGCGATCACGTCGCCGTTGGCCGCGTCCAGTCCGCGATTCAGGGCCGCGACCTGGCCGGGCGCCTCGACCAGCGCCACCGAGAGCGGCAGCGCGCCCGGCACGGCCGGATCGCGCAGGCAGGCGTGGGTCGCCGCGTCGTCGGCGCGCGCCACCACCACCACTTCGTCCGGCAGCCGCGACTGCCGTTGCAGCGCGGCGAGGCAGCGCGCCAGGTCGGCCGGGCGTCGGTAAGTCGGAACCAGTACCGTCACTTTCATCGTGATGTCCTTTTTTATCGTCGTTGCGCGAAGATCGAATCGCATCCCGAAACGCACCCGCCTCAGGTGCTCAGGTATTCCTGAACCGCCGCGTAGCCCCGGTCGTAGCCGCCGCGCGAGCGGGCCGGCATGCCGTTGAAGATGCCGCCCTGCACGTGCACGCCGGCCGCGCGCAGACGCTTGAGCGCGTCGGCGATCTCGCCTTCGCTGTGCACCCCAGAGCGCATCACGAAGAAGGTCGAACCGGCATAGGCGCCGATGATCGACGCATCGGTCACGGCCAGCACCGGCGGCGTGTCGATGATGATCACGTCGTAGCGCTTGGCGAGGCCTTCGAGGTACTGCGGCAGACGCGGCGACATCAACAGTTCCGACGGATTCGGCGGACGGCGGCCGCACGAGATGAAGCTCAGGCCCTCCACGTGCGAGCTGCGGATCGCTTCTTCCAGCGAGATCTGGCCGCTCAGCAGTTCCGACAGGCCGTTATCCGGCACGCCGCCCAGATAGCGTTCGAGCACGCCGCGGCGCATGTCGCCGTCGATCATCAGCACCCGCTTGCCCGAATTCGCGAGCAGCACCGCCAGGTTGACGGTCAGGAAGCTCTTGCCGACGCCGGCCATCGGACCGGTCAGCATGACGATGCGGTTTTTCGCATCCATCATGGTGAACTGCATGGAAGTGCGCAGGCTGCGCAGGCTTTCCACCGTGACGTCCTTCGGCCGCGCATTCGCCAGCACCGAGCGCAGGCGCTCGCCGCCGCGCTGGAAGCTGCTTTCCAGAACAGCCTGTTCGGCGCTCTGCGGCACGAGGCCGAACACCGGCAGATGAAACGCGCGCTCGATGTGATCGGGGTCGTCGATCCCCTTGAACATGTTGCGGCGCAGGAACACGAAGCCCGTGCCCGCGATCAGCCCGAGAATCACCGCCGCTGACAGGATCAGCACCTTCTTCGGCTTGACCGGCACGCCCGGACGCAGCGCGACGTCGACGATATGCACGTTGCCGCCCGTGCCGGCCTTCTGCACCGACAACTCCTGGACGCGATTGAGCAGCAGCACGTAGATGTCTTCCGCCACCTTCGCGTCGCGCTGCAACTGCACGGCTTTGACTTCGGTCGCCGGCAGATCGCGGAAGCGGTCCGCGTACTTGGTGCGTTGCGCTTGCAATTCGGCCATCTGCGCGCGCGCGGCGACCAGCATCGGGTGATCGTCTCCGTAGCGCTCGGTGAGCTGCGCCATCTGCAGGCGCAAGCCGGCGATCTGCTGCTCGTATTGCACGCTGCCTTCGAGGTACACCTTGGCTTCGTCGCTCGCGTTGATCGAACCGGACTGCCGCTGATACGCGGTCAAGGCCGCCTCGGCGCGTTCGAGGTCCGACTTCAGGCGCGGCTCTTCGCTCTTCAGGAAGTCGAGCATCTTGCTCGCGTCGGCCTGCTTGTTGAGCACGTGCTGGCGCACGTACGACTCGGCCAGTGCATTGGCGACCAGCGCGGCATGCTCGGGGCTCTTGTCTTCCAGCGAGATCTGGATCACGCCGGTCTGCTTGCCCTGCTCCTGCACCGCGATGGCCGACTGGAACGCGGAGATCGCGTCGAGGTCGTTGGCGCGCATCACCGTGAATTCCTCGCCCGGCCGCGCCACCAGTTTGTTGACCATCATGGTCACGCCGCCGCCCTGCTCCTGCCGGCCGACGAGGCCGCGCAGCAGCAGCGCGCCGTTTGCCGCATACAGTTCGTAGTGCTGGTCGTCGATCACCTTCATGGTGAGCTTCTGACCTTCCAGCGCCGGGATCACATCGATCGAATCGACGTCGGCCTCCTCACCGCCCCATGCATACGACGACAGCCCCAGCCACGCACGCGCGGGCCGACCCGGCGTCGCCATGCGCGCGGCGATGCTGCCGAGGAGCGGCAGCGTCTTCGGCGTGACACTGAAGTTCAGCTTCAGTTGCTGCACGACCGGGCCGACCACGCCGCGGCTCTTGATGATTTCGATCTCGGCGTCGGTCGGCAACGAGGTCGAACCGGTGGTGATCGCCGCGCCGGTCTGCGTCTGCGTGAGCGCCTGCGAGGTGTTGTCGGACTGCTCGACCCGCACATGCGCGTCGGCCGAATAGATCGGCTTGGCGAGAAAACAGTACGCGCCCGCGATCGCGACGATCACGGCGGCGATGGCGATGAGCCACCAGATGTCGTCGAGGATCACCTGCACCAGTTGTCCGAGGACGACGTCCTCTTCTTCGGTCTTGATCGGACCGGCCATGTGTGGAGAGATTTGGTTGCTCACAATTCGCTTCCCGTATCGGTTACATCGGCGTTTGCTTCGGTCCCGCGCCGCGTCTTGTCGAAGGACGGTGCGGCGCGGGCCTGACCACGGCGGTTCAGACGATCAGCGCGTCAGCTGCTTGAGGTAGAACAATGTCTGCACGCTCGGCAAGACCTGCTGCAACACACGGTTGAAGGTGGTCGACGCCGCCGTGCCCACGTACACGACATCCAGCGGCTGCAACTGGAACTGCGAGGACAGCATGATGGCGTCAGGCTGCGTCATGTCGAGGCGGTAGACGTCCGGCGTGGTCGGATGATCCTTCATGCCGCGCATCACGAAGATCTGGCGCGGATTGGCGTCCGTATCGAGAATGCCGCCGCCTTGCGTGAGCGCGTCGGCGATCGTCATGCGCCCCTTGATGATCGGCAGCTGGATCGGCGTCTTCACTTCGCCCATCACGAACACGCGGCTATCGGTGCGGTCCGGCACGTTGATCACGTCGCCGTTTTGCAGCATCACGTTCTGCGTGGTGTCGCCGCGATCGAGCATGCGGTCGGCGTCGAGGATGTAGAGCTTGTTGTTGCGCGTGAGACGCACGCGCTGAATATCGGCGTCTGCGTTCGTGCCGCCCGAGCGCGTGATCGCGTCGACCAGCGTGAGCGGCACGTCGCTCACGGCGAGCGGGCCCGGCGTCTTCACTTCGCCGGTCACCTGCACCTTCTGGCCGCGGTACGACAGCACGCGCACGTCGACCTGCGGATTGCGGATATAGCGCACGAGGCCCGAGCTCAACTGATCGCGCAACTCGCCGACGGTTTTGCCGGCCGCGCGAATACGGCCGACGAACGGGAAGAAGATCGTGCCGTCGGCGGCGATGGTCTGGCCGTACGGGTCGGCCTGGCCCGGCAGCGCGGCCGTGTACGGCTGCTGCAAGGCGCCGCCGATCGACTGCGTGGTGTTGCCGCCCGCCGACAGCGTGCTGCCCTGCGGCGTGGTCAGTTCAGGGTGGTCCCACACGGTGATGCCGAGAATGTCCTGCGGCGACAGCCGGTATACGTACTGCGACGGGTCGCTCAGCGTGGAGGTCGGCAGCAGTTGGGTCTTCGCGGCGGTGGCTTGCGCCTGCGCGGTCACGACGGCGGCGTCGATCACATGGACCGGATAGGTTTCGGCGGGTTGACTGTCGTGCTGGCCGTCGTCTTTCAGACGGGAGGTGTCGAGGTAATTGCCAGGTGCGGTGGCGCAGGCCGACAGAAAGGACGTCAGCAAAAGCGCGGCGGCGAGTCTGGACGTGCCGTCCGCGAATGAGTGTGCAGTGAGTTTTTTCATCAGCATATTTTTTTCAGCCATCCCATGACCAGATGTTCGATGAGCACGAGACTCTCCCTATAGTCGGTTTCCGCCCCGCCGTGCGGATCGGCGACGTCGGAATCCGCTTCCCACTTGCCGAGCGGATAGACCTTGCCGCGCGAGGCCGGATCGAGCGCTTCGACGTCGTCCACCTGCGCGCGCTCGGTGACCAGCACCAGATCGGCGTCGCGCACGAGTTGACGGTTCAGCCGCCGCGAGTAGTGGATGTCCGAGGCGACGCCCTGCTCGGCGAGCAGGCGTCGCATGACCGGGTCCATGCCGTGGCCGTTCACGGCCCGGATGCCCGCCGAATGAAACGCAATCGGCGCCGCCTGCGAACGCGATGCCGCGCGTTGCCGGGACTTGAACAGCATTTCGGCGGCAGGCGAACGGCACACGTTGGCGTGGCAGACGATCAATACGTTGGCGAACATGGCGGGCTCCGTGATGAGGCGCGTGGTGACGGCTAATCGGTGCGTTGGAACCGGATCAGCGGCCGGCTTCGGCCGTATCCGTCGTTTCCGCCGCTTCCGTTCGCGCGAGCGGCAAGCCGTTCGCGCCGACCTTCGCCGGCGCATTGCGCAATGCGTGCTGACGGCCGATCGCCTGATACTCGATACCGAGTTCGAGCAGCGCGTCCGGTTCGTACAGATTGCGGCCGTCGAAAATCAGCGGCGTCTTCAGGATCCGTTTGAGCGAATCGAAGTCCGGGCTCTTGAACACCTTCCACTCGGTGAGGATCACCAGCGCGTCGGCGCCAACGGCGGCGTCCATCTCCTCCTTCACGAACTCGAGGCGCGCGTGCTGCTGCGGCACGTCCTTCAGATCGAGCGCGAACACGCGCTTCGATTCGTCGATCGCGACCGGGTCGTAAGCCTTCACGCGGGCGCCGCGGCGCAGCAGCTCGGCGATCAGCGGACGGCTCGGCGCTTCGCGCATGTCGTCGGTATTCGGCTTGAACGCGAGGCCCCATACGCCGAAGGTGCGGTCCGACAGATCTTCGCCCAGACGCGAGACGATCTTTTGCGCGAGCACCTGCTTCTGCGTCTCGTTGACCGCTTCCACCGCTTCGAGAATGCGCAGATTCGCCTTGTGGTCGGCGGCCGTGCGGATCAGCGCCTGCACGTCCTTCGGAAAGCAGGAACCGCCGTAGCCGCAGCCGGCATACAGGAAGTCGTAGCCGATGCGCGGATCGGAACCGATGCCGCGCCGCACCGCCTCGATATCCGCGCCGACGCGGTCGGCCAGATTGGCAAGCTCGTTCATGTACGAAATACGCGTGGCAAGCATGGCGTTGGCCGCGTACTTGGTGAATTCGGCCGAGCGCACGTCCATGTACAGCGTGCGTTCGCGATTGCGGTTGAACGGCGCGTAAAGGCGCTTCATCAGCTCGCGCGCTTTCTCGCCCGGCACGTCCTCGTCGCAACCGAGCACGATGCGATCGGGCCGCGTGAAGTCTTCCACCGCCGCGCCCTCTTTGAGGAACTCGGGATTCGACACCACCGAGAACATGTGCGCGGCGTTGCGCTCCGCCAGTTCAGCGGCGATCACCTCGCGCACGCGCGAGGCCGTGCCGACCGGCACCGTCGATTTGTCGACGATCACCTTGAAGCCCGTCATATGGCGGCCGATATTGCGCGCGGCGGCCAGCACGTATTGCAGGTCGGCGGAGCCGTCCTCGTCGGACGGCGTGCCGACCGCGATGAACTGGATATCGCCGTGCGCGACCGCGGCTTCGACGTCGGTCGAGAACTTCAGGCGGCCGGCCTTGCGGTTGCGCGCGATGATCTCCTGCAGACCCGGTTCATGGATCGGCACACCACCGTTGTTGAGCACGTCGATCTTGCGCTGATCGACGTCGAGACAGAAGACGTCGTGGCCGATGTCGGCCAGACACGCGCCCGTCACGAGGCCCACGTAGCCACTACCGATGATCGTCAGGTTCATGTATTACACCTCGGAAAATGGAGTTGATTCAGGAATGCGCCCGCGCGATGCGTTGCGCGGCCAGGGCCCGGGCAGCGGGCAAGCAGCGCTCAATATGCGTTGTTGCCCACAAAGCCCTTCCACAGCGTCAGCACGACGATCTTGATGTCGAGCCAGAAGGTCCAGTGCTGCATGTAGTACAGATCGAGCTTGACGCGGCCCATCATCTTTTCGATGCGGTCGGTTTCGCCGCGATAGCCGTTGATCTGCGCCCACCCGGTGATGCCCGGTTTGATCCGGTAGCGGTGCATGTAGCCCTTCACCAGATCCTTGTAGATGTCGTCGTGTTCGAGCGCGTGCGGACGCGGGCCGACCACCGACATCTCGCCGCGCAGCACGTTGATGAACTGCGGCAGCTCGTCGAGGCTGGTGCGCCGCAGGAACGCGCCGACCGCGGTGATGCGCGGATCGCGCCGCGTGGCCTGGGTGATCCTGCCGGCCTCTTCCTTGTGCACCCGCATCGAGCGGAACTTGTAGATCTCGAACTGATTGCCGTCGATGCCCTTGCGCTTTTGCCGGAAGAACACGGGGCCTGGCGAGTTCAGCTTCACCGCGGCGGCGATGATCAGCATGACCGGTGCAAGCGCTGTCAACGCGGCGAGCGCGAACAGACGATCGAACACGCGCTTGGGCAGCACGCGCAGATCGGTGATCGGCGAGGCGGCCAGGTTGATCGCCGGCACGCCGAGCAGATCGACCATCGGCTGATTGAAGAGCGTCAGGCTGCGCACGTCCGGAATGAAACGGATGTTCACGAAGTCGTTGCGCAGGTCCATCACGAAGCGATGAATCGCCTTTTCCTTCGAGATCGGCAGCGCGAGCCACAGTTCGCGGATCGCGCGCTGACGCACGAGGTGCAGCATGCGCTGATAGTCGCGCTCGACCGGCACGCCCTCGATCGCCTCGCCCGCGTCGGGGTCTTCGTACGGATTGATCGTGCCGTCCTCGTCGAACACCACGACCGGACTGAAGCCCGCTTCCGGGCGGCCGCGCATCTGCTGGATCAGAAAACGCCCATACGGCGCGCCGCCGACGATCGCCACCGCGCGCTGATTGAAGCCCTCGCGGCGCAGCCCGCGCAGGATCGAATAGACGATCACCTTGGTGACGATCAGCAGCACGATCGTGGCCACGGCCCAATAGACGAGCCACAGCCGCGACAGGCTGTCCGAGCGGTGCAGGCTGAAGCTGATCAGCACGCCGGTGACTTCCACCAGCAGCCAGCCGCCCGCCACGCGGCACAGCAGGTCGTACAGCGGCTTGCCGCGCCACGACTGATAGATCCCGAGCGCGGGGAAGAACACCACCACCAGCAGGCAGTCGAACGCGAGCGAGATGCTTTGCATATCGTCCAGCCAGACGGCTTTCCCGCTGTGCACGGCCGCCGCGATGGCAGCACCGAGCGCGACCATGGCGATGTCGATGATTCTCGATAGAACGCTCAGCATGCGCTGCCCCTCAGTTCGTCAGTCAAGTGCCATCCGTTGGTTGGTTGAAATCCAGTCCGGCGATGGGACGCACAACGCCGGTATGCGCGTCAGCCAGATCCATGCGCGACGCGAAACTGTTTGAACCGGTGCTAATTGCCCTTCTAGTTTCCCGCTCGAAAAACCATCTGCATGGCCGGATTGGGAAACGGGTGTCTGAATGAGTGAATACCCTTGTACAGGTATAGATAAAGCGATATTAAAATTCCCACTGCAAGACCGCAAAATATCTCAAATTGTATCGGTCAAAGTTTCAGCATTTTTTCTCGATTTTTTCCGGCAATTGTTACCGGATTCGGCGTTTGAACTCCGTCCTGAAGGCCAGAATGCGGGCCGATCCCGCGCTTTCTGAGCGTTTTCCTACGAAGCTTACGCGCGGCCTTCCGGCATCATTCTGCGGCATGAAGGCCGGCAAAAAAATAGTCCGCGATTTTTTTCGGATAATTTTTCTTTTAAAAGAATTAACCGGACATTTTTTCTTCATGGAATGGATAAATTTATTGGCCGCTTTATCTAGTTTCTATTTAACGCGCTTTTATTGATTCCTGAGTTCGTGATAAAACTCGACGCATTCACCCAGCCTCGAGGAGTCCATCATGACAGCTCCGGTTACGGCCACGCCCGCCGACACCCGGTCCACGCAAGTCAAGTCCCTGAACGTCAAGCTCAAGGTTCATCCCGTGATTCTGGCGGGCGGCTCCGGCACGCGGCTGTGGCCGATGTCGCGCGAACAGCACCCGAAGCAGCTCATCGGCCTGCTCGGCGACGATTCGCTGCTGCAATCCACCACCCGCCGTCTCGACGGACTCGAATCCGGTTATCCGCTCACCGATCAACTCGTCGTAGTGGCCAATGAAGACCAGCGCTTCACCACCGCCGAACAGTTGCGCACGAGCGGCAAGCCGACCCGGCTGATTCTCGAACCCACCGGCCGCGACACGGCGCCGGCGCTCACCGTGGCCGCCCTCTCGGTCGCCGCGCAGGACGAAGACGGCATCATGGTGGTGATGCCCGCCGACCACGCGGTCACGGACATCGACGGCTTTCATGCGGCGGTGGCCACCGGCGTGCAGCATGCGGCGGCCGGTCATATCGTCACGATGGGTATCGTGCCGACACGTGCGGAAACGGGCTATGGCTACATTCGCATCGGTGCGGCGCTTGGCACGACTAATGATGCGCAGGATGCCGGCGTGCAACCGGCTGGCAAGATCGGCGCGCACAAGCTCGATCGCTTCGTCGAGAAGCCGCATCTGGAACTGGCGCAGCGTTATATCGAATCGAAGGAGTACTGGTGGAATAGCGGCATTTTCATCATGCGCGCGTCGACCTGGCTGAAGGCGATCCGCCATTTCCAGCCGGCCATTTACGAAGCCTGCGACGCGGCCTTCGCGGGCGGCAAGGCGGACGGCGACTTCTTCCGTCTGCAACGCGACGCGTTCAGCGCCTCGCCGTCGAATTCGATCGACTACGCGGTCATGGAGCAGCTCGGCAACGACCAGAGCGCGGCCTCGGGGATCGTCGTGCCGTTGCAGGCGGGCTGGTCCGACGTGGGTTCGTGGGACGCGATCTGGGACATCTCGGATAAGGACGCCGATCAGAACGTGGGGCGTGGGCGCGTGATGTTCGAAGGCGCCGCGTCGACCTTCGCACATTCGGAAGGACGCCTGATTGCCTGCGTGGGCACGCAGGATCTGGTGGTGGTGGAAACGGCCGACGCCATTCTGGTTGCCGACAAGTCACGCGTGCAGGACGTCAAGAAGATCGTGGGCCGGATTCGCAGCGACGGCGGGCTGGAAGCGGCCAACCATCGCAAGGTGCATCGCCCGTGGGGCAACTACGATTCCGTCGACACCGGCGAGCGCTTCCAGGTCAAACGGATCGTGGTGAAACCGGGTGCGCGGCTCTCGCTGCAAATGCATCATCACCGCGCCGAACACTGGATCGTCGTGCGCGGCACGGCGCTCGTCACGCGGGGCGAAGAGCGCTTTATCGTCTCCGAAAACGAATCGGCCTATATTCCGCTGGGCGTCACCCACCGTCTCGAGAATCCGGGCAAGATGCCGCTCGAAATGATCGAGGTCCAGTCCGGTTCGTATCTCGGCGAAGACGATATCGTGCGCTTCGACGACACCTACGGACGCCAGTAACGCGCAACGGCCCAGGGCGTCAACGAATGGCGTCCTTCCGATATCACCAGTGAATCACAACGATTGAAGCGGGAACCTGCGGCGGTTGCTCCTACCGGCCGCGGGGAACTGCTGTGCTCACCCCGCGTGGGAGATGAGTTCTGTGTACGACGGAAAACGATCTGATGCGCTGCTTTCGGTGGTTGCGCCGACAACGGCCGGTTCGCCCGGATAACGTCGCAACGGACCCCGGAACGCATTCAGCGGGCCGTGCAACGGCGCGCCGTGATTCACCGCGACCGGCTCGGGCACATGGCGCAAGGCTGGCAACGGACGCGCCGCCGCGTGCGCCGGGTTCGCCGGGTTCGCCGAAACATGCGCGGCCGCTGCCTGAGCCGCCGCCGCGGATTCGGCTGCTGCCGCCAGCGTGAGGCATTCGCGGTCGATCCACTGGCGCGCCCAGTCGAGCGCATAGTGCTGCGCCGTCTCCATGTCCGCGAAGCGTGGGCCGACGAGGCCGGAACGCTCGACGCGCTTGCCGTCCTTCATGATTTCCGCCCATGCGCGATACATGGCATTCGGCACCCGCTCAGCCGCGACATAAATCACATAGCCGCGGTCGGCGATTTCCGTGCCGCGCGGCGCGAGGCTCATCGACAGCGGGCTGCGCCGATCGTCGGGCGCGGGTGTGCGCGCCGACGCAACGGCGGAATTCAAACCGTGCATGGCCGCGTTCACCGCGCCCGCTTCGTCCGCACGAGGCAACTCCGCACGCGTGACGTATCGTGCGGGCGCTGCACCGTGCACCGCCGGCGCACGGGACACCGGCGGGACGTGAGCGCCGTTCGCCATATCGTTTGCCGTTCCTCCGGGAACCCCGTTCGAAGCGCCGGACAATTGACGCGTCATGTCGGCAATCGGATCGGCCGAACGCCAGTTGCCGAGGCTGCTCGACATGCCGGGCGCCTGCCACGACTCCGGACTTCTCCACGACACGCCACGCGGATTCTCGTCACGCATGCGGGGGCTTTCGGCTACCGGTGCCGCGGGTTTGGCCGCGACGGGCGGCGCCGGTTGCGGGACATACGCGAAGGTGCGCCCGGTTTGCGACAGCAGTCGAACCATCTCCAGAAGCGTGCCGTTCAACTGCCACTCTTCGAAACGGCGCCGGCAAGTAGGCCCCGACGGATAACGGCCGGGCAGTTTCGACCAGGGCTCACCGGTTGTGAGAATCCACAGGACGGCATTCGCCACGATGCGCGGTTCGGCGCGAGGCCGGCCACGCCGGTTTAAACGGACGGCCGGCTCGTCTGAGACAAGCGCTGCCAGCAGCGCCCATTCGTCATTGCTTAGCTCATCGAAAAACATTGGATTTTCTCCACGCAGCCTGGCCGGGCCGCGGCTTTGGGACGCCACGGATTCAGAACCTTCACGATCCGTGTGCAGCCCGCGGTTGCACAAATATGTCTTGTACGTTCTGTCAGCCGGTCAAACCCGCCCTTTCTTAGTGCGGCTTGTCCCTATTGCGAAGCACAAAACGTGGTCTCACTCGTGCATGGGAGAATTGTGCACGAAGCATACCATCCCCAGGGTTTCCGTGAATATGAGTGAGACAAGTGTTACGGATAGAAACAAACTTGTCCTTTTTGCTGCGTCTTTTCTCGCATTGCCGTCACACAGATCATGTCGCTTCTAGCCACGAAATAGCGTAATTGCATCGCACAACCCTTGGCAATCTCCGGTGAATAGGCTTTTATGAATCCGGCATCTTTCCCGCACAGGATTTCGATGCATTTCGTCCACGCTTCGGAGAGCGAGTGGACAGCGGAAGCAGTGGTTGAACCGGATATGCGCGGCACATAGCCGCAATCACCATGGGCTGCACAGGCCACGCACGCAGCACTGGCACAGCCGACCGGCCGCGCTGGGTAACCCGCTCCAACACGAGCGACCGACCAGAGTCTCAGCGCACCGGTTTCGCCGCGCCCTCGCCGACCACCGTCGTCCATTCACGCACGCGCCAGCGCGTCACGAGACCGGCGAGTACATAGGGATCGGCTTGGGCAAAGGCTTCGGCGGCAGCGGGCGAGTCGCCCTGAAAGAGCAGAACGGCGGTGTCCGTGGGCTCGGCCAATGCGCCGGCCAGCAGCAGTTCGCCGCGCTCCACGGCGGCCCACGCGAGCTTCAGATGCGCATCCCGGTAAGCCGCACGCCGTTCGAGGTAGTCGGATACCAGGTCGTACGTCAACAGATAGTGCATGGCGAGCCTCCTTGGCCAGTGTGTGGAAGCGGACCGGCGACGCATCGACGGCATGCATCGTGGTCAATATTACCCATATATCGGGAGAATGAATTTCCTGCCGATTTACTATTCAGTTGCATCTGCAGCAATGCGCAAAGCATGATTGAATTTCTTCACCGGCTCTGTCGAATGGCATCGGACTAATTCGATTGAATTCGCCTTACGCATTTAATCTGGAATGCATAACATAATTCGACTCCGCCGCCATTGGGCTTTCATTCCGCAATGCGCCGCCCGCCCCCGCCACATAAGGGAAAACCAGCGTGAGCGGCATGTCAACCGGATTGCTGTTTTGGCCGTTCTGGCAGACAGCATTTGCCATAATGGACGTGCCGAGGGTCCTGGATGCCATTGACGCCCGCGCGCATGAACGACCAAAAACGTTTTCACCACCGATGGAGTGTCACATGAAAATCCAATCCGCTATCGCTACGCTGGTGCTGGGCGCTGTCCTCGTTTCGCCGGTGTTCGCGGAAAACAGCCAGCAAACGAAAATGGCCGACTGTAACAAGCAGGCCGGCGACAAGAAAGGCGACGACCGCAAGGCATTCATGAAAACCTGTCTGTCGGCGAAGCCTGCCGCCGCCGCGCCGATGAGCCAGCAGGACAAGATGAAGGCGTGCAACACGCAAGCCACCGGCAAGAAGGGTGATGACCGCAAGGCGTTCATGAAGAGTTGCCTGTCGTCCGCGCCGTCGAACTGAACGCGCGAATCAAACAGAGCACAGCAGAGCAAACCGGCGCCGCGCGTTGAGCGCGGCGCGCGAGCGCATCCCGCTCGAACAAGGCGGCGCGGTATCCGGACCGCTCGTTGCCCGCCTCCCGTTCCATCCTCGTTCCACCCCTCGTTCCACCCCTCGCAGTCCGTCGCCCCGAGCGCGGCATTTTTCTTCTATGATGGCTGCGGAGACGGCCCACCCTCACAAACAACATTAGACGGGCCGCCATCTTGTCGTTGGTGCTGCAGAGCATCCATCGGAGGCAAGGATGGTATCGAAGCATAAAAACCGCTGGTTGAGGCGGTGGCTGGTCGTCATCATATTCTGGGCCGTGCCCGTGGCGATCGTGGCAGTGAGCGAGATCCGGGAGGAAATGGCGTACAACGCCGTCGACCTCGACCGCGCGCTGACCACCTGGAACTTTACCGACGCACAACGCGCCGCCGGTGCTCCCGCGCGCTGCCACGGCAAGCGCGACGAGGCACAAGCCGCGGGCTGCCCGGCCGAGGTGCTGGCCGCCAATGCGGCGCGTCAGCAGGACGCCCGCAATGAATACAGCGTGCGCCGCTCCACGTTGATGGCCTATCTCTGGCATGCGTTCGTCGGCTACTGGATCGTGCCTGCCGTGACGCTGTTTCTGCTCGGCGTGCTGATCGGTATGCTGCGCCGTGTGCTGCGACGCCCGCCGCAGGTCAAAAGCCCGGCGAACCACGGATGACGACGTCCATTCGATCCAGCGTTCAATCCAGCGTCCATTTTTGCGGCGTCGAAGCAACACTTTCATTTTGATTTCAGCGCGAATCCGCCGGGCGAAAAATCGGTAAAAACGATCTTTCGGTTCCGCCCTGGGCGCTCTTCCCTTGCGTTCGGTCAAATCAGGCCCGAATTCCCGGGAACCCATTCCAATGCGCCGCACGGCGAGGCCGCGCGGCGCGCTTCGCAGCCAGTCAAAATTACAGCACGGCGCCTTACGATTTGCCCGAAAGCCCCGTCACACAAGGCTTTTCGCCTCTCAAGGAAGCGCGCCATTTGTGCTTGCGTGTGATATAACTCAAAGGCAACCCGGCAATATCAAATGAGGTTGCGCCCCGGAACCATGACGGAGAAAAACGATGCAAAGACGAAACTTCATGCTGAAGACTACCGCTGCGCTCGCTTTCGGAGGCCTTGCACTCGCTGGTTGTACGACGAACAAAGGCAACCCGGACACCCCCACTACCGATGCGTCCAAACGCCAGTCGATCGACGCTAGCGTCGACGGCACCATGTCGCGGCTGTTCACGACCGTGAAAGGCTCGCGCGAACTGGTCTCGAAGGCGCGCGGCGTCCTCGTTTTCCCGTCGGTGCTGCAGGTCGGCTTCGTCGTCGGCGGGCAGTACGGCGAAGGTTCGCTGAGGGTCGGCGGCGGCACGGTCGGCTACTACAGCACGATTTCCGGCTCGTTCGGCTTCCAGGCTGGTGCGCAGTCGAAGGCGATCATCTTCCTGTTCATGACGCAGGACGCGCTGGATAGATTCCGCAATGCCGACGGCTGGTCCGCGGGCGGCGACGCTTCCGTCGCGCTGGTGAAGATGGGCGCCAACGGCGCGATCGACACCAACACGGCGACGGCTCCGGTCGAAGTCTTCGTGCTGACCAATGCCGGCCTGATGGCCGATGTATCGCTGCAAGGCACGAAGGTTACGCGTCTGAAGATCTGAGACGCGCGGTCCGACTGCCGGTCTGCGGGGTGTGCGTCTGATCCGCCGGGTTCCGTGAGCAGCGGTGGCCGGATCAGACGCAATCCCGCGCAGATTGCCTCGCGATGCGAACAACGCGGCACGCGCCGCGCCGACAGGCTTTTGCAGGCCGCTGCTCGGCGCAGGCTCCCCGCGTTGCCCGCTTCCGAAGTCCGGCCGTCCTGAGCGCCTCGATGTCTCGATCTCTCGAGTGCTGCGTCAATAAAGAGCGGCGATGCGCATCACGCATCGCCGCTCTTTTTCATCCTGCCGCTTTCGCCGAATCCCTTCGGCTCAGCCTCCCGACGTATCGATCACCTTGAAGCGCGAACGCTTCTGCGCGCGAATCACCGACTGATACGCGTCCACATACTGCTGCGCCATGCGATGCGAGGTAAAGCGCTCCTCGAAGCGCTGCCGCACGCCCGCACGCGGCATCTTGTGCAGGCGATTGACCGCCGCCACCGCGCCGATCTCGTCTTCCACGATAAAGCCCGTCACGCCGTCTTCCAGCACTTCCGGCACCGAGCCGCGGTTGAACGCGATCACCGGCGTGCCGCATGCCATTGCCTCGATCATCACGAGGCCGAACGGCTCGGGCCAGTCGATCGGAAACAGCAACGCGTGCGCCCCGGAGAGGAACTCGGCCTTCTGATGATCGGCAATCTCGCCGATGAACTCCACATACGGCAAATCCAGCAGCGGCCGGATGTCGCGTTCGAAATACTCGCGGTCGGCCGCGTCCACTTTCGCGGCGATGCGAATTGGCATGCCGCAGCGGCCGGCAATCCGGATCGCGGTGTCGACACGCTTTTCCGGCGAGATGCGGCCGAGAAACGCGAGGTACTTCTGCTCGACCGGCTGCGGCGTGTAAAGCTGCTCCGGCAAGCCGTGATACACGGTGGTCAGCCACTTGGCCTGCGGCAGCGGATGGCGCTGCGCGTTCGAAATCGAGATCACCGGCGCGGTGTTGAAGGTGTCGAACACCGGCTGCTGCTCGGGCAAGTCGAGACGGCCGTGCATGGTCGTGACGAACGGCGTTTCCTGACGCTTGAACACCGAGAACGAGTAATAGTCGAGGTGAAAATGCAGGACGTCGAAATTTTCGGCCTGGCGGCGCACCAGTTCCATCAGCAGCATATGGGGCGCCACGCGGTCGCGAATGCCCGGATCGAGACGCAGCGCGCGCGGCCAGACGGGTTCGAGCTTCGCGTTGGTCACGGAGTCGCCGCTCGCGAACAGCGTCACGTCATGGCCGAGTTCGACCAGCGCCTCGGTGATGTACGACACGACGCGCTCCGTGCCGCCATAGAGCTTGGGCGGCACCGATTCGGTCAAAGGGGCGATCTGCGCAATCTTCATATTTTGTCTCCGTGAGCTGACGGCTTGCGCCTCGGGCGGTGCGCGTCAGCGGCGCTGAGTATGACAGCGCCGATACCTCCGATCAATGCAGGGTCGCGCGTGGGCAGCGACGCAGGATCGGCATCGCTGCATTATTCACTACGGTAGAACAAAAAGCCGCCAATCTTGCATTTCCTCGGCGCTGTTACATTCAACTTACATGCGATGCGCGACGCCACGGCCTCACGTTCATCGCGCCGGCCATTTCCAGGCCGGCAGGTCGCGCTCGTCCGCATCGGCGATACGGGTCGCGCCGAAGTGCTTCTCCAGCACGATCGACTCGCTCGCGTCCTCGCGCTCGAGCGCCGCGATCAGACGCGCCGCATGCGACACCACCAGCACCTGCGAATGCCGGGCGGCCTGCGCGATCAGCCGGGCGAGCGCGGGCAGCAGATCCGGATGCAGGCTCGTCTCGGGTTCGTTCAGCACCAGCAGCTCCGGCGGGCGCGGCGTCAGCAACGCGGCGACCAGCAGCAGATAGCGCAAGGTGCCGTCGGACAGCTCCGCGCCTTTCAGCGGCCGCAGCAGGCCATGCTGCTGCATCACCACTTCGAAACGGCCGTCCTGGGTGGCGACGTCGAGGCGCGAGCCCGGAAAGGCGTCGTCGATGGCGGCGTCGAGCGCGTCCGGGTCGCCGATCTCGCGGATGGTTTGCAAGGCCGCGGCGAGGTCCGCGCCGTCGTTCGCGAGCACCGGCGTGTGCGTGCCGATCTGCGGCAGACGCGCGGCCGCTTCCGCGTCGGTGCGGAAATGGTCGTAGAAACGCCACGAGCGGATCTGCTCGCGTACCGTGACCATCTCGGGCGCCGTGCGTGGGTCGGAGAACTCCGTCATCATGCTGTCGAAGCTCGCGACCGGTTGCGGAATGGTTTGCCAGTCGCCACGCTCGTCGCGCGTGCTCAGCGCCGGGCCGTGGCGGTCCACGAGCAAGGCCGATGGCCGCAGCGCGGGGCCGCTCCAGATGCACTCGCGCTTGATGATCGGATCGAGCAGGAACTTGCTGGGTATGGGGGGGGGATGGCCGTTCCGGCGCAGGCAGTCCGAGATCGATCGCATAGCCGAACTGGTCGCCGGCAAAACCGAGCCGCAGACTCACTGGCTCCTTGCGCCGCGTGCCCTCCACCGGAAACTCGCCGGCCAGCACGGCGCGCGAAAAGCGTTCAGGGCCGGCCCACAAGGTGGACGGCAAGCCGCCTTCACGCGCCAGCGACGTAATTACCCCGCCGCGCGCCGTCTCCGCCAGCAAACGCAGCGAACGATACACGCTCGACTTGCCGCTGCCATTGGCGCCCGTGATCACGTTCAGGCGGCCGAGCGGCACGATCAACTCGCGCAGCGACCGGTATCCCGCAACAGCCAGTGTGGTCAGCATGCTGCCGCCCGTCGTTCAGTCGCGCATGCGTGCGTGCGCCGCCACCCGGCCACGCTCGCGCACGCGCCAAGCCGCGCGCGCGAGGCGCCGGCCAGACACAGGTTCATGCAATCCATCAGTAATGCCCGCCGCCCTTGCCCGGCTTCTGCACCGGCACGCTGCGCAGATCGCGCAGAAAGGTATCGCGCCAGACGCCGAGATCGTTCTTGCGCAACGCGGCCATGTTGATCTCATGGCGCCGCTGACGCGCGTCGAGCGGCATCTGCAACGCGCGTTGCAAGGCTTCGCACATGCCGATTGCATCATGCGGATTGACGAGCAGCGCGCCGGTCAGCTCCGCCGCGGCGCCCGCGAAAATCGACAGCACCAGCACGCCGGGGTCGTCGGGATTCTGCGCGGCGACGTATTCCTTCGCGACCAGGTTCATGCCGTCGTGAAGCGGCGTCACGAAACCGATCTGCGATTCGCGAAACAGCGACATCAGCTTCCAGCGGTCGTACTGCTGGTTCAGATAACGGATCGGCGTGTAGTCGAGGCCCGAGTAACGGCCGTTGATGCGCCCTGCTTCGTACTCCAGATCCTGGCGGATCTTTTGATACGTGGCGACGTCCGAACGCGTCGGCGGCGCGATCTGCACCAGCGTGACGTTGCCGCGCCATTCCGGCGAGCGCTCCAGCAGATGCTCGAAAGCCCGGAACCGTTCGACGAGACCCTTCGAATAATCCAGCCGGTCGACGCTCATGATCAGCTTGCGGCCTTCCAGGCTTTGCTTGAGGTCGAGCACGTGCTGACGGCTTTCGTAGCGCTTTGCCTGCTCGGCGATCTCGTCGGGAAACACGCCGATCCGGTAGACGCCGGTGCGCAGTTTGCGGCCGAATGCTTCGACCACGCCGTCCGCGCTCACCGAACCGCGCGCGTGGCGCGTGACGTAGTCTTTGAACGCGAGTTCGTCGGTGGCGGTCTGGAAGCCCAGCAGGTCGTAGCACGACAGCGACTTCACCAGTTCTTCGTGCGGCGGAATGTTGAGCAGGATCTGCGGCGCGGGAAACGGAATGTGCAGGAAGAAGCCGATGCGGTTCGTCACGCCCTCATTGCGCAACGCCTCGGCGAACGGGATCAGATGGTAGTCGTGAATCCAGATCACGTCGTCGTGTTCGAGCAGCTTGATCAGCTTGTGCGCGAGCCACGCGTTCACGCGCCGGTAGCCCGCGTACTCCTCGCGCTCGTAGCGTGCGAGGTCGTTGCGGTAGTGGAACACCGGCCACAAGGTCGCGTTCGAAAAGCCCCGATAGTACTGGTCGTAGTCCTTGCGCGTGAGGCCCACGGTCGCGAAGGTCACGGCGCCGTCCTGCTCCAGGGTCGGCCCCGCGTTGGCGACGGTCTCGCTGACCACGTCGCCGCTCCAGCCGAACCACACGCCTCCGGCGTCCTTCAGCGCGCCGAATACGCCGACCGCGAGGCCGCCGGCCGATCCTTTGGTTTCCGTCGGCGTTGCGACGCGATTCGACACGACGATCAGTCGGCCCATGTTGCATGTCCTCCTTGGTTCGCGCGGCGCGCCCGCGTGCCTGTCATCAGCTCTTCCTGGTGTCTCGTGCGCAATCGCGCGACCAGAATCCGAAACGCGATGACGCACGCGAAGCCGCGCCGGCTTCGTGAGTGAGTGGACGGTTCGACCACTTTGGTGCCCGATCAGTTGCATTCATCGGCGCCCGTGCGCCCGAGTCTGGCGCTTTGGCCGTCCGTATCGTGGTCTAACGCGCGGTCAAACCCGCTTTCAACCCACGCTTGAACCGCGCTTGAATCGCGCTCAATCCGTTCTTAAACCGCCCGCCAATCCACCGTCAGACCTTTTCCTTAACGTGCTGCGGCACGTCGCCCGCCGCAGGGCGCCCGGCACGGCTGGCCACCGGATCGGCCTCGGTGTGCGCGGCGGTGCTGCCCGCCGGCGTCTGCGTGCTGCGCGGCACCCAGTCGAGCGGTTCGCCCTTGCCCGCTTCGAGCTCCGCCGACACCTCCGCGCGCGCCCGCGGCAAGTACTGCGGGTAGTGCGTCTGAATGAAATCGAGCAGTCCCTCGCGTACCCGGCAGCGCAGATCCCAGTTCAGGCCGGAATCGAGCGAACTGACGAGGGCGCGTAATTGCATCGAGCGCTCGGTGCCGTCCGTCACCTGCAGCACCTGGACGCGGCGATCCCACTCGGGCGCGTCCTCCACGATGCGCGCGAGTTCCTCGCGCAACGGCGCGAGCGGCATGCGGTAGTCGACGTACAGAAACACCGTGCCGATGATCTGCGAACTGCTGCGGGTCCAGTTCGAAAACGGGTTCTCGATAAACCATTGCAACGGCACGATCAAGCGCCGCTGATCCCACAGGCGCACCGACACATACGTGCCGGTGATTTCCTCGATACGCCCCCACTCGCCCTGAATCACGACGACGTCGTCGAGACGGATCGGCTGCGACAACGCGATCTGCAGGCCGGCGATCAGATTGCCGAGCACCGGCCGTGCCGCGATACCGGCGACCAGACCCGCCACACCCGCCGACGCCAGCAGGCTCGCGCCGATCTGCCGCACATTGGGAAACGTCATCAGCGCGCCGCCCACGCCGACGATCACGATCACGAACATCACCGAGCGCGCCAGCACGCGCGCTTGCGTATGGATGCGGCGCGCCTGCAGATTGTCGGCGGTATCGAGCGGATGAGCCTGAATGATCGCCTCGCCGATCGCCGCCGCCGAGCGCACCGAGAGCCACGTGATCGCGCCGATCAGCGCGATCGCGGCGGCATCGCGCAACGGCGTGATGAAGGTCAGCGCGTCGGGGGCTTCCCACCACACCGCCTCCAGCGCGAGAATCGCGAGCACGAAAAGCGCCGGCCTGTCGATATAGCGCAGCACCACGCTGGTGAGCGGATAAGGCCGCGCGAGCCGCGTCACGATCCGCGCGCCGATCCGATGGATGCCCACGGCCAGCAGCAGCGCGACGACCGAGACGATCAACGCGCCGAGCCATGTGTGCAGCGGCGCTTCGGCCATGCGGCTGAGGTCGTCGAGGGTAGGCATGAAGGGGATGTTCCTCCTAACTTGAGTGCTGAGCTGAGCCGGCGCGAGGCCGATTGCCCCCGGACGCGGCTGCGGTACGGCAAGATGCTCCCGCCACCGGGCGCGCCAGCCGCGAAGCGCCCTTGAAGCGGACGCGAGGCCGCACGACTGCGCGCCGTCGCGGCCTGCCTACTGACATCTTAGATGGTTCTTCCGCGCCGTCCGCGAACGGTGCGCGGGCCAGCCGCCTGTGCACGTGGACAGCCGGGGTTAAGGCCAGGTTTCAGGGGCGTTGAGCAATCCCCCAAAGACGTCCCGACTGACGAGCCGGGGCACGCTCTTAGGCCGACACGCCCAACGCGCCGGATGCCGGCGCGCAAGGCGTCAGCCTTGATCCGTTTCAGCTTCCGCTCTTGCAGGGAAACGCCTTGCCGAGCCCGAGCGAGATCGCCGTGCTGGCGTTGTAGCCCGCGACGATCGGATTCTCGGCAATGTACTTGCGCACCGCATCGGTGAGCTGCGCCGAGCGCGCGTCCTGCGGCAAGCAGAAGTACTGGCCGACGCGCGGGCCGGTCGTGCCGCCGATCGCGTCGATGGTGTTGAAGATGCCGTCGGCGGCGCCTTCGATATAAGCGGCGCAGGCACTACGCGATGCCACATCCGTCTTGGTGCACAGCTTGTTGAGGTCGCCTCCCGTAAATGCGGCTGCCGATAGCGGTGCGGCAAGCGCGCTGGCGAAAATCAAAGCCCGCAGCATGGTGTTCCTTTCCAGGGTCGTTTATCAGGCGGTCTTTCGCCGCATCCAAAGGGCGTGCCAATAAGGCACGCTAAAGTCGTCATTCTGCACTGTTTTGCGAAGCGCCAGCGCGCGCGACACCGCTATCTTCAGGCACTTTTTTTAGCATGGCGAGACGGCGGCCCTGGCGCACAGGCACTTTCGCGTTTAAGCGATACCGCGCCGGTGCTCAGCCGGGAGGCGCGAGGCAGCCTCGCAGGCCGCGCGAGCCTTCAGACGGGCGGCAGACCGGGCGGGCCTTTGGCCGGTGGCCTCAGCGGCCGGCACACTGCGCGGGCCTCCTCGACCCGTGTCCTGGCCGGCCAACACCCCACGCGAGCCTGCGGCTGGCGCCTGGACGGCCGGCAGACCGGCCCGCGCATCAGCCAGCCACCCGCGCCGCCACGCACCTTATTTCTGTTGCATCTGCTGCAGGCGCGCGGTCAGCCCTTCGACCACGTCCGGCTCCTTGTAGGTCTTGGCGAAATCGAGCGCCGTCATGCCGATCTGGTTCTTCACCGTCAGGTCCGCGCCGTTGTCGAGCAACAGCTTCACGGTCGACACGTGGCCGCCGCGCGCGGCCATCATCAGCGGCGTGGTGCCGTTCGGCGAGCCGGCGTCGACGTAGGCCGAATGGTCGAGCAGCACCTTGACGATGTCGTCGTTGCCGTTCGCCGCCGCGTAGTGCAACGGCGCCCAGCCCTTCTTGTTGACTTCGGCGTCTTTCGCGATCAACTGGTTGACGAAGGCGAGATCGCCGTTCAGCGCGGCCATCATCATTGCGTTCTCGCCGGCCTTGTCCTGAATCTCGATGTTGGTCTTCGGATTGGCCAGCAACGCGGCGCCGACCTTGTCCGATTTCTCGCGCGCGGCGAGCACGAGCAGCGGAATGCCCTGGTTATCCACGCTGTTCGGGTCCATGCCCTTGGCGAGCAGCTTGTTGACGCCGTCGACGTCGTCGAACTTGACCGATTTGATCAGCGAATCGATCGGCGCGGCCTCGGCCGGCGACACTGCCAGCGACGTCAGCGCGGCACATGCCAGCGCCGCCGCGAAAGCAAGACGCGAAGCGCGGCGCCGCGCCGAAACCAGCGCGCCACGCGCTGCCACGCCCGCTGCGCAAGTGCCTTGAAGTGCTGTGAACGACATCGAAATTTCTCTCATATTTAACTTTAGGAAACGTCCCTATCCTTTTGATATTGATCGACTTTACGTCTCACGCGCCGGTGGGCGCGGGGATCTTGAAAAGGCGGAAGAAGTTCTGCGTGGTCGCGGCGGCCAACGCCGCTTCCGGCATCTCGCGTTGCTGCGCGATGAACCGTCCGACATAACTTACGTACGCAGGTTCATTAGGCTTGCCGCGATACGGCACGGGCGCGAGGTACGGCGAGTCGGTTTCGATCAGCAGACGTTCGAGCGGCACACGGCGCGCGACGTCCTGCACGTCGGTCGCGCTCTTGAACGTGACGATGCCCGACAACGAGATGTAAAAATTCTGCGCGAGCGCCTGTTCGGCAACGGACCACGGTTCGGTGAAGCAATGCATCACGCCGCCCGGCTCGCTCGCGCGCTCCTCGGCCATGATGCGCAGCGTGTCTTCCGACGACGAACGCGTATGGATGATCAGCGGCTTGTTCGTCGCGTGCGCCGCGCGGATATGGGTGCGAAAGCGCTCGCGCTGCCATTCCATGTCGGCGATGGTGCGGCCTTCCAGCCGGTAGTAATCGAGCCCGGTCTCGCCGATCGCGACCACCTTCGGATGCGCGGCCAGTTCGACCAGTTCGGCGACGCCCGGCTCGCGCATGTGCTCGTGGTCCGGGTGCACGCCGACCGACGCGTACACGTTCTCGTACCGGCTGGCGATATCCAGCACGGAAGGCAGCGTCTCCAGATCGACGGACACGCACAGCGCATGGGTGACCGAATGGCTGCGCATGTTGTCGAGCACCTGCGGCAGGCGCTCGGCGAGTCCTTCGAAGTTGATATGGCAATGCGAGTCGACAAACATGGGGATGTCCTGCTTAGGGCTGGATCGAGGGAATCAGGCGGCGGCCGGGGCTGTGGCGGCGAGCTCGAGGCGCTTGCCGAGAATCACCAGATCGCGCTCCACACCGTCCAGCACGGCCACGCGCGGCAACGAGCCCCACGTGTCGAAACCGAAGCCGCGGAACAGGCGCAAGCTCGCTTCATTGTGACCGAAGATAAAACCGAGCACGGTGTCGATACCGAGCCCCGGCGCCGCCGCCAGCGAAGCCGCCAGCAACTGCTTGCCGAGACCCCGGCCGCGCGCGCTTTCGTCGAGATAGATGCTGACCTCGGCGGTGCGCAGATAGGCCGGCCGGCCGTAGAAGTCCGAAAAGCTCAGCCACGCGATCACGCGGCCGGGCTGCTGCGGGTCTTCCACCACCCACAACGGTCGCTTGTGCGGGCCATGCGCGTGAAACCAGGCCAGCCGGCTTTCGACGCTGACCGGTTCGAGATCGGCGGTGACCTGGCGCGACGGCACCGTCGAGTTGTAGATGGCGACGATCGCGGGCAGATCGTCGAGCGTGGCATCGCGGTAGGAAAGGCTCATGGTGCGTTGAACGTGAGGTGAGAGGCCGATACAGACGAAAAGCGCGGGACGACAGGCGCAGGACCCAAGGTCAGCCTGCGTGGACCGCGTGGCGCGGCACGGCGCGCCGGTTGCCGACGGCGTGCCGCGCCGACAGCGGCGGCTTACGCGAACAACTCGCGGTAGCCGAGAAACAGTTCCTCGAATACCAGCCGCGCATTCAGCGGATGGCTCTCGACGGCGCGCTGGCGCGTCACGGCGCGCATGAAGCGCGCGAACGCGCCGGCGTCGGCTTGCGACGCACAGCGTGTCAGCGCCGCCGACGCTTGCGGAAAGTAACGTGGCGTGCCCGCCGTGCGCTGCGCCAGCAAATCGTACATCCAGCGTTGCAGCCAGCCCAGCACCAGCGGCACGGGCAGCTTCTGCAGCGCCTCGCCGCAGGCGAAGGCGTCACAGGCCGGGCCGGCGGCCAGTTGTTTGAGCGTCCAGTCGCGCAGCGCGCGGTTTTCGTCGCTGGCGAGCGCCAGTGCCGTGAGCGGCGCGCCGCCGGCTTCCGCGAGCAGCGCAGGCGCTTCGGCCACACCTTGCGCGGCGAGCCACTTCGTCGCCACGTCCGGCGCGGGCATGGTCATCGGCCACTGGCGGCAGCGGCTGATGATGGTGGGCAAGAGGCGATCGATACGCGCCGACACCATCAGGAACACGACGCCCGCAGGCGGCTCTTCGAGCGTCTTCAGCAGCGCGTTGGCCGCGGCGATATTCAGCCCTTCCGCCGGATACAGCACGACCACGCGGGCGCCGCCGCGGTGCGAACCCACGCCGACGAAGTCGAGCAAGCCGCGAATCTGCTCGATCTTGATTTCCTTGCTCGGCGTGCGGGTCTTCTTGCCTTCGTCGGCATCGGCCTTGTCGGCTTTTTCGTCCGCCCCGTTGTTCAGGCCCGCTTCGGCGGCCAGCGCCTCGGGCACGACGATCCGGTAGTCCGGATGATTGCCTTGCGCAAACCAGTTGCAGGCCACGCACGCCCCGCACGGCTCGCCGTTGGCTTGCTGAGCCTCGCACAGCAGGCCTTGCGCGAGATGCCGCGCGAAGCGCAACTTGCCGATGCCCGCCTGTCCATGCAGCAACAGGGCGTGCGGCCAGTGGCCGCGCAGTTGCTGCAGGCGGTTCCAGTCGTCGGCTTGCCACGGATAAATCATCGTTTCTCTTTTAAATCAAACGCTTACGCAGATTATCTAAAGTACGGAATGAACTCTGCGAGCCGTTATAAACTAGAATTATATTCTTTTAAAATCAAAGAACTGCGATCAATTCTTCAAGTCGTCTCTGGATTTGCGCGATGCTCTGCGCGGAGTCGATGATAGCGAAACGGTACGGTGCTTCTTCGGCACGGCGCAGATATTCGGCGCGGGTGCGGGCGAAAAACGCCGCCGATTCGCTCTCGAAGCGATCCGGATCGCGCGCCGCGCTGCGCCGCTCGTTGGCGATCTCGGGCGCGAGGTCGAACAGCACCGTCAGGTCCGGCTGGAAACCGCCCTGCACCCAGCGCTCCAGCGTTTCCAGCTTGTCGCGCGGCAGTCCGCGGCCGCCGCCCTGATAGGCGAAGGTCGCGTCGGTGAAACGGTCCGACAGCACCCAGTCGCCGCGCGCGAGCGCCGGTTCGATCACTTCGGCCAGATGCTGGCGGCGCAGCGCGAACATCAGCAGCGCCTCGGTTTCGAGATCCATTTTCTGGTGCAGCACGATTTCGCGGATCTGCTCGCCAAGCGGCGTGCCGCCCGGTTCGCGCGTCATGACGACCGAGCGCCCGGTGCCTGCGACTTTCTGCTCGAGGCGCTCCCGAAACCAGCCGAGGTGGGTGGTCTTGCCCGCCCCGTCAATGCCCTCAAACGTAATGAATTTGCCCCGCGCCATCATTGCCCTCGAATGTATTTGTCCACGGCCTTGTTGTGATCGCCGAGGGTGTCGGAAAAGATACTGCTGCCGTCGCCGCGCGAGACGAAATACAGCGCGGTGCTGGGCGCAGGGTTCAGCGCCGCCTGCAGCGACGCCACACCGGGCAGCGAGATGGGCGTTGGCGGCAGCCCCATCCGGGTGTAGGTATTGTAGGGAGTGTCGGTTTGCAGGTCTTTCTTTCTGATCCGGCCGCCGTAGCTGTCGCCCATGCCGTAGATCACGGTCGGATCGGTTTGCAGCGGCATGCCCACGCGCAGCCGGTTGGCGAACACGGCCGCCACCATCGGCCGGTCCGATGGCTTGCCGGTTTCCTTTTCGATGATCGACGCCATGGTCAGCGCGTCGTACGGCGTCTTGTACGGCAGGTTCGACGCGCGCGCGGTCCACGCCTCGTCAAGGCGCAGGCGCATCAGCCGGTAGGCGCGGCGGTACACGTCGAGATCGCTGGTGTTCTTGTCGAACAGGTACGTGTCCGGGAAAAACAGTCCCTCGCCGTTGCCGATCGAGGCCTCGGGCGCATTGATCGCGTTCATCAGGTCAGTGTCGCTCATGCCGGCCGTATCGTGCTTGAGCGCCGGATTGGCATCCAGCTCGGCGCGCATGCGCTTGAAGGTCCAGCCTTCGATGATCGTCGCCACATATTCATTGACGTCGCCGCGAGCGATTTTCTGCAACACCTCGTACGGCGTCACGCCCGTCTTGAACTCGTAGTTACCCGATTTCAACTCGCTTTGCAGTCCCAGCAGCCGCGTCATCACGACAAACAGCTCCGGCTCGACCGGCACGCCGCCCCGATTGAGCTGCAGCGTGACGCTGCGCAAGCTGCTATGCGGCTTGACCGTCACATCGAGTTGCGCAGGGGTCAGATCGAGCGGGCTGGTGGCCCAGTGGTATCCGCCAGCAAGTGCGGCTGCGGCCAGCACAACGACGAGTGAGCCGGCAATGAAACATTTCTTGAACAGGGACATGCGAAACGTGGCAGGGTTGGACTGCATATAATACTTGTTTGCCTTAGCCAAAGTCAGAATTGACTGTTCCCGGAATCCATGAACATACCGCTCGCTACCGCTTCAGGCACTCCTCCAGTCACAGCTCCTACGGCGGTTGCCGCCGCGCCGGCCGGTCTTCCGGCGCTGCCGCGCCCCGGCGCCGATGAATTCGACGCCGCCGTTCAGCATGGCGCGTATATGCCGCTCACGCAGTTCGGCGTGATCGACGCCACCGGCGACGACGCTGCAAGTTTCCTGCACGGCCAGTTGACCAACGACACCCAGCACCTCGACGCCGCCAACGCGCGTCTGGCCGGCTACTGCTCGGCCAAGGGGCGTTTGCTGGCGTCGTTCCTGACGTGGCGCGGCGGCGAGACCATCCACCTGCTGGTCTCGAAAGACGTGCAGGCCGCGGTGCAGAAGCGGCTCTCCATGTTCGTGCTGCGCGCCAAGGCCAAACTCACGGACGCAAGCGGCGAACTGGCGGTGATCGGACTTGCCGGCGACGTGCGCAAGGCCCTCTCGGGCGTGTTCGACGCGCTGCCCGACGGCGTGCACGTGAAGGTGGACGGCCCGGCAGGCTCGCTGATTCGCGTGCCGGACGCGCTCGGGCGCCTGCGTTATCTGTGGGTCGGCCCGAAAGCGCAGATCGAGTCGCACCTGCCCTTGCTGGACGAAAAGCTCACACGCGTCTCGCCGGCCGTGTGGGACTGGCTCGACATTCGCGCGGGCGAACCGCGCATCACGCAGCCGGTGGTCGAGCAGTTCGTCCCGCAAATGGTCAACTTCGACGTGCTCGGCGCGGTGAATTTCCGCAAAGGCTGCTACCCCGGCCAGGAAGTGGTGGCGCGCAGCCAGTATCGCGGCACGATCAAGCGGCGCACTTCGCTCGCCAACGTGGCCGGCGAACTCGACACGGTGCGCGCCGGCGCGGAACTGTTCCATTCCGACGATCCGGGCCAGCCGTGCGGCATGGTGGTGAACGCGGCATCGGCGCCGGACGGCGGCGTCGATGTGCTGGTCGAGATCAAGCTCGCGGCGCTGGAAAACGGCACAGTGCATCTGGGTGCGGCTGACGGCCCGGCGCTGCGGTTCCTCGCGCTGCCTTACGGGCTGCCGAGCGAGGTCTGAATGTCTCGCAGGGCACCAAGCGGCGCTCTTTGGCGCCGCTTTTTGCTAGCCCTTCCAACCGCAACGCCTCCACCAGGAGACGCCCCCCGATGTGCCTGATCGTCTTCGACTGGCGACCCGACGCGGTCGACGGCCCGCTCTTCACGCTCGCCGCGAATCGCGATGAATTCTTTCGCCGCACGGCCGAACCAATCGCCTGGTGGCAAGACGCGCCAGCGGTGCTGGCCGGGCGCGATCTGCTGGGCGGAGGCACGTGGCTCGGCTTGTCGCGCGACGGCCGCTTCGCCGCGCTCACCAACTACCGCGCACCGCACGAGATGCGCGCCGACGCGCCGACCCGCGGCACACTCGTCAGCGACTGGCTGAGCGGTGCCGCGCGCGATTCGAACGGCAGCCCGCACGGCACGCCGCTCGCCTACCTGCAGCATGTCGCGCGAACCGGTGACATCTACAACGGTTTCAATCTGCTGGTGGGCGACTGGACGCGCCGTGAACTCGCCTGGTACTGCAACCGCTCCGAGCGTGCACCGTCGCTGCTCGAACCCGGCACACACGGCATCTCGAACGCGGTGCTCGATACCGCGTGGCCGAAGCTCGTGAAAAAGCGCGCCGAACTGGGCGCGCTGCTCGCGCGCAACGCGATGCCGCCGCTCGAACGCCTGATCGATCTGATGCGCGATCCGCGTCTCGCGCGCGACGACGAACTACCGTCCACCGGCATTCCGCTCGAGCGCGAACGGGCGCTGTCGGCGGCCTTCATCGAAACGCCGGAGTACGGCACGCGCGGGACGACCGCGTTGCGCGTGAGCGCACACCGCGCAGTGCTCAGCGTGGCCGTTGCCGAGCGCAGCGACGACAACGGCTCGCATCGGATCGCGCGGCCTGGCGACTTCGAGCGCAGCTTCGCCTTCAATATCGAACGCGAGATGGCGTGACGGTGGTGCGGCGGCGCGTGGGCGGTTGACCGCCGGCGCGAGGCGAACCGCGCTCCGTACGCGCCGAATACCGGAACGCCAAACGCCAAACGCCGAAACACCAAAACGCGCCAAAACGCCGTGCTCAGTCGAACCCGAACGCCGCGCGCAACGCCGCGGCGGCATCCGCATGAGCCTGCCCGACCTCCGGCACGAAGCCGCCCATCTTGAAGAATTCGTGAATCATGCCGGGATAGCGTTTGAGCGTGACCCGGTTGCCCAGCGCGTGCAGTTTCTCCGCGTAGGCGTCGCCCTCGTCGCTCAAGGGATCGTATTCGGCGGTGGCGATCCATGCGGGCGCAACGCCGCTGAATTCGGGCGCGCCATGCGCGCCGTCGAGCGGCGCGAAACGCCAGTCGTCGCGGTCACGCTTGTCGCGCACGTAGTGGTCGAAGAACCACTGAATCGTGTCGCCCGACAGTAGAAAGCCATTGGCGAAGCGCGAGTGCGAATCGGTTTGCTGATGGCCGGTCGTGCCCGGGTAGATCAGCAACTGCAGCGCGAGTTCGATGCCGGCGTCGCGCGCGAGCACCGCGCAGACCGTGGCCAGCGTGCCGCCCGCGCTATCGCCGCCCACCGCGAGCCGCCCGGCGTCCACGCCGTATTGCGCGGCGTGCGCGTGCAGCCAGCTCAAGGCGTCGAAAGCGTCTTCGACGGCAGTGGGAAACCTGTATTCGGGTGCGAGCCGGTAATCCACCGACAACACCGTGCACTGGCCGTCGCGCGCGAACATCCGGCACAGCGCATCGTGCGTATCGACGCTGCCCACGGTGAAGCCACCGCCGTGGAAGTACACGAACGCCGGCGCGGGCTCGGCCCAGCTCGGTTCGAGCGGGTGGTAAAGGCGCGCGCGGATCGTCGCGCCGTCGCGGGTCGGGATCCGCAGATCTTCGAGCGCGAACATCGGCGCGCTCGCGATCTCCAGAATCGGCGCGCTTTTTTCGTACGAGGCCCGCGCGTCTTGCGCGGTCATTTCATGAAGCTTCGGGCGCCGGGCCCGTTCGATCATATCGAGCACCTGCTCGATCTTCGGATTCAGCGGCATGGTGCGTCTGATGGCGCGTGAGCGCCGAAGGTTTAAAAGACCGGCGCGGTACGAAAAACCCAGCGCCGGCGGTACGCCGAACACCCCGACTAGCCGGCGTTCTTTACTTCCGGCCTCAGCGACATCGGATCAGTGGGATTGCGCAACTGCTCGATGTCCTCGTGACGCAGCTTCACCGTCGCCATGATGCCCGGATGGGTGACGATGTAGAAACGCCGCGCCGCGATCGCCTCGAAAGTGATGTCCGCGACATCGTCGGCACTCAGCTTGCCCGACTGCACCGCGCGCTGCAGCTGCTTGCCCGCGGCGATCTGCGAGCGCGTCGGTCCGCCGGCGTTGCGCAGGTCCGCGGGCCGCGCGCGCTCCGCATCGGCGATGCCGGTCGGCACGAAGGCCGGGCACAGCAGCGAACAGCCGACCTGCCCGCCCGCCGCTCCCGCCTGGGCGGCCTGGGCCAGTTGAAGATCGTGATACAGCGTTTCGGTGAGCGACACCACCGCGTGCTTCGACGCGTTGTAGATGCCCATCGCGGGCGGCGACAGCAAGCCCGCGACGGACGCCGTATTGACGATATGCGCCGGCTCGTTCTGCGCCAGCATGATCGGTGTGAATACCCGCACGCCGTGCGCGACGCCCATCACGTTCACGCCGAACACCCACGACCAGTCGTTCGCCGAGCTTTCCCACAGGAAGCCGCCCGCGCCCACGCCCGCGTTGTTGAATAGCAGATGCACCTTGCCGTAGGCGTCGAGCGCCGCTTGCGCGAGCGCTTCGACCTGCGCCGCGCTGGCGACGTCGGTCGGCACGCCGATCGCTTCGGCGCCGCCAGCGCGCAATGCGTCGACGGTGTGCGCGAGCGCGCCGGGATTCACATCGGCCAGCACGAGCTTCATGCCGAGCGACGCGCCCTTCTGCGCGAACGCACGGCCGAAACCGCTGGCCGCACCGGTGATCACCGCTACCTTGCCTGCGAAATCGAACGTCATGTGACTCCTTTGGGTCGATCGGTTGTCTTGTGCCATTCGCTCAGCCGCGGCCGCGCTCAGATCAGCTTGACGAGCTGCTTGCCGAAGTTCTTGCCCTTGAGCAGGCCCATGAACGCCTCGGGCGCCGCATCGAGTCCTTGCGCGATGGTCTCGCGATAGTGCAGCTTCTTCTGCGCGACCAGCGTGCCGAGCTGTTTGAGCGCTTCGGGCCACACGTCCATATGCTCGCTGACAATGAAGCCTTGCACGAGCAGACGCTGCGTGAGCATCAGCGACGGATGCTTGAGCGGCAACGGCTGGCCGTCGTAGCCCGCGATAAACCCGCACAGCGCGATCCGGCCGAACGCGTTCATGCGCGCGAGCGTCGCGTCGAGCACTTCGCCGCCGACGTTTTCAAAGTAGCCGTCCACACCGTTCGGCGTCGCGGCCTTGAGGTCCTGATAGAGATTGCCGGCCTTGTAGTCGACGCAGGCGTCGAAGCCGAGCGTTTCGGTGACATAGCGGCACTTGTCCGCGCCGCCGGCAATGCCGACCGCGCGCGCGCCGGCCAGCTTCGCCAGTTGGCCGACCACGCTGCCCACCGCGCCGCTCGCCGCGCTGACCACCACCGTCTCGCCCGCTTTCGGCGCGATGATGCGGTTCAATCCGTACCATGCCGTGACGCCCGGCATGCCGACCGGGCCGAGATAGGCCGAGAGCGGCACATGCGTATCGTCGACTTTCTGCAGGCCCGTTCCGTCCGAGGTGCCGTATTCCTGCCAGCCGAACATCGCGACGACCTTGTCGCCGACCGCGAACTTCGGATTCTTCGACTCCACCACTTCGCCCACCGTGCCGCCGATCATCACTTCGTTCAGCGGCTGCGGCGCAGCATACGACTTGCTGTCGTTCATGCGGCCGCGCATGTACGGGTCCAGTGACAGGTAGTGATTGCGCACGCGCAACTCGCCCTCGGCGAGCGGCGCGAGCGGCGTTTCGACGAGGCGGAAATTATCGGGCGTCACGGCGCCTTGCGGGCGCGAAGCCAGCACGAGCTGACGGTTGATCTGGGTCATGGCGGTCGTCTCCATAGGTTGCCGACTGGATCGGCGGATGATTCGAACGGTGTGCACGAAAGCGGCCGCCGGCGCGCGCGTTGGGCGCGCGCGCGGGGGCCGCGCGGCGGCGCTCAGCCGTCGCTCGGACCGGGTTTGGCCGACGGGTCGCTGCGCAAGCGCTGTTGCCTCACTTCGCGGCCCACGGCAAGGCGCCGCATGTACTTGAACGTGCCGAGCGCCTTGGCGACGAAGTGGCCTTCGCTGTCGCGGATCTCGCCTTCGCAATACGCCATGGTGGTGGAGCGGTGCAGCACGCGGCCGGTGGCGCGCAATTCGCCGCGGCCCGGCTGCATGAAGTTGACCTTCATTTCGACCGTGACCACGCCGACGCCGTCGCCCGCGAGACTGCGCGCGGCCATGGCGAGCGCGATATCGGCGAGCGTCATCGTGACGCCGCCGTGCGCGACGTCCCACGTGTTCATATGATCCGGCTGCAACGGCAGCGCGACTTCACTCGCGCCGTCCGCGGCCGACAATAGCCGCGCGCCGAGCCGGTCGACGAACGGACTCTCGGGCAAGGTCGCGGTGCTCGCTCTGGAGGAAGGCGAATCGGTCATGGCTGTTTTCAGAATGGGTGATCGGTGAGTTCATGCGATTGATGCGGGACGCGAGGACGCCTCGGCCCAGGCAGACGCTAAGCCTATCAAACTTACACCTTCGATGGCGCTTTATCGGGAGGTCGGCCCGGCAGGTTCAGGCCCTGGCGAAACCGGCAATGGCGCGCTCGCGAGCATTGCGCTTCGCTGCGGGTGAGGCCTGTGGGATCGAAATGAAAGGTATCGCGGCAGCTGACCGAGCTTGCGAGCCGATTGGGCGCGCGAGCTGCGCCAATCGGGCACGGAAGAATTCGGCGATCAAAGTGGTGACGTCTGGAGGAGGACGTTCGGACAAGGCAGCAAGGCGGGCGCGCGAGCGCGTCGCGTCGCGTCGAACCGTTGCCTGTTTCTAGTGACTGAAGTCAGCCCCTAACCAGCCCGCGGCAGTGGTTTTCGCATGACTGACCGCGCCTTGTGCGTCGGGGAAAATGCCAAGCTCGTCCCAACGTTCTTCCGCCGCGAAAGGCCCCTTGATGCCAAGCGCTTTCTGAATGCTCAACTGCGCCGCGTATCTGCCGTCCTCGAGCGGCCGGGCCGTTGCCACCACCTTGTGCGGGAGACCTTGCCGTACGGGTTGGATCAGTTCCAGCGGACCGCCGGCCATGCCTACATCGATCAGCTCGTTGCGCGTGTTGCAGTCGGGGCAATAGAAGAAAAACGAGTTGTTATCCCGATTCGGTTTGACCTGCTTGCGGGCCAGCACAGCTCGACACTCGACGTTTTCACAAATGAATGGCATATCGGTCTCCGTGATGATGTTCGAATCGTGGTGCGGTGCAGCTCGGAAGGGCCCTTCGGCAGACGATCTGCCAGAAGCACGCCGGGATCAATCAGCAGATGACCGGATTGCTAATGGCGCGGAGATGCCGCCCGTTACGCAATATGCTTCTTCAAGTACTCACCCGTTCACGCCGCGCCGGCAGCGCGGCCGCTCACCCCGCTCACCCCGCTGATCCCGCCTGCGCCGCCAGCCGCGCCGCCAGCCGCCCCAGCCTGCGCACGGCTTCGTCGACCAGATCGAGATCCGTGCTCGGCGAACTGAGCCGGATGAAATGGTCGAAGCGCCCCGCGTTTGAAAACACCGTTCCCGGCATCACGCGAATGCCGTCGCTCAACGCCGCCTCGAAGAGCGCCGCCGACGACATCTCACGCGGCAATTCGATCCAGAAAAAGATCCCGCCGGCCGGCGGTGTGAAGCGTGTGCCAGCGGGAAACGAAGTCGCGATTGCCGCCGCCATCCGTTCGCGCTGAAGCCGCAGCCGCTCACGTAGACGCCGCAAATGCCGCTCATATGCGTTCGTCTCCAGAAACTCGGCGAGCACGACTTGCGACAGTTGTTCGTTATGCCGCGACTGGGCGAACTTCAGCATGCCGATGCGCGGATGTCAGCGCCCGCCGTTGATCCAGCCGACCCGCATGCCGGGCGCCAGCGTCTTGTTGAACGACGTGCAGTGAATCACGGTGCCGTCGGTGTCCCAGGCCTTCAGCGACCTGGGCGGCTGCGCCGCGTCGGCCAGCTCGCGATACGGATCGTCCTCGATCAGCGCAATGCCGGCCCGCGCGCACAGTTCGACCAGCCGTGCCTTGTGGGCGTCGGGCACCCCGCTGCCGAGCGCGCGGCGATAGTGGTCGGCCAACTGCCGGTACAAAGGCTGGCTATCAGGCAGCCGGTCCGCCGGCGCAGCCTGCCGGGTCGGGAGAGATGGTGTCATGCGCCGATGGTGCGCACGGTTCGCGCGCCGCAACAGATACACATCCGCACGATTGCCACCGATACAGCGCACCGAAACGCGTTGCTGTACCGGTTCAGATTGCCGATGGCTGCGGCTGTTGCGATGGGAGCGGACTCAATAAGCTGAGTGGCATGGAAAACGCTTTAGAGGAAACGGCCATGTCAGCTCGTCAATCCCGCCTGAGTCAGGCGCACGGCGCCGCTACCCGTCTCATGGCCGCGCAGGTGTCCGTGCACGACTTGCGCGCCCGCGCCTCGATCGTCGCCGTGCAAGGCGATCTGCAACTCCAGTTTCGCGATCACTCGCTTGCATGGCTGGGCGACGCCGTGCCGGTCACGGCGATCACGTTGCGCGAGGGCGAGTGCTTCGTCACGCCGCAACGCGGCGTCGTGTCGATCAGCGGCCTGCAGGCGGCCAGCGCTGCGTTCGTCGTGCAGCCTCGGCGCGCGCATCAAGACGGCCGCGGCTGGATCGGTCACACCGCGCGTCTTCTGGCCGGACTCGCCAAAACCCGCCTGCGGCGCGCGACCTGAAACGCGGCTTCACAAGCAACATCGCCCGGTACAATGCATGATCCAGGCCGCTTGTTTCGAGGTGCAGATCATGTCTTTCTTCCGCGCGCTGCGCTCCGGCCGTGCCATTCGTTTCGCCGCGGTCCTCGCCATCGTCACGCTGACGCTCAATGGGTGCGCCGGCCTGTTCGGCGCCGACCCGCTGCGTGTGAACGTGGCCGGAATCGAGCCGATCGAAGGCCAGGGCCTGGAGATGCGTTTTAACGTCAAGCTGCGCGTGCAGAATCCCAACGATTCCGCGGTCAGCTTCAACGGCGTGTCGCTCAATCTCGAACTCAATGGCAAGCCGTTCGCGAGCGGCGTGAGCGACCAGGTCGGTACCGTTCCACGCTTTGGCGAAACGGTCGTCAATGTGCCGTTGACCGTGCCGGCGCTCTCCGCGGTGCGCCAGGCTTTCGCTTTCGCGGGCGCCGCCCAGTCGGGGCAGATTCCGTACATTCTGCGCGGCAAGCTCGCGGGCGGGCTCACCGGCACGACCCGATTCATCGATCAGGGCACGTTGAGCCTGCCGATGTCCGGGATGGCGTTGCCCTGATACGGTTCATCAAGGCCGTTACCGTGCGCGCATAAAAAAATGGGTGCCGCGGGTTCGTCGCCATCGCGCCGAACCCGCGGCACCCGCCGTTCGTTTGGCGGTCGACGTGGCTCACGCCACTTCGAACAACCCCGCCGCGCCCTGCCCGCCGCCGATACACATCGTCACGACAACGAGCTTCGCGCCGCGCCGCTTGCCTTCGATCAGCGCATGCCCGGTCAGCCGCGCGCCCGAGACGCCGTACGGATGCCCGACCGCGATCGCGCCGCCGTTCACGTTCAGACGATCTTGCGCAATCCCGAGCTTGTCGGCGCAATACAGCACCTGCACCGCGAACGCTTCGTTCAATTCCCACAGGTCGATGTCTTCGACCTTCAGACCCGCCTGCTTGAGCAGCTTCGGCACCGCGAACACCGGGCCGATACCCATCTCGTCCGGCTCGCACCCGGCCACCGCAAAGCCGCGGAAAATACCGAGCGGCTGCAGGCCTTCGCGCTCCGCGACCTTCGCGTTCATCACCACGCACGCGGACGCGCCATCCGAGAACTGGCTCGCATTGCCCGCGGTGATCACGCCGCCCGGCATGGCCGTACGAATCTTCGACACGCCTTCGAGCGTCGTGTCGGCGCGAATCCCTTCGTCGCCGCTGACGGTCACTTCTTTCGTGAAGAGACGCCCGGTCGCTTTGTCGGCCACGCCCGCGAGCACCGTCAGCGGCACGATCTCGTCCTTGAACCTGCCGGCTTCGAGCGCCGCCGCAGCGCGCTGCTGCGAGCGCACGCCGTATTCGTCCTGGCGTTCCTTCGAGATCGCATAGCGTTTCGCGACGTTCTCCGCGGTCTGCAGCATCGACCAGTAGATTTCCGGCTTGTTCTGGCTGAGCCAGCCTTCGGTCATCATGTGGCGGTTCATCTCGTTCTGCACGCACGAGATCGACTCCACGCCGCCCGCCACATACACGTCGCCTTCACCGGCGATCACGCGTTGCGCGGCCAGCGCGATAGTCTGCAATCCCGATGAACAGAAGCGGTTCACCGTCATGCCCGGCACGCTCACCGGCAAACCGGCGCGCAGCGCGATCTGCCGCGCGATGTTCATGCCCGTCGCGCCTTCCGGATTGGCGCAGCCCATGATCACGTCCTCGACGCGCGCCGGGTCGAGCTTCGCGCGCTCGACGGCGGCCTGCGTCACATGGCCGCCGAGCGTCGCGCCGTGCGTCATGTTGAAACCGCCGCGCCATGATTTGGCGAGGCCTGTGCGGGCGGTCGATACGATTACGGCGTCAGTCATGCCTATCTCCTGTGTCGGCCAGAGTTCGCGCCGGCGCTGTCGGCTGGAGTGCGCGCTTTGGCGGCCAACCGGCGTTCGCGCTTCGAAGCGCGGCTGCGGTGCCATGCAAAGCTCGTTACTTCAGTCCTGCGCAGCGCGCTCTGGTCCCATCCGAGTGGGTTGGTATTTGCAGATGTCGATGGTGGCGCGCCGTTAAATCGCCGGACGGCGCCACGTCAGTCATTTCACTCGTGCCGCGGTTCAGCCGTTGAACCCGCGCCCCTGGGCCGCCAGCGTCGCGATGCCCGGCGCCAGTTGCCAGGCGTCGCCGTTCGGCTGCGCGGCGTAGCGGCGAATCGCGCGCTCGACGTTGTAGAGCCCGACCGTATCCGCGTACAGCATCGGGCCGCCGCGATAAAGCGGAAAGCCGTAGCCGGTCAGATAGACCATGTCGATATCCGACGCCTTCGACGCGATGCCCTCTTCGAGAATCTTCGCGCCTTCGTTCACGAGCGCGAACACGAGACGCTCGACGATTTCCTCGTCGCTGATCTTGCGGCGCTCCGCATGGGTTTCCCTGGAGAACGCGATGATCATGTCATCGACCCGTTTCGACGGATACGCGGTGCGGTCACCCGCCTTGTAGTCGTACCAGCCGCCCCCCGTCTTCTGGCCAAAGCGCCCGGTCTCGCAGAGACGGTCTGCGATCTTCGAGTAATGCATGTCGGGGTGTTCCTGATAGCGGCGCTTGCGGATCGCCCAGCCAATGTCGTTGCCGGCCAGATCGCTCATGCGGAACGGACCCATCGCGAAGCCGAACTTCTCGATCGCGCGATCCACCTGCGCGGGCAACGCGCCCTCTTCGAGCATGAAAAGCGCCTGGCGAATGTACTGCTCGATCATCCGGTTGCCGATAAAGCCGTCGCATACGCCCGAGACCACGGCAGTCTTGCGGATCTTTTTGGCGAGCTTCATGACCGTGGCCAGCACGTCTTTCGCCGTCTCCTTGCCGCGCACGACTTCGAGCAGCTTCATCACGTTGGCCGGGCTGAAGAAGTGCATGCCCACCACGTCCTGCGGACGCTTCGTGAAAGCGGCGATCCTGTCGACATCGAGCGTCGAGGTGTTCGAGGCGAGGATCGCGCCAGGCTTGGCCACTTCGTCAAGACGCTTGAACACCTGCTCCTTGACGCCGAGTTCTTCGAACACCGCTTCGACGATCAGGTCGGCGCGTTTGAGGTCGTCGTAGGAAAGCGTGGGGGTGATCAGGGCCATGCGCTGTTCGAGCGCTTCGGGCTTGAGCTTGCCCTTCTTGACGCTCGCTTCGTAATTCTTGCGGATCGTCGCGAGGCCGCGGTCGAGCGCGTCCTGCTTCGTCTCCAGCAGCGTAACCGGAATGCCGGCGTTGATGAAGTTCATCGCGATCCCGCCGCCCATCGTGCCCGCGCCGATCACGGCCGCCTGGTTGATCTCGCGCACCGGCGTGTCGGACGGCACATCGGGAATCTTGCTCGCCGCGCGCTCACCGAAGAACGCGTGACGCAGCGCGCGACTTTCCGGCGTCTGCACGAGCGCGACAAAGCAGTCGCGTTCGAAGGCGAGGCCCTTGTCGAAGCCGTTCTGCACGCCCGCCTCCACCGCGTCGATACATTTTTGCGGCGCGGGGAAATGCTTCGCGACGGCCGCCACGCTATTGCGCGCGAACTGAATGAAACCGGCGGCGTTCGGATGCTCGATCTTGCGGTCGCGCACCTTCGGAGGCGGGCCTTTCTGCGCGCCTACCTTGCGGGCAAATGCCAGCGCCACCTCGGCGAGGTCGCCTTGCGCGAGTTCGTCGAACAAACCCGAATCGGCGAGCTTCTCCGACATCACGGGCGCGCCGGACACGATCATGTTGAGCGCGGCTTCAAGACCGATGGCGCGCGGCAGACGCTGCGTGCCGCCCGCGCCCGGCAGAATGCCGAGCTTCACTTCCGGCAGCGCGATCTGCGCGCCGGGTGCGGCGACGCGGTAATGCGCGCCGAGCGCCAGCTCCAGACCGCCGCCCATGGCGACGCTGTGAATCGCCGCGACCACCGGCTTCGCGCTGCCTTCCACCGTCTTGATAACCGTGGCGAGCGTCGGCTCCTGAGTCGCTTTCGGCGTATTGAATTCGGTGATGTCGGCGCCGCCCGAAAAGGCTTTGCCCGCGCCCGTCAGCACGATCGCCTTGATGGCCGGATCGTTCTGCGCGCGCTCGATCCCTTCGATGATGCCCGCCCGCGTCGACAGGCCGAGGCCGTTGACGGGAGGATTGTTCAGCGTGACGACGGCCACGCCGTCATGAGTTGTGTAGTCCACTGCCATCTGCCTGCCTCCTTGCGATCCATGCCAACCGTGCCGGCCACGAGTGAGGGCGGCGCCTCACGCGCGGCCCCTCCGGTTGATCGAGCCGGAACCTTGTCCGGCTCATTGTCCGGCTCATTGTCCGGGTTTCCGGGGTCAGCAAGCAGAATACACAAAAAAGCACGCTCGTTCAATTTAACCTCAGGCGGGGTTTCCCCTGGCAAGCGGCGTGAGCGGACAATCCTTCTCGTCCTCCAGCGCGGACGGCAGCACATGGTCGCGAAAGAGGTCGCGCAGTTTGAGCTTCTGCAGCTTGCCGGTCGCGGTGTGCGGCAGTTCGTCGACGAAGGCGACGTCGTCGGGGATCCACCATTTGGCGACCTTGCCGTCGTAGAACGCGATCAGTTCCTCGCGCGTCACCGAAAAGCCGGGGCGCTTGACCACCACCAGCAATGGCCGCTCGGTCCATTTCGGATGCGCGCACGCAATGCACGCCGCTTCGGCCACGGCCGGATGCGCGATCGCCACGTTCTCGATGTCGATCGAACTGATCCATTCGCCACCCGACTTGATCACGTCTTTCGAGCGGTCCGTGATGTGCAGAAAGCTGTCGCGGTCGATGGTGGCGACGTCGCCGGTGGGAAACCAGCCGTCCACGAGCGGCGAGTCGTCCTTGCGGAAATACCGGTCGATCACCCACGGCCCGCGCACGTGCAGGTCGCCGAACGCCACGCCGTCCCACGGCAGTTCGCGGCCGTCCTCGCCGACGATCTTCATATCGACGCCGTAAAGCACGTGCCCCTGCTTCTCCAGCAACTTGCGCTGCTCTTCGAGCGGGCGCTGGCTTTGTTCCCACGTTAGTTTGGAGAGGGTGCCGAGCGGCGACATTTCGGTCATGCCCCACGCGTGAATCACCTGCACGCCGTAGTCGTCCTCGAACGTGCGCAGCATGGCCGGCGGACACGCCGAGCCGCCTATCACCGTGCGATCGAGCGACGAAAACCGCACCTTCGCTTCGCGCAGATAGTTGAGCAAACCTAGCCACACGGTCGGCACGCCGGCCGAATACGTGACGCGTTCGCTTTCCATCAATTCGTACAGCGACTTGCCGTCGAGGTCCTTGCCGGGAAGCACGAGCTTCGCGCCGGTCAGCGGCGCGGCGTGCGGAATGCCCCACGCGTTCACATGAAACATCGGCACGACGGGCAGCACGCAGTCGCGTGCGGAAAGACTCATGGCGTCGGGCAGCGAGGCGCCGAACGCATGCAACACCGTCGAGCGATGCGAATACAGCGCGCCCTTCGGATTGCCGGTGGTGCCGGACGTGTAGCACAGATACGAGGCTTGCCGTTCGTCGATGGGCGGCCACTCGTAATTGCCGTCCTGCGCGTTGACGAGCGTCTCGTAGCTGAGCGCCGGCGTCTGCATGACAGGCAGATGCGCTTCGTCGGCAAGGGCGATCCAGCCGCGCACCTTCGGACACTGCGGCGCAAGCACCTCGACGAGCGGCGCGAACGTGGTGTCGAACAGCACGTAGGCATCGTCCGCGTGATTGATGATGTACGCGATCTGATCGGGAAAGAGACGCGGATTGATGGTGTGACAGACGGCGCCGAAGCCGGTCGTGCCGTAATACGCTTCCAGATGCCGGTAGCCGTTCCATGCGAGCGTGGCGACCCGTTCGCCGGGTTCGACGCCGAGCGCGATCAAAGCCTGTGCGAGCTGTTTCGCGCGCTTTTCGCAATCACGGTAGGTATAGCGATGCAGGTCGCCTTCGATCCGCCGCGATACGATTTCAGTGCTGCCAAAATGCCGCGACGCGTGCGCGAGCAACGAAGGCACGGTGAGCGGCACGTCCATCATCTGGCCAAGCAGCGGCGTCGTCATAAGAAGGGGTCTCCTCGGCTTGATTGTTCGATCGGTTTGCAGCTCGGGGGGCGCGCCTCGGCCTCGACGCGCCGTCAGCGAAACAGGCGGAAATCCGGCAAGCGGCCCCCGCGGCCCCGATATGGGCAGAACACAGGGCCGGCCAGCAGTTCCGCGGGCGCGGACTTACAATATCGGTTAATCCAGAGGCGCTCAACATGTCGTTTTCCCCAAGCATTGCAGGGTTATCCGGGCCTTTAACGGCCCTTTCCGACGCGCTCACCACGTTGCCCGAGAGCGCGTTCGCACGGCTCGGCAACGTCTTTATGACGCGTTTGCCCGCGGCGCCGCTCAGCGCGCCGTACGTGGTCGGCTTTTCCGCGCAGACCGCCGCGCTGCTCGGATTGGAGCCCGGGGTCGGGACCGATCCGGGCTTTGCCGAGCTGTTCTCCGGCAACGCCACGCGCGCATGGCCGGCCGAGGCGCTGCCTTACGCGTCCGTCTATTCGGGCCACCAGTTCGGCGTATGGGCCGGCCAGCTCGGCGACGGCCGCGCGCTCGGTCTCGGCGAAGTCGAACACGACGGCCGGCGCTTCGAGTTGCAGCTCAAAGGCGCGGGGCGCACGCCCTATTCGCGCATGGGCGATGGCCGCGCGGTGTTGCGCTCGTCGATCCGCGAGTATCTCTGTTCGGAGGCGATGCATCACCTCGGCATTCCGACCACGCGGGCGCTGTGCGTGATCGGCTCCGATCAGCCTGTGCGGCGCGAGACGGTCGAAACGGCCGCCGTGGTCACCCGTGTGGCGCCGAGCTTCGTGCGCTTCGGCCATTTCGAGCACTTCTATTCGAACGATCGCACCGAGGCGCTGCGCGCGCTCGCCGATCACGTGATCGAACGTTTCTATCCGCATTGCCGCGAAGCCGACGATCCTTACCTCGCGCTGCTGAACGAAGCCGTCATGTCGACCGCGGACCTGATGGTCGAGTGGCAAGCGGTGGGCTTCTGCCACGGCGTGATGAACACGGACAACATGTCGATCCTCGGTCTGACGATCGACTACGGTCCGTTCGGTTTCATGGACGGCTTCGACGCCGGCTACATCTGCAACCATTCCGATTCGCAAGGCCGCTACGCGTACAGGATGCAGCCGCAGATCGCTTACTGGAACCTCTTCTGCCTCGCACAAGGGCTGTTGCCGCTGCTCGGCGAAAAGCACGAGGAAGGCGTGCGCGGCGACAAGGCGATCGAAGACGCGCAGCGCGTGCTCGGCGGCTTCAAGGAGCGTTTCGCTCCGGCGCTGGAGCGGCGCATGCGCGCGAAGCTCGGCCTCGAAACCGAACGCCCCGGCGACGACGCGCTCGCCAACCGCCTGTTCGAAGTGATGCACGCCAATCGCGCGGATTTCACGCTGACCTTCCGCCATCTCGCGCGGGTGTCCAGGCACGACGCGAGCGGCGACGCCGCGGTGCGCGACCTGTTCCTCGACCGGGCCGCGTTCGATGCGTGGGTGAACGACTATCGCGCGCGGCTGTCCGAGGAATCACGCGAGGACGCCGCGCGCGCCATTGCAATGAACCAGGTGAACCCCAAATTCGTACTTCGCAATCATCTGGCGGAAACGGCGATCCGCCGCGCGAAAGAGAAGGATTTTTCCGAAGTGGAGCGACTGGCGGCCGTGCTGCGCCGTCCGTTCGACGAACAGCCCGAGCACGAGGCATATGCCGGATTACCGCCGGACTGGGCGAGTTCGCTGGAAGTGAGTTGCTCGTCGTGACACGCTGAAAGCCGGCTCTTTGCGCCTGATCGTGTAGCAGGAGTCATGAGCCGCACCCGCCTGACCATCCGGCCGCCTCCACGAAAGACCCAAGCAAACCCGAGACAGGAATCCGACCATGAACAAGCCCGACGACCTCCACTCCGACGCCCCCGCCGTGCAGAAAGACGACGCCGAGTGGCGCAAGCAGCTCTCCGACATCGAATATCAGGTGACGCGCCACGCGGCCACGGAGCGTCCGTTCACGGGCCGCTATCACGACCATTGGGACCGCGGCATCTACGACTGCGTCTGTTGCGGCACACCGCTGTTCGAATCGGACACCAAGTTCGACGCCGGTTGCGGCTGGCCGAGCTACTTCAAACCGATCGACGGCGAAGTGATCGCCGAGAAAACCGACCGCTCGCACGGCATGCTGCGCATCGAGGTGCAATGCAAGAACTGCGGCGCGCATCTGGGCCACGTATTCGAAGACGGACCGGCGCCGACGGGCCTGCGCTACTGCATCAATTCGGCTGCGTTACAATTCGAGCCCAAGTAACGCTGCGCGAAGTCCGGCGCGTTGCCGGCCGGCGCCTGCCCAACGGCGCGCGCGCCGGCCGCGACACCCTTCATCCAGCCTGCGAGCCGGTCGACCCGGTCGACCCGTTGCGCACCGCGCCCCTATTCTCCGACTCTCTCTCTGCGATTTCCCGACCAGATAATGAAATTCCTGTTCGATCTGTTCCCGATCATCCTGTTTTTCGTCGCCTTCAAGATCTGGGGCATTTTCACGGCGACGGCAGTGGCAATCGTCGCCACGCTGGTGCAGATCGCATGGGTGGCGTTCCGCCACCGCAAGGTCGATCCGATGCTGTGGGTGAGCCTCGGCGTCGTCACCGTGTTCGGCGGCGCCACGCTCGTGCTGCACAACGATACGTTCATCAAGTGGAAGCCGACCGTGCTGTACTGGGCGTTCTCGGTCGCGCTGATCGTCTCGCAACTGGCCTTCAACAAGAATCTGATCGAAGCGATGATGGGCAAGCAGATCACGCTGCCGCACGCGATCTGGGGCAAGCTGAATGTCGTGTGGGCGGTGTTTTTCGTGCTGCTCGGGCTCGTCAATCTGTTCGTCGCTTACAACTACACGACCGACCAGTGGGTCAATTTCAAGCTGTTCGGCGCGACCGGCTGCCTCGTGGTGTTCATCGTCGGGCAGAGCCTGTGGCTGTCGAAGTATATGAAGGAAGAATGACATGACGAACGACGTATTCATGCACGCCACGACCGCCGAGCGCGCCGCGCTGATCGAGGCGCGCCTCGCCGCCGCGCTGGCACCGGTCGTTTCGATCCAGATCACCGACGACAGCGCGCAGCACGCGGGCCACGCCGGCGCCTCCGCCGGTGGTCATTTCAGTGTCACGATCGTGGCCGCCGCATTTGCCGGCAAGGCCCGCGTGGCGCGGCATCGCATGGTGTATGATGCGCTGGCCGATGCCATGCAGCGCGGCATTCACGCCCTTGCAATCACGGCGTACACGCCCGAAGAATTCGATTTGTTGCCCCGCTAGGAAAATTTTCGATGACCTTGAAGAAAACCCGCCTCTGGGTATTGCTGGCTGCATTTGCAGCCGCACCTGCATTCGCACAGAACATCGCCGTCGTGAACGGCACCCCGATTCCGAAAGCGCGTGCCGACGCGCTGATCGATCAACTGGTGCATCAAGGCCAGCAAAATACGCCGCAACTGCAAACGGCCGTGCGCGAAGAACTGGTGAACCGCGAGATCCTGATGCAGGAAGCGCTGCGCCGTGGCTTGCCGAACCGTCCGGACATCAAGGCGCAAATCGCCGTCGCCCAGCAAACCGTCGTGCTGCGCGCGCTGATTGAAGACTTCGTGAAGAACAACACGCCGACCGACGCCGAAGTCACCGCGCGCTACAACGCGCTGATCAAAGACGCGGGCGGCAAGGAATATCACCTGCACCACATTCTGCTCGACAACGAGCAGCAGGCCAAAGACCTGATCGCGAAGATCAAGGGCGGCGCAAGCTTCGAAGACCTGGCCAAGCAATTCTCGAAGGACCCGGGATCGGGCAAGAACGGCGGCGATCTGGACTGGTCGGACCCGAAGGCTTACGTGCCTGAATTCGCGGACGCGGCCACGCATCTGCAAAAAGGCCAGATGACCGATACGCCGGTGCATACGCAATTCGGCTGGCACATCATTCGTGTCGACGACGTGCGCAACATCACGCCGCCGCCGCTCGAACAGGTGCGCCCGCAGATCGTGCAACAGATCCAGCAGGAAAAGCTGCAAGCGTTCGAAGAAGGTCTGCGTAAGAACGCGAAGATTCAGTAAGCAGGGTTGGCCGCCGGGAATCGAGGTTGCGCTTCGGGTTGGCGCTTCTCCTGAGCGGCGGTAATCGATTCTGCGCAAGGCGCTGTTCGGTCAATGACTGAACAGCGCCTTTTTCATGGCGGCTTGACCAGGCGGTCACGACGCCGCGCGCATTTCCTCTTCGGGCAAGAGGTTGTCGAAGAACCATTGCACCGACCGCTGGCTCGATCCGTCTACGAAAGACCGGCCCTCCAGCGCAAACGCGGGCGAAAGCGCGAATGCGTCCTCACGATCCAGCCAGTTCGTGTCGTAAGTGAATGACCAGATACCGCCCGCGTCGCTCACGACGCCGACGCGTTGGCTGAAGCGCTTTGGTGTCCGAGCCAGGCGGAATGTCCACCGAAACCTGCGCGCCCGGCGTGATGCCCAGTTCGCCGAGCAGATGCAGCACCTTGCCGATCTGCGCGGCCACGCGGCAAGCGCCGGTAATCCAGTGCCCGCTGCAAGGCGGCCGCCGCTTGCGCCGCCCGCCTTGCCCACGTCCCACGGCCGCGTGGCCGTGGCGCGTCACCTCATCAACCCAGCCAGCGGCGCGCGTTCTGGAACACGCGCATCCACGGGCTTGCGTCCGTGCCGCCCTCGCCCCAGCCTTCCGGATGCCAGCTCATCTGCACCGCGCGATGCACGCGCTCGGTGTGCGGCATCAGCACGGTGAAGCGGCCGTCCGGCGTCGTCACCGACGTGATGCCGTTCGGCGAACCGTTCGGGTTGAACGGATACTGCTCGGTCGCCTGACCACGATGATCGACATAACGCATGGCCACCGCGACCTTCGACGCATCGCCTTGCTGCGAGAAGTCCGCGTAGCCTTCGCCGTGGGCGACCGCCACCGGAATGCGCGAGCCTTCCATGCCGTTGAAGAAGATCGACGGCGAAGCCTGCACTTCGACCAGCGAGAAGCGCGCTTCGAACTTCTCCGACTTGTTGCGCGTGAACTTCGGCCAGGCTTCGGCACCCGGAATCATCGAGGCGAGGCTGCTCATCATCTGGCAGCCGTTGCAGATGCCGAGCGCGAACGTGTCCGGGCGGCCGAAAAACGCGGCGAACATGTCGGCCAGTTGCGCGTTGAAGCGGATCGCCTTCGCCCAGCCTTCACCGGCGCCCAGCGTGTCGCCGTAGGAGAACCCGCCGCACGCCACCGCGCCGGCGAAATCCGCCAGATTGGCACGGCCCGCCAGCAGGTCGCTCATGTGCACGTCGTGCGCGTCGAAGCCGGCGCGGTCGAATGCGTACGCCGTTTCGAGGTGGGAGTTGACGCCCTGCTCGCGCAGGATCGCCACACGCGGACGCGCGCTCTTGCCAATGAACGGCGCGGCGACGTCTTCCGTGGGATCGAAGCTCAACACCGGCGTAATGCCCGGATCGGCCGCGTCGGAGAGCGTTTCGTATTCGGCGTCGGCGCAAGCCGGGTTGTCACGCAGACGCGAAATGCGCCAGCTCACTTCACTCCACGTGCGATGCAGTTCGGTGCGCGGCGCTTCGTAAATCTTCTTCGCGTCGCGATAGATTTCGATGGTGTCGCGCTCGTTGAGCTTGCCGATCACATGCGAGCACGCCGACAGCCCATGCTCGCGCAACGCGACCAACACGGCGTCGCGCTCGGACGCGCGCACCTGAACCACCGCACCGAGTTCTTCGTTGAAGAGCGCGCGGATCGTGCGGTCTTCACGGCGCCCGCTGGTCTGTTTCGCCCAGTCTTTGGCGTCGCCGTAATCGGATTCATGGGTCGGATCGAGCACCAGCATGTCGACGTTCAGCGACACGCCGACGTGGCCCGCGAACGCCATTTCGCACACGGTCGCCCACAGGCCGCCGTCCGAACGGTCGTGATAGGCGAGCAGCTTGCCGTCCTGGTTCAGCGCCTGGATCGCGGCGAAGAAACGCTTCAGATCTTCCGGATCGTCCACGTCCGGCACCGTGTCGCCGACCTGCTGCGTGACCTGCGCGAGAATACTGCCGCCCAGACGATGCTTGCCGCGGCCGAGGTCGATCGCGATCAGCACCGACTCGCCCACCTCGCTCGCGCGGCGCAGTTGCGGCGTGAGGTGACGGCGCACGTCTTCGACCGGCGCGAACGCCGAGATGATCAGCGAGACCGGCGCGACCACTTCCTTCGCCACGCCGCGGTCTTCCCACTTGGTGCGCATGGACAGCGAATCCTTGCCGACCGGAATGCTGATGCCGAGCGCCGGACACAGTTCCATACCGATCGCCTTGACCGTGTCGTACAGCGCGGCGTCTTCGCCCGCTGCGCCGCACGCGGCCATCCAGTTTGCCGACAGCTTGAGCTTGTCGAGCGACGCGATCGGCGCCGCCGCGATATTGGTCACCGCCTCGCCGACCGCCATGCGGCCCGACGCCGGCGCGTCGATCACGGCGAGCGGCGTGCGCTCGGCCATGGTCATGGCTTCGCCGCGAAAGCCCGCGTAGTCCATGGTGGTGATCGCGACGTCGGCCACCGGCACTTGCCACGGGCCGACCATCTGGTCACGCGCGGTCGTGCCGCCCACCGAGCGGTCGCCGATCGTGATCAGGAACGACTTGCTCGCCACCGTGGGGTGACGCAGCACGCTCGCCGCCACCTCCGGCAACGCGAGGCCGGTGACATCCACCGGTTCGAGCTTCTGCTCGACGCGCTTGACGTCGCGATGCATGCGCGGCGCCTTGCCGAGCAGCACTTCCATCGGCATGTCGACCGGCTGGTGCGCGGCGGCGTCATGCTGTTCGGAGTCGATCAGCTTGAGCTGGCGCTCGGCGGTGGCCGTGCCGATCACGGCAAACGGGCAGCGCTCGCGCTGGCACATGGCTTCGAAGGCCGGCAGGTCGGCCGGCGCGATGGCCAGCACGTAGCGCTCTTGCGCCTCGTTCGACCAGATTTCGCGCGGCGACAAACCGCTCTCTTCCAGCTGGATCTTGCGCAGGTCGAAGCACGCGCCCTTGCCGGCGCCGTCGACCACTTCCGGGAAGGCGTTCGAAAGGCCGCCCGCGCCGACGTCGTGAATGCTCAGAATCGGGTTCTTCTCGCCGAGCTGCCAGCACGCATTGATGACTTCCTGCGCACGGCGCTCGATTTCCGGGTTGCCGCGCTGCACGGAGTCGAAATCGAGCTCAGCGGTATTGGTGCCCGTGGCCATCGAGCTCGCCGCGCCGCCGCCCATGCCGATGCGCATGCCCGGACCGCCGATCTGGATCAGCAGCGAGCCTTCCGGCAGATCGTGCTTGTGCGTGTGCTGGTCCGAGATATTGCCGATCCCGCCGGCGATCATGATCGGCTTGTGATAGCCGCGCACCAGCCCCGCGACGTTCTGCTCGTAAGCGCGGAAATAGCCGCCCAGATTGGGCCGGCCGAATTCGTTGTTGAACGCGGCGCCGCCGAGCGGGCCGTCGATCATGATCTGCAGCGGCGAAGCGATGCGGTCGGGCCGGCCGTACGCCTCGTGCTTGTCGTCCGGATTGCGGTGCGCGAGCGGCTGTGCGGCGTCGCGCGCGTTTTCCCACGTCTCGACGCCGTCCGGCAGTTCCAGATTCGACACCGTGAAGCCCGCCAGACCCGCCTTGGGACGCGCGCCGCGGCCGGTCGCGCCTTCGTCGCGGATTTCGCCGCCCGCGCCGGTCGCGGCGCCCGGGAACGGCGAGATCGCGGTCGGGTGGTTGTGCGTCTCCACCTTCATCAAGGTGTGGGTGAGTTCGGTGCTGCGGCGGTACTGTTCCGGCATCGCGCCGGGCTCGGCCGGCGTGCGCGGGAACCAGCGCTCGGCCACGCCGCCCGCCATGATCGCCGAGTTATCCGAATAGGCGACGATCGTGCCTTGCGGATTGAGCTTCTCGGTGTTGCGGATCATGTTGAACAGCGAGATGTCCTGCTTCTCGCCGTCGATGGTCCACTCGGCATTGAAAATCTTGTGGCGGCAGTGTTCGCTGTTGGCCTGCGCGAACATCATCAGTTCGACGTCGGTCGGGTTGCGGCCGAGCTTCGTGAACGCGTCGACCAGGTAGTCGATTTCGTCGTCGGCGAGCGCGAGGCCCAGCTCCGTGTTCGCCGCCACCAGCGCGCCGCGGCCATGGCCGAGCACGTCGACGGTTTGCAGCGGCTTGGCCGGCAGTTCGTCGAACAGATGCAGCGCGTGCTCGCGCGAGGGCGACACGCTTTCGGTCATGCGGTCGTGCAGGGCCGCCGCGACGGCCGCGCGGGCTTCGTCGGAGAGCGCCTTCTTGCCGCCCAGCAGGCCGCTTTTCAGCGTGACCGTGTACTCGACGCCGCGCTCGATGCGGCGCACCTGCGTGAGGCCGCACAGATGCGCGATATCCGTTGCCTTGCTGGCCCACGGCGACACCGTGCCGAACCGCGGCACCACGAGGAAGGTCTCGGCCGTGCCGCGCTCTCTGGTTTCTTCGAGCGGATCGCCGTAGTGCATCAGCGCTTCGATCTTCGCGTTGTCTTCCGCGGAGAGCGGCGTCTGGGCGTTGACGAAGTGCAGATATTGTCCGCGCACGCCGGTAATGTTCGGATCGATGCGCGTAAGCGTTTCGAGCAGGCGGGTTTGACGGAAATCGGAAAGGGCCGAAGCACCGGGGAAACACGAGAAGTGGGCCATGGACTTGACGTTGCGTCGCTAATGATGCCGATGAGTGATGCGGATGAGTCGCGCCGATGAGTCGCGCGTGAAGGCGACGTGAGGCGCAAAGGAAGTCCGGGATTATACCCCGGGAACGGGCTTCCAGCGGGCTTGCGGTGCGGCTTCGCCCCGATTGCGGGCGGCATCGGAGCCAACCCGGCTGCGCCCACGGTGCTTGCGGCGGCAGCGCCCGCGGCGTTGCCGCGCGCATGGCCGCGCCAGCGGTTGACTGCTATCATTCGCCCTTTCACCAGATCGGCGCGCGGACGGCCCGAGCAGGCCGGGCAGCGCGCCGCATGTCACGCTCAATGGGAATGCGCCGCTTCGGCGTCCCGTCGGCAAATCGAATCAGAACATGGATGTCATCGTCATTGGCGGCGGGATCGCGGGCGTCGCCACCGCTTATCAACTGCGCGCGGCCGGCCACCGGGTATGCGTCGTCGAGCGCCACGCCACCGTCGCGCAGGGCGCGACCTATGGACACGGCGGCACCGTCCTGCCGACCCCGCTGGACGTCTGGTTCGGCCCGACTTTCATGGCGAGCCGTCAAAACGCCAAAAACGGCGTCGTCAACAAAACCGGTTTCAACGGGCCGGCCCGCCAGTTCGTCAAACAGCTCGCCGAACTGCAGGATCCCAACGTTTTCGGCCATCAATACGGACTGCTGCGACCCTTGATCGAGCTGTCGCGCGACACCATGGCGGACATGGAGGCGCGCTTCGGCCTCGAATTCGAACAGACCAGCGGCGTGCTCTATCTGGTCCGTTCCGAACAGGAGTGGCAGCACAAGCGCCCGGCCCTCGGCCTGCTGCGGCTCTTCGAGGTGCCGCACCACGAGCTGACACCCGAACAATGCGCGGCGTTCGAGCATTCCGTGCGCACCGAGCCGGAATTCGCCGGCGGCGTGCTGTTCGACCAGGAGCGCACGGCCAACTGCCCGCTGTTCACGAAACTGATCAAGCAGACGCTGGATACTCAGGGCGACGTCCAGTTCATGCTGGGCTGCGAAGTCTCCTCGATCCGCCTGGAAGGCCAGCGCGCCGCGGTGGAGCTGGCGCCGCGGCCGGGCGCCGCATCCCGCTCGCGAGAAGTGGACGTGATCCACGCCGACGCGGTGGTCGTGGCCGCCGGCCACGGCAGCCTGCCGCTGCTCGAGCGCCTCGGCTTGCGGCTGCCGCTGCATCCGCTGCGCCTGCACACGCTGGTCGCACCCATCGCGCATGAGGAATGCGCGCCCCACGTCGCCATCGTGGATGCGGTGAAGCGGATCACGATCAGCCGGATGAACCACCGCCTGCGGATCGCGGGCGGCGCCGTGTTGCAAAGCGCCGGCCAGATCGACAAGCCGTTGGGCGAAGCGGTCACGAAAGAAGCCCTCGCGCTGCTCGGCCAGGCCACGCACGACTGGATTCCGGGCGCCGCGCGGATCTCGGCGGCGTTGCCGTGGGAAGGCGCCAAACTGCTGTCGCCGGACGGCTTGCCGGTGATCGGCAATGCGCTGCATCCCCGCCTATTCGTCAATCTCGGTCATGGCCCGGCGGGCTGGGGCCTCGCCTGCGGGTCGGGCAAACTGGTTGCCGACCTGATTTCGGGCGGCACGCCGGACGTCCCGGCGGACTCGCTGGCCGCGTTGCGGCCGGATCGCTTCCATTGAACGAGCCAGGCCCGCCGCCGCGCGGGCCGCAAGAGGCGCCCGCCGGGCGCCTATCGGCACTACCATAGCGGTTCCCAAGCTTTCTCACCTGGCTCCAGGTGAACCGCCGAGCCCCGCCATGACAGAAGCGAACCCCACGCCGCCGACGCTGATCAGCCCGCACAATCGCGCCTTGCCGTTACTGACGCTGACCGATCTGCGGATCGCCGAATCCCAGGCGGCGACCGCGTTGCCGAAGCACACGCTGATGTCGCGCGCCGGCAAATCCGCCGCGAGCTTCCTGCTGGAACGGATCACCCGCGACACTTCGATCGGCAAAGCCAGACAGAAGGTGTGGCTCATCGCCGGGCCGGGCAATAACGGCGGCGACGCGCTGATTCTCGCGACCCAACTGCACGAAGCCGGCATTGCCGTCGAACTGTGCATGCCGGTCGAAGTGAAACCGGACGATGCGCGCTGGGCCCTCGACACGGCCCGCGCGGCGGGCGTCGCGATCAGCGCCGCGGCGCCCGCGTCGTTGGACGGCTATACCTGGCTCGTGGACGGCATGTTCGGCATCGGCCTGACGCGTGCGCTCGAAGGCGTCTTCGCGGACGTGGCCCGGCAGCTCTCGCAACGCGCGAAGGCACGGCCCCGCAAAGGCGGCGTGCTGGCGCTCGACGTGCCGAGCGGGCTCGACAGCGACACCGGCACGGTCGTGGGCAATGGCGACGGCGCCGCCGTTCACGCCACCCACACGATCACCTTCATCGGCGCCAAGCCGGGGCTCTTTACCGCGCAAGGCCGCGACCTCGCGGGCGCCGTCACCGTCGCGCCGATCGGCGTGGACACCAGTGCCCGCACGGCCGTGCAGCTGAACGCGCCCGAACTCTTCGCCGCCTTTTTGCCGCCGCGCGATTTCGCGACCAACAAGGGCAGCTTCGGCAGCCTCGCGGTGGTGGGCGGCGAGACCGGCATGTGCGGCGCGCCGATTCTCGCTGCGCGCGCGGCGCTCTACACCGGCGCGGGCAAGGTGCATGTCGCGCTCCTGGGCGAAGGCGCCCCGCCCTACGATCCGCCGCATCCCGAGCTCATGCTGCATGCGACCGACGATCTGCCGCTCGACCAGATGGACGCGCTCGCGGTCGGCTGCGGCATGGGTCATCGCGAACGCGCCAAACGCGTCATGCACGACGTGCTGCGCCTCGACGTGCCCAAGCTGTTCGACGCGGACGCGCTGAACCTGATCGCGAAAGACCCCGCGCTCGCCGCCGAAGTCACCGCGCGCGGCGTGCAAGGCGATCCGTGCGTCCTCACGCCGCACCCGCTCGAAGCCGCACGCCTGCTCGGCACCGACGCGCCCGGCGTGCAACGCGATCGCCTCACCGCGGCACGCGCGCTCGCCGCGCGCTTTGCCAGCGTGGTGGTCCTCAAAGGCACCGGCAGCATCGTCGCGGCCCCGGACGGCCGCCTCGCGATCAATCCGACCGGCAGCGCCGCGCTCGCGACAGGCGGCACCGGCGACGTGCTCGGCGGCATCATCGGCGCGTTGCTCGCGCAACATCTGCCGCGCTACGAAGCGGCGCTCGCGGGCGTCTATCTGCACGGCCTCGCCGCCGATACGCTGAGCGCTCAAGGCCACGGTCCCGCCGGCCTGACCGCGGGCGAACTGGCGCCGATGGTGCGCACGTTGCTGAACCGTTTGTTCTATCCGGCGACGGAGTCCTGAAAGCGTCCGTCCCGCTCGTCCCAACCTATGGGTGGACGATCCAAAGCGCTGCCGCCGGTCTTGCAACGCCGTTATACTGACTCACTGCGCTGCGCGTCGGAGCCAGCACGGGGCGGCGGCGAAGTTTCGCCGGCGGTTTCGCCCGTCGTATCGCCGCCACCCGCGGCGAACCCCGGCCGCGCGGCATCGCTCTAACAGCATCGTTGCATCATCCTCGGCCGCGCTTCATGCGCGCGCCTTTCTTCGTGCCCCTTGGTTAGACGGACGCTATGACCCAGAACTCGCTCCCCTCCTGGTCCTCGCTGCAAACGCATTACGACAAGATTCGCGATGCGCACCTGCGCGACTGGTTCGCCCCCGAGAACGATCCCGCCCCTACCCGCGCTGAGCGCTTCGCGTTCGCGGGCGGCGGTCTCGCGGCCGATTTCTCGAAGAACCGCATCACCGACGAGACGCTGAAACTGCTCGTGCAACTCGCGCGCGAAGCAGGCGTCGAAAAACGCCGCGACGCCATGTTCGCGGGCGAAGTCGTCAACCCGACGGAAGGCCGCGCCGCGTTGCACACGGCACTGCGCGCCACCGATCCGAAGGCCCCGTTCTACGCTCAGGTGCAGGCCGAGCGCGCCAGAATGGCGGCGTTCGCCGACCAGGTGCGCAACGGCGAGTGGAAAGGCTATACCGGCAAGCGGATCCGCTACGTGGTGAACATCGGCATCGGCGGCTCGGATCTCGGGCCGAAGATGGTCGTGCATGCGCTGCATCATCTGGCCACGCCCGAGATCACCACGCACTTCGTATCGAACGTGGACGGCGCCGATCTGTACAACGTGATGCAGCAAATCGATCCCGAAGAAACGCTCGCGATCATCGTCTCCAAGACTTTCACCACGCTCGAGACCATGACCAACGCGCGCTCGCTGCGCGACTGGTTCATCGAGAAGGGCTGCCCGGAGAACGCGCTGGCGAAACACTTCGTCGGCGTGTCGGCCAATCCGTCGGAAGTGGTCAAATTCGGCATCGCGAAAGAGAACGTCTTCGAGATGTGGGACTGGGTCGGCGGGCGCTATTCGCTGTGGTCGGCGGTGGGTCTGTCGATCATGATCGCGATCGGAGCGCAGCAGTTCGGCGAACTGCTCGCCGGCGCCAACGAAATGGACCAGCATTTCCGCGACGCGCCGCTCGAAAAGAATCTGCCGGTGCTGCTCGGCATGATCGGCATCTGGTATCGCAACTTCTTCGGCTCGCAAAGCTATCTGGTCGCTCCGTATTCCGAAGCGCTGCATTTCCTGCCCTCGTACCTGCAACAACTCGAAATGGAGAGCAACGGCAAGTCCGCGCGGCTCGACGGCGCGATGGTGGACTACCCGACCGCCGCGGTAACGTGGGGCGAACCGGGCACGAACGGTCAGCATGCGTTCTTCCAGATGCTGCATCAGGGTCCCACGATCGTGCCGATCGACTTCATCGCCGTGTTGACGCCCGAGCACCCGCTCGTCAGCCATCATCCGAAGCTGCTCGCCAACTGCTTTGCGCAGAGTGAAGCGCTGATGCTCGGCCGCACGCTCGAGGAAGCGAAGAAAGTGGCCGGCGCGGACAAGCCGGAACTCGCGCCGCACCTGGTGTTTCCCGGGAACCGGCCGACCAGCACGCTGCTGGTCGACGCGCTCACCGCGCGCTCGCTCGGCGCATTGATCGCGCTGTACGAACACAAGGTGCTGGTGCAAGCGTCGGTGTGGGACATCAATCCGTTCGATCAGTGGGGCGTCGAGTTGGGCAAGATCCTCGGCAAGGTCGTCGAGGCGGATCTGACGGCGCCGAGCGTCGATGAAAAGAAGCACGACTCGTCGACATCCGCATTGATCGCGCGGGCACGCGCGGCGTTGAAGAAGTGACCGTGAGCGGCGCGCTGGTTCGCGCCGCTGAATCCGCGTTGAATCTGCGCCGGCTCCATGCTGACTTTGCTCGATCTGCGCTGAACGTGATTGGCGCGCTCACCTGCCGGCGAGGTGAGCCGCAATAAAAAAAGCGGGCTCTTGCAGCCCGCTTTTGCCTGGGTACCACGCCTGAATGACGCCGCGGCCCGCTACACGAGACGCCCCGCCTCGATCGTCACCGTCGTATCGCAGCGGCGCGCCAGTTCGATGTCATGCGTGACGAGAATCAGTGTGGCGCCGTTCGCGCGGTTCATCTCGAACATCAGATCGATCACCGCGTGACCGGTGGCGGCGTCGAGACTGCCGGTCGGCTCGTCGGCGAAGAGGATGGCCGGATGCGTGACGAACGCACGCGCGAGCGCCACACGTTGCTGCTCGCCCCCCGAAAGCAGCTTCGGATAATGACCGGTACGCTTGCCGAGTCCCACCTGCTCCAGCAAGCCGCGCGCGCGCGTTGCAGCTTCGCGGGTGCTGATGCCGCCTTGCAGTTCCAGCGGCAAGGTGACGTTTTCGAGCGCCGTCAGATGCGGCATGAGTTGAAACGACTGGAACACGAAACCGACTGAGCCGCTACGCAATGCGGCGCGCTCGTCTTCGTTCAGTTCTCCGAGTTCGCGGCCGAGCAGCCGAACCGAGCCCGAACTCGCGCTGTCCAATCCTGCGAGCAAGCCCAGCAGCGTAGACTTGCCCGATCCGGATGCACCGACGATCGCCACACTGCTGCCGGCAGCGATAGCAAGATCGATGTCGTCGAGAATCGTCAGTTCGCCCGTTGCATCCTTAACCTTCTTGCACAAACCCCGCACTTCAATGACTGGATCAGTTTTGTTTAGCATGGTGAAGCGTAGGTTGAAAGTGCGTGCCACGACGTCTCGCGCCACGGTGCTGACAACGGCATGCGGCTGCGCCGTTGTGGCCGCCAGTCTGTTTTCAGCGAGCTTCGCGGCCCGTGCCGCCAACGCGCCCGAACCGGCCAGGCCGGTGATCGTCGTGCTAGGCGACAGCATCTCCGCCGAATACGGCCTGCCCCGCGACACGGGCTGGGTGGCGTTGATGCGCCAGCGTCTCACCGACGAGCGAATCGATTATAGCGTTGCCAATGCGAGCATCAGCGGCGACACCACGAGCGGTGGCCGGGCCCGCCTGCCGGCGCTCATGCAACGCCTGAAGCCGAGCATCGTAATCGTCGAACTCGGCGCCAACGACGCATTGCGCGGCGTGCCGCTCTCCACCACCGAAGACAACCTGCGCACGATTATCGAACAGGCTCAGCAAGGTCACGCGAAGGTCGTCCTCGTGGGCATGTATGTGCCGCCTAATTACGGCCCCGACTACACGCAAAAGTTCCATGGCCTGTACGGCGAGTTGGCGAGGCAACTGCGTGTGCCGCTCGTGCCGTTCCTGCTCGCCGGCATCGCCGACAAGCCGGACATGTTCCAGGCGGACCAGATTCATCCCACGCAGCAGGCACAGCCAGTGCTACTGAACAACGTGTGGCCCGCAGTCAAGCCACTCCTTCGCACAAGTTCGCCGCGCTGAAAAGCCTGCTAACAACTTGTTTCCAGAACTTCGGGAACGCGGATCGGTAAGTTCTCTCTGACACTTTCGTAATCCCGTGTAGCCCGGCTCGATTTTTGAGCGACTTTTGAGGAGTTAACGTGAAATATTTGCCGTTAATCGCTTTGACCGTGGCAATTTCTGCCTGCGCCGCTCAACCGCCTGCTGGCGTTCAGTCCGTAGGTCAAAGCCAGCAGCCGCCGAAGGCTGTTGCCACCTGCATCGCGCAGAAATGGGCAGACAGCTCGCAGCAACAAGTGGTATCCCAAGACACGTTGGCTAACGATCAAGCCATGGATGTCTACGTTCCCGGTCAGCAGCCGCCCAACGGCGCAGCCGCTGTCGTGCGTCCTTCCTACACCGGCAAGGGCACGTGGGTCGGCTTTCGCGGCAATGGCGCCGCAGGCAGCGACGCCACGAGTGCAATCAGCGGCTGCCTGTAACGCACTGCAGCTCACCGTTTGACGAGCTTCTACTCGCCAGATGAAAAAGCCCCGCCGTGGCGGGGCTTTTTTGCATCTGCACGGCGCGCTTACTCGCCGCTCGCCTGCGCATTGCTGCTGTCGAGAGAGCCGTAGAACTTCACCTTCGAACGCGCGCGCAGCGCGTCGACATAGGCCTCTGCTTCCGACTGCGCATCCACCTGCGCGATCTGTTGCTGAGCCGCAGCCAGACGCTGCGGATCGACCGTCGCGCCTGCCACCACCGCGTTCACGCGATAGATCGCATAGCCGTCGTCACCGAGGTCCACACCGACATAGGCCGGCAATTTTTGCGCGTCCGCCTTGTAGATTGCACTCAATGCGGCCGGCGGCACGCCCTGCGCGTCGTTACGCGACACCTTCAACGGCGACGAGAAGCCCGTGGTCGCCTTCGACTTCTCGAACTCGGCGAGTTTCGCCACGCCGTCTTTGTGAGCCGCGTCGTTCGACTGCGCCGCGATCACCTTCTGGCGCACGGCGTCCTTGACAGCGTCGAGCGACGGTACGGCGGCGGCCTTGTAGTCGGTCACGCGCGCCGCGATCAACGTATTGCCGCCGACGTCGATGGCTTGCGTGTTGTTACGTGCCGTCACCGCGTCGTTCGCGAACACTGCGGCAAGGAACTTCGCGTTGTTCAGCGGGCTGTCAGGCGGGAGCTTCGGATCGGGCTGCGGCGTGACCGTGGCGGTCTGCAACTGCAGCTTGTACTTGTCGGCGGCCGGCTGGAGACTCTTCGCCTTTTCGTAGACGATCGACGTGAAGCCTTCCGAATCGTCGCTGAAAGCCTTGCTTGCCAACTGCGTCTTAAGGTCTTTCGAGATCTGATCTTTCACTTCGTCGAACGGCTTCGTGACGGCCGGCTTCACGTCCGTCACCTTGACGATGTGATAGCCGAAATCGGTTTGCACGATGCCGCTGACTTCGTCTTTCTTCAGCGCGAACACCGCGTCGTCGAACGCCTGGCCGCCCGCGATCATGCCGCGTCCGAAGTAGCCGAGATCGCCGCCTTTCGACGCCGACCCCGGATCCTGCGAATTCTGCTCGGCGATCTGCGCGAATTGATCCGGATGCGCCTTGATCTGCGCGAGCAACTCTTCGGCCTTCTGCTTCGCCTTGGCCTTGTCGGCCGCGCTCGCGTCTTTCGACGCCGCGATCAGGATGTGGCTCGCGCGCACCTGAGCGTCGGTACGGTAGTGCGCGATGTTGTCGTCGTAGTACTTTTTCAGGTCGGCGTCGCTCGGCTGCGCGGAAGCGGCGAGTGTTGCGGGCGACATGACGAGATACTGGATCGTGGCGGTCGCCGGCGTGGCGAAATCGTTGCGATGCGCGTCGTAATACGCTTGCAGTTGCGCGTCGGTGGGCTGCACCTTCGCCGCGTAGTCGCGCGGATGGAACGCGATGCCCTGCACTTCGCGCTGCTGTTCCGCGAGTTCGGTCAGATGCTGCGCCAGCGTCTTCGACGTGAACGCACTGCCTTGAATGCTGGCCGGCAACTGCTGCGTGGCGATGCTGTAGCGCACGCGTTCGTCGTACTGGTCGGGCGTCATGCCCTGCATGGCGAGCAACTGCTTGTAGCGGTCGACGTCGATCGTGCCGTCGGGGTTCTTCAGCGACGAGATCACCGGATCGTTGAGCAGCACACGGCGCACGGCTTCGTCGGATGCGGTGAGATGCAGGCGCTGCGTTTCATCGGCCAGCACGCGTTGCTCGATCAGACCGTCGAGCATCTGGGCGCGGCGCTCTGGCGTGTCGAACGACTTCATGTCGAACTGCGCGCCGAGCATCTGACGGGCACGGTCGAGTTGCTGACGCATCGCGTTGTCGTATTCAGCGCGCGTGATCTTGTGCCCGTTGACGCTCGCGACGTTTGCGCTTTCGTCAAAGAAGCCGCGAAAGCCCTGAATACCCACAAAACCCAACCCCGGCACAATGACGAGGATGAGCATGAACATCATCAGGCGTTTGTGATTGCGGAAAAAATCGAGCATGCGTGAGGAGTGCCAAAAACAGAACGCCCGATCTTACAACAGCGGGCAATAAAAAAGGCGAACCGGAGTTCGCCTTTCGAGGATACTGGCGGAGTGGACGGGACTCGAACCCGCGACCCCCGGCGTGACAGGCCGGTATTCTAACCGACTGAACTACCACTCCTTATACTGCACTGAAACATTCAGCCGAGTCTGAAACTGGTGGGTGCTGAGAGGCTCGAACTCCCGACCTACGCCTTGTAAGGGCGCCGCTCTACCAACTGAGCTAAGCACCCGTTTCACGACTCAGTGCCGCCGCTGCCTGATTAATTGATCGATCCGATCGACTGATTCGATCAACCTTCATTCCTCAAGCAGCGAGCCCATTAGTTTAGCGCATCCTTCAGAGCTTTGCCAGGCCTAAATTTAGGAACCTTCGCCGCCTTGATTTTGATGGCGGCGCCGGTGCGCGGATTGCGCCCGGTGCGCGCGGTACGCTTGCCGACCGCGAACGTGCCGAAACCGACCAACGTCACCGAACCGCCCTTCTTCAACGTGCCTTTGACACCACCGATCACAGCATCGAGTGCACGGCCTGCCGCTGCCTTCGAAATGTCGGCTTGCTGTGCAATGTGATCGATCAATTCCGTCTTGTTCATTCCAACCCCCGAGAATGTTATGGCAATCGTGACGGCGCTCTATAGCGCCTGACATCACGCGGCCGGCCGCCAACGCCGGGCCAATCATTAGAATTGGCCGAAACCCTTGTGTCAAGCGGGGTTGAGCCTGATGCGAGCGGTTTTGGAGGGGGATTTCCATCACCGTATGTTGCCGCCGATCGATGCGCATACAACCAATCGGCACGCGCATCCGGGTTTGCTCAATAGGTGGGAAAACGCATCTCGCGAGCCGGCGTACGGCATTGCGCGGGCAAAAAAAACCCGCGGTCACGACCGCGGGTTTTCTTCCAGCAAACAGCTTCGCTACTGAGCGCCTTGGTGTCAGTGCTTCACGACCTCGGTTGCTGCGGCGTCTTTGCCCGGCTCTGCTGCAACCGGCGCAGCAGGCTTAGGCTCTTCCTCCGGCAGCGCCGCGGGTACGCGTTCGAGCGCCAGTTCGAGCACCTTGTCGATCCAACGGACCGGCACGATTTCGATCGCGTTCTTCACGTTATCCGGAATCTCCGTCAAGTCTTTGACGTTTTCTTCCGGAATCAGCACCAGCTTGATCCCGCCGCGATGCGCCGCCAGCAGTTTTTCCTTCAGGCCGCCGATCGGCAGAACTTCGCCACGCAACGTGATTTCGCCCGTCATCGCGACATCGGCACGTACCGGAATTCCGGTCAATACCGACACCAGCGCGGTCGTCATTGCGATGCCGGCGGACGGACCGTCTTTTGGCGTCGCGCCTTCCGGCACGTGGATGTGAATGTCCTGCTTCTCGAACGCTTCGTCCTTGACACCGAGACGACGCGAGCGCGAACGAACCACCGAGCGTGCGGCTTCGACGGATTCCTTCATCACGTCGCCGAGCGAACCCGTGCGGATCACGTTGCCCTTGCCCGGCATCACCGCGGCTTCGATGGTCAGCAGATCGCCGCCCACTTCCGTCCACGCGAGACCCGTGACCTGGCCAACCTGATTCTCCTTCGCAGCCAGACCGAAGTCGTACTTGCGCACGCCAAGGAACGTGTCGAGGTTGCTGCCGTCCACCTTCACCGCCCCTTCCGCCTTCTTCAGCAGAAGCATCTTCACGACCTTGCGGCAGATCTTCGAAATTTCCCGCTCGAGCGAACGCACGCCGGCTTCACGCGTGTAGTAACGAATGATGTCGCGGATCGCGGTTTCCGTCACATCGACCTCGCCATCCTTGAGGCCGTTGTTCTTCTTTTGCTTGGGCAAAAGATAACGTTGCGCGATGCTGACCTTCTCGTCTTCCGTGTAACCCGACAGGCGGATCACTTCCATCCGGTCGAGCAGCGGCGGCGGAATGTTCAGCGAGTTCGACGTCGCCACGAACATCACGTCCGACAGATCGAAGTCGACTTCGACATAGTGGTCGGCGAACGTATGGTTCTGTTCCGGATCAAGCACTTCCAGCAAGGCCGACGACGGATCGCCGCGGAAATCCTGGCCCATCTTGTCGACTTCGTCGAGCAGGAAGAGCGGATTGCGCACGCCGACCTTGGTCAGGCTTTGCAGAATCTTGCCGGGCATCGAACCAATGTACGTACGACGGTGACCACGAATCTCGGCTTCATCGCGCACGCCGCCGAGCGCCATGCGCACGAACTTGCGGTTCGTGGCGCGAGCGATCGACTGACCCAGCGACGTCTTACCGACACCCGGAGGCCCAACGAGGCACAGGATCGGCGCTTTGACCTTGTCGACACGTTGCTGGACCGCGAGATACTCGAGAATGCGTTCCTTCACTTTCT
>Ga0255336_100270_pt1 | contig 102303 bp, 110 predicted proteins | sample MeOH1_35cm_T3_17_FD_189102 | JGI IMG/M metagenome (GOLD analysis project Ga0255336, IMG submission 189102) | Sandy soil microbial communities from University of British Columbia, Vancouver, Canada - MeOH1_35cm_T3_179 | ecosystem: Engineered > Artificial ecosystem > Sand microcosm > Unclassified...
TTTGGAAAAATCGAATTTCAAGACGAAGTACTGTCCCGGTTTCACGTAATTTTCCTTTTCTGCTTGTCTTTGGTCGATATCTTTTTGCACATCGAGACCCTAGAGTGATTGAAGTAAGTTCTCACGTCAAGGCAATTAAGGATATCGTTGCATACCTTGTAGAGTGATTGATGTTCACCTGCATACTGAAGACCGTGGAAATGTTCCAGCATGCTTACCGTCAATGTTTTGCCGAACCGACGTGGGCGGCAGAAGAGGATGGAATTGTCGAGTTTGTGCAACTTGAAGATATAGCGAGTACGATCGAAGTAAGCCTGGCCCTCTCTCCGTAGAAGATGGGACAAATTTCCATTTAATCCGGATCGGAAGTGCTCCAGTTTGCCGTTAACTATCAGGCTACTATTACCGACTCGGGTTCTCTTTGGTAAAGGCGCTGTGTCGGCGTGAGTCGGACTCTTTCTCTTCCTCGTGTTAGGGTCCGCAGTATGTCCTGTTGCCATAATATGGATTAGTGTAAAGAAAACAACAAAAGATGCGAGTTCGGTGGACTTACCAATGCTGGTATCTTGCTTCTTCCCCGCGATCTTCCTTGCCAGATCCGCGAGTACTACGCTGGGCCCAATAGGCAGATTGCATTTATTTTCGAAGAACTCCACGTCACCAGCTTTCATCAAGAAAACCTTCCCCGAGATGTCTGCCGCTTTGAATTTTTCAAGTGTGTCACCTCTGAGCTGTTTCGGTTCGTTCTGTTGGATCCACTCAAGCAGCTCGTCCGCATCCCAGTCTTTGATCTCCTCGATTGTGGGCTCTGCCTGGCCGGCCTGCTTGGGGTTATGTTCTGGAAAGGAGTCCATGGCGGTTGATAGGACGGCGGGACGTAGGTAGAAGCGACCATCAGCAGGTGTAGGAAGCTAGCGTAGGAGGCAGGCGTAGGAGGCAGGCGTAGGAAGCAGGCGTAGGAGGCAGGCGTAGGAAGCAGGTGTAGGAGTGGCGGCAGAGGACAAGCGAGTGGAAAGAGAAGGCGCAATTGCCAACCAGTAGACGATATTAAGGTCAGGATGATGAACCAGCTCGACTGAATCATCAGAGTGATTGATTCCACAAAGGAACTCTGGGGAGCTGCTAAAGAGGGTTGCAGTGCCAAGATTTAGCCACGTGACTGAACCCGTGTTGACCGAACGAGTGATTTGGTCACGTGATTTTGAGGTGCTGGTGAGGACGCCCTGAGCCAGTTGACCTTGCCTTGAGCTGGATGACTAAGAAAAAGCGCCAAGACAACGCCTAGAGGGCGCCAAGACAGAATGGAAGTATGAGGATGAGTGAGATGGATGATATTGAGGTCTGAGGGTGCGACTGAGCAGCAGATATATGTGCCTGACCGGCCACAAGTGCTTGGCAGAATCTGGTAGAATTTTTAGAAGTGAATGAAGAGACAGCCGTCCAGCGCTGTGATTGGCTGCAGTATTCAAGATCTTGGCAGCAACCACAGAGCCTCATTGAGGCCCATCCACCGGCGTTCGTGAGTCATCTTGCCGGCCGCAGCCGTGTCGCATACATGCCCGGCCATGGATTGACGTGTCCGCGAAGTAACGCGAACATAGCGGTCTGTTCGGGGCCGACCTCCACCGATTTCTAGGCAGCCTCGTCGCCATCTCCACCGACTAGCATTGGTACCTTGGCAGACTCGTTGGAGTCCTTCATTCGCTTTGCTAGAAGCAAGGGGATCATGAACTAGGCGAGCTGAGAAGGTCAGGAGCGTTCGCAGACAAGGGGGGATTAGGACACACATAGGTGCCATTGACCACAGCTTTATTATTTGCTTAGAGCAGATCGCTAAAAACTGAGGGTTGAATTGACAAGGTCGATTGCCTTCTTGACTAGCTCACGATCATCCTTGAACGTCAGTTTCCGCAGAGCCTCGTCATGGCTGTGAAATTCCACCTCAAACTTGTCCTTCTCATATTGGCCGACCGGCTCTCCCTCATTGACAGCAGCCACAAACCACCAAATCAATTTGACATGGCCCTCTCCAACACGCCGTTGCTGCACTGCAATCGGCTCGCAGATGCCCTTGTACAGGCGTGCCTCGTCCGGCAGATGCTCGGTCTCGATCACAGGACAGACGCGGGAAACCAGGTTGACAGGCAACAAGCGGCAAGGAATACCGGTCTCTTCGGTGGTTTCACGAGTCGCCGTGTTTCGACGGGACTCGCCGAGGTTGCGACGACCCTTGGGGAGAACGTACTCGTCACGCTGGAGTAGATGAAGGATGCAGATCTCGCGAGTCGAGAGCCGGAAAAGAATGGTACCCGCACTTTCGACGAATTGCTCTGATGCGTACATCTCCGTCTCGAACCGCGAAGCAGCCATGACTTCGCTATTCGATGCTGCGGATGTCGTTAGCGGGACCTATTTTGCTAATCGTGAAGTCTTATTTGAATCTTTGCGAGTCTCTATACTGAGAGAATTTGTGGGCAGATGTGCAAACGAGAGAAGAAGTTCGTTTGGGGTGAACGTCGGCTCCTGGTAGGCTTCGCTCGGCTGGGTGGTTTGTCAGATTTTTAGGATCCAAGAAACTGTACTCATGATCCTGACAAAGTTTAAGAACCATCGGCTTTTGCAGACGGCGCTTTCCCAACAAGATTTGTAGAGCAACATGCTTTCTCTCCTGTGTGGGCTAGTCAGTCGCCACCGAGTACGAAGGACGGGAGATGACCCAGGGCAATTGAGGGACATGTCCATGAGGAAGGTTGGTGATATGAATTCAATGATACATGCTGCACGCACGTCGCTAGGGAGGAAGAAAGCCCTGGTACACTCTAGCCTTCTACAAAATATAAGCCACCAACTCCTCTACCAGGACAGGTGTCCTGGGCCTGGAACAAGCGAGAAAATCCTGTCACCTTGCAGCCCGTTCCTCCTCAATCATAGAATCATCCGAAAACGATGGTGCCCTTTCTGGACGCGTCCTTGGAAGACTGTCTGGGTCATCGTCATGAAGAGCACAATCCAGCCCTCAATACCGCAGTCGTTCCACGTTGAAGATATCTCGGGTTGCCGTCAGGTCGACCGTCATTTGATAGTTCTCATCGAGATTTGCATGCTCGTCGGTGATGGGAATGACCTTTCCGGTGTGTGCAACCTCCTGACGACTGACCCCTGCGGGATCACGTGGAATCCAAAGGCAGGGAGATGGTGCAATGAAGGAGGGAGGATAGTAGACGTTGGGTTCCAGATCCTCTGAATACTTCAATTCCGGTAAATCGCACGGCACCATTTGGCGAAGCACGGAATAATCGGAATACACTTCCGGATGAAGCCATCGGAGCAAGAAGTTGGACTTGGCCGCCGGATCTGGCGAGATCCATCTCCTCCACACTCTGATGACATCGGCTTGAAAGGTGGAGACTTGGGGCACTTGCTTTTCGATCTTGGATATGACCATGGACTTGAAGCCTTGGCCCAGAACGCCGATTGCTCCCTTGGCGCCCTCGAACCCTCTGGTCATTCCTTCGCCTGGCTCCTCGTGAAGGTCGTCGAAGCTGTCGAATCGACGCCTCAATCCTTCGATGTCTTCGGTGACGGCGGAAGTGGTTGCCGGCGTGCTTTGGTCGGCTCCCACTTGTTCGAATTCGTCCTCGGCGGTCAACGTCTTTGGCAGACTCCACAAGAGTGGGCCGACGGCGTCCAGCAACGAAATGTTGATCAACGCGGTAAACACAAGAAGGCCGATGATCAACACCATGGGCCCAAAGGCGCCACGCAGAGAAAAGAGTCCAATGAGGCAGACCTCGGCAAAATACAGACCAAGCAGCGTCTGCATGAGGGCTCGAGGATAGACCAAACCCCTGGTATCCACCTCGGAGTCGTAGACAAAGATTAGGTTGTATCGATAGGTGAGGTGGAGGAAAATGACGCCGACAGCGGCAAAACCCAAGATGATGGGTGCGATCAACGAGTAGGTGATGGCTAGAAATCGCGAGTGAGTGAGGCGAGAATGAAGGGCTTCGAGAGAAACTTACTGATAACGCCCAAATTAGTATAGACTGGAAATATAGAACCCCAGTGAATTCGCTGCATTTTGTGCCACCTGAGATAGATCCGTCTAGGATCGGTGGAAAACCGCCGTAGGACATGAAATCTGAACAAATTGAACACCTGGATTAATGATCCGGCCCCTAATGCCAGGCTTTGCACAAGGAAATAACACAAGTAGAAGTTGGACGCTTTGGGCAGGTTTTGAGCGAGCAAGCTCTCGGCCGTCGTCGGATCTTCGAGAATCTTGGTGATGGTCGCCGATGCGGCCGACGTCAGCGTCGTGATGAGGAAGACCTGGACGACCTGAAAGGCGAAATATGCATTTTGGGTGTACAGCTCGATGAGAGTCAGGGTCGGAGTGCCAGCAACCCGGGCACAGTCTGGGAGGAATCATTAGCGGGAGTGCGAGAGGCCCAAAAAGGAGACATACATCTGACAATACCTGGCACAATGCTCATGAGCAGCGACAAGGCCAGGGCCGGGACGACGCCGGTGATGATCCCCAGGACACTGGACGGCAGCTTGGTCAGCCACGAGAGGAAGATCACCTTGCTGGCAAGGAATTGGATGTTCGAGATGGTCCCGACCAGGGCCGATGGAATGGACCAGAAAATGATCATGGCGATGACCAAGGCCTGAATCGAGAACTTTCGGATGATTCTCTCCCACCAGGTCATCCTCAGCGAGCGCCAGATAATCTCGAACGGCCGGACGCCGATGAAGCGCTGCGACATGTGCAGCGGTCGATGGTGCGGGAGGGCCTGATAGGCGTTCTGAGCCTGCAATTGCGTCTCGAACTCGACAAAGACCGAGGGCATGATCCCTTCGCGGCGCGCCATCAACTGCAGCCGCGTTCGTCGTATCTTGGACTCCAGCTTTTTGAGCTGAGAGCGAGTCCATTTGATGGTATCGACTTTCCTTCCCCAGTTGGCCAATGGACGATGACGTGGTCGCGCACTCTGTGGGACCCATTGTGCCGCGACGGACCCATTCACATCGGGTAACAGTGCCTCGGGTCCGAATTCTGACTTGGGCGGTTGCAGGGGAGAACTGTCGGGAGAGTCGGGATCGTTGGAGACATCAACAATCGACGTCGTCGACTCTCCCTTGGCGTCGGGGCTCCCCCGCCGGCGAGGAGGGAGCAGCCATGAGCTTTTGCGCTTGTTCTGGTTTCGCTGGAGTTGGAGCGCTCGATTCCGCGCTCGATTGGCGGTCTTGATCAGAGCGACTTCGGCCTTTTCCAGGCGAAAGGCCGTCTGGTCCCTTTCTTGGACCAAGTCCTCCAACTCCTTGGTGCCCCGGGGGATCCAGACTCTCTTCACAGAGTCTCCCAGCACGCGGCGAAGCCGGTCCTCGTTCAGATACTGCTGGGGCACACACGTGAATAGCACGGTCCGGGACGAGAGCCGGCTGGAGTAGAAGGGTGCGATGAGATAGGCTTGGCGAAGGTTAATGTAGTAAATGCATTCACGGCACACCATGTACAGAATAAAGCCTGGCGACAATCACCGGGTCAGCCAACAGGGCCCGGTCTCGTCCGTGTGGGAGTCCGGCTTACCGAAATAGACCCAGGCGAGGGCGGCGTGAGCATAGAACCACTGAGGATTGACCACGTTCCCTAGCGTCAAGATATCCAATTCCGTGTTACCGGCACCGCCCACGGCGTGCAGAGGAAGCAGGATGGGCCAGGTGAGCGCTATCCCGACGCCGCATATCAACCCCAGGACTTTGAGGTAGCGGAGAAAGAGAAAGCCATCGAGCGAGGAGTGATTGAGTACATAGGTGTCGGAGATACGATGAAACGGTATGATCCAGTTGAACCAACCCGTCGGCAGGGTCGGACTTCGTTCGCTGATGGTGATGCGTCAGTGTTTGATTGCTGTGAAAAGGACCGTGGTTATCATACTGTGGTTCGAGGCTGTTCAACAACGACCTCGGACTATACACCCGTGTACATTTGCGGCGCAAGGTGATGAAAATGACCAGACAGAGTGCCGTGTAGATGAGCACGGGCACCAGCGTCGCGAGTAGGTTTGCTCCCGACGATGAATTGGAGCCAGAGGCGACCCGTGAGAGCCCGGTACCGGTGGAGTTGTCTCGTGCGGACCCGACTCGCGGATCTGTGGTGTCCATCGCCGTGACCCAACTGGTGTCATCCTGGAGGTCAGCGCACTTTTCCGCCTTGTTTCCGGTAACGCAGGGTCATGATGCTGCTCAGCTCAGGCAAGATGTCGAAGCCTGAGAGTTGAACAGAGACAAAAATTCCCGACTTCAGCTGGGGGGCATTATCCGGCAAAGGCGTCTGTGCATATCACCGTGAGGCTAAGCCAAAGCAAGCCACATTTTAGTCAAACTGCGCTCCACTTCGCCGGCGCCTTCGGGCATGTGCAAGGATGTTTCCAAGGTATTTGAGAAGCGGCCTCCCGGTGCGTGATGGACAAGAAATTCCACGGATGCGCTCTGGCAGACACACTTTGGCAGACTCGCTTTGGCCAGAATGAGGTCTCTCCAGAGCGCTTTGACTTGCTCTTTGAGTGAGATGGTTGATGCAGTCGACGACGACCCCGCTCCCGCCAAGACTTGCGGCTAGATCGCAGATTTTTGGACCCTTGAACCACATCTTGGTCCGTGCTGGATGCTGACCGATCGCTTATTACGCCAGCCCAGGGGCCGACTCAGAGCAGCGCAGCAATCGCAGGATGATCAGACTGGCCTCCCTGGGCCGGCGATGGTACCGGAGAGATCTAAGTCCCCAACCACCAAATTTAGTTTGCTGCTCGCGATCTCGCCCCGGCCAAAAACTTTACCCCTGCCATGCCAGAGTCGGCTGGTAGACGGACGCAAGCTCAGACGGACGCAAGCTCTGACGGACTCGACAGCGATCTGAGTGACAGATCGTCGCTCATCTGCACCAAGTCGACCCGACCTTCCTCCTGAGGGGGAACGACATTATTGTTGTTAGTGCCTTTTTGGCGAACGCGTCGCCTCCCACCCCCCCGGGCGGCCCCACAGAGTGGTCAAGCTTGCGCGGCGAAGAAGTGATCAAGTTGACCGTGAGAGCGGGCTTCGATATAACGAAGAAGCTGAAAGAGGTATCTGGATATGGAGACGCTCTCCAGAAGAGATAGGGAAGCAGGCGCTGTACCGACCGCCAAATTTTTACAAGGTATGTACCATATGGATATGCCTGGCTGGGGCGCGAATCTTGCCGAGGCTGGTGATAACGCGTCTTTGATGATATCGGGTCCAGCCGGATTTTGACGTTGTCACAAAGAACGGCGGATCACTGTCAGAGCAAAGTCAACAAACTGACATGGGCATGGACCAGCACGCATTACAGCACTCTCCACCACGCTGATCAAACGGCTGGAGAATATTTTGGCCGCCGCGCTCGATGAGACGCACTCGGCCGTATCGGCGGATGGACCTCTTCCACCCTCACTAACCGACACGGCGGTGCAGCAATACCAGCTCGACGTCGAGTCAAGTGCGTTGGTGCGGGCTGCCGAGGATATGATGATATTGACGAGGACGATGAAGGAAATATGGCTCTTTGGTGAGCTGGACACCCTGAAAGCGGACGGCCGCGAGGACGAAGCAAAGCGGCAGAAGATGGAAGAAGATCTGAGAAGGGTGGAAGAAGGGTTCAGCGCTTTCCTGGAAAAGTACGACACGACCGTCAACGTCAACAGCCGAGAATCGTGAGCGCGTAGCGAGTCAAACAAGGCGAGCCCAATTCTAAAGGCATCCACCTGTACAGAGCGCCATGTGGCGGAGCTCATTTAGATAAAGTAACCCCTGCCATTTTCTGGATCAAAAGGATTGTCGTCTCTACCTTGTCTGTTTGAGTTTCTTGGCGCTCATTAGGTAGTATTACTGGATACACATTAAGTACACTTCCACCTTCACCTGCATGCTTAACTTTCCTTCAGACGTCGATGGGCAGTGTTAGACTGCCAGTCCCTAATACAGAAGCCCGCCATGATCTCGTAAACTCTCAATGACGTTGTCATTGCCTCACCATGTCCATCCCACCACACCTGGGCACCACTCTTTTCACGCCCTCCGCTACAGAAGGAAGCACGGCACCAAGGATCCAAGACCACCAGATGGCGTCTCCTGCCGCAAAAGCGCGCACTTCAAAGCCAATCTACCTGATCGTCGCCACATCCATTGCTCCACCACTCGGCATTGGACTCCGCAACTCCCTCCCTTGGGGCTCCGTTCGGTCTGACATGGCATTCTTCCGCAAAGTCACGACCGAGAGCCGCTCTCTATCACCACTTGGTAACGGCAGTCAGACCATGAATGCCGTCATTATGGGCCGCAAGACGTGGGACAGCATTCCGCCCAGGTTCCGGCCCCTGGCTGGACGGCTGAACGTGGTCGTGACGCGGGCAGACGTGAAAAGCCTTGCATCACGGATTCTAGATGAACTGAATTCTATGAATGGGTCCGGAGTGAACTGGGAGTCGCACTCGATTGCCAACGACGCTCCTAATAGTCCGAATGGAACGGTCATCACCTCGCGGCCATCTACGTCCCTGCCGCTCGTGCTCATCACCAGCTCCATCACCGACGCAGTCTCTCTCCTTGACACACCCCGGCCCTCTCTTTTCCCCGTCCCAGAACTCGAAATCGGGAACATCTTTGGCATTGGCGGGGCCGAAATTTACCGTGTGATCTTGCAAGATCCGGACTTGCGAGACCATGTCCGGATTCTCCAGACGCAAATTCGGAAACTCGACGGCACTGCCTTTGAATGCGACACCTTTTTCCCTGAATCTCTGACGGAATGGAAACAGGTGAGCAGAGAGGCTGTGCAACAGTGGACGGGTCAAGACGTGCCGCAAGGAGACCAAGAATGGAAGAGAGATGAGAAAGCGGGGGTCGAGATCAGAGTGGTGGGATGGGAGAAGTGGCCGGCAGCAACATGACCGGATGAGAAGTGTTATCTAGTGCCAGCTGGAGTCTGACGAGTCGAATTACAGTCTCGGACACAAGATCGAAAGACATGCTGCCGATGTGTTGGACTGCCGGATCCATCCAATTTGGGCTCAGCATCCGATGAAAAAGGCAGACGACAAACATTCGAATGTTATGGACAATCATGACCATTGTTGGCATAGCTCTCCACTGAGAGAGTCGTGGAGCAGCTCCTGGACTTGGGATTTGACTTATTGAAATAAGATCCACCTCCGTCCATCGTCCAGTCCCATTACCCTTGACGGCGTCCGCAGGCATTGTCCGGCTCACTGATGCACGCTTCCATGGTTGACACGAGAGACGGCACTCTCTGTCTCGCTCCCATCGAGGACTCTAATCAGTAGTTGTCGCCGCCACTGCTGCCGAAGCCGCTCTGTTGACCACTGCCGCCGAAGCCGCTCTGTTGACCACTGCTGCCGAAGCCGCTCTGTTGACCACTGCCGCCGAAGCCGCCCTGCTGACCACTGCTGCCGAAGCCGCCCTGCTGACCACTGCCGTAGTCATCGCTACTGCCGCCAGCTGGAAAAGGTCAAGTCAGCATCGTCGAACGTAAAGAGAAAAGAGTATGGAGACATAAATGCTTCAATGATGCTGGGTTAAGAGTCACTGCGAAGAGACTTGAACTCAAAGTCAACCCTCCTGCTGTGTCTTGCTTGGACGGAGAGACTCGAGGATAGGTGGGGTCCGGTAGGGGAGGCATTGCAGAGGTGGACAAGGGAGGTGATGTGACTTACAGCCGCGGCCTGTGCCGCCGTAGGAGTCATCGGAGCCTGAGATGATGCATTAGCTCCTCGGTCTTTCATCTCAAAGGATTTTTTCACAAGGGACGAACCAGAGCTACCAAAGCCTCCACTGGGCTTGCTGGAATCGTCGCCGCCGTATCCGCCCGACTTCTGGCCGCTGGACCCGAAGTTGTCTGATCCAGACGAGCCGTAGCTGTCACCGCCACTGCCACGACCGGACGACTGTCCCAATCTTTAGCGCGGTGTGATTCCATTCAAGGGGGTTGGCATACACCATAGCTATCATCGCTGGCGCCACGTCCGGAGGAGCCATAGGTGTTGTCGCTGCCACCGCGTCCGGAGGAGCCATAGGTGTTGTCGCTGCCACCACGGCCAGAGGAGCCATAGGTGTTGTCGCTGCCACCACGGCCAGAGGAGCCATAGGTGTTGTCGCTGTCACCACGTCCGGAGGAGCCATAGGTGTTGTCGCTGCCACCACGACCAGAGGAGCCGTAGGTGTCATCGTTGCCACCGCTGCCACCGCGTCCGGAGGAGCCGTAGCTGTCGTCACCGCGGCCCGACGACTAGGCAAGAGTGAGGAACAGAGAAGCACGGGTTGGGACGAGTCATACCCCGTAGCTGTCACCACTGCCAAAACCACCGCCTTGTTGACCTTGGCCGGAGCCGTATTGCTGGAATGGATCAGTGCTGGGTTCGGGCTGCCGGGAGCGAGGATTCACTCACGTCGGAGCTGTCGTTGTAAGACATGTTGATGGAGGGATCTGCCTGCAATGAGAGTTGACACAACTATTATAAGACCAGTCAAAAGGAAGTTTGCCTGCTAGAAAACACAGAGGAAGGAAGCGGATGAAAGGAGGGGTTATATGGACATCGGATCAACCAACCCACCAGAGCTTCATCATTGCGGAGCTCAGGCAGATCGTCATAAGGTCGAATTGAGGACCAGACCTCCTGTGGTGTCTACGTAACCCACAGCTTGAACCAATCGTTGGCGTGCAGGACCCGGCGTGAACCACGCACAGGCGAAAGGTGATGGCGAGAAGGAGGAGAATAAAGGTAGCTGAGCTGCAGGAAGCACACCATCGCTAAGCCGGCCCTGCTGCGCGAGATTGGCTGTTGCCGCCACTGCACTAGCCAGTAGATTTTGCCCTTTGAGTGGGTGCTGGATCGCTGGATCGCTGGATCGGTGTGTGCAGTCTTGTTTTGTCGGGCGCCTGGGAGAGATGGATGAGTTGCAAAGCCCCGCAGATGACGCGCATCCGGCCTCCCCTCGCGTTTGCGGCAAGTCCTCGCTTCTGCCTCAGCTGGCCTGGTCGTCTCGTCTGGCAGCAATCGCCACTGGCGTCTGGCGCAAACGAATCCTCTCGTCGTTGTTTATTGTTGTCGTCGTCCTAGATAACGGCTACAAATTGATGGTGAATGGCGTCCTCACCATGAGAACATCCCATTGGACATCCGTGGTGTACATTTATACTCACCAAAAGGTGATAGTCTGGTCCAGAAGGCATGCAAGCCTTCCCCTGCCGAGCTTGCAACCAGGTGTGGGGATCACTTGAAATGGCGCTGCATTGGGGTGCATCACTAGGCGGCCTTTTCAGCTCAGATCGTGCGCCTGTATGACGCAGCATGGGGAGCGGCCCAATGCTACCGATCTCAGCTGCCCCTTCATCCGGCGTGTCTGCCGATCGCGACATACGTCTTGATACACCCGTCATGGAGGTGCCCGAAACTGGGACAGACAACGGCCCGACCGACTGGCCGTTGCGCAAGGGCAAAAAGAACCAACTGGCGGGCCCCTCATCGGACGTACTTCGACTGCCGACTAGTCAGTACGGTCCGCTGCAGGTCACGATGTCTAAAGTCTTACCATGAACTTTTTGTGGAAGTCAGATCGGAGCAGATCCTGCATTTTGGTCAGTCCAGCCGTTGAGCGACGAATCCGGAATGCGCACATACATTGACAAATTCCTTGTTGCGCTTCTGCTCGGTGCCGCGAGCCTGGTTTTTGAAGACGACATCGTCATCCCATCTGCGCTTCACATTGAAAGCGTGCGGGTTGAGAAGTGGGTTGCCCAGAGCAATGTCCTCTTCGCGCTGCTCTTGTGCCTCCTTCGCCTTTTCCGCGTCCTGGTTGACCGTTAGGAACTGGACGACATGAGCCGTGGTTCTTCCTACCTCTTTGGCTTTTTGCTCTGCCCGCTCTCTCTTAATCTTCTCTAGCTCTCGCATGAGTTCTGCCGTTTCATCCTCTTCATCCTCATCCTCGTCCTCTTCGTCACTCTCCTCGTCGCTGCCGTCAGAGCCGGCCCCTTCCGAGTCGGCATCAATGTCTCGCGTCTCTTCCAGGATCCGCCTCCGTTTTGCTTCCGGGTTTTCGTCCTCGGGTTCAGCAGCGGGCAGTGCGTCGAGTTCGCGCTGGTCGGGTTTTGACGGTGGGCTCGAACCATCTGCTTTCAGCCCTTTTGTTTTGGCAAAGTGCGCAGCCTCGGCCGCAAGCAGCTCTGCTCGGAGATCTCGCACTTCAGTGTCTGCCGCGCCACCTTGACCTGGTTGACTGCCTCTGGTTAGAATGCTGTTGAATATCCGGTTCGCCCAACATACCGGACTTTCAGCACCGTGTGAGCGGGCAGCAGACGCTGGTGGTATGCAGGGCCTCTTAAGGATTCCTTTCCCCGTGCGGGATCAAATGTCGGCCGGTGTGCTGTAGAGAGTCAGGACATGTCAGGTGGCTCAAGAGAGGGAAAAACCTGTTGTCATTGTGCGGCGATATCAGAGACCAGATTATCTCGACAGGTTACGGTGTGAATTTCTGATCAAGATGCAGAGGACAACAATACCTGCTGATTTGGGGAGACAGAAGGATCGCCCGACTGGGGCTGCAGCCTCTTTCTTTGACGGCTTGGCCGCCCCATTGCTTGGCATGAATGGTACCTCTATTTACATACGAATTGTACCTAAGTTGAGGTACATACCTTTTGTGCTTCGATGATTTCGCTGACCGTTCAGCAAAATCAGGAACCTGGGAATCCTCCTTCTTTCTCATCTACAGCAGCTATCTGGCTCTTTATATATACAACGCGCACCAGGCCCTGAAGCACCCGAGACATGTACTTACCGAGTCTTGCCAAAGACCATCAATCTTGACGACGCGGGAGTCTCCGTGAACAAATTGCGACAGCATTTCTGATAGGATTGACTTGCGCCTTTCTTTTTCGACGAATGATGCTTGTCCCGCTCAACGATCTTGTCCCTGCTGAAAACCACCTGCTCAAAATCTAGGTTCGGATACGAAGACTGTTCAAGATGACCGTACACGAAGCGGTAGCAAAGTTGACCCTCTCTTCAATGGCAGTCCACCAGAGGAGAACAGAACCCCTTCTGGAGTAGACTGTTCCACCCTGTCGCCCTCTTCCAGATCCACAAAATGGGCGGGGTTGTTGTCACCCTCATTGCCAGATGAGGAGAGACAGTGGATCTCCAAGGGCAGTGGGTGGTGACTGGGCTGGCCGCCCGGAGCATGTCGGTCATATGTTGTAAGTCCACATCTAGCCCGGGGACATGGATTTGGAGTAACTCACTCAACCCAAGTGAATAATAGCTAGCGTTGTCACCTATTCGTAGGCACAATGGTCCTGCCTGTGTTTCCTCTGAATTTTGTTTCTTGACTTCGGACGCGGCTGGGTCTGGAAGACGGCCTTCCCGGACCGGAGAGGCAGGCTGGTGATGATGGACCGCACATAGACATCAGCTGATTCGGTGTCTCCACGCTCAAAGTCGACGACCTGGTCCTCCTCATACCTTCACTATCCGGCTTCGCAGAGACATGACACAGCAAGGAGGGTGTTATTGTGGTAATGATGTCAACTCTACTTTCAACGAGATCGGCTCCTCTTGGGCGCAACGCATGGCCTCGGCAATCCAGTATTTCCTGGTCGATAGCTCGACTGAAATCCGGCAACATCGTTTCAAATTTGCAGCGTGTTTGGCGGAAATCTCGCCCCTGGAAAAGCTATGTGGATGCAGGCCAGCTCCAGGTATCATATAACCTACCGTGGGTGCTGGGAATGACCCTTCTCGCTGGTTCGACCGCTCATGGAACGATCGGCATCCGGTAGGGATCACCATGCGTCTGTGTTGAGCTTGGCTGTCACCGAAAAGCTACGATGTCAACAAATACAGAGGACCCGTATACGATTGAACTTGGGCTGAGGGGGACTCATTCCGTACTCTGCCTTTTGTTCCAACAGCTCTCAGTTCGCTCCTTGCTTGGATCTGGAAATCGAACCAGTGCTTGGATTGACAAGTATCAAGATATTTATTTTTTATCCCTCGAGAATTACTCCACACGGGTATTCCGTATTCAATCTTGCCAGAGATTGAAAGGTTCGATGTGCTCTATTAAAGTGCTCCAGGGAGACCCTGCCTTGCCTCATCCTAGAGGCTGGGAATGCCAACCTGTACCTCAAGTTTGACAAATCTGCAAAACCACCGGACCCTTTGACTGCTGACTTTGCCACAGACTGCGCCGTCCATGCTCTGGTCGACCGACTCCCATTCCTGTCTTCACTGTCTGCTCAATAACTAGATGAGGTATCCTGAAACGGGATAGGAGCTCCTTGACAAGTCGTGTTGGCTCTGGGCAAGGTGCCAGAAAGGTACAGCCCAATGTTCTCGGCGAGGCAGTCTGATGCGCTTACGCTGGCAGTATGCTGGTCGACCTGTTAGACGCCTTCCTTCTAGCGAAGAGTGGTACGTGCCCCAACCGAGTCCTGCAGCAGTATAACCGACCCGGGAAAATATTGAGACATTTTGTAGGCCCTGGAAAGTCAGCAGTTGAGTTACGATGGTCTGCTTTTCCAAAAGCTGTTACTCACCCTCTGGGAGGATTCTGGGAAGTCGGCGTGACAGGATCTATTGTGCTGGCCACATAGAGAATGGGGAACGATGTGTTGTACGTGGTAGGGTGCAAGAAACCTATTTCTCTTCGTGAGCAAGCCATACTGAAACCAAGACCACAACATACCAGAAAAGCTCGGTGTGTCGGATGTGGTCAGATTCAAAGATCTGCAGAGGACATTATTGGCATTCGTCGGCCACGCGTCCCCAAAATAGTGGCTTTCACTCTCGAGGAGGGCGACATAATTCTGGTACGCTTCCAGAGTGGACAAATTGGTTCCACGATAACCGTCAATGCACTTGATCATGGTGTCGACATCGTCGGCGTCAGCGACATTCTCGAGGCCACTCATCACCTGGGAGCCATCCCCGTTTTCGAGGGCAACGAGAGCATCTGCGAGAAGAGGGAATCTTTGGACAGGAGCGTACACGGCCCAGAGCATGAACTGTTTGAGATCGGTGTAGGTTGCGAGTCCCAGCTCGCTTCCACCGTTGAGACCCGTCACAGGCACAGGATTATTCTGGAGCGTGGACAAAATGGCGTCCAGTCTGTCGGTGATGTTCTGCGGAGACGGACCCCAGAAGGAACAATTCTTGGAACCTGCCTGATGGCAGTATGTCGAAAAAGTACCAAGAGCTTCGTCTGACTGATAAAGGTTCGATTCCCACGCGCCGTTGAAGTAATCCTGGCCGTTCAAGACTCCGTCGAGCACCAGCCGTCCGACATTCTGAGGATAGAGGGCCGCAAAGGTCGAACCCAGAACGGTTCCGTAACTGAGTGCATAGTACCACACTTTGGCCTCTTCTTCGGGCTTTCCGGCCGCTCTCTGCTCAGCTTGGGCATATGACAGCATGTCTGTGGCGACCGCCGGTGTGCTCACATATTCTCCACTGGCATTCCTCTGGAAAGCTGTACTGCACCATTGTCCGAAGAGATCGGCGGCGTAGAATTGCTGCTCTAGGGAGTTGGAGGACGAATTGGCTGTGACAGTGAAAAATAGGTCCTTGTAGGTGGCCCTTGCATCCGGGTCGGTGGGAAAGCAGTCCACGAGAGGTCCGCTGTTGTTGACTCCACGGGGGTCAAAGCCCACGATATTGTAGTTGGGCCCGAGAGCTTCCAACAGCTGCGGTCCGGTTGACAGAAGAAAATCAACTCCCGACCCTCCGGGGCCGCCTATCGAGACCTTAGCCAGTCGAATATCCTCTGTTTTTCATGGAGGTATACCTTGGTTGATCAGAAGGTTCGGAGCGGTGCCGGAGTTGTTCTGAGCGGCCAACTTGATGAACGCTATGGCGGTGCTTCCCACGGAGGGGTTCTTATAGTCGAGAGGAACTTTCAGTCGCGTGCATGTGTAGTTCTCAAAGCATGGTGTCCAGTTCAGGGATGTTGATGGAGTCAGCTGGCACGGGTCAGTACAGTAACTCAGTATTTGAACACTCTCTTCCAGGATAGTACTTGCTTTGTTCCAGTCAAAGCTCGTCTGCGTTCCAGCAACAGGGCTGGCGCTTGTGTAGACGGTTCCCCGATCGTAAAGAGACAGGCAACATGCAAAAGCCCAGAGAAAGAGGGCCATGCTTGAATAGTGTCTCATCTCTATGTTGAATCACCGAGCCTGTTGGAATATGAGATTCTAGGTAATAAGCTGACTTCAAGAACGCTTTTCTTATGGGGGCTTCGAGAGAAAAATCAATGACCATGCAGTTATATAGCGCCTGGCACACTCCTGGCGAACCTACAACAGCAACTAGCCAGCGTTTGGAGCACGGTGGCACCTCACCAATATCCCAGCGACGCCATCGCCATCAGGCCGCCAGCAGTAAAATTAAACGTTTCTTGGATAGAAAACCCTTTCGAGCTGTTCATTCGAAGGTTGAAGAGAGATGCTGGTCCACCTTGATGCCGATCAGGCACTCGCCACCCCGGACCGTAATCCACAGATCAGGGCGAAGCCGCGGCTGTCACAGGCCGGATATGGGGCAGCGTGACCAGTAGAGACTTGATCATTGTCTGCATTGCGTTAGGTCGTGTCAATAGAATGGCGGAGGCCATGAAGCATTGCGCAGCCGTACGCACGAGGCTGCGCAGAGTCAAGGGGCTGGAAACAACGTAAATCACGGTCGAGTGGGTCGCTTCCCACCAACCTGTCAACTCGGACTTGTATCTTCACAAAGACCAGTTCTTCTCGCACAGGAAGGATTCTATCAGCTATTCGATCATCAAAATGGAGGTTGGTGGGAAGCGACCCTCTTGAACTGTGCGACCCACTCGACTGTGATTTACGTTAAGCCAACGACAGCATGCTCTCGCAGCCTCGTGGAGGCTTGCAGCGACGCGGCTGTACGACCGAGCCAATCAGCAGAGACCGGAAGTGTCAGACAAGTATCTCCCTGACAACGCACTTGGGTCATCCCCCCAGCTGGTGGCCTTACTTCGACAGACCATCGGCTTAATAAGGCTCGAGCCTCATGCTAGTGATCCCGTTGTTGCTGGTAGGTTGTACGTCACCCGCAACGAACCGTACAATGAGCAGCGCGCATCATGAACAAGGGCGACGCTACGACAGGCGCCGGGAAGAATTATGCTTGGAGAAGACGGCCGAGAGCGTACAAGCCCAAGGTCAGGACGGGTTGCAAGACATGCAAGTACGCAGCTAGGACGAACTCTTGGGGAAGGCGCACGCTAGGGAATGATGCTGACGGACTTCTCAGAATTCGCCGTATCAAATGTGATGAAGAGAAGCCGGCATGCCTGAAATGTCGCTCCACGGGGCGTCAATGCGATGGCTACGACAAAGTCCAAACGAGAACGCCGACACCTCAGACAGACGACCAGAGCCCTGCCCGATTGGGCTCTTCCTTGCGGACCCCTTCTCCCCCTGGGACATCTCCCAACTACTCTGAACTGGCAGCCCTCCAGTTCTTTCAAACCCGTACCATCGCCCAACTTTCTGGCTATTTTGCGTCCGAGCTGTGGAACCGCTATGTCCTCCAACTCTCCCTGCTCGAACCAAGTATATATTACGCGACGACCGCGCTCGGCCGATTGCATCGATGGTATGCGTACGAGGAACCTGCTTCATCTCTGAATCCAGACGCTTTCATCTTTCGCCAATACAACAAAGCCATCTACCACCTTGTGCATCCGACAAAACCATTGTCCAAGTCTGTCGTTCTGGTTGCATGCTATGTCCTTAGCTCTATTGAAGCCCTCTACGGGGACTACAGATCATCTTTCCAGTACGTATCCAGCGGCATCAGACTCCTCTGCGAGCCCGACAGCGTCACGCCCCATACATATCCCCCAAGGACACCAACGGGCCTGTATTCCTTCGAGGAGAAGCAGATCGAAGAAAGTCTGCTCATCCACTTTTCTCAACTTGATCTTCAAGCCTCAACTTTTGATCCTGAATGGGTTCCCTCGATGACGGACGCTGATATTTCCCCAACGGATCTGAACATTTCAATCTCAAGCTCGGAGGAAGCCAGAGCACTTCTCACTCCGGCACTATTGCAAGTAATGGCTCATAAGAGACATGGAGAAAAAGTGGCGGACCAGCAAACCGCAGATGGCCACATTGTCCGGAGCAGACTTGGGGGTTATTTGCGCCAGTGGTCGAATGCAGTGGAGACCTGGCTGATGAGGGATCGCGGTGTGTTGACCCAGAGACAGTGGGAAGGGAGCCTGTCCCTCCGGGTCCTCTGTCTGACCGGCTACATTATGCTGGCTGCTCCCGGATCTGCCGAGGAGATCATATATGACAGCCTCCTCGATGAGTTCCGAAGTATCGCCGAACTTGCCTCTGCACTGGTCCCGCTGCAAGAGGACGACCATATCAGTCCATCTATTCACATGAAGCCGGCATCCTACCAGGTCTGTATCTGACTGGAACCAAATGTCGCGATCCAATCCTCCGGCGTCGTGCACTGTCGCTCCTGACATCATGCCGAAGAAAAGAGGGTGTCTGGGACAACCGGGCGGCAGCAAAAGTGGTTGCACGAGTCATCGCCCTTGAAGAAGAAGGGACCGCTGTGCAGAGCTGTGGAGATGTCCTCGAGAAGAGTCGATTGCGAGATACTTGGCTCCAGGCACCGTCCAATGCTGACAGACATGCGCCGCTTGTGTACAGTCGCAGGGCACGACCAGATGCCGAGTTGGAGGTGATAGAGGACCATATCGAATGGTGATGTATTGAGGGTGTTACGAGTTGCCATCAAAATAAGTAAATTCAGGTCGTTGACAGGAGAGTCTTGCTGTCGAGGCTGCAACCTGTGGCTATTTCAATGTCTGGCAGAAAATGGTCATGTTCTTTGCCGTAGCCTTTCTTCGGTCAAGCATTTGCCGGGAATAGCAATATATCAACCTTGAGATTGACAGCAGAAGGCTTCGTTCGCTGGCTTCCCTCCACTGACATGGAGAGATGCACGGTCAACGACTTTGCTTCTTTGCTTAATTTCCAGGGAGTTCATTTCCGTTGACACACGTCGATCACAGACATTGGTACAGAGGATTGGTTCGATATCGGTGACAGCAGATCATCCGTTTGACAGGTCAAAATGCTGTCAATCTCGTTCCGACCCTAGTCCGCCCTGATTTCTCTGGTCTGTCTGTCTGGCGATGCTTGTCTTCAGATCTTAGGGGAAAGACAAATGACAGTTGCATTGCAATCTTGGGGTTATGCTCCTAGAGGTCGTGCTCGATTTAGGCTTCGAGAAGGTTTATTCCGCGGAGGGTCTGTGGCATCCTCAAAGACACAACAGTTAGGCCATCATCTCAGTCGCTCCCGTTGTTGCTGTTGCACTTCTCCCTCGTTCCACTCGTTTCAAGCGTGTCGAGGTTGAGGTGTCTCGTTCGGTGATACCCAACGGCATCTGTAGAGATGTATCCCCTGTCTGTGATTTTGTGCTTTTGCACCCTGGCATTGGGCCGATATGTCCTTGAAGATGACTACACTGCGATTCCGTAATGATGTACACGCGCTTCATGGTTCTTGAAGTGCACATGTCCATGAAGGACGACAGCGGAAGCTTGACAGTCGGGGTCCAGGCAAGGGATGTCATTACTTTCCTTGAATTGTTTGAGATGTAGTTCGACATGATCCCGAATTTTGTCCACCGTGGGGAAGTTGTGGAGACGGACTTCGCATGGCTCTCGTGTATTCCAGAAGCAGAAGACATACTGTCTTGTAGTAGGGGCCTTGGGAAATGGCGGATGATCTGGTGGTCTGCTGTTATGTTGAATTCCCCCTGTTTTGACCATGGCGAAACCGAGTACCTTCTGGGAACTGCGGATTGGTGGATGTCTCCAGCGACTTTGACATCCCAGATGCTGAGGCTGCACTGAGACCCTGCTTCAAAAGCAGAAGGACCGTCCTACCGAGTTCAAACCTCACTCACGACATTGCCAAGCAGAATGCTGGGGTAGCCTCTATTCTCACGTGAACAGTGTCATCGACAGGCGCGAACAGGGCAACGGAACCTTGTTTTTGGTCTAGTGGAAAGCTTGCTGGGCCGCTGAGAGCAATATCGGCGGCAAGAGTTGGATTGCGGCATCGCTCAAAGCAAATAGGAATCCCCACTGTCGGCGCAGCACGCGGCTGGAGAACGGTTTCGAAGACAGGAAGAAGAAATATGACCAGATGATGATAGGGAATCAAGGAACTTTATATGGGTATTTGTCCCATTGCTCACCGTGTCGAGCGCCTCCTTTTCCTTGCCGCTGAACGACCGACTGACCTGAGGTGAGTCACGACTCTTCTTTGTCCGATCCGAGCAATCTGGAGTCCAGCTCAACCACATGGGCAGAGATGAAAGTCATGATACTGTCAACGCCACCAGTGACGCTCATCTTTGACCGTCCCCAGACCACATGTTTGCAGCATTGGCTTTGCAAGCAGTTTGAAATGTTGAAGGTGGTGAAAAGCAGCGAGGCAGTACGTCCATTATATTCTGTCCTCGATGCGGCCAGGCCCAGGGGTTCTAGGGCCACGCCTGTGTACAATGAAGAATTCTAGCTATAAATGTCGACCTCATCAACACTGCTTTGTGACGGAGGCTCGGATCTACGTTTATCCGGCTCACCGGGCCTCAAGGGCTTGGCACCGCGCCATTGGATGCAGGGGGGCAGACCTGCCCCCACTCGGGTGAGTCACTGGGTGCGCCTAACCCGACCGGGGTGAGCACAAAGCGGCGGCAGATTTCCCGTCGCTTGGCATAAAAAATGCCAACAGACAACCACAATGTCCGGTGTGGAGTAGTACACGTTTGCCGTTCACAGCCTTTAATTATGGATCATTCACAATGTGTGCTAGGCCTTGACTCATGACAGTCCTTCTAGGGATCGTGCTGACAAACAGTCATCCCTGGACGAGACTCGGATTGAACTCATTGAGTCCACGCGGCGAGCCCTCACACCAGTGATAAAGGATGCCTCGCGACGTGGACATTTCCAATATTGAACGCAATTTCATCCTCGATGCATTACGCCAAAATATTCGTGTTGATGGCCGGTCTTTGGACCAATTCCGGGAGATGGGCTTGGAGTTTGGAGAGGAATATGGCACGGCTACGGTTCGTTTAGGGAAGACCAGGCAAGTCATCAACCACGGACTGGTTCACGCGGGGTCTGACAGGTCTCAGAGTCCATGTACAGATCTCGGCAGAGGTCAGCAAACCTTTGGAAGACCGGAAATTCGATGGCATCTTTACCATTGTGACGGAGCTCAGCCCTCTTGCGTCTCCTGCATTTGAAGTCAGCCGGTCAGTAATCTTTGGTCACTTCCTCTCTTCTGTTCCTGGCTGACACTAAGATGGTAGACAGACAGAGCCGGAGGTGATTCTGTCGCGGATACTGGAAAAGGCGATCCGCAGATCCAACGCCATCGATACCGAGTCGTTATGCATCATCTCCGGCGCCAAATGCTGGTCCATCAGAGCCGACGTGCACGTCCTTGACCTGGACGGCGGATTGATCGATGCGGCTTGCATCGCCATCATGGCCGCGTTGCGACACTTTCGGCGGCCCGACGTCTCAGTGGATGGCCAAGAGGTCACCGTGTATACGATGGAGGAGCGGGTGCCGGTGCCGCTCAGTATCATGCATCACCCCCTCTGCGTGACCTTCAGCTTCTACTCGGGAGGAGACATCTGGCTCGTGGACGCCGACCACAGAGAAGAGCAAGTGCGGGACGCAGACGTCGTCCTCACCGTGAACGATTTCGAGTTGTGCCAGGTCGCCAAGCTGGGAGGAGCCCCGGTTGACCCTGTGCTTCTGATCCAGTGCGTCAATGTTGCACTGGCCAAAGCCAAGGAGGTCAACCGCCTCGTTGCGGATAAGCTGGCCGCCGATGCCACGAAACGAGATGTGAGCGGCTTGATCGCAGAGTTGAGCGCCGAAAATGAAAGGTGACCGCCAGCCAAGGTGATGATGGCTGATACGACGCAACAGCGGATCAACGTTCGAGATGCACGTAAATGAATTCACCGTGATGTTGAACCCGGCTTTCTCATTTTCAAGGTTGCATAGGAGGAGCGTAGTTGCCAGCGCAGATGTCAGGCTTTCTGAGTGTAGGGTTCTGGTGGTGTCCACGAATATCTCATCGGCCACATGGTCTGTGAGAAGCTTGATAGCTTGTTCGCGATAGCATTCCGATTGTTGTGAGAAATTATTCTGTGCATTCGCAAAGGTCAAGGCGAGATCTTCTGCTGCAATCGACAATATCGCGGAAAGAAGAAAAGGTGATTGAAGTGCTGACGGGATTATGATAGTTCTCCAAGGGTTGTCTATACAATCGATCCAAGGTAATTTTGCGGACACCATTTGGCAATAATGATGCAACAAGAGTTGTGCCGTATGTGGTTGAATCATAGCCCGCACTATTGGTGAGGGACACACGGTGGCAAAACTCGTCCACGCTCGAAAATTTTCATAAATCCGGTGTGGTGCGGTCAGACTGTCCTGTGGCTTTCTTGGGGAACAGGGCTGCGGGCATTCCTGGCCACGAGACGACTCACTCCCTCCAAGGTCCAGAGGGGGAGGCTCATCCTCATGCACCGGCTTCGATCGACCCTTCAAGCGACCTCTGCTAGCCACGCCCTGGCCCCATCGCAAGCTTGTACCACGAAAGTAGCCTGGATACTGAAAACCTCTGCTTCTGCATTTCCAGCAGGAGGGAAATATTCGATCACAACGGATTCGCCTCGTCGTGCACTTTTTGCAGTCTAGAAGCCAGTTACAGATCAGCTTGTTTCAAGAGTGGACAAATAAAGAGGGAGATGTACCATCAGGGCCTCGTTTCGAGGTGTCGAAAGACACTCGCTCTCTGACATCGACTCAGCGACACCCAGCGAAAGGTATTGAGCTGCCAACGCTGGGGCGGGCGTGCATGCTATGGAAGAAACACAAGTCAGCTGCTTCGAGAGAATCTTCGACCCAGAGTTTGTCATTTATCCTTATCAGACACGTATCCGTTGTGGAAAAGAGTCTAGCATTAAACATCGACGCTTCTTTTAGAGATAGGCTCGGGCCCACATTTCTCCGGCTCAACCAAAGTCACTGTGACGCCCAAGGGAGGGTGAGCTAGTCGCCGTTCTTGGCGGGCCGTTGCTGAGCAGGGGTCGCGGCGTGTCTGTTGACACCCTGACGCCCATGACCACAAAGTCATTGTCGCCCATTCTCGTTCGACCACGAACCAGCACCGAACTTCCGCGTGGATACTAACCATAGCAGCAACCTCTCGAGTCTGAGCTCCGGCCACGAGAATACTCCCGCGTCACCGATCCGCCGAACGGACACTGGACGGCCCCTGCGCAGGCACCCACTTCTACGGACATCACTTTATGGCACGTTCCCAACGACGATAGCATTTTTCATATCTTCTTCGACATCCTCGACCAGGCCACCACCCGTGGATTATCCATCAGCTTCGCTGTGGTGTGACGATGCCGTTCTCAGAGGGCATCCCTTCCTCACCGCCAGGGCCCGGCTCCTCGCTCGAGGAGTCGCTGAAATTCTACAAGACTCAGTATGAACTATTGGAGACCGAACTGGCCGATTTTCAGGCATCCAGTAAAGATCTGGAAGCTGAACTGGAAAAGGACATCGATGCCGCTGAACAGCGAGAGCGGCGGTTAAAGGACAAGGCGGCCAATCTACAGTACGAAGTCGACGAGTGGAAGAGCAAGCACAAGCAGGCCAAGACGGAGGCGGCGAGCGTGCAGAGTGCTCTTCAGAAGGAGATCACCGAACTGCGGGAAAGCAACCTTAATCTACAGCTGCGACTCCGCGACATCGAGGTGGCCAACGACGACTATGAGCGAAAACAGCGGAATACCGAGTCTTCGCTGGAAGACATGGAATCCAAATACGTCCAGGCCGTCGAGAGAAGCGTCATGCTGGAGGAGGAGGTCCGGACGGGCGAGCAGGAGAGGGAGGCCTTGCGGATCGAAGCGCAGCGCCTGCGGGACGAGCTGTCCGACCTCAGGATCGAGACCGACATCACAAAGGAGAAGCTCCGGAAAGCGGAAGAATCTTTGGCGCAACGAGGGAAGACCTTGACCATACAGCCCGTTCCCACCGTCCCGACATCACCACGGTCAGAATTGTCGCCAACCACGACGACGACCTCGTCACCTTCATTTGACACACCACCGGCCAAAACGGCCTCATCCTCGGGACTCTCAGATACACCAACGCCGCCATCTCCACCGATATCAGAGAGATCAGCCGTATCCAAACCACCGGCAAACCCCACCCTGCTCAAGACGAGAGTATCCATGGGCACAAATCATGCCACTCTGCGACAGCCAGCGACTTCGGCCAAACCCAACGGACACGCTCGCGGCGCCTCTACCGCGGCAATCTCACGCGCTGGGTCCTCATCAACCTTCCGACAAAGCTTGTCGAAGCTGCCACCGCCGCAGCCGCCGCGGGTGACGGGACTCCCTCAATCTTCGTCCATTATCCACCTCCGGAATTTGCGGGGAAAGATGCAAAAGCTCGAGGAACGCGTGCAGCATGCCAAATCAAGGTTGCCGGCACCCATCCACACCCCTCCAAGAATGTCGCCCAGAAGTGGTTCGGCATTAGGCAACCCCATCCCATCCTCGGTGACGGTCCGCAGTCGCAAGCGGAACGGGGGGAGCACGATGAGCGGCCCCGAGTCTCTGCTTGATAGAGATCAAGACACCCCTTCTGTCCTGAGATCGAGATCGAGCCGGCCATCGCTGTCCCAACAACAAGCACCGACACCGTCTCGGGGCGACATGGCCGCTCCTCCCCTTCCTCGGCCGCTGAGTCGGGCTAGCGGCATCTCGAGTCGAGCGTCCATGGGTCCCCATGCGTCGGGTCACCAGAGCCGTCCCTCGAGTCGAGCGAGTGTGTCTGGCATTCGGGCCCCTCTGGGCGGTGGAATCGGCTCCAACTTTGCGCCGAACGCGTCCACCGACCGAATTCGGCCGAAGAGCAGCCTGAGCAGTTATGGCTACGATGGCACGTTGGACGAAGAGAACAACGAGAACGAGGCTCCGGAAAGCAGAGATTTTGCGACACCGACACCACGGCGGACGACTTTCGTCAAACGGACGAGCGATGTGGGATCCACCATTCCGTCGCCCGTAAAGAGAACAAGCCTGGGTGGAGTCAGTAAATTGCCTGCTCCCGTCCGGAGACAGAGCACTGGATTTGGCCGGGTCGACGGTGGCGCTGATCCGAGGCCACCGTCACGACAGCTCAACGACGTGCAGGAAGGTTATGACTTGAATGAGACGTTCTGACGACTTGCATGGATTGAACGAGGGTTGGTTGTCCGCGAAGGGAGGTGTCCTCAGTCACTTTACCCGACATCTGTTTGGCGCTGGAGGTCGTTATTGGTCGGGCATCGCCGGCGCATGGGACGAGTGAACACAGGGACCTAGAGCACGAACGGTGATACCCAAGTCATGACAGTGGAACCATGCTCAATTTTCCACCATTTCGTTTTCGTATCCGGTCTCCCGGTCAACATTGAAATGCCACGCCTTCTTTTCTCGCCAGATTCGAACTGCCACCACCGGCAAACCCTGTGCCTTCGCAACTGATCTCCACCAATTTCTCCATGCCTTTCTCGTGTCTCTTGCCGTTTTTCTTCTTGTCCGTTTCTTCGCGATTCGATCGGGGAGTGGTCAGGTCTGTTTCACATACATAGCACCTGACCGGGCCTCCCCGCGCTTGATCACCGGCTTCCTGTGGCCTCATGAATCTCTCACAACAGACACCGCAGATGACATGGCCACATCCTTCGGCCGCGCCCAGCATCGGCTTTGAGCTGTTCGTCAGGCCTTTTTGACAGCTCGGGCAGATCGGGGTGTGATCCGCTGTCGCTGCCCCGACTTCCTCGGTAAAGTTGACCGTGATGAGTGACTTGAGCGAATATGTATGCTTGGTCTCGGGCGTCGACGCCGGACACAATGGATGCAGTTTGAGGGGTTTGTGCGTGATCGGTTCAGACGCTTTGGCATTCGCATCCATGCCAGGGATCCAGAAACTCGTTTCGGTCTTTGCCTCGCCGTTCCCTTTCGGGCCAGCATCACTCATCCTTCTCCTGGTCGGGGCGTCGTCGTCAACCTGGTGTCCATGCATCTCCTCGGCCGCCCGCTTCCGCTTCACCCCTCGTCCGCTCCCGGTGGCATCGAGTCCCATCCCGACTTTCTCGAACTCCTCCAATTCCCTCGCCCGCCTCTCTTCCTCCTCCCGGCGTCTCTGCTCCTCCTGCTCCACCTCCTCACGCTCGGCCTCCTTCTCCAGTCGCTTGATCTCCTTACGCTGCATGATGAGGTCGTTCAACGCACACTCCCGACAGAAGACATGGACTTTGGTCTTTCCCAAGACTGAACTGCCCGCACAGGCGACGGGATCCTTGGCCGGCAAAAGACACAGGCGGCAGTACCCAAACGGGAGGAATGAATCTCTCGACAGGCGCGTCGACTGTGTGCCCCAGCTAGAACGGAGAAGGGACCGTTCATGAGACGTGAAAAATGCCAGCGATGTGTTGCGCTTTGAATGGGACATGACTTGTAGCTTTCCAATGTGCAGCCCTGCTTCTGCCGATCGCTTGACTGGGGATTTACACCACGGGGAGATGATGATTTGCCCTTTCGGCACTCACATCACTCGATTGTGGATTAATGGGGAGGACTGAGCCCATCCACAAATTGGTTCTGGACTTGAATAGAGATTCAAGGTGCCAACTGCCGCCAAGATCTGTGCCCAGCTCACCTCCTTTGGGAATCGGGGTGATGCCGCTTTGTGCTCACTGACCGCTCACCCCACGGGTGAGCGTGGCCCCGCCCTGGTGAGCCGTGGAGTTCGCAAAAGCCAGGGGATTAGTCGGAGACGAAAATAGGTGAAAGGACGGTGCCTCGCTGGGAGAGTAGTGTGACCTGTTGACTGGCCATCGCCTGCCGTCAGCGGGCTCCAAAATCATGCAAATAAGCTCTGCAAAAGCAGCAACATGTTGAGAACGGAGATGGTCAAGGTTGCTGCAGCTTGAGGCCGACCGCCTCGATATTGGGTTTAGAACGGAATCAGATCATGCATTCTGCCCGCCAAATCGTCAACTCCAAGTATACAACCTGCGTCGCCTCCCTCTCCTGGCGCTTTCAAGTTTCTCTCGATTCTGAAGCGACCTGATCCTCATCGGCAAGTTTGCTGTCTTTCCGTGGTTTACCCAGTCCTACTCCGATTCGACTGTCACCACTCTGACATGCCGAGGATTAACTTCTCATGTTTGACCCATACTCTCTCCGACACTCTCTTTGACTGACAAGTTGATAATAGCCTTCTACTTCACACCTTCCTTTCATGTCGCCGGCTCGACACAAATAAGCCCTCCTCACAGCCTCCGAGTCTGTCTGGCGTCTACCGGCCCATTTGGCCCCCATGCTACCTGCTCCACCGTACGACACCGGCATGCCCACCCGGGGCGTCCAGCCGGCCTCGATGAACGCGATCTGGCTCTGTGAGGAAAATGCGACGGGGAACCGGAAGTTGATGGTCGCTTCCTACCTTATGCTTGCCCGGATATGCCTCAGCTCTCTCCCCTCCTGGAGCAAGCGTCGACGCCCTCCGCACTGACCTCCGCAAAACGAGCGTCGAATCTGCCTCGCCGCCTGAGTCCACGCCCTCGCCGCCGCGTTTTTGGTGGAAAAAGGGCCACATCTACGGCCGAACTCCGTCCTCGCCATCTCAGCGTCGATGGCGGCGCGCCAGCCACGCTCGAGGAGTGCGACCGGTCTCCACCCGGACGTGGGACTGCCTCAGCTGGACGACGATGAGGTCCGACCTGGCCGATCGCGAAAATCGCGCAATTTCCAGCCACGAACGGCCAGCGGCGGCAGATGCAAGAGAAGGAGCGCCTCAGTGGCCCTGGCCGGTCGACCGCGATGGCGGGTGAGACACCAGTTGTTGTATCGTCTAGTGGAGGTGCCGTATGGCACGATCGCCGGGCCAACGGTCAAAATCCCTCGGTGTCGGGTAGTGATGTCGTCTTTGGTCGTCCTAGGTCTTCCTTGCCCATTGTGGGGGTCAGTGTCAGAATTCCAGCTTCCGGGCGCCTCACGCTGTTCCAAGTCCAAGGACAGTCCGACCGGTTTGACAAGTCGCTCGAGGACGCAGCGAGAGCTCATTGGGGGTCGGGGTCGAATCACGATGGTCCTGGGTGGCTCAGGCAGCGAGTCCACCTCAAAAGGAACGGAGATAGTGATGGGGACAGAGACAGGGACAGAGACAGGGACGACAACGGCGGTGGTGACCACCACCTCCAGCAGGCAGCACCCATCAGCAGGCGTTGCCGGTACTGGAGAATCGACCTGGTCGTCACCACCCCAAACAGGTCTACAGGAGACGGGCGAAGAGAGGGAAGGGGGGGAGGCCACGATTCGATATGGTCTCAGAGCCCGGCACTCATGAAAGCGCGTGATCTGGGCTGAGCTCTTGCGCCGTCCCGCGGAGACCATGATGTCGGAGTTAGTGCCTGCTCGGACGGCGGCATGGGGCGTTCAGGGCGTTACAACTGAATGACAGCAGATTGAGAGGAAGGTCCCTCTCTCGGGCTGCTGGTTCGAGTGAGATGCTGGCCGAGCGCGACCGCCCGCGTGCTGGTTCTATAAAGCTGGTGCTGGTGCCCGGACCATCGACATCTGTCTCCCACTTTCCTCGTACCAATCCCCCCCAGACGACAACAGTTGGTCGTCGTTTTCTGCTCTACTGAAAAATGTCGGTTGCCGTCAGCTGTGCCGAGAAAGTGACGGAAGTCGACAGATCTGGCCTCAATGATCCCTCTACAACCAGACCTGAGGGTACGTGAACCTGTCCTCCCTTTTCAGCGCTTCCCACTTATGTTTTCGAAATGTCGGTACGCCGGATATCTTCGACGACGGCGTGAGCGGCTCCTACGAGGAACGTGACGGCTGCGATGGCCGCGATGGCCACGATGACCGCGATGACCTGCCACTTAAAATTCAAATGGTTGGTCTTTTAACATCCTCTCGGCCTTTGTGGTTTGGGAAAAGGGGCACCAGATGATGACAGGAGTCAGGATTTCAGTGCTGGCTCAAGGAGCATTGACGAGGGCTGAAACGGGTTACATTGCTCATATGGCAGATTCCCCCCGGCTATCTTTGTCCACCTGTGGTAGTCGAGTTCCGCACCGGTTGCAAAACTTGTCGCCAACCTTGCATTTGTTCCCACAATTAGAGCAGAACAATACATCGACCCCTCCAGAAGCAGGGAGGGCACCTCCGGGATGCTGGACATATTGTCGTTCGGCTTCTGCTCTTGCTTTGTCTCTTTCTTCCAGCTCGACCTCCCTCCTAATTCGTTCTTTCTCCTTTTGCAGTTCCTCTGCCTGCTTCCTCTCCTCTTCCGCTCGCCGCCTCTCGTCCTCCCTCGCCTGAGCCTCGCGTGCAGCATCTCGCCGTTGAACCTCCCACTCCATTGCTTGCTGACGCTCCATCTCGCGCTGCATTCCACGTTTTGCCCCAGCCCTGGATACTCCATAGACGACTGCCGCGCCCAAAAGAGGACTGCGCCTAAACATTTCCGCAGAATGAAGCTGGTTCCTGTGTCAGCAAGGTTCACGAGTGTATAGATGTGAACCAACATGATAAAACAACCTCTGCTATAAAAGTACTGATGTTTTCACCAGGCTATCACTGCTCTAGAGTCGAGGCAGGCTGAATGTCTGACGCACTCGACTTACGGTCGAGTCTGTGGGTGAAGAATAGGCCTGACCAATTTGTCGAGCAGAAGCTGGGGACTGACATTGTAGACAAGTCCGAAGCTCATTTAGCTCTCCGTCTTTTCAGCTGACTAGAAACAAGGTTTGTTGAAGGTGTTCAGGCTAGCTGTCTCGAGCAGCCCCGACTCGGTCAATGCGTAACGGGACAGCGGTGGCGTCACGTAAGGTTTATCATCTTGCATGAAACCCCAGAGAATGTCATCCACAAGGTTTAGCTCGACGCCATTGCTCTTGTACTGGTGGTCGGAGCATGTGATAAAAGCCCTGTTGACCATTTAAAGATGGCTTCGCTTCGGCAGGCTCTCAAAGACTCAACCAATAGAATCCTGGGTTTTAGCTTGATGGCTTGATGGCGTCACCCAAGATGCAGGGCAGGGACCCAGTTGAGATGGAATTTCAGGTCATTTGACAATTGATGTTTTCTGTGTTACACGGGTTCGTCCATTATGGGAGATCTGTTACCAATCCTTCCTTGCGATTGGACTGTGAGCCCATCCGCGCCATCGTCAAAGCAATAGGATATTCAAGTTTGTATGACAGCAGAAAATGACATTCAATGTGGAGGGAACGCACCCACTGAACCAAGAATTCGGTCATCAGCCATAGTTTCCCTGGGGGATCCTACGACCCTCCTGGAATATACGCGTGTGTGATCCTCCATTGTCAGGCTAAACGGTCCAAGTACGAGATATTATCTTTTCATTCAAAGGTAGGAATCAGCAACACTTTGCGCCGCCCGCATTCCCTGTTCCATGGCACCGTCGATGAATCCTCTCCAGCCATCGGCCCAATCCGCGCTGGCAAACCACACGTTCCCATGTCTCTCTTGGAGAGCGTTCAAATGTTCAGACGCGAATCCTTTCGGGAACATGCACCATGATCCTCGTGAATATGGATCTTTGACCCAGTCGTGAAACAGAATCCTTTTGATATCGATATCGCCCCTCAGATGCAGAATCGCCTTCTGGATCTTCTCGACATTGTTGTCACCGTCGAGAATGTCCGTCGAGGCCCCGAAGGCGACGATATGGGTGTTGCCTTTTGAGGTCGTCTCGTCGCCGTAAGCGTAGAGGATGCCGCGACCTGGGTAAGAGTATCCGGACCAAGTACGCAATTCGGTGCCTGTTGCTTCAAAGTGGACTTTGGCATGGAGTCCGATGTGGCCAGTTTCAATCGCGTCCGCTTTCCCCTGTGGAAGCGGAGGGGAGAACTCGATGGTCTTGAGCACGTTCAGCGGGATGGTTGAAATGACTCGTGAGGCGGTATAAGTCGTACCATTGCTGGCCGATGAGACAGACACCTTGCCTTGCTCCTCGCTGATCTTGTCCACCGTGTGAGAAAGCAATACCTCCAAGTTTCCTGACCGCAGACCGTCGTCCAAGATGCGCCGGGCAAATGCCGTGGTGCCGTGCTTCAGCTTGTACGCATCTGCCTGGCTACTGAAACTCCCGGGCTCATTGTTGCAGAGCATCCACCAGTGCAACAGGTCGAAGAATCCCGTGTTCTCGGCGGTGCCTCCGCTCAGGAGCAGCAGGTACGATTTGAGTGCGCTGGTCTCCAGGTCGGTCAACTGGTCACGGATCTGTTCCGCGCGGTCGAATGCCGTGATCTTGTCGTACTGGAGGATTTGCTGATTGTAAAAGGGCAGAGCTGGGTAGGGCATCACTTTACGACCCATTTCCCCGTCGACGTTGAAATACAGAGCCCCGAGCTTTTCGTACATGGAGTCTTGTTCGTCGCAGCTGACCTCGGTTGCGATCGCACCCTGACGCATATCTTCGTAATTCAAGTTGGACTTGCCAACTCCGCCAGATAGGTCAAAAGCGACGTTCAACTCGTCTTGGAGGCCATATCGGCTGATTTGGCTCAGCATATGTGGCTGATTCCAGTGAAACCAGGCACCGCCGATCTCATAGGGGAACCCGTTGACGACAGTAGTCCACGTTCTCCCACCGATGCGGTCTCGGGCATCTAGCAGAAGGACTTTGTAGCCTTCGGTATATCACATTTAGCCATGCTGAATTCTGAGGATTGGAGGGCTGCCCACTTACCTCGCAGAGCCAGGTCTCGCACAGCTACTAGCCCTGCAAACCCAGCTCCAATCACGATCACATCGTAGTGAGAACTGGTCGAGGACCGGTCCGATGGGATTGTTGCCCCTTTGGAGGGCAGTCCTTTCTGCAACCCTGTCGCGGGTGTCCATTGGTATCCTTCTTTGGAGTTCATGGTGGATTCGTTATGTCGTTGCCCAAATTTGTCTTGTACCAGGAATGTGTGGTCATGGACCAGAAACAGCCATCGTCAGCGGCTATGGCCAAAATCCTATGTTTATCTCTCGAGCTCGATAGTTATGCCGATGACATAATGTTCTGACATTACAAACGTTACGAGACTGAGTTACGTGGGCCGCTCGATGGGATATGACAAACCGTGACACGCCACACGAGGGGACATACCACACAACGGGATATGCCACCTATTGGGACATGCTGCGCGATGGTGTAGCCCTGGCAAAAGAGGTCCACTTGCGGGGTCGACCTTGGTACCACGAACACCTGTGGTCAAGATTAGGAGGATCGAAGGCACGTGCTTGACCCTGAAAATGCATGCCCACGACACGAATTTCTTTTCTACATTGGCTTACCAGATGTTAGCAGGCTTGAGCTTAGGTAGGTAGTCAGTGGTGGAGAGGTCAAGGTGGGAAAGGATGAGCTAGAAGTGACCGAGGGTCTGGGTGAGCATCCACGTGAGCTTGGGGCAGATTTGTTTGGGGATCCACTCGCACCTCTGCTTAGTCAGCGCGTGCACTTGGGCCACTGGCAGCAGCTTGCCACCTAATTGCATAGATTTACTCCCAAATAACGTTCCTGGTGCCAGGCTGTGCAAGCTGTATTGCAAAAGTTACCAATGCCGCACCGCACCCGGCAGGGCAATGTTCGAGAATCTCTTTGCTGAAGTTGTGAGTTATAACTACAACAGTGTCTGACTGTGTGTTTCGACTAGAGAGGACAGTGCAAGGATCCCAGATGCCATCCAGCAACCCACAAAGCCTGTTAAGCTCGTGTTTCCTACACATTCGGCTTTCGCATTTATTTAGAAGAGTCAAGGTCCAAAGTGTCCGAAGCATCTCGCGCACCAGTTCCATCGCCAGCGTCCTTCAAAGGGAGCCCTCTAATCTTCACATGTTGCGAGCCTCTCCGGCATAGGGAAACTTGGAAAATGTCGTGACCTCTTATACTAGGCAGTTATTGAGATGCCACCAGACAGTGTACAAGTGCTGACTCTGCTGCCACGTCGCCAAGAGGTCCGCCTTTCAAAATCCCCGTGCCTCCACTTCAGCCGGATCGGTGTTATGCATTGATCGACTGAACCGGCACATTGGTGGGAGAATACGTCATGCAGCTGGTGATAGATGGTGCACCTCCAGGACCAAATGAGCTGTTGATACTATCCAAGACCCAGATGAAGCATGTCTCAGTGTATGTGATTCTGAAAGTCTCGCTCTTGTCCGGCCGCGCGGGGCTCGTCGACGTGCTTTCGAAAGGGTATGATGAGCCGTATGATGTGATTGCAGGTGTTTGGTCAGAGTTGGGCTGTGCCATCGAGCTATACAAGGTCTCGAATGTTCTGACGTTTGATGGTGAGGGTGACGAGGTTTGAGTTAGCCCCGACCCGAGAAGGCTCGCACTCGATTGCGCCACGACGTTGCCTGTGTCTGTGGAAGGATCTGATGCCCAGGATAATGAGGTTGGTATCACTGTTGCCAAAGACGATGGACCTGCCGCTGACGTGGCCGAGGCTGGCGCGATTGTGAATCCATATGTGTCCTCATAAGTGTCCTTGATGGTCGGATAGATTGAAGACGATGATGCTGACAAGATAGAGAGGCAGTCTTCTGTTATTGTCGTGGTGATGGTGACCGTCGAAACCAAGTTGTCGGATTTGAACAGGAAAAGAAGTGAGGCAAGGCTGAGAAACCTGAGCAGGTTCATGGTGGCCGCTGTTCACAAGTGAGGGAGATGCTACTCGACGTTATCCTAACGCTGAGGCCGAGCACAACCACTAGAATGGATATGGGGCTCCTCGTAGTAGTTGTGCTCTGGGTGATACCAGAACTGTGTGAGAATGGGTTGCCAGGCCAAGCAGGCAGCAGAATAAAAGTCGTGTTTAGGAGTGACAAAGCTCTTCACTGCTTTCATTGGCCTTGGGATATTCAGACCTCGGTGAAATGGTATCAACACTTCAGGTGAGTCTTCACCAGAGCACGATCGCTTCTGAAGTCTCGACTTGCCCAAACCATTCGAAAGTTTCACTGGCTTTGACATCTGGCCCAAGAAATATGTCGGGATCCAGAGTCGTGGGAGAAGCACGAGCACAGTCTGGACCACGGAAGCCACGCGAGGAATCCGCTCACTGGTAAGCGTCGAAGGGATGCGCTCTCATATGCCTCAGCGTGTTTCCATTGAGATGTGGCGCACTGCTGGTATTGGCCAAGGTGTCGATGACCATGATGAGCAGAAGCACTTCACCTATCGGGAAGAGTCAGGTCGAAGATGCTAGGCTAACGGAATCTGAAAGTATGGGACTGGCCCGACTTACGGAGTGTCAGGTCTCTGATGGATAGCACGCAACGGATGCGGACTGGTTTCGTCATCAATGGACGAAGAGGGCGTAGGATCGGCTTCAGTCGCGCGCCCTCGAGGTGGCAACACTGGATTGCTGTTGTCGTCCTCTCTCATGTAATTGCTAAAGGGTCGCATTCTGGTCGAATTGCCGCTTCAAAACAGGGGTATGATTTCGGTCGGCTCATAGCCACCTTCGGCCGGCAGCGATAATTCGCTGTCTAAAGACAGGACTCTTGATCTGGTTGCCCACACGGTAGAAAGGGTTCATCAAGGCCTTGACCCAAAGCTCAAACACCTCAGTCATAAATTGGCGGATCGCCTCCTCGGTCTGCGGACTTGTAGGGTTCTGTGGAATCGAAGTGGACGAGATCGTCGAGGCACGGCTGCCCGCGACCGACGGTGCCATGGCAGTCGGCTGATGCAGGAGCATGAACCGAACATTGGTGCCGGTAATGAAGCAACTGACATGGGAATTGGTGGGAGAGTAGTTGTCAATGACTTTCAGCCACATATTTGGGGTCAGCCATTGAACTTCCTCAACCACGTCTAACGAAGCGTGGACAATGAATTGGTTCATGTAGCGCGAGGTCTCTCCGTTTCGGAAGCGTGCGACACCATCCCCTCCCGCCTTGAACGTGCCGAATGTCAGCTCGAAGAGGGGGGTGTCGGTCGGAGAGATGATCACAAAGTAATATGACATCGTTGAGATAGAAACATGCAATGGTCCAAATGGATGTGCTCTTACGACCGTTTATGAAAGTTCTGGTCGATTGCAGCTGGCCTCATGTTGTGCTGTAGATGGTCAGAAAATAAAGCGTGTCCAGGTTGGTATCACGTGACATGTGTTCACGTGACACAGACTTGGACGTTCTTCACTATTCACCAGGAAACACCCTCTAGATCGGCCCCTCCTGACCAACCTCCAGTCATCTTTGCAGCACCTCTCGTTATGCCGGCCCTCGCCTTCGGCTTAAACGCGGCCAAATCGCCACATGGTGTCTCAAAAACTTCCCAAAAGCGCAAGGCGATTTTCGATGAGGACGACGAGACAGAATCAGCAACATCGGTACCATATGGAAGCACACAACCCCCCCGGCGGCTGAAGACTTTAGATGGAGACGATGGCTCTCGTCAAGGCCCGAGAAAGTCTCCGAAGCTGTCCCAGACTGGTCCAGCGATCAGCACCGGGGGCGAAAAGTATACAAACCTGTCGGCATTGCGCAGCGCTAAGCTGCATGACGAGCAGGCTTCGAAACTCGATGCGTCTGTGTATGACTACGATGCTGTATACGATACCTTCCATGCTCCAAAGCAGACCAAGACCTCGAATAATGAGAACGGAGAGGCGAGACCAAAGTACATGACATCTTTGCTTCAAAGCGCCGAGGTGAGAAAGAGGGATCAACTCCGGGCGAGGGAGAAGCTGTTGCAACGGGAAAGAGAAGCAGAAGGAGATGAATACGCAGACAAGGAAAAGTTCGTCACTGCTGCATACAAGAAGCAGCAGGAAGAGGTGAAGAGGATGGAGGAGGAAGAGAAGAAGAGGGAAGAGGAGGAAGAGGAGAGACGAAGAAGAGGTGGTGGGATGACGGCCTTTCATCAGCGCATGTTGGAGAAGGACGAGGAGAGGATGCAGCAGATCAAGCAGGCCGAGGAAGAGGCCGCGAAGAGGAAGGAGAGAGAGGGGGCCGACGGGGCCGCCGGCGGCGTCGGTGTCGAAGAGAGCATCGATGAAGCAGGCGAAAAGTCAGAGGCCCGACTGGCGGCGGAATTGAACGAGAAGGGCGCCAGGATCGTCGTCAACGACGAGGGAGAGGTGGTCGACAAGAGACAACTGCTCTCGGCCGGCTTGAACGTTGCTCCCCAAAAGTCTCGCGTGGACAACCAACAAGCCGCACGGAAGCACGACGGCAGCCGTGCTCAAGAGCACCCCAGATTTTCAAAGGCACTCGATGCACGCCAGGCTCAGCGGGAGAGGCAGTCACGCATGCTGGAACGGCAAATCGAAGAAATGACTGAGCGGCAGAGGCAAGCCGAGCGGGAGGATGAGAAAGAAAGACAAGAAAAGACACAGAGCAAGATCACCGAGACGGACAAGATGAGTGCCAGAGAGCGATATTTACAGCGGAAAAGGGAAAGGGAAGAGGAGGCCCGGAAGGCGAAGGAGGCAAAGGGGACAGGCGGGTGAGGCTGCCGTTGACAGTCTGCTGAAAGTGATGTGTTTGGGTCAACCTTTCCACCTTTATGGATTCGTGTGTGGACCTTCCACCTCACCCATCGGATCCGTACCACACCTCGACGATATGCATCCCATTACTGGATGAACATGCCGCCATCCACAGCGACGACCTTGTTGGTGACATACCCCGTCTTTACCATCCACAACACCGTCTCGGCCACTTCCTCTGGCTTCCCCAGACGACCGATGGGTATCTCTGTCTTCGATCAGCCGCCACCGCCACCGAGGCGACAGAACCGATCATGACCACTTACTCTGAGCGAGTTCGTCGCTGCTTCCCGGCAGCATTTTGGTGTCCATGATCAGGGCTGGCGCCACGCCATTGACCGTGATGCCTTTCTTCGCATATGCAGCCGCAAGCCAATGGACGAGGCCGTGCAATGCGGATTTCGAAGACCTGGGTCGTGTCGTTCAGCATGACCTTCACTCAGTCGCCCGCGGGGAGCAGTCCATCATACGCATAATGAGGCCCGACCACTCCACCGGTGAATCCTGCGACGCTGCTGCAGAAAATCACCCGGCCCCAGCCCTTGTCCAACATGGCTGGCAGGCACAATTGGGTCAGCAAGAAGGCCGATCCACAATTTGCTCTCCACGTCATCTCGAACTCGTCGACGCTGACCTCCGAGATGTCTTTGAGCCCCGACTTCCCCAACGTCAAGCCGGCATTGTTGAATAGGATGCTTGGGTGGCCGAGCTTCTCGACGACTTCTTGGTGGAGCCGGCGCGCGTCATCATACCTGGACAGATTCGCCTGGAACGCCGCGGCCTTGACGCCTTTGGACTGCAGCTCTTGCACGAGCGAGGCTGCCGTGTCCGACGCGCTGTTGTAGTGCACGGCGACCGAGCAGCCCAGCGCTGCAAGGGCCAGACATGTTGCGTGACCGATGCCACCGGTTGCACCGGTGACGAGCGCGAGATGTGCCGACAAGTCGGTGATGAGTGCCATGAATATGTCCTGGCCGTGCTGTCGTTGCTCGCCGTTAATGGAGAGAACTCTTTAGAGAGCGGTAACTCGTGAAATCCAGACCAGGTTGATGGCCGTTATCATGTTTCTCAGCACGCATTCCGATTCGACGTCACTCGGATGGATCATCAGAGATATTGTGACCTGGTTAGTGTTGAGACCAACGACTGAATTGAATATTTGTCATCATATATCGCGATAGGTATCAACCTAGTCTTCGGCATCTTTGCATATACTCCCAGCCGGCATGATTAAATCCGAATGGATGACACATTCAAGTGTGGTGAGGTCGAGAGTTGGCCAGGCATTTCCCACTCATTCAGCCCACGGACCCCGCACCTTAGCGGCATGAGGGCACAGCCTTTTCAAAGATTGGTTGTCCGGACGTCTGGTGCGACATATAAATCACGATATCAACGGACAACGTCTTTGGCGTCTGCTGCAGATGGTCTCGGAGCGTCATCCCCGCGAAGGATGCGCGGCCTTGCTTTCGACCGCTCAGCTGCAGCTCAAGTATCTCGCAGAAGGGGCCGCGAACGTGATCTACACTGTCCAAGTGCTGGGCCCAGAAGAACTTCAGCGCCATGATCATTGCTGCGTCTTGCGCATGCGAAAAGCTCTCCCTTTCACCAAGCCGTGTACCGAGGCAATGGAGGATTTCGAGAACTGCATTCAGCCGTTGTTCAGCCATCACCCGTCGTTGCTCATGAAGCAAGCTTTATACAAACTGACGCGGGAGATGGTGATGGAGGCTGATCAGGAGCTGAGAGACTTGGATCATCATCATCATCACTCATCGTCAAAAGGAAACAAAGGGCGAGACCACCATAGACGGCACGTGTACCTGCCGTCTTACGAGGAGGAACAGTATGGTATTTTGATGCCAAATCTCCAGAAGCCGGGGACAGACCGGCTCATCGAGTTCAAGCCCAAATGGTTGGTGCAGAGTCCCAGCGCGCCCCAGGACGCGCGCCGATGTAGAACGTGTGCCTTGAACGCCATGCGCCGGCATTCGGCGAAAACGAAAGGGAGGGGCGACTCGGGGTTTTGCCCGCTTGATCTGCTGTCAGAAGACGACAGAGTGATGGAGAAGGCCGTCGCCCATATCTGGCGACCCATGGATCAGGGCCTGCTGGACGTCTTTGCCCGAGAGTTTCGGACCAAGGTCCAGCCCGCGTTGCGCCATCTCCAATTACTGCAGCTCGAGCACAGTTTTGTCGGACTGGACCATTTCCGGGATCCAGGTGCATTAGACTTCTCGATCGCCATGGCCTTGCGCGACTGCAGTGCATTCCTTGTCATCGACCAACCATCTCGGTCGGGGAAAGAGGACGTCGAGATCACCGACGTCAAATTCGCCGACTTGGATCTCAAAAGCCCTGACGGAGGCAAAGTGGAAAAGTGGGCCGCCATGGAGGAAGAACTCATTCGGGGCCACTGGTATCTGGCGGCTGGCGAGTCGGACGAGACCTGCGCTCTCGGTCGAGGACACGGCTGACAGACGGACCATGGGGAGGGGGGCATCGGCGGCCCACCACCCGGCCGATTCTTCACCAGTTGAACTTGATCTCAAAGATCTGTTCGACTTGCTTCTCCAACGCGGGATCGTTCATGGCTTTGATCTCGGCCTTGATACGGTCCAACAAGTCTTCGGAGAGACCGCCTCTTCTCCGGGCATAGATGTCAATGCCTGCCGGCGACACGAGGGTTTTCTGAAAGAAGGTGACCGCCCACCCTCCATCTTCACTCCCGTAACCGAGGATCTCCCAGCGACTCGAGGCAATCCTCAGCCAGCCTTTTCCACGCCACGTATAGGCGGCCGATGTTTTGGCGTCTGGTGTATCGATACCTTCAACAGACTTGTGTTTGTCCGACCTGAGCGGCTGATACTCGACCAAATCGTCGATGGTGCCCGCGGGGAACTCTCGCAAGGTATAGGTCACGGTGACATTGCGATTGGATTTCCACATGGGAAACGTCGAATGCGTAACGTGCCACAGGCCCTGAAGGAAATCCAATGGCGGCGGTTCGAAGGAAGCCGGACGAGCCGAGGCGGCAGGCGAGGATGACGGGGGGCGGAAATTTAGGGACGAACTGGCCGTTTCCTCAGCCATGATCTCTAACGTTTGAGACGGCGGATGGGATGGTCCACGTTGCCCCACGATTGGTGATGGCTCAGAGGGAGACACGGGCTGACAAGGGCCGGCGAGAAGGAGAATATGGAGACCTTTTCCGAGTCAGCTCCGTTGTTATCGATAGGGGCGGTGGTAGCCTTATTGATGTCATCACACCCGCTTATCATTTTGCAAGAGCAGCGGACCAACAGGGTACAAAGGGGGAATCCCATTGCAGTCTCAGTGATGGTGCTGTCGGGAACACAGGCAGTGTGGTAGGCACTCTTACCACACCACCGTAGGATCATCTTAGAATCAATCAAAGTGTTTCCCATTCCACGGCCAGTCAATGCTGGCGATTGAAAGAGACTCGGACGCCTAATCTCCACATTACTGACAATATGTGTCGGTCAGAGTGTGCTGACCAAGTGAATCGCCAAAAGCTTCGCCTTGGTCGCCTCAATCAGGCTGCCCACAGGTTTCCCCTGCATGGAGATGCACGCTAATATGGGGCGTTTTCAGACAACATGAATAGACCATCGAACGTTTCAGCTCTGGTCGTCCGGCCCAATTCGTCTGTCCTCTGCTCCAGGTTCAGAATCGGCCAATGGCACTGAAATGGCTTCTCCTGGGTGTCCTCGCGATGTCGACCCTGCTGGTGTCCTATCTCATCCATGTGAATCGTGGGATGAAGGGAACCCCTCCCGATGTCGCGAAGCTCACCCACAGACGCTGGACGAAGAAAGATCTTCTTCAGGCCTTTGAAAAATACAAGAAGGACCCAACGGATTTCAGGCAATATCTTCCACCCCAACAGAATCGGCGTTACATTGTCGTTGGTGGCTCTGGTGAGTTTCGTCGCCTCCATGTTCTTCCTTCACAGGCCTGGTAATGGCGACTGACCACCCCAGGTCTGGTCGGCGGCTGGATCGTCGAACACCTTCTGATGCGCGGCGAAGACGTGTCGGCCATCCGGATTGCTGATCTTCGACCACCACAGCGACCTCGGGTGGTCAAGAACAAGATTCAGTACATCATGACCGATGTCACAGAGCCCGAGGCCGTCCGGCGCGTCTTCGACACGTCCTGGCCGCCTCATGTGGCCCACTGGCCGCTGACAGTCTTCCACACGGTCGCCTACATCAAACCGAGTGAGCGTAAAGCCGACTTTCTCCCCACTTACCTCAAAGTCAACGTCGAAGGGACGCGGAACGTCCTCGTGGCGGCCCAATCGGCCGGGTGCAGTATCTTCATCGCCACGTCATCCGGGTCGGTCGCGATCAAACCAAACAACTTCTTCATTCCACCCTGGCGACGACATCCCCGCAACTGGGTCCAAATCTCTCCCAACGCCGAGCCTGAGAGTTTGGACGCACCGCTGACCAAGTTTGCGGGATGCTACCCCTACTCCAAAGCTCGGGCGGAGAAGATTATTCTAGAGGCCGACAATCGCCGCGACGACTTCAGGACCGGTGTGATCAGACCGGGACACGCCATCTATGGACACGGCAACGCGAACAGAATGAGTATAGCATTTGACTACTTGGAGAGAGGAGGAAGTCCCAGGTACGTGTGCCGGATTTCTCACGGATACCTCTGTTCCCGGCTCATTGGACCAGCTGGATGCACGACATTGTCGTTCAATATGTTTCTGCTCAAAATGTTTCACTCGCCCACCTCCTGTTCGAGTCTCGTCTAAAGTCAGCCGACATTGGCGGCAACGCATATGCCGTCACTGACCCCAGCCCACCCATGACATATGGCGACGTCTATCTCCTCCTATCCACCCTCGCACATCCTTCAACTCCGGTCAGTTTCCCCGTCGTGCCGCCTCTACTGTTCCTTCTCATGGCATATATCATTGAGACTTACGTCGTGCTCCGACATCGGTACTTCCCATTTCTGCCCAAGATCGCAGACGATCTGGAGCCGCTCCAACCGAGCATGTTAAGTGTCTCTACACTGCATCTGGTTTACGACGATTCCAGAGCGAGGATAGAACTCGGCTACAGTCCTAAGATGGGAACCTTGGAAGGCTTGTGCTTGCAGGTGAAGGAGTGGAATGAGATGGTTGAGGCGAAGCTGGCGAAGCAGTCCAAGACACAGGGCGAAGTCCAGGATATCGAATTCGACAGCATGGGTCGAAGCGTGCCCAAAGGTGGGCAATGACCCAATGAATCGGTCGATCGAGGCAGCACCCACATGGATTCAGCACGACGGGCCTTCCAGCTCACTGACCAATAACCTGGGATTTGTGGCCCAATTGCGAAGCTCTAAGATGAGGTGGAGTCATTTGCCTGAAAATCCAACGGATAGAGCTTGATGGTTGGAGCCAAGGCTGTCGGGTCTTATAGCGAGGTCAAAAGCCGCGGCATGCCCAAGATCCTAATCGATTTGCCCCGCAACGACTTCAATTATTCCCACAGAGAGCCTCCCACCTTCCCTTCTGCCGACAATATCCTCAATTGAGATGTGGTAGTGGTGTCTGTGCCAGCGACGATAGAGGATGGAAGCGAGCCTGGACCCTGGTGCCATGCAGCCCTCTTCAGCGGACGAGGGTCATGCGACAATTTCATACCTGGCAAAGTCGAGGAACCGAGTGCATGCCCGTCTTGCGCGAGCTCATTCCCGTATCCCTTATATTAGAAAGCTTCCATTGGCGGTCTTGCTGATTATCGCACTGCTGGTCCTCGTCAACCTCGTGACCTGGGCGATCTGTGGTCTGGTCCTGACCGCACACACTCGACTGCTTTCCACGGCAGCCCTGGCATACACACTGGGCCTCCGGCATGCCCTCGATGCCGACCACATCTCGGCCATCGACCTCATGACTCGGCGCCTCATTGCCACCGGTCAACGGCCTGTGACTGTCGGCACCTTCTTCAGCCTCGGCCACAGCACCATCGTGGTCATCACGTCAATCGTCGTCGCGGCGACCGCTGCCGGCGTCTCCAAGCGCTTTGGCAGCTTCAGCGACATTGGAGGCATCATTGGCACCTCTGTGTCGGCGGGATTCCTGATCGTGCTCGGTCTCATGAACGCGTACATCCTGTACAAGCTGGTCGTGCAGATACAGAAGGTCATCCGGCTCCCGCCGGATCAAGAAGCCGAAGAGGCATGGAAGATCGAAGGCGGCGGATGTCTGTTCAGAGTGCTGAAGAAGATGTTCAAGCTGATCGATCGGCCGTGGAAGATGTACCCGCTCGGCGTGCTCTTTGGTCTGGGGTTCGATACGAGCAGCGAGATTGCCTTGCTGGGTATCAGCAGCATTCAAGGTGCCAACGGGACCAATATCTGGCTGATTCTCGTCTTCCCGGTTCTGTTTACGGTCGGGATGTGCCTTGTCGATACGATCGACGGTGCACTCATGATGAGCCTGTATGTCGCGCCCATGGGAATGAGTCTGGCGGGCGACGATGACCAAAAAGATCATGTGCGAGGGGGAGAAGTGGGAGTCCCAGCACCGCTCATATATACAGACCTTGAAGGTCAGGCCGTCGTCGAAGAAGACGACCATCCTCCCCTCCCTCCCGTCCATACCCACACCCGCGTCAAAGACCCTCTCACCTTCCTCTATTACTCCATCGTCCTCACCTCACTCACCGTCCTCTGTGCCATCATCATCGGTGTCTTGCAACTCCTTTCCCTCGTCCTCAATGTGGCCCACCCCACCGGCAAGTTCTGGGACGGCGTCCAGTCAGCCAGCGACCACTATGAGATCATTGGCGGATCCATCTGCGGCAGTTTTGTGCTCTGTGGCGGTATGAGTGTGCTCTGCTACAAGCCATGGCGACGCTCGGTCGAGAGAAAGAGGTCGCGCTTGAGAGTTGCGGACGGAATACAGTCCTCTCATGGGCCCGCGGTGTCTGTCCTGGCATTTTCGCCCGCGGATAATGACGATAGATGTGAGAGGCGTGATGAGGACGACGTCGTGGAAGAGTTGATTGAAATACACGACGGCAAGGCCGCAGACCAAGATCCAGATGTCCGGGACGTGGCGGGCAAGAGGGCATGATACGGAGGCGAAGCAAGTGAGAAAGTGTGCATGGCCGGATAGTAGAATCTGGACAAAGACCACAAAAGCTGAAGACAATATCAGGCTATTTCTCTTCGCAAGTAGACTGCAGAGATACCCGGCCCGTGCACTGGCAACCGTGATTGATATGTCTCTTCCCAGCCTCACATTCATCTCGCATGTGAAACGGCACATCATAAGTTGATTCGACGACCGACATTATGATCCGATCCGCACCTGTCAAGCCCATAATCCAATATACGATGTAGGCCGGCATTGCCCAAAACAATCTCTAGCAGTTTCGTAACACCTTTCAGAATCCACTCGAGCCCAGGGAAATCTTTTGCATTCCATTCGTCAAGGTTCCATTGATTGGTGCATGACCATCGCCATTGACAACGCTGTGGCCATGAGCAAGCACATTGGCCATGACGGGTTCCAGCAGTCCGGCGCTGGCCGCGACGAAGCCCAAGTACGGAGGACTAGGCCTCAGGACGCGAGAGGTGAACTCGGGATGGAACTGAACGCCCACAAAGAAGGGATGGTCTTTCAGCTCGACAATCTCCATTCTCTCACCCTTGTCATCCTTTCCGATGAATGGGAGGCCTTCACTCGAAAGCCGTTCGATGTACTCCGGATTGACCTCGTATCGATGTCGGTGTCGTTCGTGGACGCTGGAGGCACCGCCATACAGTTTCTTTAGCTTGGACCATTCGGTGTGGTCTTGGAAGATGGTCGGCCGTAATCCCAGTCGCATGTTGCCGCCCATCGTCGTCTTGTCAATTTCTGGCATGAAGATCACCACCGGATCGGTCGTCTCGGGCTCGAGCTCGACCGAGGAGGCGCCCGACAGCCCGCACACATTGCGGGCGTATTCGATCACGGCGATTTGCATACCCAGGCAGATGCCGAGATAGGGCTTCGGCTTGGTCCGAGCCCAGTTGGCGGCCGCAATCATTCCCTCGGTCCCCCGATTGCCAAAGCCGCCGGGGACCAGGACGCCATCGGCCGTGCAGAGTTCGTGCCACGCTTTGTGATACTGCTCGGGAGACGTCTCGAGCGTTCCCTTTTCGAGGTGGGAGGCGTCAACCCAGACGAGGTTCAGCTTTCGCTGGCACGCCATGGCACTGTGCTCCAAGGACTTGATGACGGAGAGATAGCTGTCGTGCAAATTGGTATACTTGCCAACAAGCGCAATCGTCACCTTTTCGGACTCGAGAAAGCGTTCTTGAGAAGTGGTCAGCGTCTTCCAATCGCGCCAAATGTGCTGTCCCTTGGCCGCACGCGACGGGTCGATGTGATAGGCGTCGAGACGGAAAAGGGCCACGAGTTGAGGAATGAGGCCTTGCTGATCCAGTAAGAGGGGCACATGATAGGTGGACGTGACGTCGTGCACGCCGAGGACTTGAGATTCCTCCACCTGACAGAACATGGCGATTTTGGCGATGGTCGATTCATGCAACGGCTGATGGCATCGGCATGCGATCAGGTCGGGCGCCAGACCCGCGGAGCGGGCGTCTCGAATCGCCTGCTGCGTCGGCTTCGTCTTTTGTTCTCCGCTCACCACCGGGACCAGGGAGACGTGAATTTGACAAAAGTTGTCCCGGCCCGCTCTTCGTCGAAGCTGCCTCATAGCCTCAATGAAGGGTGCGCTCTCGATGTCACCCACCGTTCCACCGAGTTCTATGATGCAGACGTCCGGCTCTTCTCCAGTGTCATCCACCGATATCTTTGCCACTCTTTCGATCCAGTCCTGGATCGCGTTGGTCAAGTGAGGCACAACTTGGACCGTCTTTCCCAAGTAGTCGCCACGTCTTTCGCGTTCGATGACGTGCTGGTACATCTTCCCCGTCGTGATGCTGTTCTCTCGGGTCAAGGTCACGTTCAAATACCGTTCGTAGTTTCCCAGGTCCAGATCGACTTCTCCGCCGTCGTCCAGGACGAAACACTCTCCGTGTCTGAGTCTGGTCAGAATGCCGGTACCGGCAGCGAATGGTGAGGTGCATTACTCGGTCGGGGCCATGGTTCCCGCATCGACGTTCATATAAGGGTCGATCTTGATTGACGTGACGTTCTCCGACCGTCAGTATGATGACATTTGGGGCGCTCGTGGGATCCTTATCTTGAGACCAATGGTCTTGAGCAGCAAGCCCGTTGAAGAGGCTAATGGGCACTGTGTCAATGTGGTCGTACGCCAGCGTGAAAAGACCGACGGCCATACCGATAACACCCTTCCCGATGCCGCTGATCACGCCTGAAACATATTAATGCTGAAGGTAGGCACCAGACGAGATAGTCGAACACACCTCCAGACACCAGAACGTACTTCATCGTGATTTAGACCGTTGAAACCAACCGTAGGATGCCGTTGCTGGCTGCCGCCAGGCGGAAAGAGAAGAACATCATTTCAGCCCGCTGCGGACAATTAAAATTTCTGGCAGCGCGTTCGACGTCAGTCTTGGCGCCACTTAAACGCGTTCCCCCACTTCGACGCGTCAAAGGCGAAAGGACTTACCAGCAACAGGAGAGGTCAGAAATTCGTGGCAGCGGTTCGACTTGGTATAATTTGGACATCATAAGATATGGAGGAACCGAAACTACTTTCCCAGAAGTGCTGCTCCTAGACAGAGCACCCTCCTTCCTCGACCCGGGCTGTCTCCTGGGAGACGAGCCTGGTGGCATGCCATTTTACCTGATCTCCCACGGCATGACTTTCATTCGCTCACTGAGTCTGGCTTTCGACAAAATCGAGAGCATTTTCCTTGGTCTCAACTCGAATGCTGCTCACATTGTTGGCAAATGTCACGCCGTAACACTTTTCAGCAACTAGGAGCATTTCCGGCCTGAATGTGGTGCAAATAAACTGTCCTCCAGTCGGCCGGTCTTCACCATTGGCAGGCTCGTCGTCTCCCCGGTTGGCCAGGTAGCGAAGGTGGTCGGCCACCGCAGTCCGATATTGGGCATCGAGGTTGGCGTCGATCTCGTCAAAGATATAGAAGGGAGCGGGATCGGTGGCCTGAATGGCAAAAATGAGGGCCAGACTGCAAAGACCTGTGGGCAGTCAGTCAATCAGCGTGCACGAAAGAGGCCACAAGATTCGATCTTACTCTTCTGACCGCCACTGAGTTGCTGAATACGTTGTTGATCGTCGTGTTTGCTATTGAAGCTGACACTGATACCAACTCCCGTGTAATTCTCCACTCCTCTCCGGTTGGTCCCCCCCACCGGCTCATCCTGGTCGTCGTCTTCCGAGTCCTCATCACCAGGCTGACGCTTGTCTGTCTTTCGTTGGATAATGAGGCGACCGCGCCCCGCCGGCACGAGCTTGGTGAAGACGTCCGCAAAGGCTCTGCTGACTTGCTTGAAGGTTCGCTCGATGGCCTCGTCTTTCCTCTGGTCCAGCACTACGATCAGGTTCTGGATGGATTTCTTGGCCGCTTCGAGGTCCTTTCGTCGCGCTTCCAGTTCTTCTCGCTGCTTGGTGGACTTCCGATAGTGTTCAAAAGCGTGCTTGTTGACCGACGTGTACTTTTTCAGGGACTCCTTCACTTTTTGCAGCCTCTTGACAATGGCATTGGAATCCATAGACTGATATTTCAATTTCGAGTCTTCCGGGATGGGGCCCAGCTCGCGAATGCTCTCAATCACCTCTTGTTTGGAGGCCGACAAGGCTGCTTTCTTTTGGATTGATTTCTCGAGACGACGCTGATGTCTTTCAATGGCCTTGGCCAGCTCTTCCTGTTGTCGTCGAGTCTCGGAAGCCTGCGCCTCGAGACTCGCCACTTGAGAGGTCATGGTATCGAGAGAATCGTCCAGGTCGTTGAGGGCCCCCTGTATCACGTCATGGTCCTTCGTCAGACGTTTGAGGTCCGTCAGCTTGGCTTGCAAATTTCTTGGAGCACTTGCTTCACCGTCGACGTCGTCCTCGGCTTCGAGCGCGGCCAGTCGGGGTCTCAAGTTGGCGTTGAGCTTGATTTCCAGATCGGCCTTCCGGGTCTCAATTTCGGCCCTCGAGGCCGAGATGGCATTGAACTGGCGTCGAAGATTTTGAATCGTGGTGCTGAGGTTGTCCAGTTCTGCTTCTTCCGCCGGAGTCAACGCCTTTTTGAACTCTGTGGTAAGCTCGGCCTGGTAAGCGTTCTGCTGCTCCGTTAAGACTTTCACGTTCGCGGCAATCGCCTGCTCCTGCTTCTGCTTGGCATCAAGGTCGTTCTTCTTTTGCTCGAGCAGGTCCAGCTTGTGGCGCAAGTCCTGTCGGAGCACTCTCTGATTCCCATCCGCCTGACTTTTGCGCTGTTCCAGTTTTTGAACCTCGCCCACGGCTTTGGTGATGGTCTGGTCAATCTTCGCGATCTGTCTCTTGATGTCGCTGCTCTCCGCTTTCACCGCGTCAAACTTCTCGCGGCAGGTGACGACCGACTTGGTGGCTTTGAGCCGGGAGGAACGAATGTCGTGATACCCACCGGTCAGGGCGCCTTTCTTGTCCGACCGGTCTCCTTCAGGCGTCACCGCGGTGAGTCCGTGGGTGCGGGCGTATTGAGCCGCAATGCTCAAGTTCTGTGCGATGATGGCTTTGCCAAAGACCTGCTGCACCGCTTTCTCGAACTTGACGTCGTAGTTGATGAGTGACATGAGCGGCCGCGCGTCCTGTGCATTGGGCAAATTGGCCGTCTTGGGTTTGAGCCGGTTTAACGGCATAAACGTCACTCGTCCCGACCGCTCCTTGTTCAAGATCTCCATGACTTTGGTGGCCGTGTCGTCATTATCAACCACATAGTGAAAGAGGGAGGTCCCCGCCGTCACTTCAATGGCCGTGTGATGCTGCGGCACCTCAATCAGCTCGGCAAGGGTGCCATAGCAGCCCTCGAGGTGGTACTGTTGTTTGATGCGCCGGACCGCTTCCAAGCCTCGACTGGTGTTTCCATCCATCATGTGGGACAGGTTGCGCTCTGCCTTCCTGAGCTCGTCTTGTGCCGTTGCATATTCTGAGTCGAGCTGGGCCTCCCGGCGCCACAGGCCTTTGCGCTCATCCATCAAGTTCTCTTTGTGCTCGATCGCTTTCTGGATCTCTTGTTCGACGGTGTGATGGGAACCGCCAATCTGGCCCTGTAAAGTCTCGATCTCCTTTTCGAGGCTGGCGATGGCTTTCTCGTCTTCGGCAATACCCCCTGTTGTTTGCAAGCCGGTGGCCTTGAACCGTGACAGAGCCTCGACAGCTTCATCAATCTGAGCGCGAAGCCAGTCATCGCGGTCCTTCTTCGTCTTGAATCGTGCATTTCTCCCCTGCTTCGCGTACAGTCGCTGCTGATTCGTCTCCGCTTCATCGAGACGAGCCTTGACCTGCTGCTCCTTGTTTCGTTCAGCATTGAACTGCGGCAAGATGTGGCCCAGCTCGTTGTCAATCTCTCGGATCTGGGTTCGGACGTGCTCCAAATCTCGGTCGTGCACCGCTTTAGTCCGCTGGGCCGCAGTCTGACCGTCGGTGAGATCCTTGACTTCCAACTCGACCTGAGCACGAGCCTTGGCCTTTTCACGTCGGTCTTCTTCCAACTGCTTCTTCTCCAGCCTCGCCGCATGCATTTGCTGATTCAGCATCTGGATCTGTTGCGTGATCCGGGCCAAGTCGTCCTCGCCTTGAACAAACCGGTCGCGATTTTCATCGGCATCGTCGATCCCGCCGGCCCGCCGGTCTTCAAGCTCGGCCAGATGTCTGTTGATTTCTTCCTGCTCGCGGTGAAAGAGAGTGTACTCCAACGCACGCTTCTCCCGATCCTGGTCCTGGAAGTCACGCAACTCTTCCTGTTCTTCTTCCAACTCGGCGAGACGTTCATTGATCTGCTCAAAGGTGGCATCAATGGCGGCCAGTTTGGTGCTCGTCTCATTCATGATCTTCTGCGATTCCTCCTTCTTTGCCACAAACTGTTGTGTCCCAGCGACACTTTTGAGCAAGTCGAGCCGCTCCGAGTCTTTCATGTTTGTCAATCGCGTTATGCGGCCCTGGGGCACGATGTAATAGGGATTCGCACGAGAAAAGCCCGCGTTTTCCAGAAGCTGCATGACATCTTGTTTGGTCGCGTTCTTGCGGTCGAGCGAGTATTCGTCCTTTTTCAGCCCGATGGTTCTTCGGAGGATCAATTCCTCGTTACCGGTGGGGAATCTACCGTCGGAATTGTCAAAGACGATTTCCACGTATGCCGACATGATCGCCGATCCAGATCCTTCCTTCACAATGTTAAACTCGCCCCATCGAGAGTTCAAAGAGAGCGTACGTGTAGGAGGGCCTGCCGCTCTTCGCGTCCCATTTGAGTGTAGGCATCGCTGAGGACAAATCGAATCGCCGCGAAAAAGTTACTCTTCCCTGAGCCATTGCGACCCACGATCACATTTAGCTTTGGTGAGAAAGGGTCGACCACCGTCTGATTCTTGTAGCTACCAAGCAGTTCAGCGCAGGGCCGGAGGAGAGGAGCGCATTCCTACCTTTTGAAGCCTTGAATGGTGATCTGCTTGATATACATGGTGGCAACCTCGCTTAGACGGACAGCGCGCCTGTTGTCACACTGGTCGAATCATGAGATTAGTTGGTAGTATCATCAGAGTGTCGGGTTCGCGATCGGTGGGGGGCACCACGCGATGGCACGCGTTGAAATCAATGAAAGTCTTGGCGGTACGCGACCTGCAAGTTAGAGGCAAAGTCACGGGACCGGGGTTTTTTTCATGCTCTACACACTCGGACGCTTGAGAAGCGCCGCTCTCGCTTTCTGTATTAGCAGATGCCAGTACAGAACAAGATCCCCAAGAGCTTGTAATGTCGCCGCTGCCGCAACCCGAAAGGAATATGGCACACAAGAGTGAGCCTGGCGTTGCTGATGGCCGGGCACCTTCTCATATTTACGTCCCCCACCGTGGATATGTGGAAAATGACACGCCAAGAAGTAGTCAGCCTGTGAGTATGGAAGATTCGAGTATTCATGGCCATGACCAAGATGATGACGAGGAGGACTTTGACGATGATGATCTTTCTCTGGGTGGCGACGACGACGACCAAGACGCAGTTGATCCTGAAACCCTCATGGCTGCTAACCCTGCAGATCTGACCAAATCATACAACAGACAGAAGCGGTTGAATGAAGCCATGGCCGATCCCCACACATCAAAGTCCCAGTATCCCAAAGCCAATCCTCAAAAGCCGAGTGGAAATGCCGTCTCTCTCGATGATCAGATCAGAATGCTTTCTCGCCACGCGGCCAAGTTAAAGATTGAGGACAAGTATCTGGGCACCTACCATGGACGAGGAGCGGATAAAAGTGAACGGGCCACGTCCGAGCAGGTCCTTGATCCCCGAACTCGGATGATCCTGCTGCAGATGATCAATCGCAATATTGTCTCGGAGATCAACGGCGTAATCTCGACGGGAAAAGAGGCCAATGTATATCACGCCCTTTCCGTGCCCGATGATGGCCAAAGTGTCGAACTCCATCGTGCCATCAAGGTGTACAAGACCAGCATACTGGTGTTCAAGGATCGAGAGAAATATGTCGTCGGCGAGCACAGGTTCAGGCAAGGCTACAACAAGAGCAGCAATCGCGCGATGGTCAAAGTGTGGGCGGAGAAAGAAATGCGCAACCTGAAACGAATCCATGCCGCGGGAATCCCCAGCCCCGAGCCCGTTTATTTACGACTCCACGTCCTGGTCATGGGATTTATCGGTGACAAAAAAGGCACCCCGGCTCCGCGACTCAAGGACGTCGAATTCGTCGACAGTGATGCTCCGGCCCGGTGGCGGGCATTGTACGTTGAGCTGCTTTCCTACATGCGCATCATGTATCAGGAGTGCAAGCTGGTGCACGCTGATCTCAGCGAGTACAATGTCTTGTACTACAATGACAAACCGTACATCATTGATGTCAGTCAAAGCGTCGAGCACGATCACCCACGAAGTCTGGACTTTTTGCGAATGGACATTAAGAATGTCAGCGACTTTTTCAAGCGCCACGATGTCGCCGTGCTGTCGGACAGGATGGCGTTTGACTTCATCGTCCGCCCAGGAGGGAGCCTGGGTTTGGAAGCCCTCCACGCAAAGATTGACACCCTCATGTCTCGACGAACCGACGACGAGGAAGACGAGGTCGACAACGCCGTGTTCCGCCAGCAATATATTCCGCAAACGCTGAAGGACGTATACGACGCGGAAAGAGATGTGGACCAGATGAAGACCCAGGAGGGTCGCGAGGCGCTGGTCTACAAAGATCTCCTTGCAGCCCCTCGGGAGATGGGAAAAGCCGAAGGAGATGACGTTTCGGCCGACTCTGGAGATGACGGTGTCCCGTTGGAAGAAGACGAGGAAAGCGGGGTCAGCGATTCCGACAAAGCCGGTCCACCGCGAGGGAAGCGTTTCCAAGATAAGGAGGAAAAGAGGGGACACAAGAAGAAGGTCAAGGAGGAAAAGCGCGAAAAGCGAAAGGAGAAAATGCCCAAACACGTCAAAAAGAAGTTGATCAGTCAGAGCGGCAAGCGCAAGAACTAGTGGTCACAGCGTACTCCTGAGGATGCACTCCTGAGGATGCTGGACAGCGACTCACCCAAGATGATTGGTGTGATGGGCTTCTGGTGTCGTCTCCATTACCCTGGTTTCTGCGTCCAGTCATCGCAGACCGGTCCGCCGTCAGCATGGAAGGCAACGAAAGAGGTTCGTCCCAAGCGAAGAAGCGATTGGACCTTGAACATCGCCGGGATCATGCCATCCAACAGCTCATGGCAACGAATTCAGAAAGAAGGTATGATCAACATTTTGTACTGTTTCCCAAGCACCATGAAGAAATATTTCACACTTGATATGATCTGGTGTCTGGTGGATGACGGTCATGTTGGGCATACCTGCATAACCTCTCACCAATACCGAAGCTCCGTTCCTGTATCGGGGCCATGATATCCAAAGAGAGCACGGATTGCGGCTGATCTTATCGGACCTCTTGAGTAATTTGAGGAAGAGGTGCTAACCAAGGAACGCAGCACCTGCAGACGGGTCGCACGGCCGACTCGCTGCAACGAGTTCTTGCAACCCGACATCGGCGGTCCTTTCACGTTCTGGGAGGAAGATGTTCTCGTTGTCTGGTTGGGATGCGAGCGCCGGTCCGGTAGGGGCTATATTTTCAAGCTCTTGCCCATTTAGTCCATTCATCCGGTTTCAGCTGGGCAGCGCAAGACCACGCTTGCAGTGTTGTACACTGCTTCTTCCGTCTAGCCTTTATATTGAACGGGTGACAACCGCTGCTGCTGTGGGAGTCATGCAGAACTCGACCTCCTTTGTACACGTCGGACAGCGCCCTGCATAGTCTGTTCCTGGTGCGAGTCGACGCTCTGAGCCACCACCTTACGTCTTGCCCATTCGATAGGTCATGCTGCTGGCCCGGACAGACCAAGGAGAAGCATAGTAACATTCGGAACTCGCAGATCGCGTGACCCGTTGGCCACGGTGAGTAGGTGAGCAGCAGACAATATCTCTCTCTGCCCGTATTGTTCGCTTCTTGAAGAAACCCCGCTAGTATTGGTTTCTGAAATTCTTCTTTTGATACTGCGACGCAGTTAGTATTGTCCATTTCACACCTCGGGATGGATGCACTTACAAACAAGTCTGTCCGACTGGATCCCAAGTTGATGATCTTGGGACATCCATCTCGGTCCTTCTCTAACCTTGTACATTCAAAGCAGTAGAAGGCATCGCTGATGCCCTCCCCGCCACACACGATGCATTTATTCTGGTAGTTGCCAAAAGAGCATTCGTCGCAAATGCGTACGAGGGTCGTCGGCCTCACATAGCTGTCGCAGACCGGGCATTTGCCATCACATTTATCGCAAAGGCGGCCGATGGAGATTCCAGGTGCTTTGCGGCACATGACGAGATCGGGGTGGTGGCGAGACATGGCCGAGGAAGTGCGCTTTCTCTGGAAACTTGTTCAAGAAGTTGAGCTATCACAAATGATGAGTCCTTGATGGTGAGGTCAAGATACAGAGGAAGAGGTCAAGTAATGACACCGCAAGAAATGGCGCAGGCGTCGAGCGGAAGAAGACAGAATGTTCGTTGTGCCTGCATGAATTTCTAAGCCTGCACTCCGCACCTAGCACGTGCATTTTGCGGAGCTTTTCTAGCCTCAAGGCTGAAGATCATTATAGCGCTATTGGCCATCCATCAACATACCAACACATTCCCGACAGTAATGTCTCTGTGTTTGTTCCGTCACAGATAGCCGAATATCTACAACGATGATCTCCTCTGCAGTGGTCATACCTGATCCGCAACCAGAGGCAGAGTCGCCCAGCCCTACTCTCAAGCGTCGCCAGTCTTCTGCCTCATCAGACTCGAATAAGAGACCACGGCTCGAAAACCAGCGAGCCGTCGCGGGGTCTGTCAACCATGGCTCCCCACCACCCGCAGATCACGCGATGCCGCCGCCCCTGTCGAGAAGGAAATCGTCGACGACAGGTGCAAGCGCGCTGGAAGAGAAGAAGCGCGGCCAACGTCTGTTTGGAGCGCTGTTGGGCACGCTCTCTCAAACGAGCGCTAAGCCCGCGCATCGGCGGCGCGAGGAGATAGAAAAACGCCAGCAGGAGCGGCTGAGAAGGGACCAGGAGGAGAGAGAGGACGAACGAAAGAGAAAACGAGAGCAACTTGACAAGACCAGGCGCATTGAGCAGAAAGCATGGGACGAGGAGGGCATGAAGATCCGACATCAGAACCTCCGATCAATGGCCGGGTTTTTGAGAACCAAGACAGAACCTCACCTGGTGGGCTGACTTTGTGGTCATTCTTCTGCGTGCGCTGACGTGTCGGTAGTATTACAAACCCTGGGAATTGAGAGAGGAAGAGGAAGAGCAAATCAAGAGGCAGATCGAGGAAGCCGAGGAGACGATTCAGCGTGAGCTCGCCGAGCAGGCGGCCAAGAGAGGAGAAGAGACAGGCACGAATGATGACTTGATGGAGGCCGCTGCTGCCCAGTCAGTGGAGCAAGAGGCATCCAGCAGTCCTCAGCGACACATGGATACGAATGGCAATGATGCGGCGGATAAGAGCGGTACTAATGAGGTGAGAAAGGATGACACGACAGAGCCTGTTCAGGACGAGACCAGCGATTCGCCTGGAGGCAATGATGAGAGCCGGGGGAAAACGCCAAAGCACGAAGAAAGACCCAAGGATGATGACCATGGGGGAGAAGAACTGGTCGAGGGCCAGGAAGACGACGTTATTTACTAATCTGCCCACGAGTTTCCGGACGATGCTGCGGACCAAATGGAGGGACTGCTTGCCTGACTCCTATCCGACACCAAGGTGTTATCCATCCCCTGACCTTCTAGTTGAAGACATGAATGTTTCAACAGCGAGCGTTGCTACAGCCAGCCCACATCTCTTAATGCCGGTCCGATCCGAAAAGTTGATCGTCAAGAAAGTTTCTGGTTCAAGAATTGAAAGCAAAGGCCCTGCAGGGATCTAGGCGAGGCCACTGCTGTGCCTACGTCTCTCGTCTCTCCCCTTTCCCCCTTCCCCAGGCTATGTCTCGGGATGAATTACCATTGTGATGGCGCAACTGACCGTTTTCCCACACAAGGGTCCTGCTGACTGGTCACGGTTTAGACCATGATAGGGCAGGAAATCTTTCCACTGGCGGCCAGAATTCCGGGGTGTCTGCATTCCTCTAGACCACAGCCTCGTCGTAGTGGGGAAAGTCTGGCCTTGGCACTGAAGAACCAAACCGAAGATCTGGAGCTTTTCGCTCCTGATATCTTTGCTCCTCTATGCGACGGACGAGCGTAGTTTGGAGGCCATTTTCGATCCTATTCGACCCTTCTTTACAAGACACAGACCAACAGAGCTCCTGGCCTCCGTTCTGACATACCCCTCTCACGCCATCTTCCACTGATGTTTAGACTCATACCTCGGCCATACACACAGACTAGAATCCCGAGCTGTGACCAATGAAAGTCCTAGGGATCGTCTCGTGTCTTTTGGTCGCACCGCTCTACATTATATACAAGCCGCCAGCTGTTCTGATTCGCTTCTTCCAGCGACGATGGCCAGACATCCTGTGGCATGTGCCCACCTCCAGAAAAGTGATGGCGCTCACCATCGACGATGCACCCTCCGAATTTACCACTGGGATCATGCAGATCCTCAAGGCCAACGGCGTCACTGCAACCTTCTTCATCATCGGATCACAGATGGCCGGACGAGAGGAAATTTTGCGAGATCTGATCCGCAACAACAATGAACTGGGAAACCATGCCATGCACGACGAGCCGTCATGGACCCTGACCGAGGCCGAACTTGTTGAACAGATCCAGGCCGTCCAGAAGAGAATTCACGATACCTACGCGGCCGCGGACATTGAACCGCCTCCAAACTACTTCCGCCCCGGGTCAGGCTTCTTCAACACGAGGATGCGCAAGATTCTGGCTAACCGGGGACACCGGCTGGTCCTTGGTAGTGTCTACCCGCATGACGCGCACGTCCCCTTTTGGCGTGTCAATGCCCGACATATCCTCAGCATGGCACGGCCTGGAGGCATCATCATCTGCCACGACCGGCGGGCCTGGACCATTCCCATGTTGCAGAAGGTGATTCCCGAGATGAAGCGGCAAGGGTACGAATTGGTGTCGGTCACCGAGCTCTTAAAGCAGAAACAACCTTGATATTGTCCTTACATTGGGCGTCACTGATGTTGCATGGTCATTGCCTTATGCATGGGCTACACTATCTCGAGCGGTCATACTCGCCAATTCAGAAACGGAGATAGCTGTGTCTGGGCAACCCGCAACCCCGCAATGTGGCCTGGCTGGAACCTCGGCTGGTTGGTGCTTACTCAACACCCTGATGCTTGCGACTATGGAATTTACGGTCCGTTTGTTGACTTATAACGACGATCCAAAGACCTTGTGGCTGGTCACCATCATGCTGGAATCAACTCTTTACTGAATTTCTGACTCTAAAAGAGCGAGGACCGGCAAGAGTCTAAATATTCGACCTTGTCATCTTGTCTGTTCAATCCAGGCCCAAGACCTCGGTGTCACATCTGCACCGGAAGCACTCTCTGAACAAGACTCTCTTTCCTCTTATCCATGATGCCAGTCGACAAGATCCGTCCATTTCACGATCCCCGAGTCCAGTACCGCTCGGCACACCTCAATGGCCACACCTATGGCTACCTCTACAGCCCAGCAGCCACTTCGACTCCACATCGTGGTACTATTGTTCTAGTTCACGGTTTTCCAGACCTCTCCTTCGGCTGGCGCTACCAAATCCCTTTCCTCACGAGCATCGGCCTCGATGTTGTCGCGATCGACTCTATGGGCTACGGCCGGACCGACTCACCCAGATACACTCTTGCCGACTACAGCTTTAAGCGTGCCGCCGACGACATCGCCGAATTATGTCGCCAACTCGGCCTCCCGCACATCCTCCTCGGTGGACACGATTGGGGCGGTGCCATCGTCTATCGTGTCGTTCAATATTACCCTGGACTGATCACTGCTTTCTTCAGCATATGCACGCCGTACTTCCCACCTAACCCGGAGTATGAACCTCTCGGCACTCTCGTCCAAAAGCGGCTCCCCAACTTCCGCTATCAACTTCATTTCGCGTCCGGTGAGATCGAAGCTGCCGTGCAATCCAAGGCAGAGATCCGCCAGTTTCTCAGCAACCTCTACGGCGCGCGCACGCCGGACAGACAAGTAGCCTTCGACGCTGAAAAAGGCGTCGACTTGGCCTTGCAGCCCCACGTCGGTACATCAAAACTCCTCTCGGACGAGGAGATGGACTACTACGTGCAAGAGTACTCACGACACGGCATCAATGGGCCGCTCAACTGGTACCGTACGCGCGAGGTCAACTACCTGGACGAATGGGTCCATTTCTTCGGGACTGACGGGCAAATCAACCACGTGCCCAAGATCGAGCATGAACTGCTGTTTGTGCTGGCGACGAGAGATCAGGCAATAAAACCGTTCATGGCGGAGAAGATGCGTGAGAGGGTCCCAAACTTGACGAGAAAAGAGGTCCAGACCGGCCATTGGGCGTTGTGGGAGAAGCCAGACGAGTGCAACCGAATTATTGGTGACTGGTTGGAAGAGAAGGTGTTTGCGGATGGTGGGAAGGGATTGAAGAGTAGGTTGTAGGGGATGGGAGGATTTGAGTGGAAAGAGCGAGGAGGTATATTGGAATTCTCTGGTCAGTGGAAATCCACGTTCACTCAGCCTTGACATCTGGTGATAAAATGTAGCGGAAATGAATATGCCTTGCGTTGTACTGGTGAGCCTCTCTTCGAGATCGATACCGCCCTGCTTATATACTCGCTTCACATCGCCCCATCCTGCAGCTTGTTTAATGGTCTAATTCTCATGTCTAACATGAGTTAATACTCGTCTTTGAACACCATTATGCGAGGTATGTCTCTGCCAGTGTCAGGATCCAGTTCATAATAGGCCCGCCACAACCCGCCGCAGTTGAAGTCAAACACCACGTTACCCCTTTTTCCCTTTCGGACGACGTCGTTTCTCGGCTGGTTAACATTATTGGCTTCGTCGATTTCAATCCCAATGATCCCCCCTTCGCCTTCGCCCGTCTTGAGCCATCGATCGCCGGCCGACTTTTGCAGTTCGCCGCCAGGGCCGGTGATCGCCGTCACCGCCGTAGATAGAGGGATCCATGAGGAGGGGGATGTGGTGGAAGAGGAGAAACGGCACAGAGATGCCACGGTGCGCGCGGCGTTGAGGCGTAAAAAGGAGTCGCCGTTGCCGGTGCCAGACATGGCGACGGCGCGGCGGTGGACGCCGCCAGGACTGGTGGCGACCCCGTCGTCGAGGACCTTCGCTGCTCGTGTGTGCCAGGTTTTGGCCTCGGTTTGATCCGGTTCAAGAGGGTCGGTGGACGAAGGGGGCCCCTCCTTCCGGCTGGACACCTCGTCCCAGCTTTCGGCCCAAAATCCGGCGCCGATCGTAGGTGTGTCACCAATTCTGCCAGCCTTCTTGTTCGTCAGTCCACCGGTCGAAGTGGCCACGGCCAGATTGCCCCAGGAGTCCATGCACACGGCGCCGACAGTCCCCTGGCTGGGCAGCTCTAGCTCTTTTCCTTCCCGCACTTGGGCTTCATCATCGCCACGAGGTGTCGAACCATTCTCGGCTGCGAATTCAGAGGCGTTCTTCTTTGCCAACAGGTCAGGTCGACTCTGCTCCAACCCTTTCCGGTGCTCGTCCCACCTCCTTTGCGTCCAGAACCACGCATCAGGCTTCCTTTCAAGAGACCTTTCTCTCCAGCCCCATTCTTCCACACTGTGGCCGCTCAAGTGGCAGTGCATACTGCTGGTCCCGACGAATCCACCGTCGTCATCTACACTCACCAAGACCTCCTTTGCGAGGAAGATGGGGTGTCTGGTGTTGCGGATCAGACTGACCGCGGCACCTCGCTTGTAACGTCCTTGGGGAGGCCCGGCCGGATCTATCGAGCACACCATGACGCTGGCTTCCATCTCGATGGTTCCAGCTTCGGTAAAGACGGCGCCGCGCCCACAGTTGAAAAGCGGATCATCCTCCAGGCGGGAAACGGCATGACAGGCGGCGTCGAGAGCTGACGCTCCGTTGTCGAGCAATGTCTGAGTCGCCGTCAGATACTGGAGAAGCGAGGCGTGATAACGGCTGTAGAGCTCGGGCGGCAGATTCGTGCGTGAAATGGCGCCAGCCCCTCCGTGAAGAATGAGGGTCGGCTTGTACGGACCCAACGAAGAGGGGGGCGTTGAGGCCATTTGGAAGAGCGAGCCTGACGGCCAGCTAGCAGTGGATACAGCCTTGCGCACCGCTCTCTAAATAAGGTGCAAATTTCAGGGGTGCATCACGCCATCGAAAAATGTTGGCCAGATTGACTCACTCCTCTGTTGGAAACGGGTTATGTTGATCTTACCACGGGAAACGATCTTGATGCAAAAGCCACGAGCTTGACCTCATCCCATCCTTGGGCGGCCGGCCCTCGCGCGATAAGGACGTTTCAGCGTCGAATCGTGGGTGCAGAAGAACAATGTGCCAGATTGGGGCGCCGTTACGCCCAGAGCGCCAAACTCCGCAGCCAACGTTCGGGCATCGCAAGGTCAGTCGACAGGGCAAAACTTAAACTTCTATTGCTCGATGGCCACGGCTGATCTAGATCAGCAGCAACCCACATCTGGCCGCCGCTTGGGGACTGGCGAAGGTGCCGAGTCTACGGCTGCCAGAGAGCGAAAGTCATCCCTCCAACACCCCGGTCAAGCCTTTTCTCCGCCGCCGACTGGTGGAGATGATGGATCGGCACCACCACGGCCTGCTGTAAAACATCCGGTCCACCGCATCACGGCCCCGGGCAGTGTGCAAGCTCTCGCCGTCGATGACGATGTCCTGTTCGCTGGGGTCCAAGGCGGCAGCATTGTTGCGTGGTCGCTGGAGACGTACGAACTGCTCGCGACCATCCCTGCTCACCAGGAGAGCGTGCTGGGCTTGAGCCTCTCAGAAGACCATAGCCTGCTCTTCTCCACCGGGGCCGACTCGGTCGTCAATGTCTGGTCGACCCAGACGCTGCAGCGACTGTACTCTTTGCATTCCACTTATGAGGTCGGTGACGTGTTCTGCGTGGCCCATTCCACCAAGAAGCAAACCGTGTTCTACGGGGCACAGAATGCCAGCATTCAGTGGCAGAGACTCAGCACCGACGCCCTGGTCTCATCTCCTGCTTCATCCAGCACCTCCCTGGGCACTTTCAAACATCGATTCTTTGACTCTCTCGGTCCTGGAGGCACGGTGACCCTGCTCCAGAGTGAAGACGGCGCCATTGCCAGAATTCGAAATCAGGGCGGCCACATCGTCAGAGTGTCCAAAGACAATTATCTTCCCTACGCCCATCGGAGTTACATCTTCAGTATGGTGCTGGTCAAAGGACTCTTCCAGCATGACCGAGAAGAAGAGGTTCTCATCACCGGCGGTGGCGGCGGGACCATCAAGTTGTGGGGAATCGACGCTCTGACCGAGCAAGGTCTCGTGCAGCTGGAAAAGTACAAAAATACCGAGTCCAGCGTGCTGAGTCTGACGTACCGAGGTTCCTTCCTCTATGCTGGACTCTCGGATGGAACGGCCCACATCTACAATCTTGCTTCTCATCAGCTGGTCCAGAAATTGTATGTCGGACACGGCGACGTGAGCCAGGTACAGGTGAGTAATGACAGCATTCTGTGTGGGACGAGTGAGGGCTGGGTGAAGGTGAGATTGTCGGCTCCCACAGAAAGGCCAGCTCCTGACGAGACCACAGCGATACAATAACAATTTTGCCGAGACGGAGGCGTGGCAAGCGAATGAAGGGAAGATCCTGGCAGCCGGTCTCATCACCCGGCGGGACCATCAGATCCTGGCGACCGGAGGCAGCGACAATGTGGTCATGTTTTGGGATCGAGAACGCAGCGCCCTCTCCACCGCTGCCGCGGCCCGCAGTAATGGTACGTCAAGCAGCGTTCGGTGTCCCATTCATTCGTTTGTTCATGGATGCTGACCATGGCCAGACGAGCTGGTCAATGCTCTTCGAGAACTCGTCGCCTACCGTACGGTCGCGGCCAATCCGTCATGTGTGAGAGATTGCCATGAGGCGGTCACATTCCTCCGGAAGATGTGCAATGCCTTCGGAGCAACCACGACGCTGTTATCCCCCCAAGAAGGTGTCAATCCCATTCTGCTGGCCCAATTCAGCGCCACAAAAGACGCCTCCTCCTCGTCCTCCAGCCACTCTCGTAAAACGGTCTTGTTCTACGGACACTACGATGTGGTCGACGCCGAGGTCGCTCCGGCCAACTGGAATGCGAATTGGGTCGGTGATCCTTTCAATCTCCACCCGTTGAACGGTTATCTCTATGGACGAGGCGTCACAGACAACAAGGGTCCCATCCTGGCGGCGATCTATGCGGTGGCAGACTTGGCCCAGCATCACGCTCTGTCTTGCAATGTCACCTTTCTGTTGGAAGGCGACGAAGAAGCAGGATCCCGAGGATTCCGCAAGACGGTCCAGGCGCATCGTCGCGACATCGGCAAGATTGATTACATATTGCTGTCCAACAGCTATTGGCTCGACGACCATATTCCTTGTCTGACGTTTGGGATGAGGGGGGTCGTGCATGCGTCGGTCACGGTCAGCAGTAATAAACCGGATCTGCACAGTGGCATGGACGGCAAATCCATACAGCATGAACCTTTGAAGGATCTGACCGTGCTTCTGGCCAGCTTGGTCGGCCCTTCCGGGACCAAAGTGACGATTCCTCAGTTCTACGAAGCGGTCGACGATCTGGACGAGGCAGAATTGCAAGCTTACGCCACCATCACCTCGGCGCTGCTCCCTGGTCACCCGGAGATCGAGAACGAAAAGTCATTTGCGATATCACTGATGCAGAGGTGGAGATATCCCAACCTGACCGTGCATCGGATTGAGGTTCCGGAAGCGAAGACCGCCGTGACCATCTCCGGCTCGGCCAAAGCGTCCTTATCCATTCGCATCGTCCCCAGTCAGACCGCGGAGCAAGTGGCCCACAGTCTCACAAAGTATTTACACGAGCAATTCCGCAAGCTACAAAGCACCAATACGCTCCGCGTCCAAATCACGTCCAAGGCCGATCCGTGGTTGGGCGATGTGCGGAGCCAAATCTACGAAGCGCTCAAATCTGCCATCACCGACGTTTGGAACCCGGACATGGTTGCTGTCTCACAGAGATCATTCCCTCAGCCCGGTGATGACACCGTCGAGACCGTTCCGCCCCTTGTGCAGCGGCGATCCCCTCAGCGACGAGCATCAACTCTCGCCACCCACGGCACCTTCACCTCGGACAACACGCCTCGAGAACCGCTGTTGATTCGCGAAGGGGGATCGATTCCGGCCATTTCATTCCTAGAGCACGAGTTTGGCGCCCCAGCTGCAATGTTCCCCATGGGGCAGGCAAGTGACAATGCTCACCTCGACAACGAGAGGATCCGGGTGGAGAACCTGTACAAGGGTCGCGAGGTATTGAAACGGGTGTTTTCAGAACTGTGATCCATGATGGCGAGGTTTTTGGGGATTGTGGACTGTCGTGTGTCGGCTATTATCATGATGAACCAAGCAACAGGAGTTGGTGGATTGTCTAAAAGTTGCGGTAGTCACAGTGGCAATGCGATCACGTGACTGGATGGATTCACAATTTTATGGCCCAACCTATTTACCTTGATGTCTGATACCAGGAGAAGCGCAGCAGCCCGCGGATGGAAAGACCAGTCGAAGTTTTTAGTAGCGATGAAGTTTGGATGTAAAACAAGCCAGGTAGGCCAGGGCGGCCAGGACTGTGGCGGCACACCTAAGAGGCAGTGGAGTACAATTCATGTAGACATCTAGGGTTAGTGAAAACAATCACATCCCATCGCGTTGTTCTCGCATGAAAGCAAAGATCAAAGTCTGCCCTTTCCCATTTATCTACATCTGTAGATCTACGTCTCTGAAGCGCCAGAGGGGCTCTCCTCAGCCACGTTCTCCCGGCCAAGACAACGCGGTTCGGCGCGACTCTGCCTCTTCACTTTGACTTACCGCGACGGCAACCACTTCTTGACTCCTTGTATCATTTATCCTCTTCACATTTATTGCACTCGAATCAACATTTCAGACTTTGTTACCCCTCCCCAAGGGCCAGATCTATCTATATTGTCGCAAGGCTGCTTCTGCAGAAGGGGCGATTTCCACATTCTTCCCACTGTCGCCTGCGGCGCAGTGACCAGCGACTGTCATGTTCGTTCGCCTCCAAATGGGTCGGTCACGCTTCACTCACATTCTCCAGGGAGACATTTGAAAATATCTATCTCGACCTATCGAGACAGTCAGGCCGATGCAGACTCGCAGAAAGCGGACTCGGATGGAAACCCAGCGGCGGCAGCGAACCTTTCACGCTGGACAGCAATCAGATTGGAGCGGCACAATGGAGCCGTGCGTCAAAGGGCTACGAACTCAAGATCGTCTCGAGAGACACGGCCGTCATCCAACTGGACGGCTTCGAGCAGGAGGATTTTGATCGGGTGGCGAAAGCGTTCAAGATCTGGTATGGGATCAATTTGGAAAACAAGGAGCATGCGCTGCGAGGGTGGAACTGGGGCAAGGCCGAGTTCGGGCGAGCCGAGCTCGCATTTAACGTGCAGAATCGACCGGCGTTCGAGATTCCATATACCGAAATTTCGAACACGAATCTGGCGGGTAAGAATGAAATCGCGGTCGAATTCAACCTGGGCTTGGAGGCCGGGCAGAATGGCGTGAATGGACACAAGGCGGGCAAGACCAAGAATCGAGGGCGAAAAGCGGCCGCGGGACGAGACGAGCTCGTGGAAATGCGGTTCTACATCCCGGGCACCGTGTCGAAGAAGGAGGTCAATGGCGAGGAAGGAGCCAGCAGCGCCGAGGAGGAGGAAGAGGAAGAACAAAATGCGGCCAGCTTGTTCTACGAGACGTTGATGGACAAGGCCGAGATTGGTGAGGTTGCTGGCGCGACCTTTGCGACGTTCCAAGACATTCTTCATCTCACACCGCGGTATGCCGTCTGGATGATTGAATGGACGCCCACTAACAAGTCACAGGGGCCGGTTCGACATCGACATGTACGAAAACTCGTTTCGGTTACGGGGCAAGACGTACGACTACAAGATTCAGTATCAGTCGATCAAAAAATTCTTTATTTTACCCAAGAACGACGACATGCACACGCTCATCACGCTCGGCCTCGACCCGCCCCTGCGGCAGGGGCAAACGCGGTATCCGTTCATCGTCATGCAGCTGAAACTCGACGACGAAGTCAATCTCGACTTGAACATGACCGAAGAGCTCCTGGAGACCAAGTACAAAGGCAAACTCGACGCCCACTATGAAGCACCGATCCACCACGTCATCGCCAAGGTCTTCAAAGGGCTCTCAGGCAAAAAGATCATTATGCCGTCCAAGGACTTTTTGAGCCATCACAATATGAATGGGGTCAAGTGCTCCATCAAGGCCAACGAAGGCCTCCTCTTCTGCCTGGATAAGAGTTTCATGTTCGTGCCGAAGCCGGCCACCTATGTGCCGATCGATTCCATCCAAAGCATTACCATGTCCCGCGTGGGGGGGGCCCTGGCCGCCAGCCGGACATTCGACATCACCATGACCTTGAAGGGAGGCCAAGGAGAACACCAATTCAGTAACATCAATCGCGAAGAGCAGCAGCCATTGGAGGAGTTTTTCAAGGTAAGCACCCCGGCATATTCACCCCTTCGTCGCTCACTGTTGGCAGGCCAAGGGGATCAAATTTAAGAACGAGATGCTAGACGATTCGTCGACGTTGTTGAAAGCCGCACTGGAAGAGCAAGATCTGGCATCATCCGATGAGGAGGTCGAGGGCGGCAATCGGGGGTCTGCTGATGAGGACGATGAGTCTCCCGATGAAGACTTCGAGGCCGAGTCAGAAAGCGACGTCGCCGAGGAATATGATTCCGCACACGAGAGCAGTGGCAGTGATGCTGGGAGCGACGCCGAGATGGCCGATGCTGATGACGCCGATGTCGTGAGCGATGAAGAGGAGAAGCGGCCTAAGAAAAAGGCGAAGACATGATGTGTCTGGCCTGGAATGATACCTGCATTGCCATGAATAATCGAGAATCCAAAGAACCTGAAAGTCCTGAGGATCCCGGATCTGAAGACCCTGGAGAATCAAATCACTGGCCCTACTCAGCACTCCTGTATATCATCACGGAAATAGATTCCTAAAGTCCGGCTGAACCGGGTGGTCCGTGCTCCTACGGGCCACTTTCCAAATTTCATCCCATCGTCAGTCAGTCGGCAGACCTGCTATGCAAGACACGCGCCCGGCATAATGCCTAATAGAGTGGCGCGTTCAAGAGCTTCAAATACTGTGACGACGAGGAGCCGAACGGGCTGCCAGACCTGCAGAAACCGAAAACTCAAGTGTGACGAGGTGGGACCAGCTCGCTTTCGTTGAGCTCTGCTGACGCATTTGTAGCAACGTCCGATCTGCGGGCAATGTCTGAAGTCACACCGAGAATGCATTCGGTCGGAAGGTATGGGTGGACCACTTGGACGTTTTTCTCCATCCTCACAGCATCAGGCATCACGTTTCGCCACCAGCAGAATGCCGCGCTGAACGCGTCGGACGATCTGAACTCGCTGGGCAGCTTCTACAAGTACAAGAACAAGTTCACACCGGAGCAGTTGCGGAGCTTTGTCCCTGTTCCGAAAGAGTGTGAGTGGTGGTCATCATGCAGTCGTGGCCTTCTCGAGCTGACTGACGACCATCACAGTGACATTCGTCGAGGTGCCTGACCCTTATGCCGACGAACCGAATGACACTGCGCCGGCCGCGCAAGTTCCCAGCACGACTTCGGATGCGTATCAGCAGGTCGCCGCTCACACTCTGGAAGCGCTGTCGGCGGCCGCCGCAGACCATCCTCCATATCCTCCGGCGACGAACTTCCCAGACTACAATGTCTACGCGTCTCACGAGGTCACACAACCTGTCTACGGGCCCGCCAGAACCGAATTGGCTCCATCTGGATCCCAGACCAACAACATCAGCTTCTTGCTAAATCCGTCCCAAACGCACACGCCGTCGTCACTGATCGACCCGAGTCTGGAGTCATCCGTCGTCCCGGCGGTCGATCAAGCCCACGAGGCGCGGTTGTCAGCGAGTCCCCGGCAAGAGCGCCACGAGAGCAAGGACGAGCCGGACAATCGTCTGGGCGAGTCTGATTCCCGCGTGGCTTTCGTTTTGAAGAGCTTTACCGACGGTCCGATGTAGCGTGCGGGGCTGTCCTTGTCATATTCGAGGGATTCATTTGCGCATGGTGTGATGACTTATCCAGGCGAGGAGACCTTGGTAGCAACGCGAAAACTTCGACCTTGCGACTTTGCAAGGCACGTGGCCACGATATTTCTTGCAGGGGTTGGGGAGCTGTACCAATAATTGAGGCAGGAATATACCGTTCCAGCCAGAGGACCGAGGGGACAATATCTTGTACCACTAGCTTGACCTGAATCGTCGATGCTTCAATTGAGATACGAATGATACGATGGCATAATTTTCTATCTTGGCTATGCTGGGTCTTATTTTTCCCTTTTGTCCGTGATGGCCAGGTGGGGTCTGTTCTAGGCTTGCAGGCATTTTGCATCAAACCGCGACAAAGGCAGTACGTTCTTATACTCAAAGATGAAAGCAACGTGGAAAGAGTGTGAGACTCGAGTGGGACGATCTGGTGGCGGCATCAAGGAGCTGCTGGACAACGCATGATGTCGCCGGATGGGAGCACGGTTCTTCTGGGTACCCGCCGCAAGACTATTCCTACTCATTGCATGCAATAACATGTTCAGATTAGAACCAGAAGTTTTGAGCCGATGAGTGGTGGGAGAAGAATAATAGCAATCTGGAGATTGTTAATGACATCAGTCAGCCGGAGTCAGGGGCAGCGTGGAAATAAGATGAACAGGCAACCACAAGGACACAGGATCTTTTCAGCCTTGAACGCTCCTGAAGGTCTCGGCCGGGTGCATTGACAAGGTCAATTGGTGTAGGCTCAAGTGTAGAGGCTCAAGTGGTGAAGGCTCAAGTGGTGTAGGCTCAAGTCATGTGGAGGTTGGAGTTCTGGAAATTTCAGTCCAATGGCTTCCGGTCTGCCGCACTAGTCTGTTGCACCAGTCTGTGGCATCAGTCTGCACCAATCCGTGCCGTCATACCATCCCACAAGGCACTGACCAACTCCCCATGACCGGTCAGTTGGATCTCACGGCCCAGTGGTCACACGGGCCGAGTCTTCGCAGCGGGCCATCCGACATCCTGCAGAGTACACGCGGCCTGCTTGGGGTGAGCAGTACAGCGACGATTGTCTGACGAGATCGACCGTACCATAATTAATCTCAGCTCTACCCGTGGCCCGTCATTCCAGCTCACGGACCGGCAGACGTGTGGTTGGGAGCTTGGCCAACACAAACGTGGTCAATCATGAGCTTGGTCGATCATCCCGCAGACAAATCAACAGTCATGAGCGCGGTGAAGTGCCATTTTGGTCGCAATGGGGGGGAGAGGTGATTACCATAATCAGACATGGGCCACACTAGAGCGTTGGTAATGAGACATGCATCCCCTCCGGATTCGTATACAGTAAGCATCAGAGCTAAGCAGCGGGCCTGGCACTACCAGCACGGGGGGTTCCAACTCGATGAGGAATGTCGGGAGGAATGCTGCCGAAAAGAATGTCCATGGCACAGGCCAGCCGCGAGTCAATTGACGCGTGGACAGTTTCCGAGAACTCAGATCAGCGAGACCTTGAAGCGAGATCAGAGATACATCGGACGTGGCGGAGTCCATTGGCGCCCCATTGGCAATGGCCACGAGTTTGGGTCGGTGCCATTGCAGCTGGCTAATTGGCCGGAACATGCCGCGCTGTCAGAGACGTCACCCAACTTGCTTTGAGGCGCCTGGAATCCCCCCTCTAGGCCTAGTGTCTGGCCAATGCCTGTGGCCCGTGACCTGCACAAGTCCATGTCATTATGTGTGTCGGTTTCTTCCTGCCATGCCGATACTCGGGACCACGGTAGCAGTTTTTCAACCTTTCTACCCCATAGATTTCTCAAGTCTGGACGCTGACATTCGTTGCGGCAGTTCTCGTCGGCCTCACACTCGTTTCTGGCGGTCCCGACCACGCGGCTGTCGGTCTGCTCCGGGCTTTACCCATGTCCACTGAATAGAGAAGAGAGAGAGGGAGAGGAAGGAGAGACAGAACAGGCTCCCGGCCAGGCTGCTTTGGCTGCTGGGGTTTCGCGTGGGCGTTGCACCTTCAGACGGTCTTGCCTGTGCGGCTGCCGGACTGCACCACCATGGGCCGACTCCGACAACTGTCAGCAAGTTTGAAGGCCGCGGCATTCCATTCAACGGCCTCCCGCTCGAATTCGCCATTGGGGGACACATCCGAACCTTCGACGGAGGTGGTGTCCAAAGGCGGCCCGGCAGTGTTGAAAGACACCACGGTCGCGTCGTTGTCGGAACCGGCGGCGTCCGTGGGACGGGCTGAGCGGTCGTCGCGACCCACGTCGGTGGTATACCACTTCCCGTCCCTGGAGACGGGCAGAGACAATCAGAAAATCGAAGAGTTGGTTCCCGTCTTCAGGTTCGCAGGATCATGACGTCGATTGGATTCGTGTTTCTGGGCTGATCAGGCTGCCAGTTTTCTCTCCAGCCATGGCAACAAGCTCTACCAAGAAGGTGCGGACGGTCCTCCTCGATCGATCCCTGCTGATCGTTCCCAGGGTATTTTCTCAAGCTCAATGATCTCGATACGAGTATGTTTCCCTGCTGAATGATGGTGGCACGCTGACGCAGCCAGGCGGGAAGCCGACGGCGGATCGAAATTGGACCGAATGTTTCGCTCAGCTCGTCGGCACCGTCCTCTCGCTGTGGGATGCGGCCGCATTGGATGCCGCGGGGCAAGAGGGAGAGGTCGCACCCACGTTTATCAATCTCGCCGATGCTTCGATCAAAATGGTGCGCTCATCCGCGGGGATAGATGTTCGGGACACAGCCGCTGACGGCGACTAGATCGAGACGCTCCCGACACGTAACCAAGACGTGCAGCCTTTACAAAACGTGTTGTCGATCTCGACCGCGGGCAAAAACCGATACTTGCTGCATTTTAATTCGCTTCACTCGCTCACCCAATGGACGGCCGGCATCCGTCTGGCCATGTTTGAGCATGCGTCGCTGCAAGAGCTGTACACGGGCTCTTTGATTGCCGGCAAGGGCAAGCACTTGAACAACATTCGCATCATCATGGAGCGGACCAAGCACCGCACCGAAGACTGGGCCCGCGTCCGATTTGGCGCGGGCACGCCGTGGCGACGATGCTGGTGCGTGATTGAACCGCCGGACGAGAAAGAATGGCAGAAATCGGTCAAGTCATACAAGAAGAAATCGGTCTACGACCGGCCCCTGCTGCCCAAAGGTGATATCAAGTTTTACGACACCAAAAAGACCAAGAAGTCGGTTCCCATTGCGACCATCACCGACGCCTATTCGGCCTACGCCATCTACCCGCAGTCCAAGCCGTTGATCGATCAATCGACGCTGGTCAAAGTCGAAGGACGCATCACCATCCATTCCCGGCCCGAGTCCAAGACCGAAGGGTTCGTCTTCGTGATGCCCGAGGTGCATCCGGCCGTGTCGGGATTCGAGATGATGTTGCGATGGCTCTTTCCCGTCTATGACGCCTTTCACCTGTATGGCCGTCCGAATCGACTGATCGCCGAGACCTGGGATGCGCGGGGCCTCATGTTTGCCATGCCGAAAGACCGGCGGTATGGCTATCTCGACATCATCGATGTCGCCGCCCTGATCCACACCGAAGGGAGTGACAAATGGAGTGAGCGCGAGTGGCGGAAACAGATGAAAGACGTGGTGGCCAAGAGGATGTCGATGACGACGGAAAGCCGGTCCAGCAGTAATCTGGACAATCGGCGACCGACGCGAAACAGCGTCCATTATGAAGACAACGCCTCGATCCATTCCACCCCGTCGTCCCCTCGACATCAGGAGTCCACGGACGCCGTCTTTGCCATGTCGCGAAACGCCGGCCCAGCTCCTCCCAGCGCGGCCGCACCGATATCGGCCCAAAACGCTCGCGCAAGGTCGACATCTGACTCGGTGACACATTTGTCCCCTGTCCAGAATCGCCGACAGAAGGACGGCTATGTGCCGTCCCGGTTGTCCATGGAGCAAGATCACAGCACCGAGTCGGTCGAGGCCAATGCGGGCGGTGGTGACGGTCCTCTTTCTGCTCCTGCTCCCCCTCCTCACCGTCCGCGAAACACGAACGGGACCGACGGGGACAGCAGGTATAGCTCCGACAGCGAGGGGCAGGGGCCGCGCCACAACACCGACGACGTCGACTTGAGAGAACAGCTGCCTCCAGCGCCGGTGGCGGCACCGCCGGGCTTCCAGCACCAATCCGGATCTCGACCACAGAAACGGCCGGATGCGAGGTCGGATTTGAGGCGGGAGAAGAGTCGCATGTCCAACGCGACCCTTTTAGAAATGGTGGATGCCAGTAGACGGGCGAACGGTGGAACGGCCGGACGGGCCGCCGCCGTGGCGTGGAACAACGGCCGACAGAACGAAGACCCGGGGTTTCGAGGGGTAAATCACACGACCCCTCAAGACGAAAAGATTTCTGCTAATCACGGTGCTTCCAAAGTGATGGTGGCAGACGATGCTTCCACCCAACAACCTTCTGCTGATAATGTCAGACCAGAGACCACCCGTCAGCTCGGTGAGCCTTCCATCAACCGGAAGCCGGTTCCAGGGCAATTATCAGCGCTTCACACCACGCCAGTTCGGACCCAATCCCCCCACCACGTGCCGCGATACTCCCATTTGAACGCCGCAAATGACTCCGATGATGATTCTCCTGATTATGCCAGCACGCACAAGTCAGACGATGCTCGGTCGGAGAGATCCCTCCCGAAACCGCGGGCGGGAGTGCTGAAGACGGTGGGAGGTCCCGCCTGGGGGAGTCACGGCGCTCCCTCCGCGCCAGACGACGTGGACATCCCGGTGGTCGACTTTGGCATTACCCGGAGTCTCACACCGGGTCCGAGCCGGCCTTCGACAGCAGGTGCCACACTCGGACGGAGAACTCCCTTTGACCATGCGCACACCGCACCCAGTACACCACCCCCGTCCAAGCCTTCGCCCGAGAGCAGAACGCTGTCGGACGTACACCTCGACCGCGCCGGGCATCCACGATCGCCGCTCACTCATTCTCGGTCGTCGAGTTATGCATGGCAACCTGGCACGGTGGTGGGTCAACAGAGCCCTGGTAGAGCGATCTCTCCTGAAGAGTTCGTCCAGCAGCGTGCCGCCGTCGCTCGAGTCCCGAATGGATATGTTCCCCACCGGAGCATGTCGTCGGGCAACGTCGAGCAGTCTCCCAAGAAGTTACAGAAGAACCGAGATTCGTTGGTTCGACCGAGTTCACGCAATTCTCTTGTCATGGATTATTCCTCCACCCTCTCCGCCAGGGAGCAGGAACATGTGGCCCGGGTGACCGGTGGGCCGCTGATCAACGTGAACGAGCGCAGCAAGACGCCGGACCCGTCGATCGGTCTCATTGGTGCCATCGAAGCGCGAGAACAGGAGAAAAGGAACATCAAAGAAGGCGTGTCCGGGCATCTGGTCCAGGCCGCCATTGCCCAAAGGCAGCAGCAGGCGGTTGAGCGAGCCTTTGCCACACCCCCGCCCGGTTATGGTCAAATTGACGGCGGGCAGAATCGCCAATGGCTCGATCCGCAGCCACAGGCATACTGGGGTGGATTGCCGCCACAGTGGCCAACCCAGCAGCAGTGGCACGCTCAACAGCACCCGCAGCAGTCATATCAGCAGCAGCCGTATCAGCAGCAGCCGTATCCGCAACAGCCGCATCCCCAACAGCAGTATCCCCAACAACAACAGCATCAGCAACGGTACGGCGGATTCTACCCCCCTCAAGGTGGACAAGGTGGACACGGAGGGAGATAGAGCCGGGGCACATTACACTGGCATAGCAAGCGAGGTGCATTATCTGGATGGTATCAATGGAGCATTACATATGGCGAAGGCATACTGCATTTGGTTGGAACAGCATACACTGGGCATAATCCATATCTGTTGGTAACGTGTGAATATGAATCATATATAGAGTATCGTGCTTCCAGACGGGCGCTGTGGACCAGTCCCAACGGGCGTGCCTGCGTCCGGGGCAAGCAGATGATTGTGGGTCAGCGTTTGCACGAATTGTGTTGATGGCGCAAGAGATGGCGTTTGTCTAATGTAACGGTCCACGATATCGTGGGCCTTTCTAAGCGAGTTCCTGCGTCAGAGATTAGTCCATTGGGCCGATAAGGGTGTAACTCTGGCTGCTCTTCTGCTAAGTTGCACGTGGCAACTGTGAGCCAGAATTGAGTTTTGTAGATCGCGGCGCACCTATGAACCAAGTCCCGACCTCCTCCAACCAACCTCGCGATATCCAGGACTCTATCGTGATTCTCGATCCCACTCTTTCGCCGTGTGAGGTTGTCCTCCTTGTTCGCGTTTCAGATTTTGCTATTGTTCTCAATTGCGTGATTGGCTTCACCTCTTATTCGCAGCTGGCCTGATGAGTGAGAATCTTCGGTCCTGCCCTCCGCACCACACGTTGTCGAATCCAAGTGGGAAGATGACCTAAGGCATTGACATCTTTTCCCTCCAATGATGCCTTTGAAAGGCCTGCTCTCGAGACCAGACACCGGGCCACTCTATCGAGTCGAGGATGCACTGGAGCAAGTGGACGCTGACCAGGAGCCGGGTCCTGCTCGGACGGAATCGTGGAAGAGGTTGAGCCTGAAGTTGTCAACCTCCAATGGTGGCCCGTTTCAGCCATTTTTGACACACGAGCCGGAGCATCCGACTGTCGCACCGGTGGAGCCGGAGGCGGACGCCCGGAGTCTGGACGATGAGCTGAGCAATATGGCGCCGAACAGAGCCAACGTACCGGCAGCTTTCGAGAGAGAGCGTGTTGATCTCCAAAACGGGCCACCGAGTGTGGAGATGGATCTAGAGCCCCTGGTGAGACCACAAAGGTTCTCCTTACTGAGGTTCCGACATGCCTCTGACCCGCAGCTCTCATCGCGGTACAAGAAAGACTCGCCCACCCCTCTCGCTGGGGAAGTTGCGCGTGAGTAAAGCGGATTCTTCAGGAGTGACTGATGGCTGACATGGTGACAGCTCCTCAGATCATTACCACGGCACCGACGACTCATGAATCCGATGAGCCTGCGCCCAAAAACACGATACGGAAGTTGTTCTTCCCGGGGGGGGCCAGCGGCGGCGGTCTAGGAGGCCCATTCCGCAAGAGTGCAGCGGTGAAGCAGACGAGAATGGAGGGCATGGATGATAATGCCCGCGCTGTGACTTCTTCTGGACATCCTCCCTCAACGCTGGCCGTGTCCGAGCCGGTTGCGATGGGCCAACATGCGGAACAGCTGACCCATGAAGTCAACGGCACCGGCGCACCGCCCGCGTACGGTGACGAAACCACCTCTCAGCTGGCCATTCCCATCCACCGACTGTCAGATTCGTCTCGCTCGGATGCCAGCTCCACGGATCACCATGTCTACGCTCGAACGACGACGACACATACCATTTTGACCACGACCACCTTCTTCAAGCTCAAGAGGAAGAAAAGGAAAGACAGGGGGGGCCATCTGTTTCCGCTCCCGGAGCGGTTTCCCACACCAGCCTCCGGTCGCAGCAGCCTTTCCAGGACCCCGGGAGAGTCGACCAGTGGCAGAAAGTCCACATCCCCCGGCCGAGAGTCGCCGGGGGGAGTGAGGTTTGATATCACGCCGAGCAACCGCTCCTCGTCCCCCGCCCTGTCTCCCGCCCTGTCGACCGTGGCGTTGACGAATGCACCCTTCGGCACGCCTGGCCCCACCATCATCCGTCAAGAGTCGGCCTTGTCGACCCATTCGGGACATTCGGGTCACTCGACGCCCTCGCTGTCCTTGTTCCCACCACGGACGGCGGGCGGCAGGGGCCGGTCATCCACGCTGAGCTCTCTCGGCCGGTCGGCGGAGAAACTGGTCGAGGGAGGGAATGGTCATCCTCCTCTCCCGTCGTCCACGCGAACGTCGACATCGACAAATGGCCGACGGAGTTTTGGCGACCTTCTCTCCCTCCCTCATCGCCTGCGCCAAAATTCGGCCCCGCCGCCTCGATACGGTGGTGCGATGGCCAGTCCGACCACGCCGGCGTCCAAGACGAACTCCCTGCAGATTCCGAGGGAAGCCGAACCCGAGCTCGTGTATCCCAAGCGGGAAGATGGCGATACGCCGGCCAGCTACATCGAGAAACTCGAGGCGGCCGTGCCGCGCGGCGCGATGGCGACGGTGCTGTGCAAAAGTGCCGACGACTTTTCCAAAACGTGCTTGAGAAAGTATATGCGCGGCTTCTCCTACTTTGGCGATTCCATCGACATGGCCATCCGCAAGATGTTGATGGAAGTGGAGCTGCCCAAGGAGACGCAGCAGATTGACCGACTCCTCGCCGGATTTGCCGACCGGTACTATGAATGCAACCCGGGCATCTTCGCATCCACGGACGAGGCCGCTTTCATCGCCTTTTCCATCCTCCTCTTGCATTCCGACACGCACAACAAGAACAACAAGAGGAAGATGCAGAAGCACGACTACGTCAAAAACACCCAGCAGGGCCCGGTCCAAGTGTCGAGCGACATCCTGGACTGCTTTTACGACAATGTGTGCTACACGCCCTTCATCCACTTTGAGGACGAAGTCGCCATCAACAGTCACCGCCTGACGGTGCCCCGGCCGAAGAGAAGTCTCATCAAAACGAAGAGCATCGAGGGCCTGCGAGGGGGGGAACCCGTCGATCCCTACACCCTCATCCTCGACAACAAACTCGATGTCTTGCGGCCGCCGTTGAAGGACGTCATGGACACGGAGGACACGTACAGCTCGGGGGGGACGGGAGGAGGAATGATGATATTGGACAGCACGAGCGAAGTTCACAAAGCCTTTGCCCACTCCTCCATCCTCCAGATCGTATCAGCCCGCTCTCGGCCGGAAGCGTTCATGACGCTGACGACCATCTTCAATCCGGGGGAAGCGGAGGCCGGCTTGGTCAGTATCAAGGTGGCCAAGGTCGGTCTGCTGTGGCGGAAAGATCCGAAGAAGAAAAAGGCCAAGCGGCCGTGGCAGGAATGGGGGGCCATTCTGACCGACTCCAAGCTCTACTTTTTCAAGGACGTCGGCTGGGTGAAGAAGCTCGTGACGCAGTATGACGCGCATTCGAAGTTGACGGGCAGGGCGGGCTCAGTCATCTTCAAACCGCCCTTGTCCTCCTTCGACCCCGACGCCCTGATCTCGATGGATGACGCGGTGGCCTTGATCGACGCCAGCTACAAAAAGCACAAGAATGCCTTCACCTTCATCAAGCACGGCGGATTCGAGGAGATCTTTCTCGCCAACTCGGAAGCCGAGATGAACGACTGGATCGGCAAGCTCAACTACGCCGCCACTTTCCGCACCGCCGGCGTCCGCATGCGCGGCTTGCTGGGTACCACCAATTATGAAGGCCGCCATCTCTTGCGCAAGGGTTCGGATTTCTCCACCATGAGTGCCGACTCACAGTCGACCAAGGACACGTCCGCGCCCGGGCCATCTCGCAAGCCGGATCCACAGACGGCGTGGGAAATCATGTACTACCGTCGTCAGCTCATCAGTCAGAAGATCAGTGAGTTTGACGATAAGCTGGCGGTCGCGCAGAGAGAACTCGACCATTTACTCCGCAATGCCCGACATCTCCTCATCCTCCTGCCCATTCAGCAAAAGACCCGAGAGGCCGTGGTCCTCGCGGCAGGGAGGATGTCAGCCAAGTTGAAATGGACCCGCATCGAGCTGTGGCGCACCAAAACTCACCGCGACATTCTCGTCAAGGATTTGGAGCAAGAAGGCCCCTCGGCCTTTCCCGTCCCCTCCCCCACCGTACGTGGATCTTCCGTCACGACGACACCGCAAAAGACGACGACGACGACTCTGAAATCGGGGCCGCCGCAAACCCTCGACCGGAGCATCAGCGAAACCAGTAATCCCATGACATTGTCCCCGACATCGTCGTCCTATACCCGGCAACCGTCCAATGGCAAGCTCGAGAGACTCAAGACGGACAATGGCTCCACGGACGCCTGGACGAGCAGCAGTTTCCCGGAATCTAGCACGGTGGATCTTCCTTCCTTCACCAGCGGAAGTCCGGCGCTCGTGGAAGATCAATTCACAGCAAGAAATGACCATACCAATCCGGAATCGCATTCTCTCGTCCATCAGTCCTCGATCGTCAGCCGAACACCGGAGAAAGAACGGTATGGGCGCGGCCCGGACGACAATGAGGACCAAGTCCAGCGCGACTCCGGACTCGTCGGTGTCGATGGCGCCGTGTGGGACAAAAGACCGGACACGAGTGAGTCGGACAGAGATCGAGTCGGGGCGGCGATTTCCCCGACTTCTGACTTCACTCGAGATCGTGGCAGCGTCCGCCGGAGTCTTCACCGGACTTTACGAGATCCACATATCAGAGATGCCCACCAAGGCCACCATCCCCCCAGCCTACATCGACACCGGAAGGGGAGAGACTCGGCCTCCTCCAGCCTTGCTCCCACCGAGGATGGAGTCAAGTCTATCAGTGGTGACAGTGATGAACTTCGGAGAGGCACTGGCAGCTTCATCCTCCACGGCAAGAAGGCCAGTGTCATCACCATGTCCTCAGAGTGGCAGACCATGTCAAATGAGGACAGAATGCGAATGAGAAATGCGGCCTCTGCCACGGGGGCGACCATGACGATCACGCAAGACGGTCTCAAGAAGGGCAAACCGGACACGGTTGCGGATGAAGATGCCGTGGAAACAGTCAGCACCGCCTCCAGACCCGTGTCTGCCGTGGGTGATGGCGAGTTTGAGTCCGTTGTTAGGTCGGCGAGCAGAAAACCGAGCATTGCCACGACGGCTGGGGAGCAATTCGTGGATGCGGAAACGGGTCATGATGATTATGAAGAGGAGCAAAAGAGGAATCCTTTGGCTAACTAAGATGGCGTACGGAACAAAATCATTGAGATGATACCGCTGGTCTGGGAGCATAGATCATACTTTCCACGACCGGCATAGAGGCAATGCTGGATGGGTTGGATACGGTCGGTCGGCGCGTGTATAGGAAGTGACTGACGAATCTGAACGATATTGAGTCCGTTTTGACCGTGGATATGGCCTAACTTTTGAGCTTTTCGCTCTGCTGTCATCATGCTCCCCATGAATACGGGCGAGGTCTTTTGTCTAAGAGCTCATGGCCCAGGATCTAATGCTGTATAACCTCCAAATGGAGTTAATAGAGGCCGAATCCCGTTCAGAGTCTTGGGCTTCAACGGAATGGGGTCAGCTGCACTAATGTTTGAATGACCTTTCCGTAGCTATCACAGAGAAAAGGGTTGTACTCAATAACAGAGAAGGACTGTTCCGTCGACTGGAAAATGGTAGGCAACATGTGAATGTGGATTAGGCTCAACGCTAAACGAGGGTAATTCTGACCCCTGTCGCGAGATTCAAGGACTATGCTCTGGTCTTGACTTGACTATGGGAAAAGCAACGGCATCGCAATCGGCCACCACTTTGACGATATCGTTGAGGACACTTTGATGACTCCTCCGATGTCCCCGGCGCTAAAAGAGCAGTCGGCTCATTTTTAAAGACAATCTCGTGCGCCGCGACGAACAGATCCGGCCGAGATCCTTGACCACGCACCCATCATGGCAGACCCGTTCGAAGTCCGGATGCGATTCACCAACCTTCTGACGCATCTGTCTGCGTCGGCCACGGCTTCCATTAAAACGGCCCACTATGCTCTCAAACACAAGGACATGGATGAGGACCTGCACTCGTGCATCATCGAGAACCTGGAAAGAGGCAACAACATGAATAACCGGGCCAACATCATGTATTTCCTCGAACATCATGCCGACATGAACATGAAGGAAGGGGGACACGAGCCATATGTCGACATGGTGCGGAGAGACATTCAGAGAATCGTCGAGGCGGTCGCCCAGAACGGGGCGAATGTCAAAGTTGTTCGGAGGGTCGTGGGGGGCTTGGGAGAGAAAGGTGTGCTCAGCCGTGACATGGTCCGTGGGATCGAAGTCGGATTGAAGGAGAAGGAGGAGAAACTGGGACGGCTCCTTGGGGATGAAGAGGCCAAACCGGATGGCGACAATAAAGATGTGGTGAATGTCCCTGCTGATGGTGCGCTGGACGGTCATCGTGTCACGCCAAAGACCGGCGGTCAGCATGGGGGCAAGTCCAACGGGGTGTCCAAGATGGATAAAAGGGCGATTGAACAGAGAATAGAAGAGGACCGGGAAAGGAACAAGCGGTTGCGCGAGAGCGTCTGGGCCGTGAGTGGGGAGGATGATCAAGAACTTGAAAAAATGTGGGATGAAGGCAGTGAGGTGTCCGAAGATGACTATGTCATTGCCGACGAGGAAGCCGAGGAAAGGAAGCAATTTGCCAGATACCATCGAGCGCTGGTGGAGAGCTGACCTTGGAGCAGCAAAGCCAAAAGACGCCGCACAACGACCCATGACCGGCGAGGACGAGCCGTATCAAGGCTGGTGGACGACTTCAATACCGTATACACGAGGGGGACCGAAGGAAACATGTCAACAGCCTTGACGAGACCAATACTCATTCAGCACGAGAACGCCAGAAGACCCAGATCAGGTTTTCGCCTTCTTGGATGATTCAATACTACCCCTGTCGTCGGCGGTATCCTCGTCATCCTCTGAATCGACAATCTTCCTCTTTCTGCTGGACACCTCGCCATTTCCATGCCGCTTGAGCTCTCTCTCTCTTCTCAGGGCGTATGAAAGGATCAAGCCCTCATACTCATCCTCTTGCGCCCGAGCACTATCCTCGATCTGCGGCGCCCGATCTTCCAAGGGGAGCTGCAGCAAGAGATCTTTGTTCTTCTTTAAGATGCGCTGTTTGAGCAGGAGCCTCCACCAATAGTAACTCCGGTCGGCCGGATCCGGAGCCTTTGCGCCGCGAATCTTGAGACTTGTGAGCGAGGCCCCACCGGCGGAGCGATGCGACCATGGGATTTGGGCCAACAGATACATCTCCACCATGCGGGCGAATTGGCGACCGGCCATTTTGTTTTTGGCTCGAATCGCTTGCAGGGTTTCCACCGGCAGGAGAGTCGCCGTCGGCATGCGCCGGATCCGGCTTCTGTCGGTGGAGGTGAACGAGGACGTGTCGATCTTGATTCCGGCGGCCTGGAACTGTGGTTCCAGAATGTCGAAATCATTCATGTCTCGAAGTTTGTCGAACTCCTCGCTGGGATCTTCCACCGTCATCTCCATTATGGTGGGATCCGCCATGACCTCGGAATAGATGGCCTGGTAGAGTGCCGAGCCATGACCGGAGGACTGATATGGCGGCAGAATCAAAAACTGTGATATCCGCAACCGTGAAGTGAGCTTGTTCGGAGTGACGGTATCTGTGGGTGGGAAGGATGATATACTGGTCACCGTCGGTCGCGGGTTCGGCGCGAGAAATCGGAAAAACCGATACGTGGTGGCGTAACCCACAAACGAGTATGGTGAGGCGTTCGCCGTGGGACCGCGCGACGCCTTCTGGTAGAGCAGATAGACGCGCCATCGATCCAACGTCCAGTCTACATCGTCGAGATTGATGAATTGGCCCCCTTCAATGAAGAAGAGAATCAGGATCTGAATGTTGTCCACCAGGGCACGCATCACGGGGTCCAGCAGCGAGCTGGCCCAAATCTCAAAGTCCTGGCCGCCCCGAGAATATCTCTTCACACATGTACCAGGCGGCGTCCAATCTTTGGCCGCGACGTCATTTTGCACGACAGCCTCGAAGCTGCGTTCGAATGCGATCGGAGGCAGAAACTCTTTCAGCTTCTTGTTCACGTCCAAGGCGCTCGTGCTACCCACCGTTGCAAATTTGCGGTCGTAGGAGATGACGACGTGCGGTCGCAAGTCATGCGCCGCGAACTGGATGCCGATGTCGAGATCCTTGTAGCCGAAGATTTGTTCTGCTTCTCCCACGATCGGATACGTGAACTGGGGATGGAAGTCCTGCAACACCGTGGGACCATCGATTCCGGGCTGGATCAGCGACACATGGACGGCATCATTCGCATTCACCGACCCTGTCACCTGGTCAGAGGACGCTCTCTAACGGATTGCGCCCACCCACATTCGTCTGAGGAAGTAGCCATTCTGACGCTTTGACTGAGGCGACGTCCTCTGTGCCTTAGTTCATGCTGAGGTTAGAGTGCGGCTGAGCACGGCTATCCCGATCAATAGGCCACAAACTTTGGGGGTGCCAGGTATAGGCGGACAAGGTCGCCCAGGTCAATGCGAGGGGATTCCAGGCCAGCGTGCAAATTGCAAGGGTCAAACTCGCTGACACTTTACGCCTATATCGACGCGTCGTTGGTGTAAGAGCGCGTGGAGCCAAGACCGCAGATCGCGGATCATTGCCAAGCCCCATGTCCCCAGAGCTGAGTTCTATACTTGGGGGGATTACTAGGCATCGATTACCGAGAAAACTTGACAAGTCAGATTCCGGAGGGATCCGCATTTCAGGTGCTTTTGACACGGACCGGGCCCTGGTCCCAACCCCGTGGATCTGTCCATCTATCCATCTTTCCTCTTCATTGTCAACAAGCCCACCGCTCTTGTTCATTCTTTGTATCGACTTACGACCCCTTCTCCTACATCTCTATGTAGGATGGGCTGCATTGCCATGCGCTGGCCCCCTCATTTCTCTTTTTCATGACCTTCATTACTCCATGATCGAGAACAGCACAGATCATGGTATCGTCGGAGGAGGCGCAGCTCGCCAACTGGGTCTGTTCGGCACTCTCACTCTTCATCCTCATCGGTCGCTTCGCTCTCTCCCGTCTCAAGCAGGGTTCCTGCGACATCACTCACCTCATCTGCGCCGTCGCTCTCGTCGTTGTCGTGGTGCGCCTCGTGGTCAATCAATTCGTTCTGAGCTACGGAACGTCCAATGACGCCTTGAATGGGCCCCCGCAGCATTTCGATGCTGGAAGGCTCGAGGAGCTCAAAATCGGAAGCATCTTATCCCTGGTCGCTCGGCTTTTGGTCACGACTTTCTACTGGCTGCAGATCTGTCTTCTGCTTCTGTTCTACTCCAGGATCATCTATCAAGTGTGCCCGCGCTGGACGGCCGTCACGATCCGACTCTCGTGGGTCATGATCGCGGTGACGTATGTCGCCGTGGTGATTGTGACATTCCTTGAATGCCACCCATTCAGTCTGTACTGGCAGATCAGTCCGCCGCCGGGCACATGTATTCGGGCCTATGCTCAGCTCCTCACCCAAGGCATCGCCAACATCGTCCTGGATGGATTGCTGCTGGTCATATCCTTCCCACTCTTAATCATCCGCAATCGGACCTTGTCGCAGAAAGTCCGAGTCGGCATGCTGTTCAGCCTCGGATTTTTCTGCATTATCATCACCTGCATTCGCATTGGTTACATTTACGCCGAAGACTCTTCTCAACCCGTCCGCAGTTTCTGGGCATCCGTTCAGATGCTTGTGTCCTGCTTTGTCGCCAATGTCCCCACGATATATGGCTGCGCTCAATCGTTGAGGAGGCGGAAATCCGAACAGCAGCAGCGCCGAGGCAGTCGGCCCGAACTCTCCCTTCAAATTGAGGTTGTGCCTCACCATCCCGACCAATATCCTGTTCTGCTTGTTCCCAGCAGAGGAAGCGGATCCAGCGGTGGTGCTGAAAAACCATGGTCCCGACATGTGCCCTAACCTGTTCCCTGTCTGCCAGATTATAAGACTCTTTTTCCGGGTGCTCTATGGCGCAAACACAACGTTAGGATTCAATGCGGGGGTCCAATGCCAGCCAACCCGCGGGGGGCCGCTTTTACGATTTTACATGGTCAGACGCTTGAACACAAAGACCGCGTGGTCGGAGCGTGGCCTCCTTGAAATGTGGGGATGGGAGGGACCAACGGCACAGGTTACCACCAAACCCGTCTCAGCGTCGACAGTGGCGGCATGAACTGAAGCACTTGGAAGCCGGACAAGGAAATCTCAGGTGGTCAGACCCGCAGACTCGGCCGGGTCACTCTTCACCATTGACGCGTACTTGGGCCCATTTTGTGGTTATCTACCTTGTGGACGGTAAACCATAGAGGGTCGGCTTCCAGACCCGTGGGTCAAAAGTTTCCAAGTATACCCTTGGCACACAGCAGAGAAGAATATATCAGGTCTCGCAAGGTCACGCATGAAAGAACTTGAATCACTCACCATGCGGTCTAACATCCTGACAAATAGCATCATCATGCTGGCCAAAGTTCAGCAGATAGTGCTGCTGCGGTCCTATTGATTGCAAGTCCAATGAGTCACTATCGTCTCATTCCTTCCTTTGTCCTTCTGCCCGTCCTATCTAATCAGCATAGTTAGATGTCTGGCGGACAGGAAGACAAGCATCACATGCTTAGAGGGTCAGAAAATTGAAGCAGATTCATTCCCACTTTATCCTCCTTGACCCACATGACTTCTGATGATCTGAACTTCAACGACTTCTCTTCGAAACTCTCGCTAGCGTGCCAGCATCACGAAACCGGCCCCCCGTCTGAGCGTTCACCAGAAATCCACGAATCTGTGCAGAAGTTCACATCATTAGGATATGGAATGCTTCTCCTGTGATGGAGCAACTTCCCGCACCTGAACATAGAAACTTGCATTGCTGTGCCGCCTACAGCCAGAAGCTGGTGTCAGTTTGTCCATCCTCGTTGGCCAGAGCCTGCTGTGGCGGGGCTTCCATCCTGTCAGGCCACTAGTCTCCCTATCGCAGTTCGGTACCCCACTCACAGCACATGCCTCACGCTCTTCCAGGCCCAACATTGTGCACAGGCGCCCAGGTTTCATGCATGGCGCTGTTCAAGCTTGCAGGGAGGCTGGCCAACTGCATCGCCGCGCGGAAGTTTCCTGTCCGAGGAGGAAGAGGTGCGAGGTCACGCCATGGTCGCGAGCTCCAGCCAAGCTCGGACCTTGCGTCGAGTCCATTGTCTCGACCGACCAGATTTCATCGACTCTGGTGTCATTCTGAATCTCTGCTTCAATATTTCCCGACTGGGAGGCTTTCGGACGGCCAGCCTCGCAGCTCAACTTGGAGAACATCACCGGCGAGTGTGGCAGGAACCACAGCTTGTTATCAACCTCACTGCTGGACAAGTGAAGGTGTTTAATTGAGAGCTGGTATGTTGATCTTGGTTTAAGTCCGTTGGTTCCGCACTGAGTATGTGATACCTGAATGGTGCTTGGAGTGGAGCTTGAGAAGGCTTCAGACGTGCTTGCGGTAAGGGCTTTTACCCGCGGCTTCACCATGGCCTTCAAGACGGCTTTCTGCCAATTGTGTCATCAGACATCATGGAAAGCCAGATGTCCTGTATACAAGGCTTGATTGTCCGCAACCGTTCCTTGATGGCCCCCTCGATTCCGATTATATCACATGAACTTCGTCTTCAAAGGATGGCCTTGGACGGTTGCTTGGGGATATGACATGATGTCGAGGTTTTATGTCTTTGAATGTGTATGATGTCTGGGTTGGAGATTCTGCAATGGATACAGGATATCCCTGGACATCGTTCGGGCTGTTGTAGACGCCTGCAAGTTCATTGGCTTGGGTGTCACAGGAAGGCTACGCAGAACGGACATGGCTTGATCCTTCATGAAAGGCCACTACTAACCATCCAATTGGATAGTCATCTGGAGGAGCGAAGCCAGCCAGGTCACCGAGATCTTGCCAGCGATAACTCTTTCGACTCCTCACTCCACCGTCTTATCATTCACACCGCCTGCGCCTTGTCCTCTCTCACACTTCCCAGCAGCGAGCACGATGGTCACTACCAAAATCACCTTTGAGGATCACACAATCCAACCACCTGTCTTCGTGGCCGGCACCTTCACCAAATGGGAACCTGTCCTTCTCGCTTCGTCCACAGACGGAGCCCAAAATGGTTCCAAGTTCTACCATGAGAAGACTTTTGACCTCAGTCCTGGTCAACATCAGTTCAAATTTCTTCTCGGTGATGGTCAATGGTGGGTTTGTGATGAGACCAAACCCACAGGTAGGTCTTGACCCTCGGCATCTTTCTCTTCGCCGCGTAATCTAACCAGCTCTCTTAGCTCTTGACTCCGGCGGAAACACCAACAACTTGATCACTATCGAAAAGCCTGATGAGCCCGAGGAGCCGGAGAAAAACAATATAGCAATCCCTCGGGCAGTTCCTGAAGTTCACCCTCCAGCCAGCGTGCAAAATGGAGACAAGACCGACATTGAGAGCACCTACAACTCGAAGGGAGAGCCAGACCGAGCCAGTGTCAAAGAACCTGCCATCTCAAATGGCAACCCCGGAGGTGATCCGACCCTGCGGCGTAGCCTAAAGGAAGGTGTTCGAGGCTCGGTTGAGAATGTGGAGAGACCGCTTGGCTTCACCAGCGAGAAGACCGTCCCCTTCAACGGCTCAAAAGAGTTCAAGACGGTCATAAAAGCCAACATCGGCAAAAAGACGGACAAGAAGGACGATTCCAAGAAAGCTGACCTCTTGAATGAAAAGAAGGATACTGAGCCTGCCGGAGGATTCGACGGAACCAATGATGAAGCCATCAAGATCACGTCCACGCCACAGTCGGGCGTATCCCCCAAGCCCATCGAGGACAACGGTTCCATTGGCCGAAGCCCGAACCCGATCGACCAAGGATCTCCCCTTGACTCTACAGAGCCCAAATCGGAGACCGCATCCTCCACAGCCCCAGTGGGGGGCAATGACGAGAAGAGAGACACCATTGATGTCGCCGAGGGTGACAATAAGCCTCGGAAGGAAGCGAAAGTGACATGGTTCCAGAAGCTTACCCTCCGGAATGTTGCCAAGTAAGGATGATCTTTCACCACAGCGTCCTTGCGGGAGAAGCGTCTGCTAACATATGGAAGGAACCTGGCTGTGCTGATTGCGGTCGTCGTGGCACCTCTCCTCGTCTCGTGGTTCTTGTATCGTTGATGCAAGAGTCGGTGGTCCTCTTCAGAAATAGATCGAGATGCACGCTTGGGTGGAACTGGTGAAAGACAAGGACAGTCAAACTCCGAGACAAGAGCTGGAATATCACCCATTGTAAAATGTATGAGGAACTGCAACGATGGTGGACAGTGAGCTCTATATCCCTGCTCAAGAGAATGAAAGCTCATGATTCTTTCGACATCCGTGTCTTCAAGAAAATGTAACCAATAGCGCCAGCTCTTGGTGAGGATCAATTTGATGTCATCAAGCTGGAGGCAGGCTGCCCGTGTGAAGTGTAACTCGACTGCTTCGGATGGCCGGACTCGGTGGAATCATGTTCGAATGCATCAGAATCGGTCGAGAGCGCAGATCGACAGTATCGCCTTGACAGTTCCAAGATCGTTCACATTCGGGCCCTGTCTGTCAACAGCACTTCAACTAGGCATCATTATTTCTGGACTTTAAAAAAATACCTGCCAGGCTTTGCCAAAGGCTGAGGGTTATCGTGTCCCCTGGGCTAACGAGTTTGCATACGACCTCTCGTCTAGCCAGAATCCAATCGGGCCTGTAAACAGGACCGAGGATGATTTCCTACATTGGAATTTACTCCGATTCGGGTACGCCAGCTTGTTGTGTGTTAAGACCAGTATCAAGAGCGGCAGTAAGACTCATAGAACCCTTGTCGGTTCTAGGTTGACACCAATGCTCAGATCATTCGCAGCAGAGTTCAGCGTTGTTACACAGCATTATGAAGAGGACAGGTATGGCAAATTCAACCTGCTTGGTCGGTGTTGTTGTGACCCTAAATCCTGGATGGAGGTCGTCTGTTCACGGACATCTTGTCTTCACAGCTCTTTGGCTGGATTGTCGTCCTTGGAGAAGCATACATTTGGCGACAGATACAGAACACATACTCTATTCAATACCAGTATGTGCAAGCAAGCCAGTAAAGATCAACCAACACTTTCATGCCTGGAAATGCTTTTCACCGCAAAAGGAAGCCGACCGCATCAGGAAAATTCAGCCATCGACTCCCAGGCTGAAGTTCAGCGAGCGAACCTCACACATGGTGATTGGAAGCGTTTTGAGGTGAGCACGGCAGCTGATTTGCCCGTGTATGGGTCAACTCGTGAATACAACAGCGACCAGCACGCTTTCATCAATGAGATACAGCCATGGTCGCTTCCAGCCGTCCCACGGACGGGCACACATCTAGTTCAGGCCACGGCTCTAACCGACTCCTGCTCCACAACTTCGAGTCAGTGGTCGACGGCAACTGACCATGTTGGAATGATATTTAACACTGACTCGGCCCGTGTATACAACTACGCGACCTACGGCCAGCCCACATACGTCCAGCAAGCAAGCATTGTCGGCGAAGAACCCACGCAGCTGTCTGGAACAGCACTGCTCGTTTAGCAGCTTTGGAGGCCCTTCCTGAGATCACAGAGACGAGTTCCGAGCAGAAAGCCCCGGCCTCTCAGAGCAAAACGGAAGCACGGTCGGATCCACCTGCAGACGCCTCCTCGCCTTATCACCCACGAACACGGCATGATCAGGACGACGACAATGACGAGAACAGCCACAGCTCGGAGCACACATTCCCAGGAGCCCTGAGCAGCAAGACCTGGCCATGATGGTCGACGGCGTGTACCAGCACATTGAAGGCGCCATGCGGCGTGTCCTCGCGTGTGACGACTCCTCCTCGTTACAGCAGCTCGGCGAGACCATCGCCCGACTCGTGGAGGTCACCGCGCGCCTCGAAGCCAATTGAACTCGGCGCTGTTGGTGATGGTGGGACTACCGAAGACGACAGAACAGCAGCACCAGCCCCGTGTGTCCCATGTAGGAGCAGAGTCTTCTCGGAGAAGGAGAAGAACGAGACGAGGGACGGACAGAGAGAGGAAGACTGCGGAGTGGTATCCGAGGTGGAGAAGGCAGAAGGTAGGCTTTCCTGCGTACACTGTATTGTAGTTCAGTCAACCTGTGCATCAGTGTTATTTCCCTTCTCCTTCGTCTCTTTTTTTCTCAGTTGCTTAATATTCAATTTCTCTCTGCCCTTTCCCCGCTCTCCTCTCCTCTTCTCCTTCTTGATCCTTGAATTTCAAACCTCGGACTAAACCCAAAATCCTGCTATTGAAGAAGGCGCTAGTCTCTGCAACAGATTGTATGCAAGACAAGAAAGACAGGTCAATGCATAGCGTGACACAACTACTCCACAAAGGTATACAGACAGCACACTTAAGATCAATCTGGTCTAGTGTATACATTAGTTGACCCTCAATAGGGCCTTGCCCCTTTCGCTTTCATCATTTTCTCCGTTTCTCCGCCGGAAGTCGAGTAGGCTATGGCCGGGTAAAGTACCCGTTTTCCGGGAACCAATTGTCATGTGACTTGACGGGTTTGATCGACTCGACTCGACTGACATGGCTTGGAAGCGGATCATGCCTGTTGTATAGGAATGAAATAGGAGTTGGCGGCTGTTTTCGTGATTCTCAGGGAGTCGAGAGCATGCTGGCACGGGACTGTGGGTGATTGTCAAGTGAAGCATCGGTGGTAATGAAAAGAGGAAGAGAGCGGGCGATGGTGTACACTGTGCTGTGGAGCGATTGATACCCTATACAGCACCTCTTTCGTATTTGTCATGGACGGATCTGACAGATCTCTCTTGGTGCCCGGGTCTGTGCCTGGCTGTGCCTGGCTGTGCCTTGCTGTGCCTTGCTGTGCCTTGCTGTGCTTGGCTGTGCCTGTCATGCGGCATCATGCTCATCATGTCGTCTCTCCCTCGGACCCTAGATTTCCGGGAGTGGGTGGTGGCTGGGAGAGGTCTGTTCCTTCAGTGCCTTTTCACCGCAGCCATCGATTTGACGGCTACTCCTGCTGCTCATCGTCATGACCTCCGGTACCGGACAGAATGCCTGAGGCGTACCGTGTATGAGGATGTGGTCGACGTGGGTCGGCGCTGGTCAGTCGCATCTTACAACATGTTGCCGGGTTTCGGCCGCTTTGGTCGTCACGGGTAATCTCTCCCCTCTTCCACTGGGGCCTCAGCCGGAACGGTGACGCATCCTTCTTTCTTCCTCGGCCGTTGGCCTCCTGCCATAGACGACAAAGTGTCGCATGTAGGAATGGACATCCTTCATGGCCGCGTCTTTCCTCACCGCGGCCAACTCGACTTCAATCTCGCATCTCGACCATCCCAGTCCATCTGGGCCAAAAAGCTTGTAGGTAAAGCCGGACAATCCGGAGATCAAGTTGGCTAGCCACCAGCCTCCGATCTGCTTGAGCCTCCTGTCGCGAGGCCACGGCCCAATTGGGATCTTGGAGACGTGCTCGTGGATGTCCACGTAGCCGTTCTCCTCCATCCACGACTTGATGTGCGGAGCCACTCTCGACGGCCGAGGCGGGTCGAGGTAACGAGTGGCGGCCAGGTGCATGTGTCGGTCCCAGTCGGTCAATTTCCAACCTGATGGGATGGTATAGTCGTCCGACACGGGTGTCGTGATGAGCTCATGGCACTCCAGCCAGCCAGTGCCAGGGCGGAGGTACCGGCGCGCGGTACGAATCAACTTTTCATACGAGACCAGCGAGCCGGCCAGGAAGCGGATATGGATGTAATCGACACTGTCCAATGGGCGCACCCAATCATCCTCAGAGCAGTCCTGGATCTCGAAACGGACATTGGCCGGCACGTCCAATGGCTGGATGGCGCTGAGGTCGGTCCCAGTGATGGTGGCATGCGGGAGACGATTGGAATCGGCCAGCTCGATGGGCCAGATCCCCGTGCCCGTCCCCAGGTCGAGCACGGTGTGCGTGATGTCGGGCTCCAAGGGCGCGAAGAAGAGGCGGCCGTGTAAGTGGTTGAGAATCTGGTGCTGATCGTCCAGCCGGCTGTTCTCGACCTCGTCATTGGGGAAGGGATAGGTGCCTTCTTTATATTTGTGGTAGCGACGACCCCAGTACATGGGATAGTCGGTGATGCTGGCCGAGAGCGACGCCGTGTCGCCGGGGCCTTCGTCTGACGAATGCTGAGAGTCTGAATCGGGAGCCATGGGTCCCTCTATCCACGGCCTTCTCCACACGGCGGCTGGAGGGGAAAAAAAATTCACGATTCGCCGGGGGGGCAAAGAGGCCTTTGGAGACAAAATAGGCGCCGTGGTCAGTCAGGACCTCTCGGGTGTCCTCGTTAGTTAGATAGATCGATCGAAAGGTCAGTCAGCCTCGGAAGTGAAGATGATCGACGGCGAGGTAAGGCAGTGTGGGGGGGGAGGGGGGAAGCAAAAAAAACGGCGGCTTAAGTAGAGTTTGGCTCAAGTGGAGCCTTGTTGAGACCGTTTCTTCTCGGGCATTTGCAATTCACCGGTCGATCAAGACAAACGGCCAGCAGGGTCAAGGTGGGATCCTTGATGAGAGAGGCAAAATAAAAATCGAATCAGACGTCGGTGGCGAGATCCAGAGGATGCGTATGGGGATGGATGATCCACGGCAAAAGACGTGGAGGATCGGCGACGGTGCGCTGCTAAGATAATCATGGTCAGTCGGTCAGTCGATTAGGCAGGCGGCAGTTGAATCGCGGCCTGGTTCAGGGCCTGGAACTGATCCTGCATCCTGGAATCCAAAAGGATGACGGACAGATGGCCTTGCCAACGCCCACCGCTCAAAACAGGGCCCAAATCAGGCCGTGTTCAAAGCGATAGGGACAATTTTACCGCCGACTAGTAACAGAGCACCACGACCCAACGCAGTGGCATAGTGTCGTACCCACGGTCGCGGTGGGGCGGCGGCGTCCGCCTACTGCACCTACTGCAGTCGAGGCGGCCAAGAAGGGTTGAGGAGGAGGGGAAGAGGAGGGGAATGGAAAATATCACTCACCATCGTTATCGCAGCCCAGTGGTGACGTGCTCGCCTGGACATGGGTTGGGTCCCACGCTGGGTCTAGCACATACCACAGCGGTATCTGCACTCCATCCTTGGACGTGGCCCATGGCCATGGACGGCAAGCAGCAGGCCAAGTCTGACAGACTGGTCGTCCAGACACCACCCCTCGCCCCTGACGGAAGACACGGCACACCAGGCGTAGAGAGAGGGACGGCGGTCTGCTGGCCAGGTAATGTTCGACATTGCTTCCACCCACGCGAGGGGCGGGGCTTCTCAATCGAATTTTCCAATTGAGTTTCCACAATCTCCGACCCGACCTGGAGCTTGCACATCACATTATCGATCGGTCTGTCTGGCTGACACGGACCCGACAGTGTGGTTTAGTACTGCAGTAGTCCGAGTCCGTCGCTAGTCTGCCCACTACAGAAGCTGGCACCAGCGCACGACGGTACCGCTCGACCTGGCCACGAGGGGAGGGAAATCAATCACACCCCGCAGAGCCAGCGGCAGCAGGAGCAGCAGCAGCCGGCAACCCCTCAGCTGTCTCCCTTTTCACGTCGGACTCGTGGCGTATCATAACATGCCACCACCACCACGCCAGCTTCACCGACCCCGTCCAACATCTCGGCCAGACGTGCCATTCTTCCGTCGCTCGCCCGGACTGGACGACATTTTAGCGGAGGATCGTCGTTTGTGGTTGTTCTTATTGGCATGGATGTGATTGTTGGCTTGCATGTTGTTTCTTGAAATCCTCCCACCAGACAGACCGGCCGCGCTTAGTCGGCCAATCGTTCTGGGTTCATCGGCCTCGTGACCTCGCGTCAGTCTCAACTCTGGCTCAGGTCAGGCCGAGATAACGGAAGACGGCGTAACAACTCGCTTGCGTGATTGATAGCGTATCACCTATTCGTCGACCGATTCATTCATCGACCGATTCATTCGTCGACCGATTCATTCGTCGACCGACTCAAAGCCGATCCCGGTCCGTGGCTGGTGGATAATGATGCCGGGATGCGTTGGACCTACTTGCATCGCTTCTCGACAATGCTCGCTCCGTGCTCGTCGTACTCTTTCTTCGATATCCACATCTGGTGGAAGGTGCCCAAGCTCGAGACGATGCTGCCGCCGATCCAGCTGCCAAACTTGCGTTCGACCGGCGAGCCCGAGGCATGAATGCGCACTCGCGCGCTGGGGTACATCTTGGTCAGCTCCTGCTGCATCCGGTCTGGCAGGCCTCGGATCAGCGACCCAGCGCCGGTGAGGACGACGTTGCCCAACAGGAAGGGCCGAATGTCGACGTCGACTTGGCTGAGCGATTGCCGCACCAGCCCCGGGAACGTGCTCTGCGCGTCCGGCGCCGGATACAGTTGGCCATCCTCCGACCCCGCCGGGGCTGGGTAATGACATTGATTGTCGAACAGCGTCTCCACGATGCGGAAGCGCTCTGAAGAAAAGGTCTGATTGTACCCATCGGGGAATTCAAACGGATGCGCATATTGTTGCTCTCGTGTCATCGCCTCTCCTTGGCCCCGGAACGGCGCGTTGGGGTTGGTCCACGCCTGCAGCGCGATCTCCTTGAACTCGAGAATGACCTTTTCTTCTTGATATCGGCGGAAGGAGCTTTGTGGAGGTTTGTACCCAGCGGGAAACGATTTGAGGATGGCATTGGCCGGTTGGCCCGCGTCCACCGGTTGCTTCGAGTGAACGAGATAGTGTGGGACGATGGTGACGGGCTCCGGCTCGTTCGCCGCTAGCATGTTCCGTACCTGTGAAGACAGATAATTTCCTCCGATGCTTGCTCGTGTGACGCCCTTCTTCAAGATCATTCCGTCGTGCACCGGCGTGACCGACACTTGGGAGGCGCCAAAATCAATCACCAACGCACTCGGTTTCCCGGCCGCAAACGCGCCCATCACGCCCGCTCGTCCCAGGTAGAAGGCGGGTGCGGCCCAGGACTCCAAGGCGATTTCAACACACTTTTCACGTGCCTTGGCCGGGTTCCACGACGGCTCCGTCATGAACAGAGGGTGGTGTTCCAAGCACCTTTCCGTGTCCACGGCCTCAGCCATGGCTTTTTGCAAGTCCGGCACCGCCTTGGGATCGTTCAGCCATTCTTGAAGCGCCCGGTTGGGTCGTACGCCCGTCAGCTTGTGTGCGAACGAGTATTTCCACAACGCCTCCGCCGTGTCCCAGTCTTCCACGATGCCGTCTCGGCCAATGGGATTTTTGATCGCCACATCCTCTCGTGGGATGTCAATGACATGGTCGCCAAACAGCCGTCGAGAGTCGACAGACGCGTAGTAGGTCGGCACGATCGATTTGGGCGTGTCTTCTCCCGCAAACCCCGCGCGGACGCTGGCGTACCCGGGGTCGAGTACGAGCGCCGAAACCTCGTCTTCGCAACGTCAGCCCTGATCCTGTCGGGGATCCTGGAGAAGAACGCCAGGTCTACCACACCGTTGGCCGCTGGAATGGACTCACCTCCCGCGTATTCGGCCGTCTTGGGCTCATCTCTCGAAGTCAATGTCGTTGCCATGTTCTCGATGTCGGGTTGGGGGGGGTATCTGGATTCTATGCGGCAAAGGCCATGTTTTGTGCAGAGTCGGAGACGCGAGGGTGATGCTTGGCCGCCAAGGCTGCCCCGAGCTCACCCTCTTTGGGGACTCCAGGTGCCGCCGCTTTGTGCTCAAAAGCAGCGTCAAAGATGGCGACATTTATGGCTAGAATGCTTCGTGGCACGGAGATATAGCCAAAGGGCATAATATACTGGAACACCTGCTCGCCGCTTTTCACCAACTTCGACCCTTTCAGAGTTATCTCAGTTCGATTCAGTTCTTTCATGGCCGCCTTCTATGAGTGGCGCGGAGCACGTTGTGTCAAGAACACGAACCAAGACAGCCTAACCCGGCAGTGACCACCTCGAACCCTTCGACAGCGTCCCTCTGATGCTGATGCTCAACCACCGTCATTCTACGATGAGCTCTCCCACCTCAGATCATCATTATTGACCATTCTTCTGGCTGGTTCAGCGTGCCTCACACATCACTTGCCGCTTCAGCACAACGCACCACCAGCAGAGAGACGGTCCGCCTTCTCCGTGGACGAGGCCCGCTTCCTCCTCACGCACTGCCGCCGTGTTTGCCCCTCGTCCTATCCTTTTTGATTTGAGCATTCTCCTATAAACCTCTAGCCTGGCGCATAACAGCAGTCACGCCGCCATCGACCCATTCAGAAGGGCGGCACATTTTCTGCAAAACGTTGAAGCATTGTACTGTACCGGCGTACATCTCGCTGTGATGGTCTCTGTCGGCAGGAAGAACACCGTCGTTGCAGCAAGCGTCGCATTCGCTTCCGGGCTTCAAGGTCGGGCCGAAAATGATCACGGAGAAGCCCAATGTGGTTCGGGTTCGGCATTTCTGTCGGTCGCCCCGCTATCGCAACGGGCCAAATGGACCAGCTGTCTGCCGCCAAATCCTGCATTTTAAAGGGGCCAAAAGCCTCTAGCACCGCTGGGTTATTGAATAAGCAGTTCTGTGGTTCTAGAGAGGGCTCGGCAAAACCCTCGCACCTCCGACCCTAAGTTCTAGCACCTCGGAACTGGAATCCGACTCGTCTCCGCTCAAATCTCGGGCTGATCAGTCCGAGACCGACATTCACGCAAAACAACTTGGCCAAGTCCAATCCAACATTCCCAAAATTAAGACAATTCTTGCAATGGGCTCTCTGCTCCAACCAATCGCCACCCCTCTCAGGTGCCCACGGATACCAATGCACTCGACCGCTGCAGCAAGGCGACTACTGTGCGCCTCGCACAAACTCTCCATGCACCGACCGCCCGCGCGGATCGCGTCGCTTCCGGCCCAGACACGGCTGTTTACAAACACATGCTGTGCCGCGTATGCTGCTGCGCCGGCTGCATCAGGTACAGAATTCGACGCTCTGGTTGTTGGGGCCGGCGCCGGCGGCGTGTCGGCTGCTGCGCTGCTCGCCAACAAGGGCTATCGCGCGCTCCTTGTTGAGGCGAAAGAACGCATCGGCGGCCGTGCGTCCACGCGCCCGATTGACGGCTTTCTCGTGAATACGGGCGCTTTGGTGATTGAGTTGGACGGGGCCGTGGCCAGGACGTACAAGGATGTCGGGCTCCGGTTGCAGCTCCATGAACCCGAGCGCGCCGCCACGGTCCTCCGTGTCGGCGGTCGCGACATCAATGTTGTTGAGAGCTTTGCTGGCTTTTTTCGTAACATCGCACCCAATGTCTTTGCCTCCATGTCCCGGATACTGCCCTGGCTGCACCCCGAGAAGGGCGAATCTACTCGCTCATGGCTCAACAAATTCACGCGCAGCCAGACGGTTCACGGCCTGGTCGACAATGTTCTCGGCGCTATGTTCGCTGCAAGAGGCGACGATCTCCCCGCGGAAGTCTTTCTGCACTATTTCGTCAAGGACACATCCTTCAAAAAAATTGGCATGCCCCCTGGTGGCACGATCGAAGTCTGGAAGCCTCTGGCCAATTATGTCGAGACCACCGGTGGCCAGGTCTGGCTCAATTCGACTGTGTCCAAGCTCACCTTTGGCCCGGACGGGCTCGTGACGGGTGCGATTGTCCAGAGGGCCGACGGGTCCGAGGTCCAGGTGTCCTCCAAAGTGACCGTGAGTAACGTCGGGCCCCTGGAAACGGTCCGGCTCGCCGGTGCCAACAATCTTCCCGATGGCTATGCCGACGCGATAGAGCGTTGGTCCGATCCCGCGGCCATCATTACCGTTCACTTTGCCAGTCAAAAGCCTCTGGCCACTTTCCCTTGCCTTGCTGTCTTCAGCAAATCCCGCCGCATGGTCTACGCGGGAAACTTCAGTGCTCCCGAGCTTCACCGTGCTCCCAAAGGATGGTACCTGTATTGCGGTGCTTCTGTCCCCATCCCCGCGAAAGGCCAGTTCGATGTCGAAAAGGAGAAGGCGTTGCTGCTCGAGGATCTACGCGATCACTTTCCGGGCTTTGATGAGGCCAAGATCCTGGCCATCGACGTCACTGCCCACGACTGGCCTGCGCAGCGTGCTGTCTCCGGCTTCGACCAGCCCCAGACCACCCCTGTAGCGAATCTTTTCAATGTCGGCGATGCCGTGAAACCTTGGGCTTCCGGAGGCACTGCAGCTTGCTCGCGGTCTGGTCAAATTGTTGCTGAGAAGATTGCCGAAAAATTCCCTTTGCCAACCAAGAAATAACTTGAATGTTCCAAAGAGACCAGTTTTTATGTTCCAGGACACCGAATACTTGATAAGATACATGGGTCAATCTGGACCACGTGACCAATCCTGTAACACCATCTTGGTCCTTGATTTCTGTTACCGCCTCACCAATGTTTGAGGTTTTGATTGTTGTACTCAGACTGATCTATAAGGTAGATAGAAGCTCTCCCAGCCGGAGAGGCCGAGGATTTTCAGGTAGTTGATTTTACTGACAAATAAGTGGCACGGTCTGGGTGGGCACCACCAGCAGGTGTCGATACCACCAGGTCACGTGTGATCACGTGACCGCCTCTACACGCCAAGACCTCCCGGATCGGCAACTTTTTACACGCGGCCATATGGCATCAAGAGAACAATCAAACTAGAATATGGAAGATGGAGGAGATTGCATTGTTTCGAGCCGTGAAACGCAGAAAACTGGCACGACACCACCATGATTCTCCTTCAGGCGAGGGATCGCCAAAACCATCCCTGGACCACGTCGACGACGAGGATTCCATGAGTGGCTCCACCTCTTCCGAGGCGGATGTCGGCCACATTATACGTGCCAGAAATCAGATCAAGAGAAGACCGGCCATCGGAGTGTCCTTCTCCAACGCAAAAGTTGCATCCGAAAACGAGGAGGATGAATCGACGGCCATGACCAAAGCGGAGGACAACCTGAAGGACATTGCCAACCGTTTCGTGGGGAGCACTGGCCAAATCGTGAATGTGGATCGCCATATGTTCGTATTCCCCCATGACCACGGGTGTAGAGACAATTCCGGTCACTAACCAGTCAAGGACGGCCTATATAGATGCGGAACTGGCGAAGCGTCGTTTGAATGTAGCGTCCCGCCCGGTCGATGACCAACATCCAGCAGAGAGGCCGGCGCCGACCATGAGTCCGTCAGTCGACACGGCACCGCCAAACACCCAGGTCCCTCTGGAGCCCGGGCGAATGAACCGCATCGACGAAGTCGACCTCGGCCGTTCGGCCCACGACGTCAATCTCGCTCGTACTCAAGCGGCGATTGAACGCGCCAAAGCCGGACAGCCCTTGGCCACCGAAGAGTCAAAGCCTGTCCGGCCACGGAAGCCACGCATCGGCCCTGATGGGAAACCGATGAAACCACGTCCGAGAAAGCGGCGGAACAGCGAGGACATGGCCCGTGACGCCCTTGTGGAACAGGTCCTCCACGAACATAAGCTGGACATCTACGACGCCGACGGTGACGCCGGTCGACGTTTGAACGACCTGGCCGCGGAGGCTGAAGGACGAGCAGACACTGAACCGGACGTCGATGCTGACGAACGACTGGCGGAACAGTTTCGTCAGGAGTTTATGGAAGCCATGGCTGATCGGCGCCAGCGACATAAAGCTGTCAGCCAGCCCAAGGCGCCGGGGGCCGGGACCGCTGACCGAGGACCCAAACTGGGCGGCAGTCGCAGTGCGCGCGCGAAGATGGCACAGCAGCAGCAGCAGCAGCAGGGGGCAGGCCAGAAGAAGTAAAACAGCCGTGGATTTGCGATGTGTCGACATTGACGCCAACAACCACGAGCAAGACAAAATCTCGCTCGACATCCTGGCCCATCTTTGTCGACGACTGGGAACGTGCCAGGCTCGGGGCCGCGCTGTAGGTAAGTCCGTGGAGTGGCGACAGCAGGACCTGGAGACAGGCGATGCGCCTAACTCCAGCCGATTACTTTGAGCGTCTTGCTCTTCTTCAATCTTCTCAAGCATGAGAGCGAGCGCCTCATCAGTCCATTCGCCTTTGACAGCAAGCCGTGACCGGCCAGATGCGCACAGAACAGACTTCTCAAGCCTGCAGTCCTGATATGAATGATCGTTGCCGATGATTGTCCGCGAATCGGCATAATAACCACCTCGAGACCAGTCGTGAGCAATGACTAGGCCGAGCTATCCATTGCCGCTCACGACGACTGAGACAGCAACCCACCTTCTGTGGACCAGCGTCTGTGGCCTGGTCGATCGGTGCTGGACCTCCATTTTACCACCGACTCACAGATCTCTTCACGTCGCGCCATCCACGTTGTCAAGGTTCACATCGGGAGATACAAGACTGTTGATTCGCCTCCCCTCTATTGCTCTTTCACCAGACCAGGGCGACATTGGTTGGCAGCCAGATTTTAGCCTAGAGTCACCTATTAGTCATGTGGAGTCACGTGACTAACATGCCAACTGATCTGTTGTCGCCCTCCCAACATAGGGAGATGCGTGGAGTCATGTTAATCCAAATCATTGGCAATGCGGCCAAGTTTCGACCCTATATGAATACCAATTTGATCGCCACCGTCACAATGTTGGCCAAGATCCCATCCAAGGGGACGACACGTGTCAACCGTTCTTGTTGACGACGCACGTTTGATCTTGACTGGAGTCCGGACTGGCCAGACCCCATTTGATACCGATGGACGCTCTATATATACCCAAATGGCCACCATTTGGAGATAATCTCCTTGATGCAAGGCTCCTGTAAACAGGAACGATTGCGATATAAGGATTCTGGTGGGTCTTGGTGTGAGGTTTCGTTGTGCTGTCGGAGTGAGTCGTGAGTTGTTTACCTCGCACGGTCAGGGCCAAAGTTCTGCATCTCTATATTATTGACCGGTCTCTACCAATTCAACGCTCTTGACAACGGGGGATCCAAGAAGGCGTCCATTGGGATCATAAGGTAAAATGCATGTATCTCTGCAATGTGGCTTTCCACTTTCTGTGCTGGAAGTCATGCATCAATGAGCGTGCGTCCTGGTTCTGACGGTTTGCCTCATTTCAGTCTCCAGTGGTCCTGACGATAACGACAGTGCTTCATGGCGAGTCAGAGTCCATTCCCGCGTCTACCCACTCCCGCGGCGTACCCCCCGTCCTCCCCCAAACATCCTCTTCGTGGTTGTGGACATTAGTCGGACACTGAGCCAACACGAGCAGTGCTACAATTTGCTTGGTTCGATTTCCGAGACCTCCATTGTGTCATTTATCTCTTGGAATATCGCCAACGATGTCGCGTGCCACATGGTCTCCGGGCACTCTTACTCCCTGACTACTCTTTGAGTTATCAATCACCAACCAACCAATTTATTTGCTTGGTCCATATTTCCAACCGTGAGAGTCTACGGCAGATGGACCTGCAAAGTTCACTCTTCCCGCTCCCTGGTCTGTCCTGTCGGTGGTTCCGGGCAGTCTCGAATAGGAAGCATGGTAACGTGTCTGGAGTCGGACAGATATTGAGTGGATTGTGAGATCTATGCCAGCGTCTGTATTGTCCACATTTATATGGAATAGCCCCGTCATATCAAAAGTATCCAATGGCCAGGAATGGCAGCTGCGGGACCGGTCGATCCTCTGCCACATTGAAGCTTACCTCGTACTAAAGTGGCATGCATATTCCTGTCGATTTCGTATCAGTTGTTGTTTTGTTGTTGTCATCAACACCGAGCATTGTATCGTTGCTCATGTTCCCTGAGTCCAGAGTCGTCATGCAGGGCTCATATGACGTACATCCGCTGGTGGATTCCGGGTGGGGCAAGGCAAGGCTGTCTCCTGCTGTCTCCCGCCTTCTCCTCTCATGACTTTGCTTAGCGCAGCATCGTGTCTGATACTGCGCTCGGGCTCCTCTCATCTCGCCTCCTATAACTACCCTGGCTACCGCAGCTGCAGTATCTACGCCACAGACCATGGCCACGTCCTCGGAAGAAGTAACGCTCCCTACGGTCGGCATTCTGTCGATCGGAGACATGGGCATGGGCATCGGCCGCCTCCTCCGCCACCATGATTATACCGTCTACACAGTGGCGATCGGTCGAAGGTAGGCTCTTCTCCCGCGGGTGTCTAACCGACGCTGAACTCACACAAGCCAGCACACGCTAGACCGCATCAAATCCTCTCAGATCACCGTCCTCCCCTCCGATGAGGCTCTCGTGGCCCAAGCCGACATCATCTTGAGCATCGTCCCGCCGCGCGATGCCGTCGCCACGGCCAGAAGAGCCGTCGTCGCCTCCAGATCGCCCAATGCCATCCGGCAGAGACGCGAACGCACCGCAGGTGGACAGCTGGGACACGCACCCACGAGCTTGACATACATTGACCTGAATGCCATTTCCCCGCGCACGGCCACGACTATCGCGACCCTGATCAATGCAGAGCACTCTCCTCCTCGTCCTGCCGGTGTTTCCCGCCCCAGGAGGCTGTCGCTCTCCAAAGCCTTTTCCTTCCACCAATCCGAGTCCGAGGTCAACAGCGACGCTGAGCTGGAGCCAGTGGAGCCGATCCCCATCAACTTCCTCGACGGTGGCATCATCGGCGGCCCTCCTACGCTCCATCACGACCAGACCTGGAAACGGCCCTCGCTCGTCATTTCCGGCCCGCGGCACGCCGACCTCCTGCCCCCGTCCTTCCTCTCGCTCCTCAACGCGAAAGTGATCGCCGACACCATCGGTCCGGCCTCGGCCCTCAAATCGTGCTTCGCGTCCCTCACCAAAGGCCTCACCGCGCTGTCCATCCTGTCCTTCACCACCGCCCACACCTGCGGCATCCTCCCGGAGCTGCAAGCCCATCTGGAGGAATTCAGCCCGGACACTCTCGCCCTCGTCCAACGAGGTCTCACCGGGATGCCCCCCAAAGCCTACCGCTGGGTTGACGAGATGAGGCAGATTGGCGAAACCTTTGCGGACGAAGGCGGATTCAACCATGCCCTCCTGGAGGAAGGAGCTGGTCCCGCCGACAGCAGCCACCACGATGACCATGTCGGCATTGGCCACGCTGTGTTCGACGGCATCGCCGACCTCTACCAGTTCGTCGCCGACCACACCGTGCTGGGCGAAGAGAGGGCCGAGCACCGAAAACGGGGTCTGGATCCCGAGGACGTGGCCGAGTGCGTGAAGGCCGGCATCGCCGTCAAGAAACAAAAGGATGCCGTCAGCGAAGGACAGATTCTGGAACACGCTTGGAGGGAAAGATGGTCTTGATTGTAAATTCCTGATCGGTCCCCGAGGTCTGCCCACCGGCCTGTTCACACTCTGACCTGTCAATGTGAGATGAGTCTAGAGCACTTCCAAGACCCTTGGAGGTCATTCGTTCGGTAGACATTGACAACGTTTGGTCCGCTCCGCTCGTCACCATCCTCCACAGCTATGCCATTTCTCCTGCTCCTTCTGATATCGCTGCAAATCTACATCCACAAACTTTATCCTGTTCCCACAAACGTCATCCGTCCTCCAATTATACCCACTTTCCCTCTTCCCACCTGTGTTACTTATCCAGACAATCGCAGTATTAGGGCGTAGTCCACGTATACTTCCGCCTGTCTGTCATCCAGATAACATAAGTTGAAGCAAAAACAGCCGCAACATGCCGTTGCCGTTTTCTCCCGCTCTGTATGCCCAATCCTTGCCACTCGAGCGGGGCCATCTTGGCCCCCTAACCCCACACCACAACAGACCAAGTTGACAAAATCCGTCAGGAGCATTTATGGCAAAATGCAAAAAAAGATGAATTTGCTTCACTCCGGAATTGAGCCGAAGACGGGACTAACTCTGTGTTAGTCATAGGTCAACCCATTTGATGGGATGAGTCTCCATACCTCGAACCCGCAGCCTTGAGGTACACTCTTGATAAGAGCCACACGCTCTACCGATTGAGCTACATCGGCCGGGTGCTACCGGTTGTTGGGAGCAGAATGAGAGATTAAATAGATATATTTACAAAAACCCAGATCTGCAGTGCCAAGAGTGCGTCCCTCAGGTGAATCCTTGATCAATGGACAAGTATTGAGTTACAGCGCAGGATCCTACTCTGCCGCCCGAAATATTTTCACATCATTATTATGAAGAGTTCAAGTGGCAGCGGGTTGCACTGTCTGACGGCGCTATTTTCTCCCCGGCCGTCAGTATACTCCAGCTCATCCTACCAGTCTAACATCAGTGGTTTGCAGACTACAAGCTGGCAAGTTATAGCCGTCTCAACTATGTACTTACTGTCCTGTCTCCTCTACATGCCTGCAATCTCTACGATGACTACATCACTCTAGCTCGTCTCTACTTGGCTCTTCCTCGCCACACATTCTTTACCTTACTTCAAGTGTCAACGCCAGGCACGAGGCCACTTAGCGAGTCTCTATCTTTACTTCTTTCTCTCTCACCAGCACAAGCTGACTTTATCACGTGATGTCGCGTGATCAACACTGCACTGGAGACCTTCGTCCGGCTTCTTGTGTTGAAGCCGTGGCTACCAATACAACAGCTGGCAGAACCGGCGGGCCAAAGGCAGATCGTCTTCAATAGGCGACCATGGTCTGATCTACAGGACTGAGCCTCAGCTACCATTATCAAGCGAGCCAAGGTGCCAATCCCGCATTCAACAATTACCGCGACCGAATACTGCCCAGCAGCCCTTCCACTCGAGTCTTTGGGAGACAAAATATAATTCTTTACCACCGGGTTTTTGGGGATCCTGGGCCGCTGACAGCTGAGGAAATTTTTTACTCACCCTGCTATTTATTCCACCCCCCCCCCCCCCCCCCCCCCCCCCCCCCCCCACCCCCACCCCCACCCCCCAC
>Ga0255336_100271_pt1 | contig 101582 bp, 67 predicted proteins | sample MeOH1_35cm_T3_17_FD_189102 | JGI IMG/M metagenome (GOLD analysis project Ga0255336, IMG submission 189102) | Sandy soil microbial communities from University of British Columbia, Vancouver, Canada - MeOH1_35cm_T3_179 | ecosystem: Engineered > Artificial ecosystem > Sand microcosm > Unclassified ...
CGACTCCACTAAAGGCCGAATACATTGCCGCAGACTTGTCTTCTCGACCAAACTTACCCTTGCAGTCACGCGGCGGACCATACATTATCGGAAGCCATCAGCTAGAAGTAATCAGCTATTCGATGAGTGCATTGGAGATTTGGCACCAGCCGACAATCACAAATGCTATCTAAGCCTAATCTTTCGCCGTCGGTTCACAGGATGAACAGGAAAGTGCTACGGCTCGGAGCGAAAACGGTGCCTGTCCCGCTATTAGGTGAGCACTGGAAGTATTACGGAAATCCGAGCGCCCTCTGCTCGAATGTGCGGCAAGCAGTATCGACTCTGCAGTGTCGCGCTGGGCTCTGCGAAGAACAGCCGCGAAGAGACGGAATCATCCCTACATAATGGCATCCCTAGAACTTGGTTACACTATTGAGCTTCTCTTTTCCGCTCTTACTCATCTTGATCATCTGTCCGTTGGCAAGTACCACTGAACCAGAACACCTTCCCGGTAGACTTCCCGAATTCGAGTCAGGTTTACGATCGACGAGCGATGAATTCGTATAAATAGCTTTGGGTCCAGCTTGTTGCTGAGGTCGCCGATCGATTCGCGGATCATGTATCGGTGTCCGTTCGCATGCAAACAGCAATAGTATTCTGCAGCCTCGATCCAGTCGATGTCTTCGACGGGTAGCAGAATTTCTTTCTCACCGACTTTCACCAGGATACGGGATACCACTCCGTGTGCAGCGCTCTTTAGGCCATTCAGGATACCCGCGAGTTGCTGCTGCGTCAGGAGAGCAGTCTGGGCGGCGATTTTATCGCGAACGCGTTGAACAGTGATATTGAGTCTCTGAGCATTGATTGGTTTCGTTACATAATCGACAGCGTGAATCTCAAATGCTCGTACGGCATACTCGAGGTAGGCAGTCACAAAGACAACTGGAGGCAAGCCTCGCACTCCAATCTGCTCAATCACCTAGAAGCCCCAACCTGCGACATTTCCACATCTAGGAAGAGAAGATCCACTGGCTTTGTTCGCAGATAGTCGACAGCCTCACGACCGTTCTGGCACTCCGCGACGATTTCAAGATCCTCATGTTCGGCAAGGAGGTGGCCTAGCAACTCCCGTGCCAGCGGTTCATCATCGACAATGACAGTTCGGAGGCTCATGCCATCATCGCTCGTAGGGAATTTGAATGGTTACTTCATAACCACCCGCCGGTGATACCGAGACATGAAACTCATGAGCATCAGGATAAAAGTATGCGAGACGTTCCTTCGTATTCTGCATTCCGATACCGTATCCCTTGGTCAGCAAACTGCCCCGGCCACTGCTATTGTCGCGAACCTGCATCCAGGGCGCATTTCCAACTCGTTTGACGCAGGTCTCAATCAACCCTCCCGCCTCCATCGATGCGATTCCATGCTGGATAGCATTTCTCGACAATGGGCTGCAGAAGGAAACACGGTACGAGTCCCTCCAACGCCTCCGGGGTAACGTCGATCTTTACTTGAAGACGGTGGGCGAATCGCACTTGCTGGATTGCGAGGTAGCTTTCGAGGATGCGCAGTTCCTCGGCAAACGGAACTTTCTCAGGCGCTCTGCGCCGGAGGGTAGCACGCAAGATGGCGTCGAGGTGTTCCAATGTCTTTGATGCTTCCCGGTTTCTTCCCAGCGTCACCAGGCTGGCCAAGGCATTCAAGGTGTTGAACAAGAAATGAGGCTCCATCTGCATCTGAAGAGCCTTGAGTTGTGCCTGAGTAAGCTGGCGTTCTACTTCCAGTTTTTGGATCAGAGCTTGTCCATGATGGCTCCATGCAGGCCATGATGCGAGGCGAACGAGACAGTATGCTGAAGCAAGGTTAGATGCCCGGCCGCAAGGACACATGCTAGCTTCGATGAGCGCAGTCATTACAGAGTCGAAGCAAATGTTTACCCATCGCTTTGTTCCAGGGAGATGCATTCTCGTCGAGTGCAGAGTCCGCATCGGTTCGCTCGCCACATAGCAATAGGCTGTGCCAGCGGCAGCCCAGAAAAGAGCGGCAACGATTCCTGAAAAGGGACTAGGGATGGATATCCTCGGGACGGGCTGCTATTCCCATTCTTTGCCAGCAGAGGAACTCATCCCATTCTTGGGGCTGCCTTTTATCTCGCATAGTGAGATGTCATCCTCGACCAAGAGTTTTGTTTTGCGCTTCATGGTGAAGCGAAAGGGTTGGGCTCCCAGCGAGGATCAGACGCCTTTTGACAATTGCCCAAACTCGGATGGTGAAACGCGGCCGCGTGCCGGCAAGGAAATATAGTGATCTTTCACGATTATTTATAGTATTTTCCCGGCTGACAGACGGAGAGCATTCTGAAACAGCACGTCGGCTGAAGAAGCTCGTTGGAGATGTATGAAGCGAATCCTTGCAATTCTTGCGATCCTCAGTACTCTGTTTTTTTCGTTCGCTCTTTCGGCTTGTAACCTTGACTCGCCTCAGTCGTCCATCGGCATTTCCTATGAAGCAAAGCAGGACGGTCTGCTCACGCTGGTGATTGAAGATCAGAAGGGAAACCGGATCAAGAACCTGGTTGCGGATTATCCTGTCCGTCGGGGTCACAACACGATTCCATGGGATGGAAGTTCTCTCGATGGCGTCGCCGCTGCTGGCCGCTATCGCGTTCGCGGTCTCTTTCATGAGCGGATTGTTCCGCGCCTTCAGTATTCGATCTACTCACCTGGAACGCCTCCCTGGCCTATGGCGGATGGTACGGGCGCGTGGCTTGCCGACCATACTGCGCCGGCTTCGGCGCTCTTTCTACCGGAGGGCAGCGCGTGGCCTACGCATTCGACCGCGCCGCAGATTCTGCTGGGGGCGCAGGCGGCTGAGGCGGGGCACGCTTTGATGTGGACGGATCTAAACGGACGCAAGCTGGATGGAATCAAGATTCGTGGATGGAATGGCGGGATTGCGCTGGCGCGGGACATCGGCCGTGAACGCAATCCTGACCATATCGCCTACACGGTCTATGTCGTCAATCCGAGCCGAGACTTCGGCAAGACCGACCCTGGCGCTCTGCAGATCTTCGCGATCACGAAGACGGGGCTTGCGCCGCTGACGAAGGTGGTGGGCGGGATCCAGATGCACGACGCCTTTCGCGAGTTGGTTGGCCTTTCCGCCTGCAATGGCTTGCTTCTGCTTTCGAACCCTGCGGCTGACGAGATCGTCGCTTTCGATGTTCGCCATGGCGCGCAGGCTCCTTTCGCGAGGATCAAGCTCCCCCATGCTGGAGCGCTCGCCTTCGAGCCGGACGGCCACCTGCTGGTCACGACAGGCGGGGCGATCACGCGCTTCACTGTGAGTCATGACTGGCACAGCCTCTCGCTCACCGATCCGAAGGTGGTGGTTCCTGCTTCTGCGCTCGAAGCTCCCAAGCAGATCATCGAATCCAATGGCGAGATTTATGTCACCGACTGGGGAGGCAGCCATCAGGTGAAGGCTTTTTCCGCGGCTGAGGGTAAGATGCTGCGCGTCATCGGGCGTTCGGGGGGACCGCAAATTGGAGCATACGATGAGCAGCGGATGGCTCATCCGCTGGGGATGGCTATCGATTCGAACGGGGTTCTGTGGGTTGCGGAGGAAGACTATCTTCCGAGGCGCATCAGCCGTTGGGACGCGAAAACCGGACGCTTCCTGAACGCGTGGTATGGTCCCACGCAGTATGGGGGCGGCGGCTTCGCTGATCCGCACGATCTCTATCGCGCGTATTATCCCTCGATTGGAAATCCGGGGAGCATGGGGCTGCTCGAGTTTCGCGTCGATCCTGAGACCGGTCAGGAGCGCCTTACGGCGGTGCGGTATCGCTTTCCCGATCCGCTCAACGACGCCATCAGCTATGGTGGTTATTCGCCGAAGCCCATCTTCTTTCCGCATGACATGATTCCCGCAGGCTCGCATGGTGGCATCACACCGGCGCAGACCTTTTATCGCAACGGCCATCAGTACTTCACCGATTCCTACAATACGTATTGGTATAACCAGACCACGGTCACGACCCTCTGGATTCTCGAGGATGGCGTGTGCCGACCGATCGCCAGCGCGGGCTGGGTGGGAGCAATGGGAGGTCCGCATCACTGGGTGGCGCTGGATCAGCCGGATGTTCGGCGACGTATCCCGGCCGGCGATCCGGACCAGACCTTCTTTCTCTGGACCGATCGCAACCATGATCACGCGGTGCAAGCAGAGGAGGTCAAATTTGCCCGGCCTCCGGCGCCTGGTTCCGCAGGAGTTGTTTTTCAGCCCGATCTCTCAGTGATCAGCGGCGGGCCCTATCACCTGCCCGCAGCCTCGATAGATGATGCGGGCGTTCCCTCCTATGATCTGACAAAGCTCGCTCTCATCTCTCATGCGCCTGCGGCGGGAGACGTCGCGCTCAGTCCGGATGGATGGTTTCTCGCAGACATGAGTGGATATAAGGATGGCCGTCTTCGCTGGAGGATGCCTGCGCGCTCCTCCTCGGTTCCGCCCACGGGGCCGGGAGAGATTCAGGACCCGAAGAGGATGCTTGGTTATCCTGTCCGTCCGGCGCGAGGGGAGGCGGGTTATCTTGTCGCGCGCTACTCCTACATGGGCGAGATTTATATTTATACTGTCGACGGTCTGCTGGTTGCCACGCTGGGCGGCGATACGCGCCTGTCGCCCTTCTGGCCTTATCCGAAGCAGACTCCCAGCATGGAGATCACAAATCTCAGCTTCGACGCTGAGCACTTCTGGCCCTTCATGTTCGGTGAAGATGACGGCAACGTCTACCTTGCCGTGGGCAAGTGGCATACCTCCATCGCGCGTCTGGATGGTCTCGACACCGTCAAGCGCGTGGATCTTGGCAGCATTGACGTCAGCAGCTCGCAGCTGGCGCAGACAGCGTCGCTTCGCGCTCAATCGATCTCGCTCGAGAAACGAAAGGCCGAGGTCGAGGTTCATCGTCTCACTGCGATTCCGAAGACCGGGGCTGAGGTGTGGCCTAAAGATGATTGGGCCGCGATCGATAAGAACTCCTCCTTCCAGCTTGGCAGCGATGGCAAGAACCTTGTTGTCGCGTATCGCTCCAGCCATCCCGATCTGCTGCGCAACTCCGCGGCTGAGTTTCCCTTCGCATTCACACAGGGCGGCGGGCTGGACCTGATGCTGCGCTCGACCGGTGCTGGCGATGATAGCCATGCCGGCGTCGGCGACGAGCGCCTCTTCGTTACGCGCCGAGGTGGCAAGCTGCTTGCCGTGCTTTATCGTCAGAAGGACACCTCACCCGGCAACCGCGTTACTTTTTCTTCGCCCGTGGGGGAGGTTGTCTTCGACGATGTCGAGGATGTCAGCGATCGCGTTACGCTCTCAGCCGACGGAGGCTTCTACCAGTTCAGCGTCCCGCTGTCCTTGCTTGGGCTCGAGGCATCGTCCGGCAGGCGATATCGTGGCGACGTTGGCTTTGTGCTGAGCGACGGCACGCGCGCGCAGGCTCGCGTTTACTGGCACAATAAGGCCGATGCCATGACGGCTGATGTTCCCAGCGAAGCTGGTTTCAACCCCAGCCAGTGGGGCCTGTTTCGCTTCTGAGAGGATATCGATCATTGAGGGAACCGATGTTTCACTCCTCCCTTCGCCGCCTCGCTTCAACGCAGGACATCTGTGGGGAGGGCTGTGTCTGGCATCCGCAGCAGAACGCCGCCTTCTGGACCGATATCAATCGCGGGCTGCTCCATCGCTGCTCGCTCGCGAGCGGCAACGTCGAGAGCTGGGCTTTCGACCAGCCTGTCACCGCAGTCGCGCTCACCACGCAGGAGCATCTTCTGGCGTTGGTGCTCGGCGGCCGCATCGTTCTGTGGGATTCGCGCGCTCATCGGGAGACCGATGTCCTGTTTCGTCTGCCGGGCTGGCCGGCTTTTCGCTGCAACGACGCTCGTGTCGATCCCGCCGGAGTTCTCTGGTTCGGCACCATGCAGAACAATGTGCGACCGGACGGCTCAGCTGCGCAGGTCACGGAATGGCAGGGCGCGCTTTACTCGCTGGCCGCCGGTGGCGAAGCAAAGCAGTGGCAGAACGGCTTCGGTATCGTCAATACACTTGCCTGGTCGCCTACGGGCGAAACCATGTACTTCGGCGACACCCTCGTAAACTGTCTCTATCGCGGTGCCTTCGACTCTGTCCGGAGCCGCCTTGAGGGCCGCGAGAGCTTCTTCGCCGGCTTCGCGCGCGGGCTTCCAGACGGCTCCACGATCGACGCCGAGGGCTATCTCTGGAACTACCGGTTTGGCGGCGCGTGCATTGTTCGCATCGCGCCCGATGGCGCTATCGCTGGCATTGTCGACACGCTGGTGCGCAACCCTACCACGTGTGCGTTCGCCGGGAGCGATGGCGCGACGCTTCTTTTCACCTCCGCGGCCGACACCACGCAGCCCGGGGATGCTGAAGGCTCTCTTTTCGCACTCGACGTGGGGGTGCGTGGTACGCTCGGCACGCCGCTTCAGCTATAGCCGCACCGCAAGTTGCGCCAGCAGCCCGCCATCGGCGCGATACGAGGTCCCGGTAAGAAACGAGGCCTTGTCGCTCAGCAGAAATGCAATCAGGCTTGCGATCTCGTCTGCATGCGCCACGCGCCCCAGAGGATGATTCTCTCCCCACTGCTGCAGCGTCTGCTCGAGCCCCTCCGCTCCTCCAAACCGCTCTGCCGACGAGCGTACCATTGGGGTATCCACCGTGCCTGGGAGCACCGTGTTGACGCGGATATTGTCCTTCGCGTGATCGACGGCCATGGCGCGCGTCAACGCCTCCAGAGTTCCCTTGCTTGCCGCATACGCCGCAACGCCCTCCTGGCAGGCCAAGGCCTGCACCGACGACACCAACACGATGGCGCTGCCCTTGCGCATCCGTGGAATGGCCTCGCGGCAGGCCAGAAACGCCCCGCGCGCATTGATCGACTGCACCAAGTCATACTCCTCCACCGTGGTCTCGACGACCGACCCATAGTGCTGAATGCCTGTACTGTAGACCAGCCAGTCCAGCGGGGCGGATTCGGTTGCGTGGTGAACCGCGTGACGCACCTGCGCTGCGTCACACACATCGCATTGGACGTAGCGCAGAGCATCGTTGCGCTCTGAGGGCGTGCGCACATCCGCGATCGTTACCGTGGCCCCGCGCTCGATCAGAGCGCAGGCTGTCGCCCATCCGATGCCCGAAGCTCCGCCGAAGACTAATGCACTCTTGTTCAGGGAATCCTGCATTCCTGCTCAACTTTCGTCATCCATCGTTCCGCCATCGTCAAGGCCCCGCGCAACTCTGCTAGGCCACGCAAACGTCCTACTGCCGGATATCCCGGCGCCGCACCGCGCTCTCGGTCATTCAAAAGCTCCTGCCCATGATCGGCGCGAAACGGCAGGGTGCGCTGGTCGCCTTCGAGATTGCGCCGGCGCGCCTCGCGCATCACTTCGATGGCGATGCCAATCAGGTCGGCGTCACCCTCCAAGTGAGCGGCCTCGAAGAACGATTCCATGCCCGCGATCGTTCCCGGCTGGCGTTCGGTCGAGCGCAGATGTAGAAATCCGATGCGCGCCGCGAACCCCGTAACGATCGCCAGCAGGTCGTTGTCCGCGCGAACCCCGAGCGCTCCCGTGCATAGGGTTAGAGAGTTAGCGTCCCCGTCATGCTGATCGAGAATCCATCGCAGGTCCTCCGCTGTACTTACGATCCTCGGCAAGCCCAGCAATGGGCGCGGGGGATCATCCGGATGAATGCAGAGCCTTACACCACACTCCTCCGCGACAGGACAAACATGCGCAAGAAACTCCGCCAGCGTTCTGCGCAACTCCATGCGCGAGATTCCTTCGTAGCCGCGCAGCATCTCCGCGGTCTGCTCCAGGGTCAGCCGATGATGGCCTCCCGGCAGGCCAGTAAGGATCGTCTTGCACAGCGTCTCGGCCTCGGCCGGTGCTAGCTGCGTGAAGTACGCATGAGCTGCGCCGACCGCCTCCTCGCCCCACTCCTCTTCGGCGGCCTTGCGCTTGAGCATGAAGAGATCGAACGCCGCAAAAGCCGTCGCATCGAAACGTGTGGTAAAACCACCCTTCGGCGCGGGCTCCTGCAGGTGCGTTCTCATCCAACTGAACAGCGGCATCCAGTTGTATGCGACGGTTCGTATGCCGCACTTCGCGAGATTGCGAACCGACTCCGCGAAGCTCTCGATATCCCGCTGCCAGCCGGAGGCGCGCATCTTGATGCGCTCGGTGACCTCGAGGCTCTCGACGACCGTCCACTCCAGCTTCGCGGCTCGAATGATGTCCTGGCGCTCTCGAATGGACTCGACCGGCCATATTTCACCCGCCGGGATCTCACGAAGGGATGTCACGATGCCGGTTGCTCCAGCCTCGCGAGCGTCTCGCAATGTGACACGATCGTTGGGGCCGAACCATCGCCAGGTCTGCTCCAGTAACATCCTTATCCTTTCCAGAGACAGTCCGCCCGCCTGCAGGGCAGGGGCGATCTCTTTGCGTCAAACGCGTGCAATGCGGTAACGTTCCCCTGAAGCTTTCAAAGCCTAAAGAAAATCGTTCTGCCAAGCTTCACGATGCTAAGGCGGCAAAAGCATTGCAGGATAGCGCAGGCCCTATAGGAGATCGTCGTTTCATATTGTGAGACGAATTCGGAGCTTCTACTGGGGCTCGCATGGAGGAAGATTCGCATGAAGTCATCCTTGAAGACCGCGTGCAACCCCACTGCGGGGAAGCGTGGATACATAGTGCAGTCGGTTGCGCGCGCGGCCGCCATCCTTAACGCATTCCAGTCCACCTCGGAGGTTCTCGACCTTCGTGTCGTCACCGCTCGCGTCGGACTTCACAAGGCGACGACCTTCCGTCTGCTGGAGACCCTAGTAGAGACGCACTTGCTCGAGAGGGCAGGGAGGCAAGGCTATCGTTGTTGCGTGCAGCTCGCACGCAACAAGCGCTATCGCGTCGGCTACGGTTCGCAGACCAGTCTGCTGCCGTTTACCGCCGCGGTCAGCAATGGACTTGTTGTTGCAGCGAACGCTGCCAACATCGACCTGGTAGTGCTCAACAACGGCCTGAGCCCGCGGATTGCGCTGCAGAATGCCGATACCTTCGTTGCGGAGAAGGTCGATCTGGTTATCGACTCTCAGATCAATATCGGCGTCGCAGCGCAGATCGCCGTCAAGTTTTCCGAGGCGCGCATTCCCTTCATAGCGCTGGACATTCCTCATCCTGGTGCGATCTACTTTGGTGCCGATAATTACAAGGCGGGCCTCATGGCAGGCCGTCATCTGGCTCGGTGGACAGCAAAGAACTGGGAGAACGGTCCGGAGCAGATCATCCTTCTCGGAGTGGATGCTGCGGGGCCTCTGCTCAACGCCCGGCTCACCGGGGTCCTCGATGGTATCCACGAGGTCAGCGCCTTCAGCCATCGCATTCCCACGCATCATTATGACACCAAAGGGGGGCAGTTCGAAGCGACGCTCGATATCGTCCGGCGGCATATTCGCCGCAGAAAGCCGGAGCGCGTCCTGATCGGCGCAGTCAACGATTCCACTGCGCTTGCTGCCCTGCAAGCCTTTCGCGAGGCGGGTCTAGAGCGCTCCTGCGCGATCGCCGGGCAGGATGGCAGCCTCGCGGCCCGTGAAGAGATGCGAAGACCTTCGAGCCGTCTCGTCTGCTCCGTCGCCTATTTTCCTGAGACCTATGGGGAACGAATCATCCGCCTAGCGCTCGACATTCTGAAACACAAGCCGACAGCGCCCGCGATCTTCGTGCAGCACGAAGTGCTCACCCCTCAGAACGTCAATAAGGTCTATCCCAACGATGTATGGATGAAATCCGCGCCAGAGCCGATTTAAGCGAGGCGAGGATCTTGCGGATGTTAGTTTGCGTTTCATTATGTGAGACGGTGGGTGAAAATCCATTGTGCCCTTTTGTAAGGGAGAAATTCCCCCTCAAATGGAAAAACATGAAGATATTTCCGAAGCGCGATGCTAGACCTTGAGGTTTCTTGAGCAATTTCGTATTGCATGGTGATACAAAATGCCGACTTGGCATTCGCTTCTACCGCCCCATTGACACATCTTTCCGTCAACGAATAAAAATCAGCTCGTTCAATCGATCAGAGCAGTCCTGGCTCAGCTTGCGCGAATTTTTCCCGGAGGTTTTTATGCAGGTTCGTAAACAAAACAAAAATACAGAGCGAAGTCTCCTGCGTGGTTTCTGTCTCAGCTCCGCCGGTCACCTGGCATTCTCGATGCCCTGGATTCTCTGCAGCGCTGCCGCAGCTTTCCTTGTCTCTCCTGGTAGCGTCTCTGCGCAGACGGGACAGGGAGCCATCAATGGCTCCGTGAGCGACAACACCGGAGCATTTATTGCCGACGCCGAAGTGGATGTCGTCAGCCAGGCTACCGGCATCCACCAAAGGACGGTCACCAACCGGAGCGGCCTCTTCGGGGTACAGTCGCTCAATCCCGGACTCTACACGGTGACCGTGCAGAAAGACGGTTTCGAGCGCGTTGTCACGGAATCGGTCAGTGTCTCCGGCGTGGGCGCCACCCCGCTCGATATAGTGCTGTCCGCAGGCAAGATCACGCAGAGCATCACGGTCAGCGCCGATGCCGACCTGCTCACGAAGACCGAATCCAACGTGATTACGACGGTCGATCACGCTCTCGTCCAAGGCCTGCCTTACCCTGAGCGCAGCTCGCTGGAGGCTTCTCTGCTTGTGCCCGGCGTCGTCGGCGACCCGCTGCAGCCTGGCGGTATCTCGACTGAAAATCCCAGTGCCTACACGAGCTACGTCACGCCCGGAGCGGGCATCGTGATCGGCGGCGCCCCTCCAGGCACGAGCTCCATTGTTGTCGACGGCTCAGATGTTACCCAGCCCAGTCTTGCTCGCACTGGTGTCAATCTCTCCGGACGAGAGGTGCAGGAGACCACTGTCATCACTACGGGCCTTTCAGCCAAGTACGGCCGCACCGGCGGCGGTGTCATCGTTCAGAGCAGCACGGCAGGAACGAGCGATTTTCATGGCGCCGTCACCTACAGCCACACTGACCCCTACTTCAACGCCTACCCCAACGGAAACACAGCTCCAAGCGCTCTGCACGAAAATTACTATGGCTTCTACGTTGGCGGCCCAGTCTGGATCCCGAAGATCTATCCGCGGCGGAACAAGACCTTCTTCTACGTCGGGGTGGAGCCGGCCCGGATGCAGAATACCTTCGGCTTCCGCGGAATCTTCCCCACGCCCGATGAGCTTGCAGGTCATCTCCACAACTCGCTCACGCTTCTTAACCAGAGCATCCTCAAGAGCTCTGGCTATGCGGCGGCGCTGGCGGCTCCTCGCATCGGTTCGATCAACTATCAGTCGACAGTGAACGCTAGCGGCTTCCCGAGTGGGCTGTACGACGCCTCGCAGATTCGCGCGATCCCTAACGACGATGTCTCCGCGCAGCTGGCAAACAATCCTTTCGCGCAGTATGTGCTGTCGCAATTTCCCACGCCGTCGAATCCTGGTCCTTACATCAAGTTCGATAACGGCCAGGCTACGCCCCAGAATGACGGTACCAACGCAACCTATAAGCGTGGCGTTCTCAATACGGACAACCGCTACTCCATCCGCATTGATCAGCAGTTCAATAATAACAATCAGCTCTTCGTTCGTTATACTTCGATCCCAGTCAGCGCGGCGCGATTCTTCGCTGTTGCCCCGTCCAATCCGCTTACGATCGTCCCGACCGACTCGGCTGCTACGCACGATATTGCGCTCGGCTACACGCATGTCTTCTCCCAAAACATCGTCAACGGTTTTCACTACTCATTTATGCGCGTCAATCAGCAGCGCCTGGCGCCTCCCAGCACGCGCGACAAGGATTACGCCGGAGCCTATGGTCTCGCGCCGGCCTCCTTCGGCTACGGGTTTCCGAGCCTCGGCAACCTGAACGCGAATGGCGTCGCCTACACGATGCAGATGGGCCTCTCGAACGCAGCCATTCAGGTCGACCAGAACTTTATCGCCGGCGACGACATGACCTGGACTCACGGACGCCACCTCTTCCAATTTGGCGGCGAGGTTCGCTGGCTCGAGTCCAACCAGTACGATCTGGGCGGAGCCACCGGTGGCCGCTACACCTTTTCCGCGGCGCAGACCAATAACGGCGCGACCGGCGGAGCTCCACTCGCCACCTTTATCCTGGGTACGATCTCCACCTTCAGCAACACTCCTGTCGAGGTACCGGGCTACTACCGCTGGCGCTACTATGCCGGCTACTTCCAGGATGACTGGAAGCTTCTGCCGAATCTTACCCTCAACCTGGGCACGCGCTATGAGCTTGAGACACCGCGTATGGAGAAGTTCAACAACCAGGCCTTTGTGAGCCAGAATATCTCCGGCAACCTGAACGGCTTTGCCACCTCGACTGCCTTCTGCTTCTCCGGAGCCTGCGGCAATCCCAGGTCTCTGTGGCCCATCAACTACATGGGCTTCGAGCCTCGCATCGGCTTCTCCTACGCCCCTACGCCAAAGACCACTGTGCGCGCGGCCTATACGCTTCAGCGGCTTCCGCTCACGGGATATGAGAATACTCCCGACCCGAACTTCAATGTATCTTCGCAGGCGGTGGGCAACCAGACCGGCGGCGTTGTCGCCAACTCCACGGTCAACTACATCACGAATCCTGTCGGCTCGCTGACTTCGGCCTACACTGCGCTCAATGGAAATCGCGGACCTATTCTCTACTCCACCGGCCTCGCTCCGGTCTATGTCAACCAGAGCAACGCGGTTCCTTATACACAGTTTTGGAGCTTGACGCTCCAGTATCAGCCTGCGGCCCACACCTTGCTTCAGGCCACGTATAACGGTTCCAAGGGAACCCATCTGATGGGAGCGTTTGGCGGGGGAGGCTATGCCAGCGCGCTCAACGTTCCTTCGCTCAGCGCCATTACGAATGCCATTCAGACGCACCAGAACCTTGGCGCCTCCAATCCCAACCCCTGGGGCATCACCCAGAACGGAGCACTCGTATCGGAGACCGGTCTTCAGCTTCTCAACCCCTACCAGAACTTCTTTAACCAATCAATCAACGAGATCTATCCGCGCGGCGGAACGATGGAGTACAACGGGCTCTATCTCAGCGTGAATCAGCGTTTCGGCGGCGGTCTTTCGCTGCTCGCCAACTATACCTGGTCGAAGACTCTCGACAACGTTCCCGACACCAACACTGGGGCCAATGGAGGCGGCTTCGGCTATGTCCTTCCGCAGAACCCGACCAATCCTAACTCGGAGTGGTCAGTGGCCAGCTTCGATCAGGCCAGCCGCCTCAAGATCGGCTATACCTACGATCTTCCCATCGGCAAAGGACAGAGGTTCAACCTGCATAAGCACATTCTCGATAACCTGATCGGCAACATCTCCACCTCCGGTATCGCAACCTATGCTGACGGTCTTCCGAATGCGATCACCCTCGGCACGGTGGGTTACTTCGTCTCGCTTACGCCAGCGGGAACGAACGGTTGCACCGCCACCGGGACTAACCACTACTGCACGGCCAACGCCCTACCGACTGGATATACGCTGCGGCCCAATATCGTTCCGGGCGTTCCTTTGATCAACAAGAACTGGAAGAAGAACGCGCTCAACCCGAACTTTGTCCCGTACCTCAACCCGGCGGCGTTTGCGGTTCCCGGATCGCTCAATAATCCACAGCTCGGCAATGCGCCGCGCCTTCTCGCCAATGCACGCTCTCCGCGCGAGGCTCTGTTCGACATGCAGTTTAGCAAAGGATTCAAGTTCGGCGAGCGTTACGGCCTCAAGGTCACCAGCAACTTCATTAACGCATTCAACCATCCTGTCTACTATGGCGTGAATCATGCACTGTTGAGCTCGAACACTGTCTCCAATGTGACCGGCACGGTCACGCCGGTCGCGACCGCGAGCTTCGGCCAGTTCAATCAATCGCAGACTGCCGGTATGTCCCGAGTCATTCTCGTCGGAGGTGAGTTTACCTTCTAAAACTATTGTCTCGGCAATTATGGTCATCTTCGCTCTGGCCCCGCGCTCTCTCGTCCGAGGAGCAGGGAGTCGGAGCGCATCGCGAGGGAACTTCGGATTGAACGGGCAGGTCAGTAAAAAACGCAACCACAGGGCTGGAGGGGTTTTCTGGAGATTCACAGCCGTCGTTGCGGCATGTCTCATCGTCGTCCCATGCATTGCGCAGCGACACTCCTTCGATCCGCTTCGCCTGGTTGATCCTCGCATCGGCACATCGCACGACGGCCAGACCTATCCCGTCGTCGGCGTGCCGTTCGGCATGACCGGCTGGACGTCGGAGACGCGCAGCACCGAGGCCAAGTGCATCTCTCCCTACTACTACAACGACACGAAGATCACCAGCTTCCGAGGCAGCCACTGGCTGAACGGAAGCTGCACACAAGACTACGGCAGCGTCACCCTGATGCCAACGACGGGCGAGCTCAAGGTTGCGCCCGATGAGCGTGTTGCGCGCTTTGAGCACGCCTCCGAGGTGATGTCGCCTGCCTTTTACTCTGTCGATCTTGACAACCACCTCAAAGTGGAGCTCACCGGCACTATCCGCGCGGGCATTATGCGCATCACCTTTCCCTCCTCGGGCTCGCGGCATCTCCTTATCGAGCCCAATGTTCGCCCCGACCAGGGATTCAGCGAAGTACGTCCCGAGACTGGGGAGATCATCGGCTATAACCCTGTTATCCGCATCTACCAAGGGGCGGGGAAGTCCGCTGGGTTTAGCGGCTACTTCGTCGTTAAGCTCAATCAGCCCATCGCCGACTTCGGCACGTGGTGCAATACCGCTACAGCGAAGCGCGCGCAGCAGAAGGGCTCCGGCTGCAATCGCATCGGCGCCTACATCACGTTTGCGCCCAACGCGCCTCAACGTATGCTGGTCCGCATCGGCACATCGTTCACCAGTCTTGCCGAAGCTGAGCGCAATCTCGCTACCGAAGAGCCCGGCTGGAACTTCGACGACATCCGCGCACATACGGAGGCTGCCTGGCGTCACTATCTCAGTCGTATCGAGATCGAGGGAGGAAGCCCGGCGCAGCGGACGATGTTCTATACCGCGCTCTTCCATGCCTCGCTTGCGCCTCGCATCGTCAGCGACGCAGACGGCACTTACAACGGCTTCGCTAGTGAAGGGAAGCTGCATCACGCTCCTAAAGGCACCGATTACTACGATGACTTCTCGCTCTGGGACAGCTTCCGCGCCCTCCATCCTCTTCTCACCATCCTCGATCCCGATCGCGATGGACAGATGATTCAGAGCCTCGTCGATAAAGGACAGCAGGGCGGCTTCCTCCCTATCTTTCCCACTTGGAACAGCTACACCTCGGAGATGATTGGCGACCACACCGTCGCGGTCATCTACGACGCCTACGCGAAGGGCATTCGCAACTTCGACGTCGCCGAGGCCTATCGCCTCGTGCGCCAGAACGCCTTCATCACCCCTCCCCGGGACGAGTATGTGGAAGGCAAAGGCCGACGCGCTCTTACCTCCTATCTGCGCTACGGCTACATCCCGCTTGAAGACGAGGTTCTCGACGCCTTCCATCGGCACGAGCAGGTCTCGCGCACTCTCGAATACGCTTATGACGATTACGTCGCCGCGCAGTTCGCTTTCGCCGTCGCTCACAGTGACGATGCCTCGCTTCTTCTCCAGCGCTCGCACAACTGGCGTAACGTCCTTGACCCTGAAACCCGCTTCGTTCGTGGACGCCACGCCGACGGCTCCTGGATCACGCCGTTCGATCCCGCCAAGCCCGCCATGTTCCTCACCGAAGCCAATCCGTGGCAGTACACGTTCTTCGTCCCACAGGATATCAACGGATTCATCCAGGCTATCGGCGGACCCTCTGCTTTCGTTGCCAAGCTGGACGGCCTCTTCGATCAGCATCTCTACGATCAGGGCAACGAGCCCAGCCATGCCATCGCTTATCTCTATAACTTTGCCGGCACGCCCGCGAAGACGCAGCAGCGTGTTCGCGAGCTGATGAACACGCAATTCGGCCCCGGGCCCGACGGCCTTCCGGGCAACGATGACGCGGGCCAGATGTCCGCCTGGTATGTTCTCAGCGCGATCGGTTTTTATCCTGTCTGCCCCGGCATGCTGGACTACAGCATTGGCTCGCCGCTCTTCTCGCGCATCGCTATCCATCTTGCCAATGGAAAGACTTTTACGATCGACGCGCGAAGCAGCTCTGCCGACAACATCTATGTCCGGTCGGTCCACCTTGACAACCAGGCGCATCCCGACTGGAGTTTCAGCCACAAGGACATCCTTCGCGGGGCCGTGCTCACGCTCGACATGGTAGCCAGCGCTGCAAAGCAGGAGAAAGAATGAATCGCAGGACCTTCCTTAAATCGTCCAGTCTTGTTGCCGGAGCCTCGCTCATCGGTCCCACATCCTATGCGCAGGTCCGCACGTCTTTTCCCTTGCTGCGCCGCATTCCCATCAATCGGGACTGGCTCTTTCATCCCTCCACCACACCGGGCGATACCAGCCTAGAATTCGACGATCGTGCCTTCACCTCTGCCGTCCTCCCCCACACCAACAAGCTCCTGCCCTGGCACAGCTTTGACGATGCCGATTACGAGTTCATCTCTACCTACCGCCGCCACTTTCGTCTTCCCGATTCTGCACGTGGCAAGCGCGTCTTCGTCGACTTCGAAGGCGCCATGACTGCCAGCACTGTATGGATCAATGGCCACTCGCTCGGCGAATACAAAGGAGGCTACACTCCCTTCTCCTTCGAACTCACCCCACACCTGCGTTGGGACGCGCCCAACGTGCTTGCCGTTCACCTCGACTCCGCCGAGCGCAAAGACATTCCTCCCTTCGGCTACGAGGTCGATTACATGACCTTTGGCGGCATCTATCGCGAGGTCAGCCTGCGCATCGTCCCAGATCTCTTCCTCGAAAACATCTTCGCTCGTGCCATCGACTCGCTCTCCCCTTCGCCCTCGCTCGAGGTCGAGTGCTTTTTCGAGCGCCCTGTCACCGAAGAAGCGATCACCCTTGAGGCCGAGCTGCGCGATGGCGACAAGGTTCTTGCAAAGCAGGCTGCACCGCTCTCCCTTCATACTGGGGAATCCGGCACGCCCTCGCAGATTTTGCGCTTCGACCGTCTTATTGGCATTGAGCTGTGGGATCTTCACGCACCGAAGCTTTACGAGGTTCATGCGCGCCTGTTGCGCGGAGGCCAGGTTGTCGATCAAGACACGCGTCGCATCGGCTTTCGGGAGGCTCGCTTTACGCCTCAGGGCTTCTCGCTTAACGGACGCATCGTCAAGTTGCGCGGGCTCGACCGTCACCAGACCTTTCCCTTTGTCGGCCAGGCGATGCCTGCGCGCGTGCAGCGCCGCGACGCCTACATTCTCCGCCACGAGCTCAAATGCAACATCGTCCGCACCTCGCACTATCCGCAGTCGCGCCACTTCCTCGACGCGTGCGACGAGCTTGGCCTGCTCGTGCTCGAGGAGATTACCGGCTGGCAGCACATCGGCGACCATGCATGGCAGGACATCGCCGTCGACAATGTATACCGTATGATCCGCCGCGACTGGAACCATCCTTCCATCATTCTCTGGGGGGTGCGCATTAATGAGTCCAAGGACGATCACGACTTCTACACGCGCACCAATGCTGCCGCCCACGCTCTGGACAAGACCCGCCAGACGGGGGGTATTCGTTCCAATCTCAACTCCGAACTGCTCGAAGACGTGTACACCAACAACGACTTCGGCTTTCCGCTGCATCCTCCCGTTGTTCCGATCTATCTCAACACAGAGTTTGTCGGCCATACCTTCCCCACGCGTTCTACCGACAACTCAGCGCGCCAACGGGAGCACACTCACCGCCACGCTCGCGTTCACGATCAGATCGCCTCCGACCCGAAGTTTTCCGGAGGCATCGGCTGGTGCGCCTTCGATTACAACACCCACTTCAACTTTGGTAGCGGCGATCGCATCTGCTATCACGGTGTCTCCGACATCTTCCGGCTTCCCAAGCCTGCTGCCGGTTTCTATAAATCGCAGTGCGATCCTGAAGAAGAGATCGTGCTCGAGCCCGCATTTCACTGGGCTCGCAATGACGAAGACACCGGCTTCACTGTCGCTCTCATCTGCTCCAACTGCGATCATGTCAAGCTTTTCCTCGACAACGACAAAGGCATTCAGCAGATCGCCGAAGTCGATCCCGACCGGGAGCAGTTTCCTCACCTTCGCTATGCCCCTTTCTCCGTTTCGCTCGATAAGAATTCCATTCGTAACTGGGGAGATCTTCGCATTGACGGCTTCCTGCAAGGCAGGCAGGTCATCTCCAAAACCTTTTCCGGACGCGGTGTCGATATCCGTTTCGCGCTTCTCGCCGACGACCACGAACTGATTGCCGATGGAGCCGACACCACCCGTATCGTCTTTCGCGTCACGGACAAATATGGCCGCATCCGGCCCATCGCCAACGATCCCATTCAATTCGAGCTCAGCGGTCCTGCGCAGTTGATCGGAGACAATCCCTTCGCGCTGGTTGGCGGCGTGGGTGCTGTCTGGATCCGCGCCAAGCAGCGTCCCGGCACGGTCACGCTCAAAGCAAAGCACCCTCGTCTTGGCTCGCAAGAGATCACTCTTAACCTCACCGCCTCTGCACCGGAGCTTGCATGAGAGCGAGGGTGCTGCCAACGATCTCCCGCGCCGCAGCGCCGATGCAGCTTTTCGACGCAGCGGACGCACAGGTTATCAGCCCTCTAAGCCAGTAATTAACCACCCAGGAGATTTTTTCATGCGTCTGCCTTGCAAGTGTCTAGCCCTTATTCCTCTTCTCTTTCTTGGCTCCGCCGTCATTGCTCAAACTACGCTCGCTCCCACTCCACCGATGGGATGGAACAGTTGGAACCACTTCTACCAGCATGTCACCGATGCCGACGTGCGCGCCGCGGCCGACGCGATGGTTGCCAACGGCATGCGCGACGCCGGGTACGTCTATGTCAACATCGACGATGGCTGGCAGGGCACGCGCCGCCCGGACGGCACGATCCAGAGCAATGATCGTTTCCCTGACATGAAGGCCCTCGCCGATTACGTCCACGCGCGTGGCCTCAAGCTCGGCATCTACTCCTCGCCCGGTCCCAAAACCTGCGCCAAGTTCGAGGGAAGCTACGGCCACGAGGCGCAGGACGCCAAAACTTATGCCGCCTGGGGGATCGACTATCTCAAGTACGATCTCTGCAGCTTTGGCGATATGCTCACCAAGGCGGGTAAGGGCGATCAGGCTGCTCCGGCCGCCTTCGCGCTGCAGCAGGAGGCGTATCGCAAGATGCATGACGCCCTCGTCACCACCGGACGTCCCATCGTCTTCAGCCTATGTCAATATGGCATGAGCAACGTCTGGGAATGGGGTCCCCGGCTCGGCGGCAATCTCTGGCGCACGACCGGAGACATCAGCGACAAGTACGACCGCATGGCGCTCATCGGGTTTTCGCAGGCAGGAATCTCCCGCTACGCTGGCCCTGGCCACTGGAACGATCCTGACATGCTTGAAGTGGGAAACGGCGGTATGACGCTCGATGAGTACCGCACACACATGAGCCTATGGGCCATCCTTGCCGCGCCACTTCTTGCAGGTAACGATCTCAGCCACATGAAGCCCGAGCATCTCGCTATCCTTGAAAACAAAGATGTGATCACCATCGACCAGGACAGCCTCGGCAGGCAAGGCGATCGTGTCTCTGAGATCGGCCCTTATGAGATCTGGACCAAGCCCATGGCCCACGACCGCATCGCCATCGCGCTCTTCAACCGCGGCGAGCTTGCTCACACCCTGCGCGTCGACCTTCGACAGCTTGGGGTTCCATCCGCCGCGCATATCCGCAATGTCTGGGCTGGAGCCGATCTTCCTTACAGCGAGACGATTGACCCGATAATTCCTAAGCATGGGGTCGTCCTGCTCCTCGTCTCCCGCTAACAGAACACATCACGCGAACCTAATGCGAAAGGCAGGTGCAGTGAAAGCACGCGCTCCCAAGACCATCAGCCGATTCCTTCTCATCATTGCCTGCTTCGGCCTCTTCTCATTCCTGGCCATCGCGCAACAGAGCACCCTTCTGCTGTGGCCGGCTCCCGCTCCGCTCTCGCTAGGGACGGCAGATCAGCCCTCGCTCGACGTTTATCTTCCCGCTGCCAATCCAAGCGCCACCGGCATCATCGTCATTCCCGGCGGAGGCTATCACTATCTCGCCGAGCCCGAAGGCCAGCCCGTTGCGCTTTGGTTGCAGGAGCATGGCATCGCTGCCTTTGTGCTGCACTATCGCGTGGCCCCCAACCACTATCCAGCCGAGGTGCTCGATGGCCTGCGTGCCGTCCGCCTGGTGCGATCCAATGCCGCCAGGTTCGGCATCGACCAGAACAAGCTCGGAGTTTGGGGATTCTCTGCCGGTGGACATCTCTCTTCCTACCTCCTCGCCCAGTACCGACAGCCGCTTCTCCCCGCGCGCGACGACATCGACACCATCGACGCGCGCCCCTCCTTCGGCATCCTCGCCTACCCCGTTATCTCCATGCGCCCCGGCTTTCTTCACCAGGGCTCGCACGACAGCCTCCTTGGCCCGGCGGCTACGTCCTCGCTCGAGGCACAGCTTTCGAACGACCTCCACGTCAGCTCCGACACGCCGCCTGTATTTTTCTTCGCCACCACTGACGACGGCGTCGTTCCCGTCCGGAATAGCCTCGCCTTCTACCAGGCCTGCATCGACCATCACGTCTCCGTCGAGATGCACCTCTTCGAGCACGGTCCTCATGGCGTCGTCCTTGCGCAAAACCTTCCCGGTCCTTCCGCGTGGCTTGGCCTTCTCGCCACCTCGCTGACTCGTCATGGCTGGATGCAGACGCATCCCTGATCTCGCTTCGCTTGTTTCGCATGTAGAGACATCGTCGTTCACCATCTGCACCTTGCGCTGCGTGAGGAATTTCGACTCCCACGCGCAATCCACCTGCAAAATATGAGGTTCGCGCATCTCTTTCTCTTGTTGCCCTCCATAAGGGCATTCCGCATAGTGAGACGGACGCATGTCCGAAGGAAATCTGCAGATCTTCGTTGACCGCCTCTCGTGCGTCCACGTAGAAAGTTCGTCGCCGATGGCCTCTCCTGCCTGACGCGCCCGCGCATCGCGGAACTTCCCTTTAGGAGCATCATCTCCGTGTCGAAGTCCAGAAGTCCGCTTACCCGCCTTCTGCTCGCTGCCGCCATTCTCTTCGTGCCTGTCTCTCGCGCGCACGCCCAGTACAGCACCGACTGGCTGGCCAACACCTTCGGTCTCGACGCCAACCACGTCGGCAGCGTCGCCCGCTCGATGTGGGTCGCGCCTGAAGGTGTCATCTACACCTCCAGCCTCTGGGATGAGGATGCCGGCGGCATCGGCATCTACCAGAACGGCGCCACTGTCGGCTCCATCGGCGTTCACAACGAGTTTCAGGGCTCCGCGATCACCGGCAACGCGACGGACCTCTTTGTCGCGCTCTCCTTCAACAGCTCCCTCGGCGGCAGCGGACTCGTTGGGCGCTACAACCGCTCCTCCAAAACCCGCGACCTCATTCTTCAGGTCAGCGCCGATACCGCCGAGCAGAAGGCGGATGTCATTACCGGCCTGGCTACCTCCGGCGCCCTGCTCTACGTCAGCGATAATCCAGGCAGCCGCGTGCGTATCTACACGACTGACGGCACCTGGAAGTTCGATATCAGCGTTGCTTCGCCGGGCGCGCTCGCCGTCGACAGCGCCGGTAATCTGTGGGTTGCGCAAAAAGCCGCAGCCGCCATCCAAAAGTTCGATCCCACCGGAGCTCCGCTTGCCACGATCACTCTAGCCTCTACCGCTCGCCCAGCCTCGCTTTTCTATGACGCCGGGCAGCAGAAGCTCTACGTCGGCGACGAAGGCCCCGACCTGAACATCAAGATATTCGACACCAGCAATAACACGCCCGTACTCTCCGGCACCTTCGGCACCCTCGGCGGCTATCTGGACACGACCAGCGGTACCAAGGGCTACGTCGGCGACAAGCGCTTCACGCGCATCCACGGCATCGGCAAAGACTCCAGCGGCATGCTCTATGTGCTCAACAATCCTTGGGGCGGCACCTGGGACCTTGGCCGTGACGGAGGCACCGATATTCATGCCTATGATCTGAGCGGCCAGCTCAAGTGGAAGCTTCAGAGCCTCAACTTCGAGGCCGTCGCCGCACCCGACCCCGCGACCGACGGCGTCTATTTCTTCAGCGGCAACAACGTCTACACTGGCACCGCAGGCGGCTCCTTTCAGTACAACACCATCGATCCCTTCACCTACCCGAACGATCCCCGCATCAATGTTGCCGACCCGCAGCGTGGTGAAGACTTCGGACAGATCGCCTACGTGAATGGCCATCACATTCTCGTCGCCAACGGCCAGAACCCCGATATCTTCTATCTCCACTACTTCACCACCGCCACCGGATACATCGCCAATCCCATCGGCTCCATCCCCGGGACGCTCTTCAATACCACGGCGCGCATCCGCAATGGTTTCTGCATCGACAGCAAGGGAGGCATCTGGGCGGGCCTGGATAAGACCAACGCCATCTGGCACTATCCCCTCACCGGCTTCGACTCGACCGGCAAGCCCACATGGGGGCCTGGGGTCTCCACTCCCACACCTGCGAGCATCGGCACCCTCACCCGCATCATCTATCTCGCCGATACCGACACTATGATCCTCGCCTCGGGCATTGCCGGAAGCACCGACTGGACGGCCATCGGGACTCGCGTCGAGATCTATCATGGCTGGCTCGCCGGCAATACCAGCTCGCCCAACCCGGTGATCACCCTCTCCAGCCCCAATCCCAAGACCATCGCCGCCGCAGGAAACTATCTCTTCGTCGGCTACGTTCACACCGTTCCCAACATCGACGCCTTCAACCTGACCAGCGGCGCCAATGAGATCACCTTCACCAATAGCAACCCTAACAACGTATCGGTTGGCAACGACGTCGACTCTATGTATGGAATCCGCGCCTACCTTCGTTCCACTGGCGAATACGTCGTCACCAAGGATGACTACAATAGTTCGAACGTCGTCGTCTATCGTTGGACTCCATCCAATTAGATCGTAATGAGAAAGTGAAGGGCTTAGCTTTTCTGTACCAAGGTCAGAGTGAGTCTTCGACCTGTTTAGGTTTCAGCCAGATCGCAGCTAGCCGCGATCTGGCTTGCGAACTCGCTGGTGTCATCGAGAGATGCGTGAGGACGACTGTAGTTATATTCATGCCTCCATGCTTCGATGAGCTTTTGTGCCTCCTTGAGATCGAGGAACCAGTGGGTGTTCAGGCATTCACTGCGGAAGGTGCCATTGAAGCTCTCCACGAACGCATTATCAGTGGGTTTGCCTGATCTGGGGAAGTCGATCTTCGTTTCATTTTGATAAGCCCATAGATCCATCGCATGACTGGTGAACTCGCTGCCGTTGTCGCAGAACAGCCTCCGCGGGACACCACGTTCGAGCTTCAGCTTGTTCAGCGTACGTACGACATCGTCTCCTTTCAAGCTCTATCCGGCTACGATCGCCAACCCCTCTCTCGTATAGACATCGACGATCGTTAGCGAACGGAAGCACGAACGATGCCGGGCGCTCCATACAGCCACGCGATTATTTCTTTGGAGGACTCGCCAGGATTCGATCTACCTAAAGGAATTTAGCGGTGGTTCTTTCGCGGCCAGAGCCGGGCCATTCACTGATACACATCGAACTTCGCATGCCTATGGCGGGAATTTGTCTGAATCTGAATCTGGATGTTACAGCCTAAGCGCGACCCTATGGGGAAAAGGACATTTTGTTTCTATGCAGACCGGGACGCGGATTTTCGTGATCCTCTGGCGAGGACACAAAACCCACTCGCGAGGGCACAGAAAGGGCACAAAATACTCGTCTTGGACGGCTTCTAGGATAAAATATGGCTAAGTTCCTGTATTTTCATGAAATTAGGCGATTCACGCGGTGGAAGTCGTAGGCTCGAATCCTGCTGCGCCCACCAATGAAATCAACAACTTATGTGAAAATCTGGGAACAGATGTCGTGTGCGTAGGAACAGTACCGACTGCTGCGAGATCTCGGTCTTACAGAAACCGATGGCTCCGTCGACGTACGACCGAGGGACATTGGCAAACTGCCCGACGAGGTCGATGTCTTCCCACTTCAAGCCCAGCACTTCGCAGACGCGAAGGCTGGTTGTGGCATAGACAATTCCGATTGCTCGCTCACGGCTCGGGAGAGCCGTGAGCGAGCAATCGGAATTCTTCCGTCAGCGTATTCGGAGTGCGTGTCCGCTTGGTATTGCATCGCACCAGCGCGATAGGATCTTCGTGCTGTCCGAGCCACTTCCAGCGATGTTTATCTGCCATTTTGGCCAAGCGATCGGACCTCACTGCTGGCAGTGGCATAGTTGAGTCCTGATGGAGGTTTAACGTCATAAGTCGAGTTCCGGTGACTGCGTATCCACCACAATGCACTTGGCGGGTTTCTCGACCTTCGACCATGCACTTTGGGCATGGGGCGCCGGAAACGCGTTTTTTTCGGCGTTTCAATAGTGGCCGGACATCGATCTGCCTTAGCCTTTCCAACCCATCTCTAAACCTCGATAGCCAGAGATTGCTCGGGCTTCTGATTGATCAATCTCGCTGGCTTAGAACGACCGAACTCACCATCTGGCGGAAGCCGTCGAGCGTGCAGGCGTAGTCCGGGCCGGGGCCGCTGCATCCGGGAAGGAAGATGGGAGCGATGGAGGGAAGATCGTCACCCTGGAACGGGGTGAGGAAGCGCATCTGGTCGAGGGTCTGGGTGATGAAGACGACCCGGACGGTCTGGGCTCCGGTTGTTTTGTTGCGGTGCAACTCGAAGGCATAACCTCCGCCGGGAGGAGTTGCGTTGAAGCTCTGGTCGGGCAGCAGCCATTCCATACGGAGAAGGCCGCCGAGGGTTGCGATGTTGCCATCGTGCGCAACGAGGAGGAAAAAGTGGTCACTGGGTGTTCCCAGTGCGCCAGGAGTGCTCTTGCCTGCCATTGCACTGAGGGAATCGCTGATGCGTGCGGCGGTGTTGGAGGAGTTGACCTGTGCGACGTAGGGCGTGCGGCCCATGAAGTCGTGATACAGCGTGTTCATCTGCATCAGGCGGTTCAGGCGTGTGCGATCGACGCGACCCCAACCGACCTGTTCCATCGGTTTGCCTTCGGTGTAGTCCAGAAGGAAGTGCTCGGCGAAGTCGGCGCCAAGGGTGACGGGGTTCTCCACCTTCGGGTCGCGAGGAGAGGCGACTCCGTTGTGAATCATGACGGTGCGGAAGTCAGGCTTGTTTGGGTCACAGTCCTTGCCGCTGCAGGTGGCCATGACGTGGTGCATCTCTTCCATCGGCTCGGCGAAGGCGTTGACGAACCATGACCACTGCTGCCCGATTCTTCCGAGTGTGGCGTCCTGCAGCTTCTGGCGATCGGCTCCGGCTATTGGGGAAAAGAGAGGGTATGGGGCGGAGGCTGGGCGTTGATGTACCTCGATGGTGCACTTCGGTGCGAGTACAGGGAGCATCGCTTTGGCTGTGGCCATCGTGCGTTGCGCCGTTGTGGTTTCAGAGTAGATACCGGGGTGATCGCAGGAGATGTTCTGCAGGAGGGTGGAGTAACGGTTGCGGTAGTACTCGGCGAGCAACTGTGCGGCCTTGGTTCCGTGCTCGGAGAGAACTCCCTGGGGCACGCTCCAGGCGGGCCACGGCTGGGCGTTGTAGGAGCTGCTGCGAATCTCCGTCTCGATGGGTGCGCGGACGCCGTGGCGAATGAGGACGATGACGCCCTGCAGCTCATCATCAGGGCTTACCGCCTGAGCAGTGGTTGTTGTTTGTGCATGGACAGCCTGTGTTGCGAGGCTGCCCAGCACCGCGGCGGCTACAAGAAGAATGCGATTGAGAGAGAACAAGACGGGCAGTCCCTTTCTGGATCGTTTTCTGCAGCGGCCTGACCGAGCGCCGCCGCAGGATCAATGAGTGTTGCCGGGCCGCAGCGACTTCGAGATCTGCGGAAGCATGGTGGCGAAGTCTTCATACTGGTCGGTGGCGACGAAGTTCACGCCCTCTTTGATTGCGGCCTTCCAGCGGGGAAGAACCGCCTCACGCGAACCGAAGTTGTAACCTGCTCCCCAGCCCTGGTTCTTCTCGGGATCGAACCCATCGAGGGTGTAGAAGCGAATCCAGTAGCCCATGCTGTGAGCATGCTCAACGACATCGTGCAAGCGCTTCTCATCCTGCTCGGTCCACTCACCCGCGTTGTGCTGCCCGCCCTCTTCGATGGCATACCAGGAGTTGTTCCACCAGCGGCGATAGTTCGTCGGGGTCTCCGTGAGAAGAGTCTCGGGCGAGGCGGTGGCGACCCAGTGCATCATCTCTGCGCGACTGAGGTTCTTCGTCGGGGCCTCCGCGCTGTGCGCTGAGCCGAAGAGGCGGAGCTTGCCGCCGACGGGGACGCGGTCGAAGAAGGCCTTCTCCTGCGCGTCGTTGTCTTCGGTAATTACGAGGATCGGCTTGCGCTCGACGGGAGAGAGCTTGTGCGGGTCCGAGGTCTTCTCCGCGGTCGAGAGCCACGACTCATACTTGCCGAGCAGGTTCCACACGCCTTCGTGCAGAGCGGGCTGATTGTCCTTGAAGTCGAAGTGAAGAACTATCAGCGGCCACTGCTCCTTCTTGTTCTCTTTGATGATCTTTTCGACGACCGGCTTGACTTGATCGAAGAAGTCAGCCTCCAGCGTCGGCTCCTGCCCGGTGGTCTTCGGGGTGTGCGAGACGACGACGCGGCCCTGCCCGGTCCCGGGGTCGGAGTACCAGGCGAGGTCCTGCTCGATGGAGACGGGGAAGCCTGAGTTGAGAGCGCGGTTGACGCGGTCCTGCCACTTACCCTCGTAGGGGTAGCAGTTGTGCGCGTCAAGCATGGGCTTGTTATGGTTCAGAAAGTCGAGATCGTTCTTCTGCGCGTGAGCCGCTGCAGCCAGAGTAAGTACGGTCAAGGCGACGAATAGCGGGGCGATCCTATTTCTTAGCATCTGTATATCCTTTTCGTGAGGCAGTACACATGAGGCCGGAGCCGCCATTTTCTGAAGCGGCTCCGGTGGTGATGAAGATAGATCAGAAGCTCAAACGAAGGGCAAACTGCATGATGCGTGGGTCTCCGGCCAGGGAGGTAATTGTACCTACGCTGCTGGAGGTGAGGGAACTGCTCGGTTGGGCCAGCAGGGTTCTGTTGGCCAGGTTGAAGACCTCCCAGCGGAACTGTAGCTTAGCTTTTTCGTAGATGTCGAAGTCGCGCATCAGCGAAAAGTCGAAGACGTTAGTGCTGGGTCCGCGCAGGGTATTCAGGCTGCCATTGCCGTTGGGATTGGTGAGTGCGGGCAGGGCATAGGCATCAGCTGTTCCCGGAGCGAGCGCCTGGCAGTTTTTGTTGCTGGAGTAGTAGAACCAGCAGTTCACGTTTTTGACGAGCTTCGGTGTTCCCATCATGACCGGCATGGAAGTTCCATTGCCGTACTGATCGATGGCAGAGTTGTAGTTGCCGCCTACGGTGACGGAGAAGGGACGTCCCACCGAATAGGAGTAGATGCCCGAGGTTCGCCAACCACCCAGCAGAGCCTTGCCGATGCCGTGGGTGAGCATGGATTTGCCTTTACCAAAGGGAAGCTCGTAGACAGACGACAGTGTCACGCGTTGCGGAACATCGGAGCCGCTGAGCGTGTTGACGAAGGTGTAGGTGTAGGAGGTTTCAATCGTCCGCGACCACGTGTAACTGGACTCGATCGAAAGCCCGCGATGGAAGCGCCGCTGTACGGAGGCCTCAAGTCCGTTGTAGTTGCTGATGCCAACGGACTGGGAGTATTCGAGGTAGCCAAAATTAGGGTAGGGAAAGGTCTTGGTTCCGGGAAGATACTGGTTTAGGTCGTTGATGATATCGAGGTGAGTTGACTTGGTGCCGACATAGTCGGCGGTAAGAACAATCTGACCGGGCAGCTGTCTCTGGAAGCCGAGGCTCCATGCCTGGGTATAAGGCGTGGGAGAGTCGAACTGCATAGCGTGGATGTGCTGGATCGAGAGATCGATGTGGTTGGGATCGAGCAGCATGGAGGGGAAGCCGTTTTTCAACAGGAAGGCGGGCTGTCCGTTTTTGGAGTTAAGAGTCGCCGCAATCTCGAACGGAGGATTGAGAATGATCTGGTTCTCGCTTCCGTTGCGCTTGAACATGAGGTAGTAGAGGCCGTAGCCGCCGCGGATCGTCGTATTGTTACCCAATGAATAGACGAAGCCGAAGCGGGGAGCGAAATTTTTGGTGTTGATCTTCACCAGGGTACGGTCGCCGAGCGAACCGGGTTTGGCGAGGACCAGAGCGCCTTCGCCGGTCGGGTTGAAGTTGGCAAGCTGGTCTTTGCCGGAGTAGGGCGGAGTGGCGAAGTCGTAACGCAGGCCAAGGTTCAGCGTGAGATGGGGCGTGACCTTCCAGTCATCCTGCACAAAACCGGAAGCCATCCACAAGCGCAGATCGACAAAATAAACATTTGAGAGCTGTCCCTGGTAGACGTAGCCCAGAAGACCGTCAGCGTAGGAGTTTCCGCTGAAGCTGCCGTTGAAGCTGAGCCCTCCGTTCGATCCCGACTGGTCGCGGAACAGGTTACGCATTGGGACGCGAACATCGACGCCCATACGAACGAAGTGCTTCCCCCGGTTCCAGGAGATGGTGTCGGTGTACTGGTACTGCTGCGGAACCTGTTGCTTCGGAAGATAACCAGGAGAGCCGATGGAGGCTAATCCGGTAAACGAGGTCGAGCCTATACCACCCTGCGTCGCAGGATTGTCGGGAACTCCGGGGATGTAGTCCGAGTTCTTGTTCAATCCGAAGGGTTGCTGCTGATCGTATGCATAGTTGCGGACAAATCCGAAGCGGAAATCATTGGTCAGGTGCGCATTGAGGATATGGGTCCATCCCAGCACGGCGGCCCAGGATTTCAGGGTCGAATCACCCCAGGACGAGGTGCTGCTGCCATCGGCGATTCCACCAAAGTATCCCGGCACGTTGCGAATGCGGTTGGAGTAGGTGTAACGAACGAAGACAAGGTCCTTATCGCTGGCGTTCCAGTCGACGCGGCCGTTGTAGCTGTCGTTATCGTCCACCAGAGATCCGGTGCGAGCAAAGTTGTTTACGGTTCCGGGAAGGTTCGCTACCGGGAAGAGGTTCATAATCTTCTGACCGTAGGGATCGATCAGGTTGCTCGGAATGACGTTGTTTTGAAACGGCTGGTGTGTCTGAGGATTGACGATCGTCGGGTAAGTCACTCCGTTGGCAGTTGCTGCCGCAGGGCTGAAATCACCGGCGCGCTCATTTGCAAGTGGAACTGTCGAAAGACGAGTGATGCCCTGGCGGATGCGAGTCCCTTCGTAGTTGAAGAATCCGAAGAGGTGGTTCTTGATGATGGGACCGCCAAAATTGCCGCCGAACTGGTTCTGAATCTCCTTCGGCTTATCCAGCCCCGACCGTTTGGAAAAATAATCGTTCGAATCGAAGATGCGGTTGCGAAGGTACTCAAAGGCAACACCATGAAACTGGTTGGTGCCGCCCTTGGTGCTGACATCGATGACGGCTCCGGGGCTGCGACCATAGGCTGCGGTATAGGCGTTGCTGATCAGCTTGAACTCGCCGATTACGTCGACCGAGGGTCGCGACGCGGAAGCAGAAAGCTCCTGTAGGTTTTCGGAGAAGGTATTGTTGTCGATGCCGTCTAGGATGTAGTTGTTCTGTTCGTTACCGATGCCGTGGATGGTGAACAGGCCGGTGCTGCCGGAGGTGCTGCTTCCGCTCTGCTGCGTGAAGCGCTGCATCTGGACTCCGGGAACAAGTCGCAGGAGGTCATCCCAGTTCCTCTGATAGAGAGGAGTGCTGAGGATGGTCTGGTTGTCGATGACGGTTCCGATGGAGGCATCATCGTGTTCCAGCTCCACAGTCTGGGTCGTCACCTCGACCTGACTAGCGGTGCTGGCTACGTTGAGGCGAAAATCGTTCCTCTGCTTTGAAGAGGGATCGAGGGTGATTCTGACGAGTTGGGTTTCGAACCCGGGCCGGGTCGCAGATACCTCGTACTCCCCTACAGGGAGTCCGACAAAGGAGTAATATCCGGAGCTGTCGCTCACAGTAGTTCGTAGCACCTGTGTTCCTGTGTTTCTGGCGGAGACGGGAGTTCCTGCTACGACTGCGCCGGAAGAGTCCGTGATCTGACCAGAGAGGGAAGTAACGCCTGCCTGCGAGAGCAACCGGAAGGGCATTGCCATCAACAGACACAGAACAAGTAGAGAGAGCCGAATACGCGTCATGAATGAACCAGCCATTTTTAGAGTGATGTTGGTATGCAGGTTGGATCTGTACGTCTGCTCAAAATTACGGGTCCGACTAATGGAGCTACAAGGCATAGGACCGTGTATACACGTGGGAAATAGCGTGTAATTTAGCGGCAAATATGCCCTAATTCAATCTTCCGCGGTTAGATTAATTTGTGATGTACAAGATTTAACTCCTGCAGGTCCTAGCTACAATACCCTGCGTGTATACCCTCGCGAATGGAGAGCGATTGTTGATGTCAGATTAATCTCAGTCTGCTAACGTTCGGCTCGGTGAGTCTCCAACAGATCTCCGAAGTGCCAGTTGCTCCGGGAGGCGATGCGGCCCCACTCGACGCAATTCGAAAGCACCAAGCCGTCGAACAAGTACTGAAGAGCAGATTCTTCAGCAGATCACCATTGTTGTCAGCGTTCCTCTCGTATGTGTGTCAGCAAGCGATCGAGAACACCTCGGTGCGAATCTCTGAACATGAGATCGGTACTCATGTATTCAAGCGGGGTGAAGATTTTGACGCACGCGCAGACAATATCGTTCGCAACTATGCGAGGCAGTTGCGAAAGCGTCTTCAGGAGTACTATGTCTCCGACGGAGCCAATGATCCAATCCAAATCGAAATACCGCGTGGAGGTTATGCCCCGGTCTTCAGGGATGCGAGCCTGTCGTCGCCGCAATCTCCAACTTGGACACAGGAAAGTGAGAGGGTGGCCGTTCTTGGCGAGATTGATGTACAAACATCTCCCATAAGGACTAATCCCCGCAGAATTACCTGGGGTGCGCTCTTTCTGGTTTTGCTATACGGCTATTCGGCCGGAATCTATCGATTTGCCCGATGGCATCCTGATACACAGAAAAGTAAACAGGCCGACAATTCTTTTTGGTCTCAGATGTTTAGTCCCGATCGGGATACTTACATTGTTCTGCCCGATATAGGGTTTGTGATCATGCAACAAGCAAATCACAGGACGTTGTCGTTGGCGGAGTATCTCCGGTGGCATTCAGGCGGAGACTCTAAAAATCTGCCGATGGATTATCTGCGAGGCGAAGACTATACCAATATGTTGAGTATCTTCATTACCGACGCACTGAGGGAGTTGAAGGAGGCCATTCCTAGTCGATTTGTTGTTCGTGGAGCCCACGATATGCGGTTTGAGGATTTTCGTGATAACAATGCGATTCTGATTGGTTCGAATTTTAGCAATCCGTGGACTGAGCTATTTTTCAAAGACACAAACTTTCGATTCCATAATAATTTGCAAACAGGCCGCTATTGGATCGAAAACGTTCGTCGTATTCCTGGAGAGCAGCTTATCTACGAGAGCAAATATGGGGATCACGCTCATGTGACCTACGCCTCGATCGTTTTTCTCGCGAACCTGAGTGGTACGGGGCATGTATTGCTGATTCAAGGGATCGATAGCGCTGGAACGCAGGCTGCCGCTGATTTCATTATTCGCAACAATGGGAAGAAGACGGTACCGGATCAGATAGGAGCTCTCAGCAAAGGAAAGATAAGAGGCTTCGAAGTCCTGCTGGAGGTTGTCAGCCTCGATGCTGGCTCACACACAACCGATCTCAAAGTTGTTGCGAGCCGTCAGTACCCATGACCGATGTCCAGAACTGAATCCTTTTTGCTCCTCCTCTACACTTGTTTTAGTGTGACGACTGCGACTCGGCTCGGCAGTGATCCTTCGGTGACGAGAAGATTTCATCTCAAGTGAGCCCTCCGCGTTGCGGACCTTATTCATAGAGAGAGGCTGCGCACGTGGGCGCGAGTTTGCTCAGGCGAGTGCGAGATTGAGGTTGCTGATGGCCTCGTCGATCTCCTGTGTGTTTTTAAAGCCAACGGTGACACAGTCGACGCCTGCGTTCTGAAAGGCGAAGCGCATGGCGGCCTGACGGTCCTCATGACGAGTGAAGGCTCCCTCGCCGACAAGCTTCATGCTGATGACACCCATGCCCTGGCTGCGTACCTGTCGAACGTGCTCAACGATCTCTGGGACGTGGTCGGGGTTGTGGCTGCTGTCGGTCCAGGAGGGGCCGTCCATTTGAGTGCCCTTGTGGTTCATGCGGATCATGGCAATCTGGAGCCATTGATTATCGGATACGCGGCGAAGCGCAGGCAGGCCGTGGACGGAGGCGCCGCGGGCGCGGACGTGCTTCTTTGACTGAGCCTCGAGAACGGCATCCTGCCAGCGGGTGCTCTCTGTGACCCAATCGGAGGTATGCTGCCAGTGCAGCAGCATGATATCGAAGTACTCGGTCTGCGAAGTGCGACGCATCTGGTCGAGACGCCCCGTAGGATCTGTATCCTCGTCGGTAGTGACCTTACTCATGAGTTGGTAGCTGTCGCGGGGAAGGCCTTTGAGGGCCTCGCCGAGCATGGCGGGAGTGACATAGGACTCCGACGTCTCGAAGAAGCGGATGCCGCGATCGTAGGCGTAGTGGACCAGCCTTGTGAATTCCTTTTGGCCGAGGGCAGCCTGGACTTGGCCGTTGCGCGTGCCGGTGCCGAAGGCCAGCCGTGTGACTTTAACCCCGGATTTGCCCAACGTAACGACGTCTGTGGCTGTGCCGCGAGCGGCATAGAGAGGCAGAGCTCCCGCACCGGCAACTGTTCCGGCGGCAAGAGAGGTTTTCAGGAAGTCGCGGCGAGAGATCGGGCTCATAACAAAGCCTCCAGAGGCCCGCCGGTGGGCAGGCTGTCTGCCAAAATCGTACCACGGCCAGAGATCCTGGGATTCAATATCAGGCGTTGCGGTGTAGGAGCCAGCTTTGGCTTGGAATGGATATGTAATAGCTTGGCGCTGTAATTTGGTCGCGCCGCGGCGACAAGGAGATTGTAAGTGGTGATGAAGTGATCCGTTAGACGTAAAGGAGGAAGAGATTAATGCAGCAATCCTCGCTTCGAAGATTGGTCCTGAGAAAGGTTCTTCTCTGAGATTTAGCTCACACCAGTTAGGGTTCAATGAATGCATCGGCCTGTTGGTGACTATTGAGAATAGACGGCAATAGGTCAGTCACCAGAAGGCAACTCTCCGCTACCTTAGATTCCCATCAAACTCTCGTCAAAAAGATCTTTCTTATCCTTAGAGATCAACCAAGCATGCGATGTTCCGTCCAACCATGCCGTTATGCAGCCGCTGTCGTTTATGCAGATCTTTAGCCTTTTGGGCTCCTTCTGCCAACTATGCAGTGGCACCCGCGTAGCCGATGCGCAGGCTTTTTGCTCAGCTGCCAGCTCGTCGAAGCAGGCTGAATCGGCGTCGTTCCTTGCCTGAACGCGAAGCCATCCAATCTGTACATCAATGCTTCGCCAGCAGTGTGGCTTGATAGTCCACGAGGGGCGAAGCGTCTGGAAGATACACACAACAGCAAGTACATATGCAGCAGTTCGTTCAACAATCATCGCTTCCCCTTCCCAAAAGCATCGAAGAATGTCGCCTATTCGTCGACCTTGAAGATCTTGATCTTGATCAACTTTTCTAGCGTCAGGTCATTCAAACTCCGGGCGCGCATCCGCTCCACAAACGACCGGTCAATATGAAAAATGCTCATCTGGATCAACTGCTGTTCCGTTGGTGCGAAGCCCAGTGACTTCGCCTCCCGCACCTTCTCCGGAGTAACGCCCACAGCCGTCATCTCCGTCAGCTTCCCCGCCCGCAGCTCCGGATATCCCGTCGACGACATCGCACGGATGTACTCAGGAGTCACATGTAGCGCTCTCAAGCCCATCAACTTGTTCGTCGAAAGCTCTGTCACTCCAAGCTCCTTCATCTCCTTCACCCACGCCGTCGTCACATCCAGCATCAGAAAGCCAAGCTGTCTCTTAGGCAAGATGCCGTCGAACCCCAGAGATGCCATCTCCTTCACAAACTCCTCGTTCGGGGTGAACTGGTACCGCCCGCTCAACAGGCCATCATAGACGCTGCCATTGCATGCCAGCTCACCCGGCTCAGCACTCATCCGCGCCGTCAGCGTCATTCCATCCTTCTGCAGCCTCTCCGCTGAGACGCCCGTCCACCGGCTCCATTCGATCGACGAGTTGTTAATATCCGAACAGCTACCCGAACCCTCGTCGCAGTCGGTCTGAGCCAGCATCAGCTGCGCCTTATCGGGCGAGTTCGCGCGATGCGACAGCATGCAAAGTCCCGACAGTGTCTGCGCGAATCCCGTCGAGCATCCCAGCAACATCACCGCAAAAGCAGTAATTCTCATGTCCTCTCTCCTCAAAATTGCTGATTTCGGCGCAAAGATCTCCTGATGCAGTCCATGACTGCGCGGAACTCTCTTCTTCGATAGGTGATTAGTTCAGTAGGCCGGTCATCTTCAGCTTCACAAGCTTGTCCAGATCGGTGCTGTTGAAGCTGTGGGCCTTGGCCTTGTTCATGAACTCCTCATCGATGTGAAACACGGCTGCCTTACGCACCTCTTGAAGATCGGCGTTTGGGAACGTCGTCTTGATCCAGCGAACATACTCAGGCGTCACCCCCTGTGCTTTCAAGGAGACTAGTTCATGTGTGGTAAGCCACTGAAAACCTGTCGACGCCATCGCCTTCGCATACTCAGGCGTCACGCCAACCGCACGAAGAGAGATCAGCTCATGCAAATTCTCAGGAGTAAGGCCCCCGCCTTCATCTGCGCAACGTACTCCGGCGTAATGCCCTGTGCCTTCATGGCGACGAGGTCATGCATCGTCGGCGTTCCCATCCCCGTCGCCGCCATTGCCTTGGCATACTCCGGTGTTACTCCGACTGACTTCTCGGCAATCACCTCTTTGAAGTTCGTGGGAGCAGCATTGGAACCCTTCAGTCCGGAAACATACTCCGGCGTCACACCAATGGACTTAAGCGATACCAGCTCCTTCAACGTCGGAGTTCCCAGTCCAGCCTGCGCCATCGTCTTCGCATACTCTGGTGTCACACCAACGGAGCGAAGTGAGATGATCGTATCCAGATCTTTATTGAGGTCCAGCGTATACCCAGCATCACGCATCTTCTGCAGATAATCCCGCCCGCTCGCGTTCTCCGTATCCTGAATCTCTTCGTCGCGAGGCGCAGGATGAGGCATCGGAGCCGGTGCCGCAATCGGTGCTGGAACAGCCGCTGCAATGGGAACAGCTGCCGGTGCCAGTGCGGGAACTGGCACGGCCTGGCTCACTTCTCCTCCTACTCTCTCATCGCGAGCTGCTGGAGTTGTCGCCTCGGCGTTCCTGCTGGGAGCCGGAGCGGATAGAGCTCGAGGATCGCTCTCTTCTGCAACGAGGCGCGCCCCTGTTGGCTCTGCTTTTAGACACTTCGCCACATACGGCGCCACCGCAAGACCCGCCACTACCAACCCCGCAGTCGCAACACGCACCACACTCATCGACCCGTACTCCATCGTTCTCTCTCCCATCACCCTTCGAATTCTGTTCAACAGCGTTCCACCCTTCCCATGCAGGGCGACTGCCAACAGCAAACGCTCTGCCCTCTGCTCTTCCATCTGCAGGAGCGCCTCCGCATAGATCCCCGGATCGGCACAAGTCCGCGCCGCAATCTCGTCGCAGCAAACCTCACGCAGCTCCCTCGTCCGCCTGCTCATCCACCACACCGCCGGATGGAAGAAGAAGAGACACTCAATCGCCGTCTGCAGAAGATTGCAAAAGTAGTCCCATCGGCGAATATGCGCCAGCTCATGCGCCAGCACCGCCTCCAGCTGCTCTGCCGGAAGCGACGTCGCCACGCTCAACGGCAGGATCACCGACGTCCTCCATATCCCCATCGCCATCGGCGAGATCACGTCCCGCGATACCCGCAACACTACCGGCTGCACCAGGCGAAGTTGCCTGACCACCTTCGCAAAGCTCCGCTGCACCGACTCCGGCACCGCAACCTGCGCATTACGCCGCAACGATCTCAACCGCCACCATCCACCAGCAGCCTGCAGCGCCAGAAAACAAACTCCCGCAAGCCACATGCCATCAATCCACGGCATCAGCCGGTCTGCATGTCCTGCAATCCAAAGCTCGCTGTCCGCCATTGCCGGAGCGACAAACGGAGCCTCCGTCGCAATCGTCGTATGCAAACTTCCTATCTGAGATGCGACAACTGCCTTCTCCCCCTGATCGAGATGAACAACAAGCCGCTCCTGCTCCACAAACGTTGCGACCGCCGCCAGAGGCATGAGCGCCAGCATTGTCATCGCCACCCAATAGCGCACCGCCGTCGCACGAAAGAGGCGGTCCACCAATGCATAGAGCAGGGCGATGATGGTGCTCTGCCAGCAGAAGTGGACTAGCGTCCACCCCAGTGCCACTATCTCTCCCGAATGCACCCAGTTCAGGACACTCATCGGACAGCCTCCTGTTTCCGCCGCGCCAGCAGCTTGCGAATCTCGGCCATCTCTTCCTCTCTGGCAGGCTCCATCTCAAGTGCTCGCAGAGCCAGCTGCGCCGCGCTTCCGGCAAACAACCTCCGGCTCAGATCGCGCACAAAACGCCGCTCCGTCTCTTCCTTCTCCACCGCGGCGCGATACACATGCGCACGGGCGCTCTCGTCCCGGGTCACCAGCCCCTTGTCTGCCATGATCTGCATCAGCTTCAACACGCCCGTGTACACCATCGGTCGCTCGGCGTTGATCGCCTCATACACCTCGCGGACCGTAACCGATCCCCGCTCCCAAAGGACGGAAAGTATCTCCAACTCCCCTTCCGTCGGCCTGACTGTTTCTTTGGTCTTCATCATGACGAGACGATATACGAACTGATTCGTATGTGTCAACGAAAACCTTCGTACTTCTTCCGATTGGCTCCCTGTGACTAGATTTAGCGGATGAGAACGTCATCTCGTGCTTTCAGAGGTTTCGTTTTCAGATCCATGCCTGAACGCACGGCTATTGCGATTCTTCGTCACTGACTGATAAATCACCAATGCGCTCATCGAGGCAGCGATCAGTATTGATATGTCTGCTGCGGGTTTTATCTGAAGCTCTCCATGAGAAAAATGTCCGAAATTGCATGAGGGAGACCTTCTATTGTCGTCCCCGATCATTACTGACTGCGTAATAAATTCGAACCGCCCTGCATGTTCACGAAATTTCAGTAATCCGCGAGTGTCGAAAGGCAGAATTCTCCAGTTCGAGCGACCCTGTCAACGAACATATTGCATAGGAAGTACCTCGAACCGAGAGGATCCAATTGCCATAACAGATCGTGACTCTTCTTAGCCATGGGTTCCCACTTATTTCTTCCACTATGGGAACTTTTACATTGAAGCTACCGTAGGCATATCTCAAAAAGCGAGATTCAATTGGTCGTGCTCGTAAGCCACGACCGCACGCGGCCCTGTCGCTGCGCCCTTCGAACGATAACGAGGTGTTTCATGAAGATTCTTGCTGTCGCGGCCTTCGCCGCGCTTGCGCTCTCCTATACCTTCGCACAGGGTAATTGCCGGGGGACGGCGCTCACCGGAGCCGTCCACGACAGCACGCTCGCCATCATTCCTGGAGCCACACTCGCGTTCGATGGAGTTGCCTCCTCCGAGACCAGCGGTGCCGACGGAAGCTTCCGCATCCCTTGTGTCGCCGTGGGCCAGCACCACCTCACCGTCAAGGCGGATGGATTCGCAAAGCAGGAGATTTTCTTCACCGCTCCGCATGCGGCTGCGCTCGATGTCGTCCTCAAGCTGGAAGAGGTTAAGACTCAACTGGATGTCGACAGCGATGACGCCGCGGCTCCCAGCACTAACTCCAGCGGCTCTTCCCAGACCATCTCGGGTAACCGCCTGCAGTCACTCGCCGACGATCCCGACGACCTTCAGCGCCAGTTGCAGCAGCTTGCTGCCGCTGCTGGAGGAAACCCCGCCAACGCCACCATCGCGGTCGATGGTTTTCAGGACTCTAGCAAGCTGCCCCCCAAGAGCACCATCGCCTACATAAAGGTGAACCCAGACAACTTCTCCGCTGAGTACCGTGAGCCTCCCTTCGGCGGCGGCCGCGTCGAGGTCTACACCAAGCCCGGCCAGAGCACACTGCACGGAGCGTTGTTCATGACCAACAGCAGCCCGTGGGAGAACGCGCGCGACCCCTTCTCCACCAGCAAGGCCTCCATCGGCAAGCAGCGTTACGGCTTCGAGCTGACCGGCCCCATCAGCAAGGGCAGCGACTTCGTGATGGCGCTCGAGCATCGCAGCATCGACAACTTCGCCGTCGTCAACGCCGTCACCCTCGACTCCTCGGCGCGCCCTGTCGCTACCATCACCAATGTCGCCACGCCGCAGCGCCTGTGGATCGGCAGCGCGAAGGTCAACTGGCAGCTCACGCCGAAGAACACCTTCATGGTCAGCTACAACGCCAACGTCAACCACCTGCAGGGAGTTGGCGCAGGCGGCTCCGCTCTGCCCGATACCGCCTACGACAGCCAGCAGTACGAGCACATGCTGCGCTTCAGCAATGTCACCACGGCCTCCGCGCACCTGATGCACGAGGCCCGTGTCAGCCTCCGCTGGGACGGCGAGACCGACAACCCCGTCTCCACCGCGCCTTCGGTGCAGGTCGCCGGAGCCTTTACCGGAGGAGGCGCAACGCTCGGCCCGCAGCGTCTGCGCGAGTTTAATGTCGAGGCCCTCGACGATGCGATTCTTACGACAAAGAACCATACGATCAAGGCAGGCGTTCAGCTCTGGCTCTATCACGAGCAGCAGAAGCTCACCAACAACTTCAACGGAACCTATACCTTCGGCGGCGGCTCCGCGCCCGCGCTCGACGCGAACGACCAGCCCATCCCCGGCGTGACCACCAACATCAGCGGACTCGAACAGTACCGCCGCTCCCTGCTGGGGCTTCCCGGTGGCTCGGCCACGGCCTACAGCAACGTCGCAGGATCGTCCGCGGTCAACTTCAACCTCATCCAGAACGCCTTCTTCCTTCAGGATGACTGGAACGTCGGCCACGGCCTCCACATCGCATCAGGCGTGCGCTACTTCTGGCAGAACAATCCTTCGATCTACGGCTCTATCGTTCCGCGCCTCGGCCTGCTGTGGTCGCCGACGAAGAAGGGCACCTGGACGCTCCATGCTCATGCGGGAATGTTTTCGGGTCGCTTCAATAAGGGAGATCAGGCTGAGGTGCAGCGCATGGACGGCATCCAGCGCGTCACCAGCACCATCTACAACGCAACCTACGGCGACCCCTTCACCGGAGCCACGCCCATCCACAGCATCCGGCGATTCTCGCCGCACATCAACAACCTCACATGGTTCGCGTGGAACGTCGGCGGCACACGCTCTCTCACGCATGGCTGGACCCTCTCCGCCGACTACGTCGCGGGCCGCATCTGGAACTACGAGCGCAGCAACAACATCAACTCGCCCCTGACGGACAGCCCGTACGGCCCGCGCCCCGGTACTGCGAACCTTAACATCCTTGAGATGCAGAACAGCGGTCAGGGCCGCGTGAACGCTACCTTCGCGGGCATCGAGCAGCACAGCCTCAAGTGGTTGCAGATCTTCTTCGGCGGCGTTCGCGTCAACCTCATCGACGACACCGACGACAACGAGTTCTTCACCCCGCAAAGCTCGCGGACCAACGCAGGCGAGTTCGCCCGCCGCACCGGCCAGCCCATGTGGAACATCTTCGGCAACTTTACCCTCTCGCTTCCCAAGAAGGTGCAGCTTAGCGGCGATTTCCACGGCGGCGGCGGAGCGACCTACAACATCACCACCGGCTTCGACAACAACGGCGACGGCAACTTCAACGACCGCCCGCAGTTTGCTCCCGCGGGCGCGGCCGGCAGCATCGCCACACCGTGGGGCTCGCTGGTCTCCTCCGGAGGCACCGGCGTCTTCCCGCGCAACAAGGGGGCCATGCCGTGGACCTACTACTTCGACACTAACCTGCAGCGTGCTTTCAAACTGACGCACAACGCCAAGGCTGAACACCCGCAGACCATCACCGTGAATCTGCGCTCAGCCAACGTGCTCAACCACCTCAACGTGAAGCAGGTAGGTGGAGTGCTCGGCTCTCCGATGTTCCTTAAACCCTTCGCCGGCGATAATGGACGCCGTATCGAAGCTGGCCTTCGCTATAGCTTCTAAGGAGGCCGCTTCAGTTGACACGGAAGAATGTCTTGGTCGAAGGCCATCTGTAACGACCTCGCTGCTGATGCGACCCTTCAATACTCTGTTGATCGACACGTCCGCAAAACCTATATCGTTGCCAGACGATCGTGTGTCATGTGATTCGGTCAAATTGGCGCAGCGTGCATGTAATCAATCAAATAGATGTCGGCGCCACGCTGTCGAACGGCAGGAGGATGCTTTCCCAGCTAATACCGGTTTCATGGGATCCAAATCTTATATTGTGCCAAATCGCCAAGTCAGTGCGCCGGGCTAAATCCGGGGCAGAGAAGGCTGTTTGGAAGAGCCCGGTCTCGGTGAGAGCGAACTTGAGATAGCTTGTTCCTACGGCCATATCACCTTGATTTCTGGTGCGCCATATTCCGGCGATCTCTCCTTCAATCGTTCGCGTAAGCGAGGACAAGGCATCCGCCCGGACCGCCTACAGGAGATCGTTGTGACTGGAGGAGTGCTGATAGGCTGCATTGGGATCGCCCCCCGCTCGGCGTGTCGCCTCACGAAGCACAACTACAGAAGGTTCTCCGTCTCGCGCTAACTCAACTCCAGCATCCAGTAACGCCCGTCTGAAATGCCGTGGCGGAATGTCTTTCTTTTTGGCGTACCAGTCTTTCGTGCGGCATTCATAGCCCTTGTGGACAGTGTACATATCCTCTGGTAGGTTATTGTGGACAGCGTTCACAAACGTACTCTGAACGCGAAGACGTGCATAGCTATTTTTGCGACACTGGAGTAGATATGAGCCGAGTACGACTTTTAGTGGGAACACGCAAGGGCGCGTTCATCCTCACTTCGGACGGGAAGAGGAAGGACTGGTCAGTTTCCGGGCCGCATTTTGCGGGATGGGAACTTTATCACCTCAAAGGATCGCCGGTAGATCCCAATCGCATCTATGCCTCTCAGACCTCTGGGTGGTTTGGACAGGTGGTGCAGCGATCGGATGACGGCGGAGTTACGTGGAATGCGGTAGGCAACAAATTCGTCTATGACGGCGAAGCCGGAACGCACCAGTGGTATGACGGCACCCCCCATCCGTGGGAGTTCAAACGTGTCTGGCACCTGGAGCCCTCTCTGACTTGCCCAGATACGGTTTTCGCTGGTGCCGAAGATGCCGCGTTATTTCGTTCGACCGATGGCGGCAATTCCTGGGAGGAACTCGCTGGGCTACGGACGCATGGCACGGGTCCTGCCTGGCAGCCGGGAGCAGGAGGAATGTGCCTCCATACGATTCTGCTCGACCCTGAGAATCCGCAACGGATATTTATCGCCATTTCGGCTGCGGGAGCCTTCCGCACCGACGACGGAGGCCTTTCCTGGAAGCCAATCAATCGAGGGCTTCATTCGCAGTACATCCCCGACCCGACCGCCGAGGTGGGTCATTGTGTCCACCACATCGCCATGCATTCCTCCCGGCCGGGTACTCTCTTCATGCAAAAACACTGGGACGTCATGCGTTCTGATGACGCTGGCGAATCCTGGACGGAGATCAGTGGCAACCTGCCGACGGACTTCGGCTTTGTGATCGATGTCCATGCACACGAGCCGGAAACCCTCTATGTCGTTCCCATCAAAAGTGACTCCGAACATTTCCCCATGGATGGTCAGCTTCGGGTTTATCGAAGCCGCTCCGGGGGGCATGAATGGGAACCTTTGACTCAGGGGCTTCCGCAATCGAACTGTTATGTGAATGTGCTGCGAGATGCCATGGCCGTTGATTCGCTCGACTCCTGTGGCGTTTATTTCGGTACAACAGGCGGTCAGGTCTATGTCTCACCCGATGGAGGCGATACCTGGCAGGCCATCGTTCACGATCTCCCAGCCGTACTTTCGGTTGAGGCACAGACGCTTCCATGACAGCACGAGTGCGGGTTGAACTTCCCGCCCACCTTTGCCGACTCGGTGGCATTTCACATGAAGTGGAGATATCGATTGAGGGGGCGGTGACACAGCGGACGGTTCTCGACGCTCTTGAGCTTACCTATCCCATGCTTGAGGGGACGATTCGGGACCACACAAGTAAGCTCCGCCGTCCCTTCATCCGCTTCTTTGCCTGTGAACAAGATTTATCCCACATCTCGCCAGATGATCCATTGCCTGCTGAGGTGATTGAGGGTAAAGAGCCATTTCTGATTATTGGTGCAATTGCTGGCGGCTAATCCTGCAACAAATGGCGTGCTACGCTCTGGTGCAAATCAGTTTATAAGGGGGCGAAGTTGGCCGGAGCTGCAGAGACTTCTAGAACGTTCCCCGAATAGCCCTCATTCGAGGCGGATCACGGGCAATCCAGAAGTGATCGCAGGATGATTAGCGGAAAACGTTCTTTGCGGAAGTGAATGGATTGGTGCCGAATTGCCGAAGCGCCGTTTGAGCCCTATCGCGCAGGTCTGGAAGTAGCACGGCAATCCGTGGATCAATCAGGGCCACCTTGAGCGGGAATCCTGTACCACCTTCTCACGTGAGGTTCGCTCTGGCAGAATTGTCCTATTCGGGCCCGATAGAAAGGACTGACACGATGAAAGTCCCCTACGCGAAGAAGTGGCAGAAGGAAACCGACAAGCTACGCAAGGTCGCACTCGACTGCGACCTGACGGAGGAGCTCAAGTGGGGCAAGCCCTGCTTCACTTTCCTGAAGAAGAACGTGGCCATCGTCATCCCGCTGAAGGAGTCGTGCGCGCTTGCGTTCTTCAAAGGCGCGCTGCTCAAAGACGCGAAGCACATCCTTGAGAAGGCCGGTGAGCACACCCAGGCGGGGCGATGGGTCAAGTTCACCTCGCTCCCGGAGATCACGGCCCTGCAGTCCACCCTGAGAGACTACCTCTACGAGGCCATCGAATTGGAAGAGTCCGGTAAGAAAGTCGAGCTCAAAAGAACCTCAGAGTACCCCATTCCTGAGGAATTGCAGATCAGGCTGAAAGCGGATCCCTTGCTGAAGACGAGCTTCGAATCGCTCACTCCGGGACGGAGGAAATCCTACATCTTACATATCTCGGGAGCGAAGCAGGCGAAAACCAGGGCAGCGCGGGCGGAAAGATGCGTGCCGATGATTCTGAGCGGGCGCGGGTTCAACGAGCTGCCGAAGTAAGGAAACGAACCGTAGCGCATTGTCCACGGGTATGATTCTGATGATCACCAGCCAACCGCAAAGGAACTAGAGAAATGCGTGAGCGGCAGACTTGGAAAACACTAGCCCCTGCATCCGTAGAGGTGGGTTCTTCTCGAATTCCTATGTACTGGGGAACCGGGCAACAATCAGCGATAGTCGCTCAAACTTCCTACGGGTTGGGTGCCGCACGAACATGCGTCGTCGCAGGCTAGCCTCGGACTTAGCGCGGGCCGTCGAAAGGTACTCTGGCCCAAGGGGTTCTCGAGGATCACCATAGCCGGTTAGCTGCGGTCATAACGCAACAGGAAGGCGACTGTGAGGGAATCACCTGCAATCCCTGTGACCCGACCCAGAGTTCCCTACGGCCTTCCGCAAACCTAGGACTCAAAACCCCGTATGTAAGGAGTATTCGGCGGCCGCGGCCCTGTTTCAAACATTGGTCCGTGTGTCGAGCGATATTTCATGTTCATGTAGGGTGTCTCGATGCGGCGTCCGACGGCAGAGTAACGGCCGTTCTCCCAGTTTGAATCCATATAGTGATTCACGATCCCGGTCGACAGAAGCAGCCGGTCAGCGTTGAACGGTTCCTTTCCGGTCAGCATCATCTCCGTGATCCAGTGCTCATGGGCGTTTGCCGCGTGGTACTGCGAGATGGGGCCGGGCCAGCCGAGCATCGAGATGATCGTCGGGGCTTTCTGCCCTTCGATCTCGCCAGCGTAGGTCCAGCCCACGCCCTCTCCCGAGATCACAGCTCCGTTGGTGCCGTCGTTATACTCCACGATGCACACGTTCGAGCGTTTATTCTCCTGAAAGTGTCCCTGCTTCAAGTCGAAGTTCTTCCGCACTGCTTCAAGCAGGTTGACGGCCCAGGGAGTGCGTTCGACCCACTGCCATGTCTCAGGCCCGCGAATGGACTGCACCGATTTGACGCCTGTCTCGCCGCCCTTGCGGCGATCGTGGAAGGCCTGCAGCACGTCGACGCAATGGAAGATGGCTCCCTCATCCGGGGAGTTTCCCACCACGATTGAGTTTCTGATGGGCGTATCGACGGCGAGCTCAATCTCGGGCTTGCGGAAGTAGGTCGGTATGGAGGAGCCGCCGGTCAGGGGAAAGTTCAGCTCACGCGACTTGTCGAACATCCACTTGGCGTCGTCCCAGTTATAAGAGAGGTGCTTGTCGTTGAACACGGGCACGGAGCGCTTGCTCTGCTCGAAGACACGGATCACCTGCTGGTAGATCCACCAGCGCGGCAGCAGCCAGTGGCCCTTGAGATCGGTGGGGTAGTTGCCATGTTCGGCGACGATGACGACGCCATCGACCGCAAGCTCCTTGCCGCCCAGCATGACGGCTTCGCCCACGGTCTTGTAGATGGGAATGTTCTTTGCCTTGCATACCTTCTGACCCAGTAGGCTCGTATCGAACTGATGGATGTAAACGGACACTACGTCCACCCGCGATGGGGTATGAGCGCCCTTCCACCAATAACCGTCTATCAGCTTGTTGATGATCCAGTCCGCATGTGAAGTCGGGAGTCCCCAATAGCTGATGAGGCAGGCGATACGAGGGCGTCTTTGCTGAGTCTGCGCCACGGCATCGGGTGCGATGCCGGTCAAAGCCGCCAAAGCAGCCATACCGGTTAGTTCCAGCATGTCGCGCCGGGTGAGGAGCGAGCCCGACTCCATAGGTTCGGTGATTGGGGATGAACCCGCAGCTCTGGCCGCAATTTCGATCTGTTTCTTTTTCATAACGGTTATCTGATCCTGTTGGTTACAGGTTTATTTTCCTACAACAACGCAGCAACTTGCTTCTTTTGTCTCCGGTCGGTGTTGTCATTGTGCTCCCATCGCTCCTCCGCCGTCTGACGAGACCCCGATCCCGATGGACCAGTTACTGGCCGCGAAAACCTGGGTCCTTCTATGGGGACTGATCATTAGCGTTGGGGCTGCATGGCATTTCGCGTGAGTGCTCTTCCGGAACTTCGCGCCTTACGGGGAACGGCAAGCCAGTTACTCATCGCCGCCAGTATGTCCGTGTTGCTAACTGACATCTTCTTTTTGAACGTAAAGATCGTGGCCTTCACAGGCGACCGGACCAGGGAATAATCCAACTTCGCCATTACAGTTCTCAAACACATCGCATTCCTTCCCGTAGTGGCATGGCTCTCGCTGATCTCTGAACCGTGGATTGAGACCAGGACGGAACACTTCATTCTTACTGTAGTCGCGATCGCCGCAGCGCATCTCGTATTTCGCAGCCGACATCGCTCTATCATCCGGGAACACTGCAATTTGCCCGGCCTCGAGGACGACGAAGAGGAGCTTCCAATGAAACTAGGACTCCGATATTGAAATGATTCATTGAGTAAGGTACAGCAAACGAAGTACAGCGATTTTAACGCGCCCTGACCCTCCACCCCTCAGCTCAGGAGATCGGTAACATGGGGTCGGGTTCCCGTCAGTAAAGGATCGGAGCCGCCGGACCGAACTGGACGACCGGATTTTGCAATGGCCTCGCTCTGTAAGCACCAGCTATCCGGAAGCAACAAACTCATGCAACGAGGGTTAGATATGCTATCTGGGGTCAAGAATTCAAATAGGTGGGTAGTTGAATGGCCGATGAAGATCGGTTTTCCCATGAGAGCTGTACCGCGCTAACGATGGGCCAGGCTGCAGGTACCGACTTGGTCATTCTTGATCGAGTCAGAAAATCATTCGGGAACAAAACCGCACTCAAGGATATTTCCTTCTCCGTGCCTGCTGGGCAGATTTGCGGGCTGCTTGGGCCGAACGGCGCAGGTAAAACCACACTTTTTCGACTCCTCATGGGAATACTCAAGGCGACCGAAGGTAGCCTGAAAATCGACGGGCTCGATGCTTTTGATGATCGCATTGCGGCGAAACGGCTAATCGGTTTTCTTCCGGACGAGCCAGTCTTCTATTCGTACCTCTCGGGCCGGGAAGTTCTGGAACTCAGTGCGGCGATGCACGGTCTGGATGTGGCAGCAACCATGGATCGGATGATCCCGACGATTCGTGAGCTCAGGCTGATGGACGACATCGATAATTACGCTGAGGACTACTCCCGAGGTATGAAGAAAAAGCTGGGGCTGCTGCTGGCCATGCTTCACCAGCCGAGGCTGCTGGTGCTGGACGAGCCGACGAATGGGTTAGACGTCGAATCGACTCACTTTTTTTATGACATCATTGCGAAGGCTGCCGACCAAGGAGCTACGATACTCTTCTCCACTCACCTCATGGACCATGTAGTGAAGCTGTGTAGTCACGCCGTGATTATGAATGAGGGGAGGTTGGTGACCAAGGGGCTGATCGATGAGCTACGAGCGACATATGCCGGAGCCCCTCTTGAAGAAATCTTTCTTCAACTGACTGCCAGACCTGCACAGCAATGACACAAATGAACAAGCATAGGCCCAGCTTCTGGAGCACAGTATGGCTGCTTCTTCGGTCGGCGCGAAGGCGTTATCAGGGGCGTAGAGGGCGTTAACAGCAACTGCTGAATCAACGAAGCGGAAAAAGCGCAACGGACTGGGGATGGTTTGGAACTGCGCTTGGCGTTCTGTTCATGATTGCCATTCACGGATTAGCAGCCGGCACGCCGTATCTTGCGATTCTTACCGGCGAGCGCCTCTCTACGGAACAGCAAGGCAGGATCGTCGTAAGCCAAAACTTCCTGTTCGCGCTCAAAACCGCTGAATTGGCCCACGTGTATAGAGGTATCGCCCGCCAGGATGCCGTCAACCCCAGCGTCTATCGATCAGAGGCGAGGAGTATCTCCACTTTCCAAGGGGGCTCGCAGGAGGAGATTGCCCGACGTCTCCGAGAGACGTTCGAAAGTCGCGGCACCACAGAGTTCGTAACCAAGCGCGTCGCACAGCCGGGTCTTCGTTTCTTTGTCCTAAAACGATGGAATGGGTCGCCTGCGATGCTGGGTTCGCTCGTTCTAATTTGGTGGGCGTTGATGATGGCTTTTCAGGGCGAGGGTCTGGAGCTGGACCTGCAACGCCGCCGACATCCGATGTGGGAGTGGTTATTCTCACCCCCTGTTCCGATTGGTGCCGTGTTTCTGGCCGAGATGCTGGCACCTTTGGCGGCCAACCCAATCTATTGGACGGCTCCGGTGTTTGTTGGAGCGGCCTTTGGCCTCGCCTATGGTTTCAAGCTTGGAGTATTGGCGGCCCTTCTGGCAGGGATTCCTTTATCGGTGGCATCGGGATGCTTGGGCAAGGCACTTGAGGTAGGGGTTACACTCCGAGTGGCACCGCGACAGCGGGGTGCCATCGTGGGCTTGATGAGTTGGATGGGCTATGCATCGATGATGCTGCTCTTTCTGGGGACGTTTGTTGCCCCCAAGATATCGACTCTGGCATTGAAGTGGCTGAGCCCGTTGGCGGCTCTTCCCTGGCCTTGGCTTGGATTATTTCTCGGAGCCACTCCGGACGGCCATTTCTCTTTCATGGCTGGACTGCTCACCTGCTGTGCCGTGGCCTGCCTGGTAATTGCGGTTTCGGTGTCCCTGAGCATTTGGGCAACACAGCAGGGGCTTGCGGGTGCTTTCGGTGCGACAGACCGAGCCCCGGCCGCTTCCGGGAAATCATTGCGCCTTGGAAAAGAACCACTCTATCGCAAGGAGTTATTGTGGTTTCTTCGGGACCGCAGTGCGATCGTCCAGTCCATTCTGATTCCCCTGACAGTCTCTGGAGTGCAGCTCTTCAACCTCCGAGGCGTCATCAGGCTGGCTCAGGGGGAGTGGAACTATCTGAGTGGTGGCGCGATCATCTTCGGAACGTATTTCCTCTGGATTCTTGGGCCGAAGTCGCTGGCATCCGAGGGGTCTGCACTATGGATTGCATTGACATGGCCCAGGGGACTTGAAAGCCTTCTCAAGGCAAAAGCCTGGCTATGGTCAATGCTTTCAAATGGCCTCGTTGCTACCGTGTTAACCTACGCCGTTGTGATGTTTCCGCATGAGTGGTGGAAAGTTGTCTTGGTAGCTGTGGCGTGGGCGTTCTTTGGGCGAAGCATGGCAGAGAAATCGGTCACCCTTGTCACCATCACCTCTGAGTCTGGCGAAGTTCAGAAACTTCGAGGAGGAAACACGCGCTGGCGCCCAACTCGGCATGCTCACATTCGCGATTGGCGTGTTGACCCAGCAATGGAACATCGCTGCAATGGGAATTGTGTATTCCTACATCACGGCGGCTGTCATGTGGCAGAACTTCCGAGCCAGACTTCCTTATCTCTGCGACCCTTGGTCGGAGGTGCTCCCGGATCCCCAACGCTCGTACATGCCATGGTGGCGATCAGCGCCATGGTTGAACTGGGAGCCGTTCTGACAGGAATTTTCATTGCCGCAATGGGGCGGGGAAGTGCGCCCCTGGCCCAGGCTGCAAGCTATGCTCTGTCTGCGATTGTCGTTTGGTTTGGAACGATTCGATTTCTGGACAACCGTGGAGTATCGATGTCTGATGTGTGGGTCTGGAGAGACATTGTGCGCAGGCCGGTTCCACGATTTACTTCCTCGTTGTCGATCGTGCAAAACAGCAGTATTGCTAGCTCGGACGATACTCCAGAAGATATTCCGTGGTGGAAGGCATTTGGGCCACTCGACGGCAAGTTTTTCGTCTTGCTGCTCATCGGTGCCTCTTTGGGCATTGCGCTTGGCCTGATTGAAATGGGCTACATGGAGATGCTGCGACATCTGCCAACTATTGGGGAAATAATCCGCAAGTCGCAGGAAGCCTTGAAAGGTCATCCGGATTGGCGCATCGCACAAGCGATCATGGCTGTGGCATTTGCGCCATTCGCAGAAGAGTACTTATTTCGAGGGCTGCTGTATAGAGCTTTGGATAGAGAATGGGGAGGGTGGAAGGCTGTGGTGGGAAGCGCGGCATTCTTCTGTTTCTATCATCCACCTCTGGCTTGGCCGCTGGTGTTCAGTCTTGGAGCCATAAACGCAATTATGTTTAAGAAAACACGAAGGCTGGCTCCTGCGGTTGTTTTGCATATGACCTACAACGCGGTTGTACTCTTTAGATAATCGATGCTCCGCATTTCCACCGCGGAGGTCGTGAGCCCATAGAGAGTTATTGCCAAGAAGCGCGTTTTGTATGAGCAGGGTCACTGGTGTAGAAAAGATGGGAAGCTCCTCCTTCTGTGCTAAGAGAAGACTTTCAAAATCGAAGGAACTTACGTTGAAGCGGACGGCATTGGTAACCGGAGCATCGCGCGGTCTTGGGCGTGCAATCGCACTCGAACTCGGCGCATCAGGCTTGAATGTGGTCGTTAACTACTTTAATGGCAAAGGCGGAGCCGAAGATATCTGCGATCAGATCCACAAGCTCGGCGCGCAGGCCTTGGCTGTAAAGGCTGACGTTCGAGACTCCACCGAGATAGACGCGCTCGTCACGCAGGCTGAGGAGGCCTTCGGGGGCATCGACATTCTGGTCGTCAATGCGACGGGGCCTCAGCCGCTGTTTTCGATCGAAGAGCAGACGTGGGAGAACTATCTTGATCAACTTGAGTTTTTTGTGAAGTCGCCGCTTCTCCTGCTCAAGCGTGTTCTCCCCCGCATGAAAGAGAAGCAATTTGGCCGCATCATTCAGATCGGAAGCGAAGTCTTTGAATTAGGAAATCCTCAGTTCGCCAGTTATGTGGCGGCGAAGGGCGCCCAGCTTGGACAAACCCGTTCCTGGGCACGCGAGCTGGCGCCGACTGGTATTACCGTAAATCTGGTCGCCCCCGGCTGGATACCCACTGAGCGCCACGTCGGCACTCCGCAGGCAGAGATAGACCAGTATCTGCGAACCCTGCCGACGAAGAAGATGGGAATTCCTCAAGATGTCGCGAAGACCGTGGTCTTTCTCGCGAGCGACGGAGCTGGATTTGTCACTGGACAGAAAATTTCAGTGAATGGTTCCAACACGCTCGAGTAAGTGAAGGCCAAGTCTTGCAGTGAAATACCTCTATTGCCAGCGTAAACGTGCTCGGGAGGATTACACAGAACGTTGATAGCGCGTTTGCGCGCTTGATGAATTAGACGAATGGCCCCGCCCCCACTTTGTTGACTAGCGTGAGACCCGCATAGACTTGCACGGTTCCCGACCAGCCCCCCAAAACTACAGCCCACCAAGGCATTGTCATACTGAGATGCCTGACCAATATCACCCGACGAGAGTCTTGACTTACTTAGACTGTATAACGTACTCTCCTATGCCAAATAGGGGACGACGGTAATGGATAAACAAGTAGAGCTTCTTCAGGGAACTCTCGAAATCCTGATTCTCAAGGCAGTGTCCTTAGGACCCCTTCATGGCTACGGCATTTTGCAGCGTATTCACCAGATTTCTGGCGAACGTTTACAGATTCCACAGGGTTCTTTTTACATAGCTCTCTATCGAATCGAGCACAAAGGCTGGCTTAAAGGAGAGTGGGGAGAATCTGACAACAATCGCCGCGCGAAATTTTATCGACTCACCCCCGCTGGTACCCGTCAGCTTAGGTCCGAGACCGAAAAATGGTCACAGATGACGGATGTAGTCGATGGCATACTCCGCACTACACCGGAGCAGATATGACTTTCTTTGCCAATCTCGCATCTTGGTGGAACGCGCTCATACATCGTAAACGTGTCGACAGCGATGTTGAAGCTGAACTGCAATTTCATATCGACGCACACACACAAGCACTCATTGAGTCCGGTATATCTCCGGGCGAAGCCGAACGACAATCGAAGGTAGAGTTTGGTCGAGTTGGCGTTCAGAAGGAGCTGTACCGCTCTGCTATCGGTTTACGACCACTCGAGGAAATTGGTGGCGATCTTCGATATGGTGTCCGCTCGTTTTTCCGGAAGCCAGGCTTCGCCCTCATAGCTATCCTGTCCCTTGGCTTGGGAATCGGCGCAACCACGGCTATCTTCAGCCTTATCTACGCGACTCTGCTTCATCCCTTTCCCTATGCCGGTGCCGATCGCATTGTGAATCCCGCACTCACCGATCAAGCACACCCCCAAGTTCCAACTTGGTTTGCCCTAACTCCGTCTCAGTTTGAAAGTTTTAGTAAAGCCAAATCCATCGATAGTGTCATCGGCTTCCTTCCTAATGGACTTACGGCGACAGGCAGTGATCTTCCAGAAGATGTGCAGGCTGCGTACGTGACGAGTAACGTTTCAAGCTTTCTAGGCGTTTCGGCTAAGCTCGGCCGCGGCATCGAACCCTTTGATGTAGCCGAGGGAAGGCCGCCTTCGAACATCGTTGTCCTAGACTACAAGTACTGGCAACACAAGTACAACAGCGATGCGAAGATCGTCGGCCAGGTCTTGCAGCTGAATCATGTGAATTACACCATCGTCGGTGTCATGCCGCGGCAATTTGCCTTCACCCAAACAGTCCGCAATGTGGACGTATACATACCCTGGACTGCCGCTCGCTGCCCCAATATCTTTCCGTGGATCAAGCTCAAGCCCGGAGTAAGCATCTCTGCGGCCAATGCAGAGTTCCAGTCGTTTCTCAACGAATTCAAGCGTGAGACGCCCAAGCATTTTCCTGAAGCATTCCAAGTCACGGTTCAGCCAATCATCGAGCCTTACGTTCATCGTACCGGACATACCCTGGCCCTGCTCTTTGCGTCGGTTATCCTGCTTCTTCTCATCGGCTGCGCCAACTGCTCGATCCTTCTGCTGGCTCGCGGAGAATCACGCCAGCAGGAGCTAGCTATTCGAAGTGCTATTGGAGCCAGCCGTTTCCGCATCGTACGGCAGCTTCTTATTGAAGCGCTTGCCATGTCCTGCGCCGGAGCGCTGATCGGAGCGGTATTTTCTTATTGGCTTGCCAAGCTTCCTCTGCAACTAATGCCAGATGCCTTTCCCCAAGAAGCTGCCATCACAATCAACCTTCCGATCCTGGCGTTCTCCATTAGCCTTGCTCTCATCACTGGTGTGCTCTCGGGTCTGTTCCCCGCAATGCGGCTATCACGCCCTAACCTCTCCCAGGTCATCCAAAGCACATCACACACCATTGGGGTGAACACCAGCAGGCGGGTGCTTAATATCCTGATCAGTTCTCAGATCGCTCTTACCTTCGTATTGCTGGGCGCAGCTGGAGCAGCCATCGCTGGCTTCCTCAAAATTACATCCACGCAACTTGGTTACGACCCTCACAACGTCATGGTCGTAGGCATCCCCCTGAAACGAGATACAAGTAAGAATCGAGATGCGCGTTCAGCCTATATCGACCAAGTCGAGAAAACTGTTGCCGGCGTTCCGAGTGTTCTCGCGGTCGCCGTGTCAAACCGTGGCATTCCGCCTTCACCGCCGTTCGGCGGGATAGGAACACAGGGGCAGTTCGAGATCCTTGGTGTCCACACCCAACAAGAGAAACTTGCGGTCATCTCACTTGTGAGCCCTGAATACTTCTCCACACTCGACATCCCTCTACTCAAAGGCAGGCTCTGGGATCAGTCAGAGAACCGGCGTGGAGACTTTGTTGCTGTCGTAAACCACACATTGGCCGCGCGCTACTGGCCTAAAGGAGACGCCATAGGCCATCAGATTCGCGTCGATTCACTCAAAGACGATGGAGCGCCTCTCTCTGTAGCCTCTGCTCAAAGCGCTCAGCAACGCCAGATCATTGGGGTCGTTGCTGACTCCCGCAACGACGGGATCGAGCATCCTGTAGCCCCCGCCATCTATGTTCCATACACAACATTCATGTGGGACTACACTCAGCTCTTCATTCGAACCTCGCACGAACCCCTATCATCCCTGAGGGCAATCCGGAGTGCCCTGCGTTCCGATAATGCCGAGCAAAGAGTGATCGTTGCATCGGCTAATCTCGAAGAGGCACTTCAACTCCAACCTGTTTGGGCTCAACAACGTCTTTTCTCTATTCTCTTTTCCTGCTTTGCGCTGCTCGCCCTCGTACTTTCATTGGTGGGCCTGGGTAGCACACTTTCTTTTGCCATTGCCCAACGTAGGAGCGAGTTCGGTATTCGTATGGCGCTCGGGGCCCAGCGAGCGCACATCGTTTGGATCGTTTCGAAGACAAGTCTCGCGACAGTGGGCGGCGGCATCGTGGCTGGTCTTCTATTAAATTTCTTTACCGAGAAAGCATTGCAACACTGGACACCTGACAGCATCTCTGGCTCGTGGGTGCTCAGTTGCGTGACACTCCTTTTACTCATCTGTGCAGCCACCACCAGTCTCATGCTGGCAGTTCGAGCAGCACAGGTAAATCCTTCACAAACGCTTCGGTGCGAATGACACGCTGGTCCGATCTCATCGAAGGGCAATGATCACCGCAACCAGGACTTCCGATGAATTGATTGCTGTTTTACCGCATGGCTCGATATCGCTGGCGCTTCCTTTAGCTAAGCATGCTCGCCACAGCACCGTTGTAGCGTTTTCACTATTCCCCCTTCGCAATCGTCGCTCCACTGGCCACAATTTGCCGCCTTAGCGCTCCTTTATGTCATGATCTCGGCGAGTGTCATCCCTCGTGGCGAAAGGTAGCGAGTCTTTCGGAGAAGAGTACTCAGGTATCGTTATGCTATTGCCACCAAGACCACATCACGAGATCGTACCTCCAAGCTTGTCTGCGGTTCGAGAGTCACTGGAACTCCCCGAAAGCCGATTGTGATTCCATTCGACAGAGCTTAGAGATGCGCGACGGCTCAGTTTCGGCGACTCTGGATCTCGCCTACGACTTCTGATGTCCGATAATCGATGCCTATCGCATTGTTGCAAGGCAAGGCGCTCCCATTTTCCTATTCCTTAATCTTTTGTTTCAGAGCAATGGTATATGTTCGTCTCGAGGAATCGCCCGGAATGGACAGTAATTTGCCCCTCGATTTAGATCTGCCCATCGAGGGATCCGAGTTAAAGTTGGAAACTGCCCGCAAGAGAAGTGAGGATGAATTTGATCCTGCCTCTTGGCGGCGCCTGTTTCAATATGTGTACTCTCTTGTGCGCAACAGGGCTGAGGCAGAAGATCTTACACAGGACGTATTCGTCGTGCTGTTCCGCGAGCGTCAGGCCGGCCGTCCCATAGAAAGGATCGGCGCGTGGATGCAGACTGTGGCTAGGCACATGGTCTACAGACACTATCACAAGCGACGTCCCGACCTTCATATCCCACTCGATGCTGTCGGAACAGAAAAATATCCGGATTACCTTGGACTTAAAGATGCAACTCCTTCTCCTGAAAAGCAGGTCATCGATCAAAAGATGCTCCGCCTCGGGGTCAAAGTTCTATACGAGCTGTCGGAACGGGATCGGGAGTGCGTTCTGATGTACTTTCGTGGATATGATTTTCAGCAGATTGCGTCAGTGCTTGGGATCTCCCGGTGGACGGCACGAAGACTTACACTGAAGGCGCTAAGAGAATTTCAGGCGAGGGTAAGTCCATCGCAATCGTGAAGAAAGACCTGCATTTAACAGACGAGGCGCTGCTGGAACTCGCCGGAGATAGGCTCTCTCATTCTGATCGAGCCGAGGTGAAACAGCATCTGGACCAATGTCTTTCCTGCCGGGAACGGTTTGCCAGCCTCAAGCTTGCCCACTCCGTCTTCGAGCGCCTTGCAGAGGTGGGGCTTGGCGAGACACTGGAACAGACCGGGGGAAATGTGGTGGCGCGACCTCAGTTCGGTTTTTCATGGTCACGCGCCGTGGCGATCGGGCTTGTCTGCGCCGGCGCTCTGGTCTTCCTTCTGTCGCCGTGGGCCATCCCCGGTGTACGCGCCAGTGAACTGCTGAATCGTGCGGTGAAGGGAGAAGATCGGACGAGCAGCGGAGCTGCTGGCTTTTTGATTAAAGTACAGGGCAAAACCTGTGCGAGCGGAAGGCGAGGAAGAAAGGTGGTGCAGGCTGAGTACTCGGATAGCTGTAGCCATGTGCTCCAGCAGATGAGAGCAACGGCATGGGCATCGGACAATTTTCTCTCAGCGAGAACTTACTCCGACTGGAGGAGTTCCTTGCACAAGCTTCACGACTCGGTAGAAAGGCAGGAGAACCTTTGGAGAATCCAGACCACAACCGACGAAGGTCCGGTTCGTACGGCCAGCTTGGAGATGCGCGCTTCCGATTATCATGCCACCAAGTTGACGCTCGACTTTGACGACGAAGAGCAGGTCAGCATTTCAGAAACTGTGGATGTTCTGAGGCAGCCTAAGACCTCTGACGAAGTGGTCGATAGCAGTTCTACGACGCAGGCGTTGCATGCTCTGGAAGAAGCCAATTTGCTTGAGGCAAAGGCCTGGGCACAGTTACACGAGCTTGAGGCAGACACAGGATGGGAAGCGATTGTCCTTAGAAACGACCGTCAGATCCTGGTTAAAGCCTTTGTGGAGACCGACGAGCGAAGGCAGCAGATTATTACCGCCTTTGCGCCTTATCCAGCGATTACGCTCGAAATTCACTCTGTCAATTCCAAGGCATCCCACAAGGATGTTTCTCCGCAACGGGCCAGCCTCGAAGGATACGCTCCAGGACTAGCCGAAGCATGGTTGGAGATGCATTTTCCGGATGCCGATGCTCGCATGGAGTACAGCAACAATGTTTTGAGCCTGTCTCAACACATTCTTGGGCGCGCCTTTTTCCTTGACAGGCTTCGCAGACGCCAGACCGCGATGGAGAGCTGTTCCTGCAGTGGGGAGATGGCGGCTCTCATTGTGGCCGAGCAGCAGGTACTGAGCAAACTGCAGGCGGACCTGTCACAAAGCTTGGAACCCCTGATCGGTGCGTCGACTGGATCTCCGGAACGCACACTCAGTTTAGCGGAGGCGCGTGATCTCGACACGGCTCTGGAGGAGTTGTTTTCCAGCTCCTCGGGCGCAAGCGAAAAGGCGTTTGACATGCGTCTGCGGCAGGTGCGTCGATTGCTCTAGAGACTGTTGCTGCTGCGCGGAACGGCGACAGACATCTGTTTTTGCGTTAAACAGTGCGTTTGTTGCAATCTCATGAATTGATGCACTCAAGTTGCTCTCGACGATAAAGAATCTGCTCTATACCTCCAAAGGAAATCCATTGCCTAAGGAGATCGGCAGCTAGGCGGCCTCTCTTTGCCGCTTCGCCCGCCGCTCTTCGCATGTTGGTTCTTGAGGCTTCAGGCCTCAAGGGGTCGCGTCTACCTACCTGGAGGAGATTTGTCCAAAACTACGTTCCAAGTTTTCCGCTCGAAGTTGTATAGAGCAAGCATGCTCAACCTGCTATTGTCTGCTGTACTCGTCGTATTGCCGGCGAGGGCTCAGGGCCCTGCAGCAGCAGCTCCCTCTTCCACACAGCCTTACACTCAGCCGCGTCCATCCACGAATCCCTCTGATCGCGACGACATACCCGATGACGCGCCGAAGCCTGACTTTGTCTCGTCCGCGCGGCGGCTGCTGACTGCGCCAGAACTGCCGGATGCGCCTGATGAGTGGATCACCCACTCGCTTGACTGGGTGGACTTTATCTTGATCTCCTACCCACCTACGATTCCCGAGTACCCGGTGCGACGTGCGGCACTCGTCCGCATGGACGACATCTTGCATATCCCATCCGCGCCGCACAAGCAATCCGTGCAGCGTTTCTATAAATCCCGTATGGAAAAGGCTATTGAAGAGATAGAGCAAACCAGAGTGACCGAGGGAGTCCAGATCTGGAAGCTCTATAACCACGGGTTCTTCGTCCGCACAAAATCTGTCTCCTTCACCTTCGATATCGTTCCCGGGGGCGGAGATCCTGACTTTGCAATATCCGAGAGCCTGATACACCGTCTGGCTGCGCAGTCCGACGCTACCTTTATCAGCCATCTGCATCGCGACCATGCGGACAAGGACATCGCACGGGCATTTCTTGCGCTTGGCAAGCCGGTGGTCGCTCCGCCAAATCTGTGGTCCGATGACCCAGAGTTCAAGGGAAAACTGACCTATCCCACGCGGAGCGAGACGCTCACCCAGACCGTCTCTCTCTCGCAAAAACAGCAGACTCTCAAGATCATTGCCTATCCCGGTCACCAGGGAGCCACGGTTGAAAACAACGTGTATCTGGTTATGACGCCGGAAGGCTACACGGTCGTTCAGACCGGAGACCAATCACAGTCGCTGCGCTCGGCCCCCGACCTGAAGTTCTTCGACCAGATGGGACGCGCGCACAAGGTTGACATCTTTCTTCCGAATGTGTGGACACCCAGATTGCCTCAAATCCTGAGCAGCGTTCATCCGAAGCTCGTCATAACCGGTCATGAGAACGAAATGGGCCATGTGGTGTCTCATCGGGAAGACTACACGCAAACCTACAACCGCCTATACACCACAGCAACGCCTCACCTGGTGATGACATGGGGAGAAACCTATCACTTTACCTCGCCTAGTCAGAAATCCGTTCTCGGTCAATAACAGAATCCATTTGCTGAACAGTTTCATCGGAGGGAAGAATGCACGCGCAGATTATGCGGCTTCGCAGTTTGATTTCATCATCGCTACCATTCGTTGTCCTGCTTTCTCTTCTTGCAATTCTGCTTCTTCCAGGAAAGATGTATGCGCAGAGCGGCACCATTACCGGAATTGTGACAGACACAACAGGAGCCAGTGTTCCCAACGCCTCGATTACAGTGCTTAGCGAAGGCACCGGTGTCGTACGCTCAGGCGTCACTAGTAACAACGGGTACTATTCAGTCTCTCTTCTGACGCAAGGCGTCTACACGGTAACCTTTCAGGCAAACGGATATGAGGAGTTGAAGCGCACTGGAGTGCGGCTTGAGCAGGCTCAGGTGTTCCGTCTAGATGCCATGCTCAAGATTGGCTCTGTGAGCAACGCCATAGAAGTCAATTCGCAGGCTCCGGCTCTGGACAGGGAGACTAACGACGTTGGCACGGTGGTAGAGTCGAAGTCGGTATTGAACACGCCACTGAATTCAAGAAATGCGGCCGCGTTTGTGAACCTTGTTCCCGGCACCAAAGCCATGAACGGGGCCGGGGGATTTCAGCCGAGTGCAAATGCAGATGGAAGAATCTCCATCAGTGGAGGTGTGCCGTCGGCCAATCAATGGCTTATGGATGGCATTGCGGACGAAAATCAGACCTCAGGAGGAGGTGCCTTTACCCCATCCGTGGATGCAATGTCCGAGGTCCGCATCATTACACATACACCGAGTGCGGAGTACGGTCGTCTCGCAGGCGGCGTAGTTGCTTATGTCAGCAAGAGCGGTACCAATGAGTTTCATGGGAGTGCCTGGGAGTTTGCACAGAACAGTGTCTTCAACTCCAACGACTATTTCAGCAAGAATGCCGGAAGAACTGTCGCACCGTTCAGTCAGAATCAGTACGGTATTACGGTTGGTGGCCCTGTCCTGAAGAAGCGACTCTTCTTCTTCGCAAATTGGGAGGGAATCCGCAGGTCGCAGCAGGCACGCTCCTTCTATACGGTGCCGACCACCCGACAGAAGCAAGGAGACTTTTCGCAGACCTACAATGCGCAGGGACAGTTGATGACGATCTATGACCCTCTGAGTACTACGAAAAACAGCAGTGGCCAATACGTTCGTACTCCGTTTGCAGGCAACGTAATTCCAGCGAGTAGGCTAAACTCGGTTGCCCGCGCCGTGGCATCCTACTATCCCGATCCGAACCTGCCGGGAAATGCCAATACGGGGATCAACAATTACCTGTCGTCCGCGGACACGTCATACGCACGCAACGACATCGGAATTCGGATGGACTATTATCTTACGCCAACCAAGCAGATTGCGGGGCGGTATACCTGGGACAGCATTCCGTCGAACTTCGCACAGCCGTACGGAGACAAGAATCCGGGTACACCCGGTACCAGTCCTACCCGATATGTCCGCTATAGCAGCTTCCTCAGTTATTCCGATGCGTTTACTCCAAACCTTCTGACTGAAGTCAGGGTAGGCGTCAACCAGTTCGGCATTGATCGCACTCCCATCAGCGCGGGATTCGACGCTACGAAGTTGAATCTTCCGGCCTCGCTGAATGCACAACAGCAGCTTGCCGTATTCCCCTACTTCTCCTTCTCCACAACCTCTCCCATGGGCAGCAATCCTGGCGACTGGGCCAGCCAGCGCGGTTATGCTTACGAACTAGCAAACTCGTGGACCTGGATCAAATCAGCACACAACATCAGAGCAGGTTGGGAGGGCAGGCTCTATCAGTGGAACTCCGTTCAGGGGGCTGGCCTGATTCAGTTCGCCTTTGACCAGAACTGGACCAAGGGACCGAGCGCGACCTCATCCGCGACGAACGGCTACGACTTTGCCTCCTTCCTTCTCGGTAATCCGGCCAGTGGTACGCTCTATCGCTACCAGAACTACGAGTACTCCACCTACTACTATGCGGGCTACGTGCAGGACGACTGGAAGATCAGCCGTCGGTTGACAGCAAATATTGGTTTGCGCTGGGACCACGAACTGCCTACGACGGCACGCCACAACAACATCGCAAACTTCGATCCCAGTGTAACGGCGACGGCCAATGGTATTGGCCTGACCGGAGGCCTCATTTACCCCGGGGTAAATGGCCTTTCTCGCGGAAACCGTGACAGCACGTGGAACAACTGGGGGCCGCGCGTTGGTCTTATTTACGCACTGACTCCAACCACCGTCATCCGCACCGGGTTCGGAATCTATTACCTGCCGACCACGGGCACATTCGTTCGTCTCAGCGATACTGGCTTTTCCTCCGCAACATCCGTAGTGACGACCCTCGACAATGTGAGTCCCACAGGCTCGCTCAGCAACCCTTTCCCGCAGGGAATCGTACAGCCAACGGGCAGTGCGCGGGGGGCGCTGACCGGGCTGGGAACCGACATTACTGGCAATCTCCGCAACCTCGTCTCCGGCACATCCCAACAGTGGAGCGTCAATCTACAGCAACAGGTGGGCTCCTGGACTGTGGAACTTGGATACATCGCAAACCACGGTCTGCATCTGCCCGCTAACTTCAACTATCACCATCTGGACCAGAAATACCTTGCACTTGGTTCGCAGCTGTTACAGGTCGTTGCCAACCCGTTCTCCAGCATCATTACGAACGGAGCTCTTTCGAGTCCCACCATCACCCAGGGAACGCTCTTGAACTCCTATCCCCAATTCACCGGAGTTTCAGCCCAGAGCAATTGGGCAGGTTCTAACTACCAGGCCGGTAGCATCCGGATACAACGCAAGTACAGTACGGGAATCTCGCTGCTCGGCTCCTATACCTGGTCGAAATACCTGGATAACAATCTCGGAAATGGAGCCAATGTATACGCCGACTCCGGCAGCAACAGCGTCCAGAACTGGGACAACCTGAAGGCCGAGAAAGCGATTTCTACCAGCAGCCAGCCTCAGGCGCTCGTTCTCTTCGGCGGTTACGATATCCCTGGTCTTCAGTCCAAAGCTCGGCTTGCCCGTCTCCTTACCAGCGGATGGAGAGTGAACGGCGTTTTCTCCGCATACAGTGGCATGGTGATCAGTGTGACGGCGAATGCTCCCACCTTCGGTGGCTCGCGCCCGAACCTGGTCGGGAATCCACGGCCTTCGAATCCAGGTGTCAGCGGCTGGTTGAATCCCGCGGCGTTTCAGGCCATTCCCGCATACACCTACGGCAATGCACCCAGAACACTGCCAAACTACTTCACGCAGCCCACCGTAAACCTGGACTCGTCCATTTCGCGCACGATTACCTTTGCGGATCGTTACAAGACGGAGTTCCGTGTAGAAGCCTTCAACACCCTGAACTCTACCACTTTCGGCTCCCCTGGAACCACGTTTGGAAATGCGAACTTCGGCATCATCTCCAGCCTGCGCCCAGGGACAGCTCCGCGTGTTCTTCAGTTCGGATTCAAAGGATATTTTTAGCAACACGTCGTGCTAACTTCAGCACTCATCGCAGGTTTGCCTGATTGATGGGAGCAGGCCATGGCCTGCTCCCACCGGCTTTTGCTCCTCAAGATATAAACATCATTTGCTAAGCACATTACAAAAGAATCAGCAGAAGGCGTTTACTGGCTGGCGGAGTTTGCGAATCAAGACCCGCTCCTCGTAAAACCAAAATTTGACCCGTAGGTACGGGTCGTATCGTGAATTATGGACAACTACTCCATCGACGAATTAGCGCATCAGAGCGGCGTCCATCTGGAGACCCTTCGGTACTACGAGCGGATCGGCTTGATGCCTGCACCTCCGCGCTCCGCGTCGGGACACCGCACGTACCCCGCTACCGCACTGGTTCGATTGAGCTTCATCCGGCAGGCCCAAACGCTCGGCTTTTCGCTCACAGAGATTGGCGCACTACTGAGTCTGCGCCGCAAGAAGGACGACCGGTGCGTGGATGTCATCCGTCAGATTGAAGCGAAGCAACGCGAAGTCGAAGAGAAGATAGCTGACCTTCAAACGATTAGGCACGCCCTCAAGCGCATGAAGGCTCTATGCCAAGGCGACTGCCTCGTGGTGGATTGCCTCATTCTCGAAAACATGGACAGAGGGGGTGCGGCCAGAAAGGGGACACCCCCGAAACAGATAAAACGAACATCAGTCGCACGGGCGAGAATGCTGATTCTGCTGTTACTCGGCGGTTACTCCTGGCACCTTCGTGCCCAGAACGCGCCTCCACAGCAACAACCAACTCCCGCCGTGCAGCAACCCACTCCGACGAAACCCGAACCCGTGCAGGAACAAGTCACGGTCTATGCCACCCGCACAGAGGGCCGTCTCGAAGATCTTCCGATACGCGTTGAAGTGCTCGATCAGGACGAGATCGATGAGAAGACGAGGATGGCGCCCGGAAACATCGTCATGATGTTGAACGAGACGAGTGGCCTACGCGTGCAGACCACATCGTCCTCTCTCGGAGCGTCAAGCGTCCGTATCCAGGGCATGAAAGGCCGCTACACGCGTTTCCTGAGCGATGGTCTTCCTCTCTTCGGCCAACAGGGTGCAGGCTTGGGCCTGTTGCAGATTCCTCCGCTCGATCTTGGACAGGTGGAGATCATCAAGGGAGTTGCCTCTGCGCTGTATGGCGCAGGAGCAATGGGTGGCGTGGTAAATCTAATTTCGCGCAAACCCGGCGACAAACCAACGCGTGACCTCATCGTGAACCAGACGACGCTTGGGGGGACGGATGTTTCCGGTTTCCTCGAAGGCAAATTTAACTCGCAGTTGGGAGGCGCGCTGCTTGGCTCTGGCGACTGGCAGCGGGCGCGCGACCAGGATAGAGATGGCTGGGCTGACTTGGCCCGCTATAATCGGGGCGTAACGCGGCCACGATTTTTCTGGGACAACGGCAAGGGGCGCAACGGTCTGCTGACCGGAGGCTTCACCTATGAAGATCGCAGTGGCGGAACCATGCCGGGCAGAGTCTTGCCCGCAACCGGCAATCCCTATATTGAATCCTTGACCACACATCGCGAAGACGTCGGGGGCATGGCGCAATTTCTGATCCATGATAAGTATGTTGCCGGAGTCCGCGGTTCTTATTCGTCACAGTATCATTGCCATCAATTTGGTGAAGTGCTGGAGCGAGATCGTCATGAACTTTTGTTTGCGGAGAGCACCCTCCGCGGTACCACGGGTCGCAATACCTGGGTGGCAGGCGCAGCGTTTGAACGGGACGCCTACCGTCCGGAGGACGTTCCGCGGTTCCGGTACACCTACCGCAGTCCGGGCGTCTTCGCGCAAGACGACCTGCAACTTGTCTCGTGGCTGTCGCTCTCGATGAGCGCGCGTGTGGACTTTCACAATCAGTACGGGACACTCTTCAGTCCACGCATTTCTGCATTGCTGCGGGGCGGAGCCTGGACCAGCCGCCTCTCCGTCGGCCAGGGCTTCTCCGCTCCCAGCGCTCTAACCGAAGAGACGGAAGCTGCCGGACTGACGCGGCTCGTCATTCCGACACCCTTGAAAGTCGAACGTGGACGTGGATTCACCTTCGATCTGACCCGACGCTGGAGTTTGGTGACAGCCACTGCGACCGTCTTCGGCTCGACGATCACACACCCCATTTATGTCAATCAGACGGGTGCCTATACTTTGACGAATCTGCTCGTGCCCACTCGCAATCTGGGTGTCGAATTGGTGAGCGTTCTGCGCAAAGAGGCGTTTTCCGCCACCGCCTCTTACACGTTCACAGACACGCAGCCGCAACCCGCTAACGTGAAGGAAGCTGTGCCCTTGACGCCTCGCCATACCACTGGCCTAGTCGGCACATGGGAGAAGCCAAACAATATGCGTTTCGGTATCGAAGGCTACTACACGGGCGTGCAGTTTCTTGAAGACAATCCGTACCGAACTGAATCGAAACCCTATGTACTGTTTGGCTTTCTAGTGGAGAAGTAGTTTGGAGCATTTCGATTGTTTCTCAATGCGGAGAATCTAGGCGACGTGCGACAGACGCACACCGATCCTCTCCTTCGCCCGCGGCGCGGTGTGGACGGACGCTGGACCACAGATGCCTGGGCACCGTTGGACGGGCGCGTGTTCAATGGTGGTGTGCGGGTGCACTTCTGACACGAAGCCGATCGATTCGATGGTCGTGGTGAAACCATGCCCAGTGAGATACATCGAGAAATGCACCACGACTACAAACGCCTTGGTGCCGGCGGCGAGTGAAATCCTAAGTCCTCGGGGGAGTCCATTAGCGGCGAACCGACCAGAAGAGCCTCTTTAAGCAGGGAACTCGCCCCTTCATCGTCAGTGCCGTAGGCGAGATCGTGATCGCCATCATCACCCTCGGCCTCATCCTTGGAGCTGACCGCCTTTACCACCTATAGCTCCCGCCAACGAAAAAGGCCGGCGCGGGAAACTTCTCCATCCATCTTGGTTGGCGGATGAACCAAGTGAGTTTGGAGAATTCAATTCACTGAAAAGGTAATCGCTGTTCTAGAGCAATTTAAGAGAGTACCTCGCAAAATACTCGGGAAAGATCCTTTCTCGCGATATAGACTTCAGTGGTTTATTCAAAGCTCAAAGGAACGATATGAAGATTCGCCTGTACCTTGCACTTTCGCTCTATGCTGCTTCGGTTTTGGCACAAGGCCCGGCAGTTCCAACAGCAACTAACTATAAAGAAGCCAGTATGGAAGTACGCTTTCAACTTGATCTGAAAGTTCCTGACGAGGTGATTAAGCCCTATTTGCCTAATGGATTTACTTCAGTGGTTGCAGAGCAGGGGCCGGCGAAGGACTGTAATGTTCGCCTGATTTTTGTCGATCGCATTACAGTGAATGGACCCGACGGGAAACCTGTTGGAAAGGGCAACGGCAGGCTGGTTTATCTTGCCGCTCCGGTGAGGGATGCAGCTGGCGCGAACGCTCAACTTATTCTTGGTGGACTTATCGATGAGGCTGAGGATGCTCCGGGGCCGTTTGGAAACTATCTGTTGGCCACCAAGCATGAGATGAAACGCACGACGTCCACGAACGTAAGTGGAGCCGTGGTGGATACGCAGGACTGGATCTTCGAAGCAAAGTCTGGCGAACATCTTGAGATGCACATCAGCTACGAACGCGGATCGGGAAATCGCAGCGGACGCGCACAAGATGTGAAGTTCTATTCAGCTAAGACGTCGTATGCAGAGATTTCGCATCAGGAACAGGTGCTGGAAATCCTGCGCAACACAACGACAAATCCACCGGATAAGGTCAAATCATTTTCGCTAAAGATCAGTGGTGGCAGCTTTGCGAAGTTTGCAGTGGGTGTCGAGAAGCCGTTGAGCTGGGACAATGTTGTATGGCTGAATCGTCAGATCTCGATGCCCTAGATTGGACTTGGCTATTGTTCTCTGGATTTCGCGGCGGCGCTATCTGAACTGCGGCACATCATAGTGAGGTGGTGACAACCGGGTGGTGGCATGGCAATTGATGCGCATTGGCAGCAGCGGACTTTGCCGTTCTTCGAGTTGACAATTGGAGTGTGTTGCTTCCAAGGATGCATGAATCAAGAGGCAATTCATGACAACTGCCGCAGTTTCGAGTGCATCAGCAAGCCACCTGGTTGACCTGTATTTCTGACTCTTGAACAAGTGATTTCAAGCTTGGAAGGCAAGGGAAAGATTCTTCTTCCGTGTCGTGACTCTCTTCGTTACTCAATTGTTTTGATCTTTCCGGTTTCAGAATATCCGTGCTTTAGAGCGATCTCATCACGCATAGATAAACATAAATCGACTTCTCATTACGAATCCAAGCGTCTGCAACGTAGTCCACTTCCTAATCTGTCGCATGAGTCATTTTAATTTCGGTAACTGCAGCGGGGGCTTCTCTCCTCGCCTGGGCAGCGTCCTGTTTGCGCGTAAGCCGACTAGGCGAGAGTATTCATGGCGAAATTGAGACATGCTCTCGTAGCCCAAAGCATTCGCTCTCAGGCCATTATTCGCGTCCGGTGGCGATGGCTGCACCAACACCTGAGCTCTGGGACAACTTGCGGTGCATCAGGAAGCCAGCGATGAGGAAGTAGACTCCGCCAAAGATCGCGTAGCCCCCGAGGTCTTTGATATGTGTCTTGTCGTGGAGCCCACCCAGAATGAAGGCCACACCTGCGACCGCAGACTGTATGCCGCTCAGGATCATTGCCCACTGCCCGCCCAACTGTTTCCTGCGAGAGATGCCGACAGCAAGTTGAGCAAGTCCGGCAGCGAAAGCCCAGGCACCGAAGGTGACGACGGCCTGCTGCGGAGACTTGAAGGCTGTCACGGATATCCCAATCGCTGCGAGAGATCCCAGGGCCACGTTGATGTATTGTGCGGTGGGTGAGGCGGAGCGGGTGGAAGACCTCAGGTCGTACACAGTGCAGGCGACATCCCAGAGCGGGTAAAGAATCAGGAGAGCAGCGGCCAATGCAGGATTGCTGGCTGCGGTCGCGATGACGATGCCGGCCCAGAATAGCTGGACGGCGGTGCGAGTGAAGTAGAGGTTGCGTAATGAATGCGCTTGTAGTTGTTCGTTGGATACGGTGTTAGACATATGGGTTCCTCTTGCTATCTTCTAGTTGGTAGGTTTAACGGCTGAACAAAAAACTGGGCAACTTTGCTAACTAGGACTTACGCGTGGAGATTCGTTGTAATGCACTGGTGGTAACGGCTTGGAATACATCACAGCTTCCGAGGGCCCGGGCGGACAGCATGGCGCCGTGGATGGTCGCCATGAACGTTTGTGCCTCGTCTTCAGAGGTTCCCTGGAGTTTCAACGTCCGCTTCCTAATCCCTTCTTCAAGCGTCTTCCGAATCCATCCACTTAAGGCCAGAAAATGTTGCTGGACCTCGAAGCGAACCTCCTCGGGAAGGCTGGGCAGTTCAGCAGCCAGCAAGGCGGCTATGCAGAACGGTTGGCTCTTATCTCGAATGCAATCTTCCCAGTACTGGGTATAGGCACGAAGCCGTGCCAAGGGGTCGTCAATCTTTTGCGTCAGGAACTGTGTCCCCTGCACCAACCTCTCTCGATGAGCTTTGAGGACGGCGACAACCAAGCTGGCTTTCGTGGGAAAGTGATGATGAATACTGGCCTTCCGAATCTGGACTGCTTCAGCGATATCGGCATAGCTGAATGCTGAGTAGCCGAGATCGGAGATCAGGGTTCTGGCCGTTTGGAGGATGCGATCTGCGGTTTCTCCTTGCATGCTTATGAGACTACCTACTGGTAGGATGCGATGCAAAGAATTTTGTTCTAGAAGTCTTCGTTTTCGGAAGAATCCTTACCAACGCTCTTCTCGCCATTCCAAGATCACTTCCCCAAAAATCGACTTATAGATCCGCACGAATGAAATGTGTGCGGATCGGCCTTGTGAGTTATCTGGGTTCCTGGTTTCAGTTGGTCGAACTCAGTGCTGCTTCCTGGTTCCGAACGGTGCCTACGACTCTGAAGCGAGCCTCAAGCAGAGCCTGGGCAAATGCCCGACCGAGACCGCACGGCCGGACTCATCGACTGCTTCGATGACAAGTTCCAGATAGGGCGGGTTTGAGGTGAAGGTCTGGCCTCCACCCGCCGCTTTTCGAAGAGTCTCCAGAATGATTTTTCATGCCGCCAACAGGAACTTTGCGGAAGTGATGGGATGGGAAAAGAGTCGATTGTCTCATCAACTGAGCCGCATGCAGAGACGAAAGCCCATTTAACCTCGAGCCACCGATGGGCATCCACCATCCATTTCCTCTGACGAGAGACGATATGTTGCAAACTCTGCGGAGGCTGCGGGCAATGCGGCTCTAAGGAGCATATGGGGTGACGGGATGGGGCATTTTCATAACCATTCGTTTGGCAATGTCTTGCTGGTCGTGGAAGGAGCCGCAGCGGAGATTTTATTGCGATCTCCATATTTGAGATAGGCTAGACTGTCACCTGTGTCGATTGGAAAAAATAAAGCTGTACCTACGATCGGAGATATTGCAGAACTGGTCGGAGTTTCGCGTTCCACCGTTTCCCGCGCCTTTAGCCGCCCTGAGCTTCTGAGCGAAGGTACGGTCCGGACGATCCTGAAAGCTGCCGAACGTCTGGGTTACTTTCCCAACCAGGCCGCGAGAGCCCTCAGCACGGGACGTTCGGGGAACCTTGCAATTGTTGTTCCCGATATTGCGAATGCGTTCTTTCCTCCCCTGATCCGCGCTGCACAGCTTGCAGCCGACAGCCGAGGCATGAGCCTGTTTCTGGGGGATTCGAACGAAGACCCAGCCCGCGAGTTTATGTTACTGAATCGGCTGATCGTGCAGACCGAAGGTATCGTGATCGCCTCGTCGCGTATGCCCGATAAGAAGATCAAGGAGATCGCTGCGAAGCATCCGATCGTTCTTATTAATCGAGATATCGCGGGCATCTCGCGCGTGCTAATTGATACCTCCCCAGGAGTCGAGGAGGCCGTTGTTCACCTTGCGCAGATCGGGCATCGAAAGATTGCGTATGTCGGAGGACCTTCCATCTCATGGTCCGAACAGCAGCGTCGTAGCGCGGTGCGGCGGGCTGCAGCGCGCGAGGGGCTGACAATTGAATATGTGCGTTCTGGTCCGGCTACATTTGAGGCTGGCCGCGAAGCCGCAGCCGCGGTGATTGCCTCCAAAGCCTCTGCGACGATTGCATTCGATGACGTGGTCGCGCATGGCCTGCTCGCCGGCTTGAACGAGCTGGGGCGCAGAGTTCCACAGAATATCAGCGTGATTGGCTGCGACGACGTGCTTGGTGCAGAGACTTACCCTGCGCTCACCAGCGTATCGGCTCGTCATATTGAGGCGGGCCGCATGGTGATCGAGATACTTCTCAACATGATCGAGGAACCGACAATTAGCAACGTGCGTATTGCTCTCGATACAAAGCTCGTACTGCGTTCCACGACAGCCCCACGCTCCTAACCAGCAAACATGCGGAGCCGACTAAGGCTCCGCATGTTTGTAATAAAGAGTTGTGGAATGCCGCTCAGATCGTGGGTTCCCATCCCGGTTGATACGATCTTTCCCACATCTTCATCGCCTCCGGATCGTTCTTAATGTGTCCTGTCGCAGTATCGACGGCAAGCTCGCGGCCAGCGAAGTACGAGATATTCGCCAATTGCAGTGACGTGATGGAGATGTTGATATCATCGATCGGAGAGTGCAGCTTCTCGCCCGTACGAATGCTGCTGATCATGTTGGCAAAGTGCAGGTCGGTCATCTCGTCCTGACTCAGCAGATCGCTGCTTGCCGAAACATGTCCAACGTGGAACTCATCGGTCTTCAGGCCCTTCCAGTCGTAGACTTCGTAACCATCGTGCGCAAGGATAACCGAGCCCTTTGTTCCCTGGATGAGAGCACCTCGATCGCGCCCGTAACACTTCATCCCCTGCGAGCTTTTGCCCTCCCAGCAGATCATCTTGTCGGTGTACTTCATGCTGATCGAAAGCGTGTCGTAGAATTGCCAGTCATCTTTGAACTGGTAGCGGCCTCCCTGTGCGACGATGCTCTGGGGAAAGCCCGTTCCAAGCGCCCAGCGGCATACGTCGGTTTCGTGCGTGCCATTGTTCAGCGCTTCGCCTGTTCCATAACGGCGAAGCCAATGCCAGTTGTAGGGATGAATGTTGTCCTTGTACTCGGAGTGCGGCGCAGGTCCCTGCCAAAGCTCCCAGTTCAGCTCGGCAGGGACAGGAACTACTTTGCCTGTGCCCATCGACAACCTAGTGTTGGCGTACCATGCCTTTGCATAGTAGGTCTCGCCGATCAGCCCGTCGTGAATCTTTTCGATCATGCGACCTTCATGCGCAGAGGAGCGGTGCTGGTTGCCTACCTGTACCAGTTTTCCATACTTCTTCTGCGCTGCCACCAGTAGCTCTCCTTCACGCGGATTATGGCTGGAGGGCTTTTCGACGTAAACGTGCTTGCCGGCGCGAAGCGCAAGAATCGTCATTGGGGCATGCCAGTGGTCGGGAGTCGCAATCGTGACCACGTCGACATCTTTAGCGGCCAGTACCGTGCGAAAGTCGCTGCTCGTAAGCGGCGAATAGCAAAAGACCTCCCTGGTCTTCGTTGCAAACTTGTTGAGGTTCCGCGAATCGACGTCACACAGGTATGTGATCTTCACGGAGGAGGCATTTGCCTTGAGTCCGGACAGATGGGCGAGTGCGCGGGAGTTCGTGCCAATGATCGCGAAGTTGATCTTGTCGTTGGCTCCAATAATCTGGCCATAGCTCTTCGCGCTGGAGCTGAGAGCCGATCCCGCGATCGTTATCAGCATGCCGTCGAGAAATTTTCTTCTGGAAATCACGGAACCTCCAAGGACGAGCTTGTCGTCAGGGAATTTCTAGTATTGGTATTGAACCATACGGTACGGTGCAATCGATTGCATTGTCAATGCATAAATTATGGCGGATCGGGAAGGAGCTTTTCTTTCTCGGAACCGCTTTCAACCTGATGTACCTTCTTCGTGCGAATGAGGGTAAAAGCCACTCTTCTGTCTCATCGCTGTACCGATTAATAAATCGCAGAAAGATTCTGATGGCGATCCGCATTGCGAAGAGGTGTGAGGGCTCCCGATGATTTTTTCGAAAATATGACTATTTACTTGCAACCGATTGCATGATATTTTCATCGCCAAGATCAACATCCGATGAAAACTCCGGCTTTCGCTGTCGATACGAATGGATGCCGGTTGCGTCGCGCATTCCCCTAAAGAGTGACGACCGAGATCAAGCTGTCTTGTTTGTTGGCGATGAGCAGGTCAAGGAGATGGATTATGAAGAGCAAGGTTGTGCGGCTTCTTAGAGCATCGGGTTGTTGCCTGATGTTTGTCTTGTTCCTGTTGCTTGCTCACCCGCTTCCAGCGCAGGTTTTGTACGGATCGCTTGCTGGAACGGTGCAGGACTCCACAGGAGCGATGGTCGCTGGTGCGACGGTAACAATCACCAATACAGGAACAGGGCAGGTGCTGACGCTGAAGACGGATGCCGAAGGGCACTACCTTCGTGCGGACTTTCAGCAGGGGCAGTACTCTCTCTCGGTCTCCTATGAGGGCTTCAAACCATACACCAAGACGGGTATTCAGCTGAGTGCAGGTATGGCTCTTCGTGAAGATGTCACGCTTGAGATCGGTAATGCCGGGGAATCCGTGATCGTCTCTGCGCAGGAGATTCAGCTGCAGACGGATAAGGCTGACATTCACACAGAACTATCCTCCGCAGACCTCACCGATCTTCCCGTCGGCCACTACCGCAACTTCCAGAGCCTTGTGAACCTGGTTCCTGGAGCGGTTCCTGGCGGCCTGGTCAACTCTCTGCAGACTAGCCCCGAGCGTTCGATCGCCACTAATGTCAATGGCGTCAATTCGAACAACAATGCTACGCGTATCGATGGACTGCCAAGCGTCTATCTGTGGCTGACCGATCACGCCGCCTATATTCCTCCGGTCGAGACGGTGCAGACGGTCAACATCTCTACGAATAACTTCGACGCCGAAAGCGGCATGGCTGGTGGCGTTGTCACAAACATCATCTCCAAGTCCGGAACCAACACGATTCACGGCTCAGCGTTTGCGATGAACAGCAACTCGGACGCGGCGGCGAAGAACTTCTTCAATCGTGGCAAGCAGGCCTATACCAACATCAACATCGACGGAGTGACGCTGGGTGGACCGATACGGAAGGATAAGATCTTCGGCTTCCTCAGCTGGGAGGGCACGCGCGAGCGGCAGGGAACCACCGTTGTGATGACCGTGCCAACCGCCGACCAGCGAGCTGGCAACTTCAGCGCCTACAACACGGCTCTCTACGATCCGGCTACAGGCCACGCCGATGGGACGGGGCGTTTACGACTTTCCAGCAACGGCGTGAATAACGTGATCCCGAGTAATCGTCTTGATCCGATTGCTCTGAAGATTCAGGCATTGATTCCTATGCCGAACGGCCCCGGAACGGTCAACAACTACACAAACTCGGCATCGCAGTCTCTGACGCGTGACAACTATGATGCCAAGGTCAACTTCAACCTTTCGCCGAATACGAATCTCTGGACGAAGTACAGCCTGATGCGCGCGACGACCGGGTGTCCTGCCGGTCTTGGAGACGCGGGTGGCGTGCCTCTCTGCTCCGGCAACATCGGTGTCTCTGACGGAGTAACGCAGGTTGCCGATATAGGCTTTACGCGCATCATCAGCCCAAATATCAGCTGGGATGGAACGCTTGGTTATATCCGTCTTGGCAACAATGTTTATGGTTTCGGTTACGGTGTGTCGATTCCGATGACACAGCTTGGAATCCCCGGCACTAACGGAGGAAGCAACAATCTGATCAACAGCGGTGCGCCCTTGTTCACCATCTCCAACGGCTATTCGCAGCTTGGCAGCGACACCGACACGCGACCCTACCTGTACCATCAGGATAGCTACGAGCTGGCGCAGAATCTGAGCTGGTCTCACGGAAAACATTACTTCCGTTTCGGTTTTGAAGGTGTTCGTCATCACATGAACTTTTACCAGCCCGATGGTGGCGGCGGTGGAGGACCGCAGGGACAGTTCCTCTTCTCAGGTGGTATCACCAGTCTGAATGGAACTACTACTCCCATCAACCAGTACAACTCCTACGCCGCATTTCTGCTGGGATTGCCGCAGACCGAGAAGGAGACGCTCCAGTTTGCGAACTTCACCACCTACAACTATGAATGGGCGGGTTATGCGCAGGATCGCTGGCAGCTTCTTCAAAACCTCACGCTCTCGGCGGGAGTTCGTTATGAGCTGTACCCTATGATGACTCGCTCCGGACGCGGCGGAATCGAGCAGTATGATCCGAATACCAATCTCGTAGCCCTTGGCGGAAACCAGGGAAATCCCAAGGGGCTTGGTATCTCAACCAGTCACAAATTGTTCGTGCCGCGCCTCGGCATCGTTTACAACCTCTCACCAAAGACCGTGATTCGCAGCGGCTTCGGCATAAGCATCGATCCTCTTCCACTGGCGCGTCCGTTGCGCGGTTTCTATCCGCTGACCGTGTCGTCTACCTTTACTTCTCCCAACTCATTCGTGCCGTACAACACGCTTGCAACCGGTATCCCGACCATTCCCGCGCCTGACCAGACGCTGCCGTATCTTCCTCTTCCCAAGACGGCGCAGATGCGTTACATCGACGGCGACTCGATCAGGCGTGGCTACGTCGAATCGTGGAACCTGGTCGTAGAACGCGAGCTGCCGTGGCAGATGTTTGCGACCATCGCCTACGTCGGAACGCAGACTATTCACTCCTTCGTCGATGTCGACGTGAACGCGGGTGTGCCCGGCGGCGGAACAGCAGGCCAGCTGTTGAACCGTCCTGGCTCGCCGACTGCAGGCCGCACTGCAATCACCTGGGCGTGGAACGGACGCTACAACGCAAACTACAACGGCCTTCAGATCTCGATGACGAAGCGCGCCTCGAAGGGCTTGAGCATCAAGGCCGCGTATACCTACTCCAAAGCGATGAACTTTTCCGATCTCGATGGATGGGCACAGCTGATCTTCAATACGCCGTCGCAGATCCCGAAGAACTACGCTCGTGCCGGATATGACGTCCCACACAATCTGCAGCTCGCATCCACCTACGAGCTTCCGCTCGGTCGCGGGAAGAGGTTCGCAAACTCCGGTATCTCCTCCGTGCTTCTTGGCGGATGGCAGGTGAATGGCATCTTCTCCGCCGTGTCGGGCAGGCCCTTTACGGTTACAGCCGATGCGACGACCCTGAATGCCCCGGACAATACGCAGACCGCCGACCTCGTTGGTCCTGTTCGGCGTCTTGGAGGAAGTGGCCCAGGAGAGTTTCTCTACGATCCATCGTCGTTCGCTATTCCTACCGGAGCTGCCCGCTTTGGAACCTCGGGACGAAACCTCCTGCGCAGCTCGCGGCAGGTGAATCTCGATGCTGGACTCTTCAAGACCTTCCCTGTCTACGAGCGCCTGACGATGACCTTCAGGGCAGAGGCGTTCAACCTGTCCAACACTCCTCACTTCGCAGCGCCGAACTCAAACCGAAGCAGCTCGGCGTTTATGACAACCTCAAGCGCAGCCCAGGATCAAAGAAATCTTCGATTCGGATTGAGCGCGAACTGGTAGTGCGTCGCAAATAATAAAGGAGCAGGGAATCGTCCCTGCTCCTTTATTGTTGAGAAGTATGCTTAGCTGCCCGCTCCATACGTTTTGTTGATGAGATTCTGCAGGTATGTCTTTGCCTGCAGAATGTCGGTGATCTGCTGTGGTCCGGAGATCTCGCGTTCGATGATGAACGGTCCCATGTAGTTCACTTCTTTGAGTTTGCGGAACAGAGTTGGAAAGTCCACCTTGCCTTTTCCAATCGGAACCTCATCGCCCAGAACATGCGGATTGGTAGGGAACAGGCCGTCCTTCATGTGCGTGCCGCGAACGAATTTCCCGAAGACATCCATCGCATCGACTGGATTTCCCTTGCCGTAGAGAATCAGGTTGGCCGTATCGAGATTGACGAAGACGTTGCCCTCGCCGACATCTTGGATCATGCGTAGCATCGTGATGGGAGTCTCCTCGCCGGTCTCGCAAAGCAGCATCACTCCATTTTGCTTGCAGTGGCTTGCGACCTCCTTGATCGACGCGACGGCCACCGGATAGATCGGGTCATTCGGCTCTTCAGGGATGAACCCCAGGTGCGTGTGAATCGCAGGAATACTGCAGGCGTGAGCAAAGTCCGCCGCAAGCTTCAACGCATCGATGCGCTGGCGCCGATAGGTGGGGGGAATAATGCCAATCGTCGCAGCTCCATGATCGAAGTCGAATATTCGTGGGCCGGGATTGTGTTCGCTGACCGCGGAGACCTCGATGTTGTACTTCTTCAATGCAGCCAACAGTGGCGCGACCTTCTCCATGCTGAGTTCTTCAAAGAAGATCTGACATACAGGGAATCCAAGGTCGTGAACATGCTTGATCGTTGCTTCCGCGGTTCCACCTTTTTCGACCTTTGCAACGATCCCAAGCTTTGGAAGCGTTGTGCCTGGCTGAGCCGCCGCCGGGAAAGTTGTGCTTGCCAGCGCTGTTCCGGCAAGTTGAAGGAATCGACGCCGATCCAAAATGCCCATCGAGATAGCTCCAAGTGTTGGTTTACGAAATACGAGGAGTTTATCATGCAACCGATTGCATCGCGAGATGGAATTTGTTATGGTGAGGACTCAAATTTCACTGCTCAGGAACGATACGGCAAAGCGACCAGGGCAGGAGGTTTAGATCGAGCTCGCGGAGAAGACATGGAAAATCTTGTTGAACGTCGTCAGTTTCTGAAGGTGGCCGGAGCCGCATTGCTTACAGGTGGAGTAAAGGCATCTCTGGGTCAAAGCTCTTCGCAGGCGCAGGGAACGATCTCAGCCTCGCAGGTCGCAAAGACCGCGCGTATCTTCTCCGGCTGTTGCGCATACACCTATCGTCATGCCTTTCAGAATGGCTCGCTCACGCTCGAGTCGTTTATTCAGCTGGCGGTGGAGCTGAAGCTCGACGGCGTGGACATGACCGTCTACTACATGAAGAGCACCGATCCGGGCTATATCGAGAATCTTCGTTACCTCGGCTACAAGAACGGTGTGCCGTTTTCCGGCGTCGCCTGCGGTTCGAGTATGGTGCAGGCCGATGCGGCGAAGAGAGCTGAGGTTCTTGCCGATATCAAGAAATGGGTGGATGTAACAGATCGTATCGGAGCGCCGCACCTGCGCGTCTTCGCAGGCAAGCAGCCTGTGGGAAGCACCATGACGCAGTGCGTCAACTGGGTCGTGGACGTGATGAAGGCGGCCAGCGATTACTCCGGCAAGAAGGGAATTACACTGGGGCTCGAAGACCATGCAGGCGTTTCGCAGAGCGCGGATGTATGCCTCGAGATTATGCACCGCGTGAACTCTCCCTATGCGGGCATCAACATCGACATCTCGCACTTCACCCCGACGGCGACGCAGGACTCTTACTCGCAGATTGCCGCGTGCCTTCCGTATGCGACGCACGCCCATGTGCGTGCGGGCTTCGACGATAACTCCCCCATAGACCTTGATCGCGTGTGGAAGATGTTCGCTGACTCAGGCTACAAGGGATATATGTCCTACGAGGGAGAAGAGACGAGCATCACCGGCGCTCCGGCGCAGATTGCGGAGATTCGTCGCCTCTGTAAAAAGTATACGAGCGTGTAGTCGGAAACAAAGCATCTGGGTTTGGCGATCATACCGCCAGGCTCAGATGCCTTCTATACGTCTTCCGTTTAGCCATACATCCTGAACTGTAATCGCATCGGTCCAGCGGAAGCGAATAAGATCGCCGCGTCCGCCGATTTGTAACCGTCCGCGGTCTCCAACGAAGCGCCCCGGAATCTCGGTGGCCATCCTGAGAATCTCATCGAGCGAACGCCCCGTCATGCCAACGGCTTTGCCGATACATTGTGTGAGAGGAACCGTAGCTCCAGCCAGCGCAGTCGATCCCCGCAGCGAAAGCCGCCCATCTGCGGAGAGCTCGACATCTCCTCCTACCGGGGTGCGATAGAGTCCGGCAGGCATACCAGCCAGCGCTACGGTATCCGATACGAGAAATGATCTTTCGATCCCCTTTGCGTTCACCATCGCCTTGAACGTCTCTGCTGGAAGATGGTGGCCATCCGCGATGAAAGAAGTCGTAAGGTGGTCGTTCGCCAACTGGCTCCAGATCGGATTCGGATGACGCGCAAGTGTTGCGGCGATTCCATTGCCAAGATGCGTTGACAGCCGCGCTCCCGCATCGGCGGCACGGTTGATCTGTTCCGAAGATGCGTGCGTGTGTCCGAGTGACACATGAACGCCGCGCTCCACAAGGCCGGCAATGTAACGCTCCGAGTTCTCGAAGTGAGGCGACATCGTCACCATGCCAACCAGCCCTCCGCACGCCTGCTGCCAGCGATCGAATTCATCCAGCGAGGGCGGGCGTACGTGCTCCTGCGGATGCGCCCCGCGATACCCGTCGAGCGGAGAGATGTGCGGGCCTTCAACATGCACCCACGGAATCGAATCTGTAGCGTGAGCATGAGTGCGGCGCGCCTCCGCAATCACGCGCAGGCTGTTCGTGATCTCTGCCTCTGAAGCCGTGATAATCGTAGGTGCAAAACAGGTGACTCCTGTGAGGAGCAGAGCATTAACAATATGAAGAACGGATTCCACGGTGCAGTCCGCGCCATTGAAGTCGTGGCCAGCGTAGCCGTTCACCTGCAGATCAATGAGCCCCGCCGACAGCCAATAATCGTTGTTCTCAGCAGCAGGTTCAATCGAGACGATCCTTCCACTTTCCAGACGAATACATACGCATTGCCCTTTAGCAGGATCGCGTCCGACGATTCGTTCTTCCTTCACGCGTTTCCTTTGCGTTTACTGTGAGAGCAGCGAGCTCGAGTCTGGATCGAGGTACACCGTGCAGTGCGGATGCATCTTAAGAGCCGTTGCCGGAACCTGTCCGCTCACAGGATATTCCATCATGTCGCGAACTGCGGCAGCCTTGTTTTTTCCCGGAACGCAGCAGAACATCTCTTCTCCGCGAAGCAGGCACGGCACGGTCAGGGTGATGGCTTTGCGAGGGACCCTGTCCAAAGCAAGGAAGCATTCATCATCCACCTGCTGCTGCCTGCAGACCTGATCCAGCTCGACGATCTTTACCGCAAGAGGATCGTTGAGATTCGCCGGAGGATCGTTGAATGCAAGATGGCCATTGGCTCCAATGCCGAGCAGTACGAAGTCGATCGGCTCTTCGGCCAGCAGCTTCGCATACTCGCGGCAGGTCGCTTCAGGATCGGCGCCGGGGGCGATCAGGTGATAACCAGCAAGCGGAACGTGGTCGAAAAACGCATCGCGCAGCCAGTTGCCGAATCGTTGCGGGGCATCTTCGGGTAAGCCGATATATTCGTCCATGTGAAAGGCGATAACGCGCTGCCAGTCGATACCAGGTTCAAGACGAAGCGCCGCAAGCATCTCTCCCTGGCTTGGTGCAGCAGCAAAGACGATACGCAGGTGCGGTTTGATCTGGAGCTTCACACGAATCGCATTTGCAATATCTGTGGCAGCTAGTTTGCCCATCTCTAGGCGGTTGGCGGCGATGTGTATATTCATGGCGATCGATGCAGTGTTATTCATAGGGACCTATAAAAATCAGGTTTGTCTCGGATAGGTTATTGGAGCGATCGAACAGGCTCTTTCGTGTTGGAGTCGAGTGCCATCAGGAGATTGGTTGCGCTGCTGTTCCTTGAAGGCACGATGAAGCCGATCGCGATATAAGCGATGAGCGATGCGAAGAAGGGAACTCCGACCGTGATTGCATTCACATAATGCGCATGGCTGTTGAGCCATGGTTGTGTAGCGTGTAGCTTGAGCGCCCCGAAGGCCAGCGCTCCGGCAATACTCGATCCAATCGCGGCCGAAGGCCCGCTTCTGCGAAATGGAAGTAGCAGGCCAAGCAGAATGGGAACAGCAATCGGTCCAAGTAGGGCGCCGTACCAGAGAATGACGATTCCGATGACTCCTCCAAAGTGCGAGGCAAACAGCGCCAGCACCATGCTGATCAGCAGAAAGAAGAAGGTCGTAATTCGTCCGAACAGGAGCTGCTGTCTATCCGATAAGGCACGCTCCCGCCGCAGCACCGGCAGGATGTCTCGCACAATCACGGCAGAAACAGCGTTGGCATCTGAAGAGGTCATGGCCATGGTGTGCGCGAAGAGTCCTGCAAGCACCAGTCCAATCAGCCCTGAGGGCAACAGTGTCTTCGTCAGTACGGCGTAGGACTCCGTGGGGTCCTGCAGATTCGGAAACAGAATCGGTGAAGCCCACATTGGAAAGAAGAGAACCAGTGGCCACACAAGGTAAAGCAGTGCGGAGAGAAGCGAGGACTTGCGCGCTGCCTCGGGCGTTGCCGAGGCAAGAAACCGCTGTGCGAGGCTCCAGCTTCCGCCGTTGTACGACAACATGTTCACAAAGAAATAGGTGGAAGCGAAGACGACCGTGTAGTCCCCGTGAAATGGCTTGTGATGATCCGGAGGAAGAAGGGACCAGATCCGCCACAGCGCGCTGATACCTCCCAGCTTAAGAAGGGTTGCAACCAGCATGGATACTCCTGCGATGAGCTGGATTACGAACTGGCTCAGATCGGTGAGCGCGTCTGCCCAGAGGCCTCCCAGAACGGAGTAGAAGACGGTGACCCCTCCTGTCAGGATGACTCCCCAGACTAGGGGCACATTGGCAAATGCATGCAGAAGAATTGCGGAGGCGCTCCACTTCGCGCCGACGTCGAAGACCTTGAGGAGCGCGCCGCTCCATCCAAGGATCTGTTGCGTGGGAAGATTGTAGCGGACCTTCAGGTACTCGAGCGGAGAGATGACATGGAGCCGTTGCCTCATCCGCACCCACTTGGCAGGAAAGATTGCCACTCCAGCGAGCAGCGAAAGAGCGATCGAAGCGGCCCACCAGAAATAGACTGTGATGCCGGAGGTATAGGCCAGGGCTGCGTATCCCACGAAGACGGCTGAACTGTAGCCCGACATATGATGTGAGATGCCAGAGAGCCACCAGGGCATGGATCCGCCTGCGGTAAAGAAGTCACTAACGTTTTTGACTTTCTTACGGGCCCAGTAGCCGACAACCATCATCAGGACGAAGTAGGCACCAAGCACAAGCCAGGCGAATAAGCCCATAGACGACCCCTCTTCTCTCTTATTCTGAAGTATCTCATGCAATCGGTTGCACGACAAATGCGAACCCCATGAATATCTCTTGTTGGCAGTTCCATTCGTGCTTAGCGGAAGACCTCTACCTGCTTTGACTGCACTACACCTTGATCAAATTCGGAACTATGGGGCAGATAGTAGTTAAGTCCGTTCACAAGCCCTGCCGAGAAATCGTAGCGCGGACCTAGCCCTCGCGTTTCCCCATGACTGACCTGAGCCAAGCTGCTTCGAAACGGCATCGAGCTTGTCCAGGCACCATCGTGGATCGTCAGAAAGCTTCCTTTCGGAGATATTCTCGACCGCACTCTGCAGACGGAATGATAAGATTCTTTTGCGCAATAGAAGCGATATCTGCGTCGGCCTCGATCGTAAATACGGTTCCAGGATTGGCCGCAACCCCCTACATATTGATCTCTGTATGCGATATTTCTGCTTGAGGGCCGCGGCTAGGTCGACTTGCCCGTCGGCAGCGGGTGCAAGGCTAATGGCAAGCATGAAGAGGGCAATCATTCCTAAAAACGTCCCGCAGATATGCGAACAGCGGATCAGCATTTCACGGTCTCCTGACAATACAAACGGGCCCGAGGTTAGCCAGCCCTGAAATGATACTGACCGGCGTCAAAAGAAAAACTTGGATTTCGATCTTTTTGGAGGAAGCGCATGGCCGAGACCTTTCGGCGAGGCGACCACACCACTCTTGCTGATCTCTTGTTCAAGGAGTTTTTCCGCTGTACCCCAGCCATCAGATCGGTCATTGAACTCCGGAAAAGAATCGCCGGCTCTGAGATCAGTGGTCGCTTCGTACCGAACTCAGCGAGCGCCCGTTCGAACAAACAGCCCGCGAACTCAGCTGTACAGAACCATGACTGATACCAGTCGAAAATACATTTCACTCGTTTCTTTGGGTTCATGATTGGCTGCATCTTCCGCTCGATGCTTTCGAAGATGTGCTTGTGGCGTTGCGACAGAACTTCTCCAATCGACTCGTCCTTGCTGGCGAAGTGCCGATAGAGAGTCATGCGCGCAACATCAGAATCGCGGATGATCCAATCTATTCCAACCGCCTGAAAACCGTGTTCGGAAAATAGCGCGGTAGCCTTTTCCACAAAGATCTAACGCTTGTCCCCTTGCATCGATGTGTCCTTTCGAGCCTGACAATGTACTTCAGTACAAGACAAGTGCCCCTATGGGTACTAGTAAAGATAGTGCAAAATGCCCGCTCGCTTGCTCTGCTTCATCTTTACAGAAGAAGCGTCTCCATTTATGTGTTGCCACCTCGTGGAGAAGTCGGCAAAGATTGACGTAGAAACGATTTGCACTCTACTAAGGGTGATCGCGAATCAACCCGTTTCCAGCACGTGATCCTAACTGTTTCACACCCTTGACTCGGCAGATATCGGCGGCGAGTTCCGGACTAAGCAAGCCGTAATCTGCGGCTTCGTAGGCCAGTCGCCGCATTGCAGCAAGTTACTGATTGATGGTGCTAGCGGATAATCCGAGCGATTTAAGGTAAAGGAGAAATCGTAGAATCACGGCCTGATTCAAGGCCAGTCGCGGTTCGGAGCAATACCAGGTCGAATTGCTCCATCGCGCACTGTTTTGGCTGTGCAATTATGGTTTACGGTAGTGCCGTTTGCGATCGATGTTCCGGATTTTGGCGGTCATTGCGAATACAACGCTAAGAACATTTAAACCCGGCTATCAGCATGAGCGTTACACTCAAGCGAATGAAAATGAAAATTCTGTTTGTACCTATCCTGATGACCGCGCTGGCCTCGACCGGCGCCGCGCAAGACGTCAAAGAGTTTCTCGGACGTTGGGACATGACTGTTACCCCCGCCACCGGTAAACCTTATCCGCAATGGATGGAGCTTACGGATAACGGTGGCAAGCTTGAAGGTCGTATTCAGCCGAGGGGCGGCGCATGGCATTTGATCGGACGTGTCAACATGGAGTCGGGCAAACTGATCGTGGCTGTTGGGGAAACGGGGCCTGGATCGGTAATCAGTTGGGAACTCATGTCCCCCAGCTCAGACAGGCTGACCGGCATAGAGAAGCGCGGTGACGCCGACGGCCCGATGCTCTCTGGTGTGAAAGCGCCTTCGCTTGATCGGCCGATGCCGAAGAAGTGGACCAAACCCAGGCCTCTTTTCGACGGCAAAGACCTTAAAGGTTGGGAGCCGATAGGGAATGTCGAGAACAACAAGTGGGTGGCGCGTAATGGCGAGCTGGTGAATGATAATCCCGAAGTGCCAGGTCAAAGAATCCACGGGGCTGCCAACATCATGACCACGGAAAAATTCCAGGACTTCAAGCTGCATATTGAAGTGAACTGTCCGGAAGGTGGTAACAGCGGTATCTATCTGCGAGGTCGCTATGAGTTGCAGGTGGGCACCGAAGGAGGCAAGCTCCCGTCGCATGAAATGGGAGCGATCTACAGTTGGTATCCGCCGCCAGCGGGCTCAGAGCCTGACCTGGGAAAATGGACGACCTACGACGTCACCCTGATTGGCAGACATGTGACGGTTTTGCGCGATGGCAAGATGTACCACGACAATGTCGAGATTCCTGGCCCGACCGGAGGTGCTCTTGACAGCAATGAGGCCGAGCCAGGACCGTTCTATCTGCAGGGGGATCACCACGGTGTCATCCAGTACCGCAACATCACCATTTCTGTCCCGAAAAAATAGGTTCTGTCTGGAAATGCGTGTCTGCGAACTACTCTTGCTGCCGTCATGTTCGCTCTATAGACAGCCGTTCGGGGATCCAGCGGATGTCGATGCAGTTTACCAAGCAGACGACGCATGGCTTGAGAAGCACAAGACTTTTCGATTCGACAAGCTCGCAACGTGGTAAGGGCGCTTGGAAGCGCCACGTCGGGAAGCACTATTTAATAGTCAAGCATTGTAAATGACAATAGCTTGCGAAGCCCACGTAATCTCAACGCCGAGTTGTTTCATCTCGAAAGAGATTTATGCGATCGTTTGCCATTTCGTGTCGCTCAAACTCCCAAAATATTAATTCTTTGGCGGCTTTTTCGGCCTTGCAGCCACATGATTCTCGGACGACTAACGTTACCGGTAAAACTGTCCTCACCGTGGAGGACGAGGATTCACCCTTAATCCTTTGTAGGAGTAGACGAGTGGAGGTACGCCCCAGTTCAATGGCGGGTTGACGGACAGTAGTCACTGGGGGATTCAGCAAAGTATAAAAGTCGACGTCGTCAAAACCAATCAGCGCTACGTCCCTCGGAACCTCGATCTTCATTGCTTGGAGCGTCTTGATAACGGTAACTGTGCAGGCATTATTTGCGGTGAAGAGAGCATCGGGACGTTCTCGTGAATTAAAGATCGCCGATAAGGTTTTTTGTGCGGTCGCCTCGTTCGATAATGTCACTTTCCTGATGTGAGAGATCTTTGTGCTCCGCAAACATTCTTCGTAACCTGCAATCCGCTCTTTAATAGGTCTCAAGTGAGAGTTCATCACTATGCATGTGATTCTTTTGTAGCCATGACTGATAAGGTGTTCCACTGCCAGTCGGGCTCCTGTTCTATTTTCAACCTCAACTGAGTCCGTTGCGGCCAGCTCGATGGGCCGATCAATTGTGACAATTGGCGTAGACGCCAAGGCTGCGGCCTTCAAATATCCGCTGCTACTATTCGCCGGGACCAACAGGATGCCATCCACTGGATGACTGGTCATTTGCTCGACCTGCGCTTCCTCGATGGAGGGTTCGCCATCGGAGGCCGCAAACCAGACTAGATAGCCAGCCTCGCGCGCAACTTCCTGTACAGCGTGGCTAACGACAGAAAAGAAACTGTCTGCCAGATCGGGAACGATCAGTCCTATTGATTTTGATGGCTGACCTGTGAGGATACGAGCGGCATAATTTGGCCGATATCCTAAATGGCGAATAGCAGCATGAACTCTCTTCGCCGTTTCAGCTGCCACGTGGGGATGACCATTGATTGTGCGAGAGACGGTCATAGGCCCAACTCCAGCAGCCCGCGCCACATCCTCAAGCGTCGCACGTTTTATAAGAGACGACTTGCGCACTCTATTCTCTTTTAGAAATGCTTCTCATAGAGCTCGCCGAGATCGGATCTCAAAATCATCCAAAATTTACCACCATTTGTATTGACAACGTAGTGCCTGGATGTGTACTCCTATCACGCGTTGTGATAACGCAACCATTAAAACATTTTGACCCCTTTACTTTAACGCTTACTTCGAGGAGGCTGGATTGAAGAATAATAGTTTCGATTTTCTTGTTGTCCTGTTGCGAGTCGCGGTTTGCTTATTTGCGATCATAGTTCCGACCTTTGCTCAAGATACCTCGTCCCTGTCGGGTAATGTCTCAGACGCTTCCGGCGCATTGGTAACGAAAGCGAACATCACCCTTCGCAACAATGCAACTCGCGCGGAGGTACACGCAATCTCCAATGAAGGTGGCTCATTCACGATTACAAACCTGCCTTCAGGCGTTTACACTCTGCGCGTGGAGGCTGCCGGCTTTCAAACTACGGAAATAAGCGATCTTCACCTCGATCCGAACATTGGGCGCCGCGTTGATATCACGATGAAGGTTGGCGATACGACAACTTCCATCACAGTCGAAGCGGGCGCCATTACTGTGCAGACGGAAAGCGGCTCCGTCGGTCAGCTCATCACCGAGGAGCAGGTGAAGAATATCCAACTCAATGGGCGTAATCCTCTCTACCTCGCGCAGATGGAGCCGGGAGTGGTGCGCAGCAATTCGATGGCCGCCCTGGGTTTCGGTCTGGACAACCCTCTCAATGTAAATGGCGCGCGCAGCCAGGAGAGTATGCAGACCTTCGATGGGGCGCCAATGGTCCGCACGCGTTCCAACGGCACCAGTACGGGCGTGGCCGACGTGGACTCTACCTCACAGATCCAGGTTTTGAGCTCAAATTATCCTGCGGAGTACGGTCGCACCTCAGGTGGTCTGATTCGCCTGGTTCCCAAAAGTGGTTCGAGCGACTTTCATGGCAGCGCCTTCGAGTACTTCCGCAACAACGCGCTCAATGCCAATACCTGGCAGCGCAACAATAGCGGGCTGCAGCGCGGAGCCTTCCGCTACAACCAGTTCGGATGGAACCTTAATGGTCCGATCTACATTCCCGGCCATTTCAACAAAGATCGTAGGAAGCTCTTCTTTCTGGTTGGGCAGGAGTGGGTAAAGTACAACCATGCTGACACCGCGCAGAAAAGCTCTACCGACGCCAGACCTCTAACGGTGCCCACCCTGCGCATGCGTCAGGGCGACTTCGGCGAGTTGCTGGTGCCCGGAAATATCTTCTATGGAAACGCCGTACAGCTCGTGAACCCCAACACGAATCAGCCGTGCCTCAACAACGACTTCAGTGGTGGAAAGTGCGGCGTTCCGCTTAGCCCCAACGGCATCGGTCTTTTGAACGCCTATCCTGCGCCCAACCTCACCGGTAACCCCTCGGGCAACTGGACCGACACTGCACTTTATACCGAACGTCAACGCAAGGACTCGGTTGTTGTCGACTTTGTCCCGACAGATGCGCATCACTTCCGCTTCAGCCTGCTGAACTACAACTACGACGACTACGAGCCGCATTTCGGCAACTTCAACACCAACCCGCGCATCTTCCACCGGCCGAACCAGATCGGCGTCTTCCACTACACGTGGACGATTAGCCCCACCACGGTCAACGACGCTTTTGTATCAGCCGCAGCCGATCACGTTGACATCAATATCGACACATCGTCGGGCCTTTACGACCGTACCAGGTACGGCATCAACTACCCGTATCTCTTCGGCTCGGCCACTAAGGCCGTTCCCAACAAGATTCCGACGCTGCAGATCGGTAGCCTCGGCACTCTGGATGGCGGGCCGTATCCGTCGCGCTCCGGCGGAATCGTCTACGACGTCGGCGATACCCTTACTAAGGTTTGGGGCAACCACACCCTCAAGTTCGGCGGGCTGTGGGAGTATGCTGGCGAGAATAACTACGACCAGATCAGTGTCGACAACACGAGGCCTGGCACAACCAACAATCAGAATGGATTGTTCGTCTTTACCGACCTCCGTGGTGGCGGTGCAACTTCAAAGGCTGCTGTAGCCAATGTTGCTCTCGGCATCTTTGACACCTACGGTGAGATTGGTCAACGCTCTTACACACCCTTCCGCGGCAACATGTATGAGATGTTTGGCCAGGATCAATGGCGCGTCAACTCGAAGCTAGTGCTTGAGTATGGAATCCGCTACAGCATCATGATGCCGTACCATTCGCTGTGGGGTAATCAGGCCTTCTTCAGTCCGAAGGACTACAACCCTGCCCTTGCTCCTACGGTTAGTCCAACGACCGGCTTCCTCACGGGGGGAGATCAATATAACGGCGTTGTCATTCCCGGCAGCGGCTTCCCCAGCGCGGCCAAAGGACATGTTCCGGACAACATCCTGAACGGCACCTATCAACGCCTCTTCCGTGGTTATGGAAGTGGCTACTCTCCCACGGTGTACAGCAATATCCAGCCGCGTCTCGGTATTGCCTATCAAATTAATCCCGGTACGGTTATCCGCGCCGGAGTCGGCCGCTACATACAACGCCTCGGCATAAGCGATACGGTGCACGTCGGTGGTAATGCTCCTTTCCAACCGGCGGCCGGCGTAAGCCAGGGCAGCGTGGACAACCCAGGTGGTATCGGCGTGAACACTCCTCCGCTTGCCTTCACCTCACATGCCTTCACTTACCCCAGCCCCGAGGCATGGGCATGGAATATGACGGTGGAGCATGAATTTACTGATGTCGCAACATTCACGCTCAGCTACGTCGGTCGCCGCGGCTATCATCTCGAGCAGCTGGCAAACATCAACCAGCTTCAGCCCGGAGCTATACAAGCGAACCCCACTGTCAAATCTCCAGACGCGCTTCGTCCGTATAAAGGCTTTTCGACCATTATCGAGGCACAAAACACGGGCGGGTCATTCTACCACGCGATGCAGGCCAACGTGAAGCGCCGCCTAACCAAGGGCATTCTCTTCGGTGTGGCTTACACTTGGTCCAAAAGCCTGGACTACGGCTCCTCGAACGGCACCAACATCGTCAATGCCTACAACAATGCGATCATGTTTGGTCCCAGCGACTTCGATACACGCCACGTGATGGTGGCCAACTATGTCTGGGATCTTCCCTTTGCAAACCATGCGACCAACCGGTTCGCGCGTATGACGCTCGGCAGCTGGCAGTTCTCCGGAACCATCCAGGCGCAGTCCGGCCGGCCGCAGAGCATCTCACGGAATCTCGACCAGGCCGGCGTCGGGCCCGGTTCGGGCAACCAGTACTACACTCGCACCCGTTCGCCCAACCTGCCGCATCGGTTCGGTGCCACTGGCCAGTACTTTGAAGTCGGCACAGCGTGCGGCCCAATCAATACGACATGCATCTTTCAGCCTGCGGCCTCTGGCACCTTTGCCCCACGCGGCTCACGAGGTAACGTCTACGGCCCCGGCTTCAGCAGCTTCAACGCCGCGCTGCAGAAGGGCTTTCACGTCATTCCCGGCCATGAGAACCATCAGCTGATCTTCAAGGCCGAGGGCTTCAACTACCTCAACCACCCCAATTGGGACAATCCAGACACAGGCCCAACCAGCAGCACTTTTGGCAAAGTTACCAGCAAAGGGGGCACCTACGCCTCAGAGCGGCAGTTCCAATTCAGCCTTCGATACGCCTTCTAGAAAAAGGATTTTCTTCTCATGGCCGTTGAGATCCCGTATAGGTTTAAATGCGGGATCTCAACCTACTTTCACGCACGAATCTCAAAATCTGTTCGATTCCAACTGCTGAACGGATCATTGTGTGTCAAGTCTGGCGATATCATTAGCTGGCCTAAGACATTTGCACGCATACATCAGATAGGTCGTGGGGTTATTGTTTTGCATCCGACCGAGATGGTTCCTCTCCTTTGTGGATAGCAGACGCCTTTGCCGGTGACACTCCCCCGCATGCTGCCTTCGGATAGTGCGCACATTTTAGAGCCAGCGATGGGACCGTCGAACAATTGGCTGATACGTCAATTCAAAAGAGAATTGGGCTCTTCGATGATATGAAGTAACGTCGTCGGGATTGCGGAAAGATTCCTGGATTCCAACGCCAGGAACCACAAGTCCGTCTATTCCCAATGGTAAGCATATTGCCTTTACATCAGATCGCTCAGGGCACTGGGCTGCCTGGATGGCAGACGCGGATGGCACTAATCTCACATAGTTCACAAATCTAAGACAATCGATTCCTGCCGACTTTGTGGTGACCAAAGTCTGATAACGACCTACGCCTTTCTTGTTATTGACGCGCGTCCCACCGACCTTCAAATTCAAGATGGACAAACTTACAACTCCAGAAATTCCTAAGTCCAGGGAGTGGACATGACTCGGAAGCGACCATTGACTGACAACGGCTTAAGTTCGCCAGAAGCCGTCGTACCTGCCAACGGTCACCACTCAGAAGACTCCGCAGCTTTCAAATCAGAAGGATCGGACCCTTCTTTATCCCGCGAAGGACTTGAGCGCGAGAAGCTCAGGCGTGAGAACGTCAAACTCGGCCGCGAATCGGAAAAGCTCCATCTGGAGAAAGAGACACTTCATCGGCAAGCGCGTAATCTCGAACTCCAACGTCTCCAATTGAAGAATCAGTATTTTCGTGAGCGGCTGCGGGCACTGCTGGATATCTCCATTGCCATGCTCGCGGTTTTTGCGGCTGTTGTTTTACTCCATGAGATATGGACTGCTTGGCACGACCAAACTGTGGTGTTGAGCCCATTTCAGGTTGCACCCGCTTTTGAAAATGGAGGAAACAACGGCACGGTGATTGCTGGGCGGTTGCTTGATAATTTGCAGAACATGCAGGACGCAACCCGGGCGTCGCAGGAAAAGCGCAGCGTGAAGGATGCCTGGAGCAATCAACTGCAGGTTCAGATTCCGGAAGCCAGGATTACCATCGCCGACTTACAAAAGTATTTGCGCGATCTGCTCGGGAACCCGATCCATATTGGCGGGAGCTTGGTGCAGGAAAAAGGTGCTGAAGGTAAGGACATCATTGCTCTCACAGTGCGCGGAAACGGCTTCGCTGCAAAGACCTTTACGGGAGCCCCCGGGGATTTGACGAAAATGCTGCAGGATGCGGCGGAATATATCTATGGCCAATCGGAGCCGTATCTCTATGGTGTCTACCTGGCGACACATGGACGGATGGAAGACGCAGTGAATGTGGCCAAAGAACATCTTGCTACGGCAGTACCTTCGGACAAGCCTTTGCTCCTGAATTTGTGGGGAAATTACCTGCTTGGTAAAGGCGACAATCCAGGAGGCATCGAGAAGTTCCGTGAAGCCATTGCGATGCAGCCGAACTTTTGGATCGCATATGTGAACATTCAAGCCGTGCAGGACGACTTGGGACAGGAAGAGGCCTCCTTCCAGACAGGCCTGGAGTTTGAACGGAGGGCGCACCGTAATTCGTGGTGGTATGCCTATCTTCCCGACCGAATCGCGCCGAAGGTGAATCCAGCCTGGTGGAGCAATATGGATGATCTACGGAAAGAGTACCGGGTCAAACATGAAGGAATTATGGAAGACATGAAAAGGAATGGACCCGGAGGTACCACGACGAGGCCAGAAGCTCCATTGGATGCGGAGGTGCTGGCGAATATGCACGACGCACAGGGAGCGGAACTGGAACTCGAGTCGGCTCCCGGAGCGGGCACTGACCCATATGTGATTGCGCAGTCGCTTCTTGTTCGTGCCGAGTCTGCAGCGGACTTTGGCAATTATGGGGATGCATCCGTAAAGCTCCATCAGATATCTGCCCTGCTTACGAAGAATCCCGACCTGGTCGCGGACTTTAGCAAAAGTTCCTTTTGCCTGACTGCGCTCGCCGATGAATTCTCAGGCCATCCTGAACAGGCGGACCCAGAAGTTGCTCAGGGGGGGCATATCGTCGATTGCTACGATGCCAAGGGTGACATTGATGATCACCGCAAGCAGTGGGCGGAGGCTCAGCAAGACTACGTCAAAGCGGTTGCGCTTGCACCGTCATTGCCAGCAGCATATGAAAGCTGGGGCGAAGCGTTGGGGCGACACGGCAATTGGGACGCAGCGATTGAGAAGTTTGCTGCAGCTAACCAACGTGGTCCGCATTGGGCCGACCCATTAGAACGCTGGGGCGAGGCGCTCGCGGCGAAGGGACAGTACAAAGATGCGGTAAAGAAATACGAGCGGGCTTCGGAATATGCGCCTCATTGGGGAGCGCTTTATCTACACTGGGGCGAAGCACTCGCAAAGCTCGGCAGACGCAATGAAGCTGTCGAAAAATGGCACACTGCGCAGTCTCTGAAGCTTAGCGTTCAAGATTCGGTTAAGTTGACTCACGCAATAGCAACCGGCGCAACGCAGCCTTAGCGCAGACACGTGAAATCATTTCCCAGCCTTCCTTTGACTACGGGAACTCGTCCAACCACCTGGATGAAGAAACGCGCGGTCATAGGACTCATGAGCGGCGCGAGTTGGTAAGACGTATCAACCTCTGGAATGAATCGTTCTTGTCTGAAGGACAATCAGACCGAACAGCCCAATTTGATATTGGAGAGTTGTATCGGATCTCGATCAAATCAATGCTGCTTTCAGCACACTTATATCGGCGCAGCGGGACTTAATTCATAATGCGCCAGGCAAGTATCTGGCTTTGAACTGCGCTCGCACCCATATTGTGTGTTTCGAGGAGCAACTCGAAATGTGGCAGAATGCCGTCGGGACGCCGTATCCGATTTAAGAACGGGAGCAGTTGCGCGTCGTCATTGACGAAGTCCATTGCTGCTTCCGTGCCAGACATCGAAATACCTTCGATAATAAGCGTATTACCATCACGGGCAAGATTTGGCACGTAGGCTACGACCCCGAAGACCCTTCTCTGTGGATCGTTCCTGACGGATACCCACTGAGTCGGCTCACCCTTTTGAGGATTGCGATTAACTACCCAAAAGAATTTTGTGAAGTCATCCTTGAGCACGAAATTCATATCGTGCTCGAAGAGCTCGACCCAAGGGTTGGCGGAGGACATGCCTAGAAGAATGGCGGTGCCAGTCTTGAAGTCGTTCGGACGCAGGTCACGTGCATAACGGACGGTAACTTCACTGCCGAGGCTCCGCGCCCGATCCTTCAGGCCCAGCATTGCATCCACGTCCACCATGGAGGTGTAGCGCCGATTGGCCAGGTCGAGAAGCCAGTCCTTCTGCGCCGCCGTTGGACCGACCTGAGGAGAGCCGTTTGATTCGGATCGGTATCCTGCGTCCAGGTATCCCTTTAGATCTATCTCCCTCCCCGACAATCCATGGAAGAGCACCAGACCTGAATCGGGAGCAACCACCATTGTTCGTTGGTCCTTCGTGAAAAGATGGCTCCAGAATGGATGTGTTTGGAGGGAAGCAGTACCCGACACTTGGCGTTGACGATCATGCAGCCATAATCCCATCAGCATCAAGCCCAGGATTAAACTGAGTCCCCACGGTAGCCATCGTCGAGAAAAAGAATCTCTAGGATTAATATTGTTGAGCTGCGCAGGAGCTACTTCGGGAGTGGTCTCCATCAGATCGACTCCCGACGGAGTTCGAACAGGCGCACTCTGTGTCTCGAACACTGGCACATAGCCACCCCGAGGAATGACAACTCGGACCGGTTCGTTTGCACCTTCCTGTTGAAAGTACAGTTCGAGACGCTGGCGCAACCGGCTTGCCTGGCTGCGCACGATTCCGTCTACTGCCGTGTCGTAATCTTGCGATCGGCCAAATACCTCTGCGCCGATCTTTTGTTCGCTGATCTCTGCCTCGTGCCCATTAAAGGTCATGTCGCAGACATAGGTCAGCAGCGTAATCAGACGCTCGCTGCGGACAAAGGTCGGAGAATGCACAATGCGGCGCACCAACTCGCGTCGGGATGCTTCCGATTCGCCCGGGGGGAATTGGACAGGAGGCCGTGGAGGAGCGTCTGTCGCTCCACTCTTTGATCTTGTGGCAATCATGCAGTCTCCAATTACAGATCCAGTCAACCACGCCTAGTATAAAGAGCTCATTAATACGCTTATGGCTGACCGCTGCAATCCGGAGTCAGGATACATGAACATCAGGTAAGTAGCTCATTACACGCTGATTCGAAACTGTATCCGTTGAGCACCGGTGAAATGTTTTGATCCTCTCTCTCCCCCCTGCTACTCCTGACTCATCTCCTATGCGAAGGAAAAGTAAGAATATGGCAAAGCCGGTCAGCCTTTCGATAATGTCATTTCCCCCTCTGTCCGAGTCCCCCCGTATAGGGCCGTGGTGCTTCAGGCAGCTTGCGGCTCTCCTCCTTGTGTTCTTATTGTTTGCGGCCCCCGCCCTGGCACAGTTCACCTCGAACGTGCGAGGCGTTGTTACGGATGTGACAGGTGCGGTCGTACCCAATGCGACGATCCAGCTTGAAAACCTAAGCACCGGCGTGAGGCAAATTGTCACCAGTGGAGCTTCCGGCGAATATCGTTTCAACAGCCTGGCACCCGGCCGTTACAAGATCTCCGCGCAAGCCAATGGGTTTGGAACAAGCACGGTAGAGACTACCTTGACCACCGAACAGACAACGGCTGTCGATCTTCGACTCTCAACCGCTTCCGTAAGGGAACAGGTCACCGTGAACAGCGCCGCGGGGCCTTTGCTGAATCCGGATGAGACCCGGCTCCAGGTGACGCTTGGCAAGGCACAGATAGATGAACTGCCACTGCAGAACCGCAATATCTATTCCATCGTGACCATTGCCCCAGGAGTGACCGGGTTTGTCGACGCTGGTTCAAGCGACGACTTCGTCAACGAGAACAGGGTGCAGGCCAGCGCGAATGGCCACTTTTCGGGTATGAATGAATACCTGTTGGACGGTTTTTCTATCAGCAGTGCGATTACTGGTGGCACTGCCAACGTAGCTCCCAATCCGGATTCCGTGCAGGAAGCAACGCTGCAGACCAATACCTTCTCGGTCGGCGAGGGACAGGGCAGTTCTATTCAGGTCGAACTCACGACAAAGTCCGGTACGAATGCCTTCCATGGCGCAGTGAACTATCAGTATTCTGACAACAATCTGAAGAGATTCGGTTACTTCCAGAAGGTGTACAACCCCTTCCGCCGTCATGATGTCTCCGTGTCGGCAGGTGGCCCTTTAATAAAAGACCGGCTCTTCTTCTTCGGCTCGACCGAAATCAAACGCCGGCTGGTGCCGGCCGGAACCGGTACGCAGACAGCAGAGACGCCCGCCTTCGTTGCCTATGGCAAGAGCATTAACCCCAATGGCCTGGGCGTGTCTCTGCTGTCCCGCTTTCCTGCCGCACTGGTCAACACCAGCACAGTACAGACTGCGGGCCAGGTGCTGGGATGCTCGAACGGTGCAACGACCAACACAGGCAATGTAGCCTGCACCGTGCCTTTCATCGTCACGGGACAAAACCCTCGAGCTACACCGGATAATGGACGGCAATATAACTTCCGCTTCGATTACACGACCCGATCCGGCAAAGATAAAGCCTACGTCAACTACTACAACACTTCTAACGACGCTGGCGTGATCCTGAACCGGCCTGGGTTTGACGTCCACACGACCCTGACGAACTTCTTTCTTTCAGGCAATTACACGCGTATCTTCGGAGATCGGCTGATTAACCAGGCAAGCTTCGCAACGTATGGCATCAAAGGCAATCAAGCTCAGGGCGGGGACTATACCGTTCCAACTATAAACATTACTCAGATCAACTCCTCGTTGGGCGTGCTCAACGGTCCCGGAATCTTCCAACAGGCCAATTACTCGGGGCGTGACGTGGTCAACTATGTTCGAGGCAAACACAGCTTTCGCATCGGTGGAATGGTGCGTTATGAGAATGACAAGGCAAACTTCGGTCTACGGCGCTCCCGACCGGTTTTCCAATTTCAGACCGTGCTCGAGATGATCAACGACAATCCCTTAACCGAGACAAACGTAACCTTCGATCCGCTTACCGGCGCACAGAAGTTGAACCGATTTGGAGGGCAGGACACGCTCTTTGGATTCTTCATCAATGATGACTACAAAATCACGCCGCGTCTCCTGTTGAGCTTTGGTATACGCTATGACGACTTTGGCAATGTCTCGCCCTATGGCTTCGACACGTACAAGCAGACTGCGAACATCGTTCTGGGGACAGGCAATGACTACCTGACACGCATCGTTGGAGCGCACGCTGTTGTGAAGTCGGATGGCATCTACAACGGACGCCGCGCCAACAACTGGTCGCCGCGTGGCAGCTTTGCCTACTCCCCGACTTCCTCCACTTCGATCCGAGGCGGCATTGGTCTGTATCTTGACGAAATCGGACTCGGACAGGTCGTCGATCGTGTAAATACGAATCCGCCAACATTCTTCACACCCACATTCGATCGCCGCGCCGGCATCACCCCGATCTTCTCTGTCGGTACAACCAATAATGTCAATCTAGATACAACAACCCCAAACCCTTATGGCTACACGCTGCCGCCGTTCAGGGCGACCGGGATCGATGCACGCGGCGGAATCCCTGGCGCGAACGGTGCAGTCAATGCAATCGATCCGGATCTGAAACTGCCTAAGTCTCTGAACTATGTATTTGGCGTCGAGCAACAGGTCGGAAAATCCTCGGTCATCGGACTCAACTATAGCGGATCGTACTCATACGACCAGTTGATTGGTCCCAACCTGAATCGTGCACCTGGGGCATTGAACATCGTGACCAACGTCAAGACACTCCCGAATACAAGCTTCGGAGATATTGTTGCAATCTCCAACGGAGGGTATGGCCACTATGATGCCCTGATCGTTACTTTGCGTCAGAGCCACTCCGATTGGTTATCGTACGAGGCGTCCTACACCTGGTCGCACTCTCGCGATATAGGCATTGGTGGCGGTGTACGTACCAACCTGACGATTGGACAGGATGATTATCCAGACCCTACCAATATCAGCCGCTACTATGCCAGCTCATCCTTCGATACTCGCAACCGTATCACTGTAGCTGGCTCAGTCAAGTCACCCTTTCACCATACCGGGCTCAATAAAGTGCTGTTGGATGGCTATGAGCTCAGCTCTATTGCAGTGGGGCAAACCGGCCAGCCCTTCAGCGTGTTCAATAGCTCAGCATACCGGGTGGTAAATGGTGTGAACATCGGCGGAGATTACCAGGCCCAGGGATACAACTACGCATTCCCGAATGCTCCTGTTATCAACTACGCCCGCTCTCGTTCGAAATCCGAGTATGTCAAAGGGCTCTTCTCCACTTCCGAGTTCACTGCGCCGCCAGTCGGCGTCTTTGTACAGGGCACGGAAACAAGAAATCACTACCAAAATCCAGGTCTGCTGAACATCGACGCTAGCGTAATTAAGCAATTCGGATATGCGCATGGCGACCATGAATATCTGCTGAAACTGCGTGGTGACTTCTACAACGTGATCAATCGGACCAACCTGACCGGAGTCACCAGCGATCTGGCCTCTGCTGCGTTCGGACGCTCTACCAATAACTATCAGCCCCGAACCATTCAGCTTGGTGCGCGCTTCGAGTTCTAAAAACTAACCGCTCAGGAGTATCGTTATGGCGGTCCCGAAGGGATGGATCCGTTGCTTGTCATCACTGAGCCATCTCTTCGAAATACGAGACGAGAGACATCAATTCGCTTTCGTCAGAATTCATCAACTATCCGTTGGGGGTCACGTTGCTTCCTCGTTTTCGTTCCGGTTTCAGCCGCCGCCAGTTTGTGAAGCATCTAGGGATGGCGGGATTAACCTCTCCGACATTTTCAGCGTTTGCTTCCATGTTTGGCGCGCGATCTAGGGATGGAGTCCCGGCTGGCCCTCCGACGAAACCCATTGGACCGGGTGCTTTTGATTTACTCCCGCTTGGAAGTATCCGACCAAAGGGCTGGCTCAAATCTCAGCTGCAGATTCAAGCAAACGGGCTCAGTGGGCATCTGGATGAGACCTGGCCGGATGTCGGTCCTAATAGTGGTTGGCTCGGAGGTACGGGAGAATCCTGGGAGCGTGGTCCCTATTTCCTGGATGGATTGATACCTCTTGCATACCTGCTTGCCGACGAACGTCTCAAGGCGAAGGCTCAAAGGTTTATCGAATGGACACTCAAGAGCCAGACTGAAAGAGGCATGTTTGGACCGCAGTCTAACGACGATTGGTGGCCTCGCATGGTGATGCTCAAGGCGCTCACCCAGTATTATGAGGTCACAGCCGATCCTCGTGTCATTCCTATGATGACACGATATTTCAAATATCAGCTTGAGGCTCTACCGACCCGCCCACTTACGTCCTGGGGTAGGTTTCGCTGGCAGGATCAAGTGTTGACCATTCAGTGGCTCTACGATCGCGCCCCTGACCCTAGGCTCCTGGACCTGATGAAGCTTCTGCGCATACAAGGACACGACTGGATAGGACAGTACGAGCACTTTCAATACAAAGAGAAAATGTCATCAGCCAAGCTCAAGTTGATGACGAAGATGCCCGGCTTCCAGGATGTCAGAATGGCCACTCACGGAGTCAACAATGGTGAAGCCGTGAAGACAGGAGCGGTGTGGTCACGGATCTCAGGCTCGAACTCTGATAGACAAGCCGTGCTCAAGATGATCTCTGAACTCGATCGCTATCACGGCCTTCCCAATGGAATGTTCTCTTGCGATGAGCATCTTGCGGGCCGAAATCCATCGCAGGGCTCAGAGCTCTGCACCGTTGTGGAGTATATGTTCTCCTTAGAGCAGTCTCTCGCCATATTAGGTGATGCCTCGCTTGGGGATAGGCTTGAGAAGCTGGCCTTCAATGCATTACCTGGCGCCATGACCGATGACATGTGGGCTCACCAATATGATCAACAGCCAAACCAGGTGGAATGCAGTCTGCACAAAGAACCATGGACGACTAACGGTCCGGAATCCAACCTGTATGGTCTCGAACCACATTTCGGCTGTTGTACTGCGAATTTCAGCCAGGGTTGGCCTAAATTTACTGCCAGCTTGTTCATGACATCAGGGGAGGGGGGACTAGTTGCAGCTGCATATAGCCCTTGCGAGGTGCGCACGCACCTTAAAGGTACCGAAGTTCAGGTCACAGAGGAGACGGATTATCCATTTCGTGGAGCCATCAGGATGACCGTGAGTCCGTCGCGTCCTCTTAGGTTTCCGTTTTTACTCCGGATTCCTGGTTGGGCCGATGGTGCAGAGATCCTCGTGAATGGCCGAAGCGAAAGTTCGGTCAGAGCTGGCGCATTCGCACGCGTGGAGCGGGAGTGGAAGCAAGGGGACACGATAAAGCTCAGCTTCCCCATGCAGCCACAAGTCATTACAGGCTTCAACGAATCGGTTTCAGTTGAACGAGGTCCCTTGGTATTCGCATATAACATAGACCAGGATTGGCTTAAGCTGCGTGATCGGGGAATGACCGCGGATTGGCAGGTATATCCAAGCTCACGATGGAACTATGCACTTGAAGTAGATCCTTCCGCTCAATCCCACCAGGAGATAAAGGTGACAGAGAATGCTCTGACGGACAAACCTTTTGCTTCGGAAGGAACACCCACGCAACTGCGCGTGAAAGCTAGGTTGCTGCCATCGTGGACCGCAAGCGAAGGCGTGGCTGGCACCCTAGTTGAAAGCCCGGTTGAGAGTTCAGAGCACAATGAGACGATTACATTGATTCCATATGCCGCAGCCAAGTTACGTATAACGTCTTTTCCGCGGTTGGGTTTGCTTGAGAAGAAAGAAAACTACTAAGACTGAGATTGTCGACGACCAAGGAGAGCGCCGAGGACTTGGTACGGGATGCTTGCGCATGCCAAGGACGGTAACGTGGTTTGCTTCTTCCAGGGTCAAGCAAGTTCAAGACGAGATATGCGACGTTCAGATCCAGTGTAAGGCGAACTCTGACGAAGAAAGCGCTTGGCCGGTCGACTATGCGTTGAAGGAGTTGACCTCCGAGATCAAATTACGGATTGCCCAGTTCGTGAAAAAGTCGTGATTTGAGGAGTACACTGCTCGTCATTGGTTCAGAGCAGCTTGAAGTTGTTTTTGGTTCGTTTGGGATCGGTAATGAAAAACACCCTACTCATCATCGACGAATCGATGACGAGTAGCTGGCTTCACAGGACTCCAGTGAGGTTCAGTTGAGTTCATTCCACTCAAAACCCATCCAATGCCTATGCGTTCCCATTCGAAAAATTAGCGGGTCACTGCACGAAATCCACGTAGCCGTGCTTCTGGAGGAACTTGAAATAACCTACCCAGTCAAAATTTGACTGGCCCATCTCCAGTTCCGTCAGTTTGATGACCTCGGTAAGATTGCGTTTCCCATCGCACCAGTAGAGCGCGGAGGTGGTTGGTCCCCAGAAGGCGCTGACAGGATATCCTTCTCGCTGGTCGGCGGGGATATCCTCCATTGTGATAGTGCCCATCTTCTTGCGGCGAACGATGATCTTTTCAGCTTCCGGATTCACCTTTGGGATAGACGGCTGTATCGATCCCAGATGCAGTTCTGCAGCGCGCTGCTGCACGGCGCTTTCGATCCGCGCCTTCTGCGTGCCGGCGAAGGACGCCAGGCCGGCCAGCTCCTGCGGAAGATCGGCCGCCTGCTTCACCGCCTTGGTTTCGCGCATGAGGTTGTAATCGACACGCGCGGTCTCCCAATACAGCAGGCGGCCCAGGGTGTCTGTTGTATTGGCTGCGGCGATCTGGTCCAGGCTATTCTCCGTCGCCGCATTGATCTGGTCGTAACCGCGAGACAGGGCCAACTGAGCCATCCAGTGCATCTGGTCCGGACCCGCCGAGGCGATGAAGTACGCATAGGCGGCATTCATGACGCTTAGGTCGCGCAAGGAATTGGAATCGATCTGGGACGGGGTATCGAAGCTGGTGTGGTGAGCTGCGATCCCGTGCCCGCCGCGCGGAGCTACGGTGGGAATGTTAATCATCGTTTCTCCCAGGTCATTGTCCGTTCCACTGTTGTACTCGCTCCAGTGGAACGGGCGGTCCACCATGGGGAAGTACTCCTGGGCAAGGCGCAAGGCGAAGGCATCCACAAACGAGGTGGCAGACTGCGGATTAAGTACCCAGTTGTATTCCGTTCCCGCGAGATTCTGGAAGCCGGCGGGCGAATCGATGCACATGCCTGCAATGGTTCTCTTCACCCTGTCCTGGTGGGCATACAGATAGTGGAGTGTGCCGTAACGCTCGCCCATGGCAAGGATGCGGATGGTACGCTTGGGCCGGGGCAGTTTGCCTTCCTTGATCAGCCGGTTCAGGGTAGCAGTGGCTTCAAGGATGGAGGAGAAGCCGGTGGCGTTGTCTCCTGCGCCCGTTTCAAAGATATGGCCGAGTGAGAAGACCTCTTCGGCGCTAGGGCCGTCGGTGCCGATGATGGCTCCGCTGATGTAGGGATACTGACCGGTGTAGTGACGAGTATCCACGTTGGCCCGAACCTTCACTGGGCCGTGCTCCAGCAGTTGATGAAGGTATTGTTGCGACCGTGGGGTGATGGAGAAGCATACCAGCGGCGTACTGTTCTTGGTAAAAGCCCAGCCGTTGTCGCCGAAGGAGTTGATCCAGTCGCGCTCATCCAGTAGCGCTGGGTTGGTCGCGCTCTCGCGAACCATTCCGAGCGCTCCGGCCTTGGCAAGCGCAGTCTTGGACATGCGGCCGCCGAGCACAAGTTTGCCTTTCAGGTCCGCGTTCCCCATGTCTTTGGGAGGCAGCACGATTTCAGTCTCGACTCCTCCGGGAGCAGTGGCTCCGCTCCACATGCATAGCGAAGCTGGGACTCTCTGATAGTCGGCGAGGACGCGCATGTCCTCGGGGACTTTGGGCGAGACGATCTCCAAGGTACCGACGTGGGCGTCCCATGCCATAGGCTCCGTCCAAAAGCCAGCCTGCGTCATCCCATCGGCGGGAGCGTAGCCGATTTGGACGTCCTCAAGTCCGGCCTGCTTCATGAGATCCGCTACATTCTGGGCGGTCTTCTGGAAGTGCTGAAAGTCGAACCAGCGGTCGTTCTCCCAGATCGTTCGCACGTCAGCCAGGGCTTCGGTGGAGTTGATGTTCTGGAAGAGCAGTTTCAGCAGGTTCGTCACCGGGCTCGGACCGTCTGGGCCGCGGAAACGTCCCGGAAACCCGTGTCCTCCAGCGAGGATGACAGGGGAAGGTGGAGCTGAAGACTCGGACTGCCCACCACGGGTGCCGGTTTGTGCCGAAACAACACTAACAACACTTATTATCAGGAACAGCGCGAGTTTCTTCATAGGTCGCATCTTTGTGATAGGCCGCATTCTCGGGAATACCTACTTCCGTACAATATGCGTCACACTGAACTCTGCGATAGGGCAATAGTCTTATAGGTGGTTATTACCGGCTTTCAACGCTCTGAGATTCGCCCCGGGAAACACTCATCTTGTCAGCTACGCGGTGGAAACCTGGTCTTCTGTGTGGATTGCTAATGCACCGAAAGCGATCAGTAGCGGGGAGGGAAGATATCTAGGCAATGGATAGAAAGGTTGAGACATGCACTGCGATTACTAGTCACTTGAAAATGTTTTTTTCTAACTCGCTGGATTCAATTAGTGCAGAATCGAGTGGTCTTTTCATCGACGAAGAGCCGGAAATCCCAAGGTAAGTTGCTACGACTTGATACCGGTACTGATGGAAATGAGCAGATGGTGACAAGCCGCTACCTCAGCAGCGGCCTGTCGATCAGGTGAATTCAAGTCCGCTAGAATGAGAGGCGTCCAGCGAATTGAATTTGTCTTGGGTTATTGGTCTGCGAACTTACGATTCCGAAGCTCGCACTGCCCAATTGTGTTCCAGGGTCTCCAAACTGAACTCTGTTGAATAGATTGAATGTCTCGGCTTTGAAGTCGAAGGATAGTCGTTCGCTGATGGGAATTGACTTGCCAACAGTGAAATCCCAATTCGCAATGCCGTGACCACGCAACGTATTATCCAGTCTACTTTCGTTGCCGAAGGTGTAGGCCGAAGGCGCTGCAAAAGCTGTGGTATTGAACCACTGAGCAAGTCGTGACTGTGCGGAGCCAGACTTCTTTTTGTTATTGGGATCGATCACGTTTGGACGCGAGCCGCCTCCCAGCGAGCCCGTCTGGTTCGCTGCAGTGGTCAAGCCCAGAGGAAATGCTGATTGCAGCGTTGTGATTCCATTCACAGACCATCCACCTACAACACGGTCGGCGAACGGACCTGCGTTGGCGAGGAAGCGCCGGTTCTTGCCAAACGGCAGATTCAGGACGTAGCTGACGACAAACCGATGTGGTACGTCGAAGCTCGCCAGGCTCTTTTCTGCCCGCAGGTTGTTCCAGTTTTGGACACCTGCCGTGCCATGGCTTTCTAACCAGCTTGTCAGGGTGTCGGTGTTGCTGATGAGCTTTGAGAACGTGTAGGAAGCGGATATGATGCCTCCGCTCTTGAAGCGCTTCAGCACTCGCGTCTGGAGAGAGTTCCAGTGCGAATCACCGCGTCCGCCGCCTGCGTCCTGAAAGTTCTGGAATTGGGGATAGGGACGAAGCAATTGGCCTCGAGCTACGGTTCTGCTCGCAAGCAAACCATTGGTGATGTATCCATAAAACGGGTTTGTCACTGGCGTATTCAACGACGCACCGAGAGACAGCGCCGAATCCGGAAGCTGGTTTAGCTGAACTAGTGAGTGCGCAAG